>JAAUYD010309201.1_pt1 | contig 10894 bp, 5 predicted proteins | sample 7278101 | NCBI WGS metagenome assembly JAAUYD01 (sample SAMN14350128, study PRJNA611818) | marine sediment metagenome | isolation source: surface marine sediment (0.6m) | place: French Polynesia: Moorea | collected 2018-08
AATTGTAAAACGGACGTGATTAATGGCTAAATCGCCGATCGAAGTTTGTTCTTTACTTAAAGGTTCTCCTTTACTGTAGATAGTTTCAAAAGGAACTCCTTTTGCCATTTCAGCATGGTACCAAGCTAAGCCCATAAAAAAGCGAGTAGGATAGGGGCCACCTTCTATTATGTCGTCAGGATTAGATTCCATAGGCAACCAGCCTATTCCTGGAATGTAGAATTCCATCCAAACGTGATTGAAATCGGGTTGTAAAGGAACCCCTTGCTGGTGGGGATGGGGAGGGCATTTATAGCGTCCGACAGTGCGACAAGCAATCCCATTTAATCGCGATAGTGCGAGTAAAACTCCTAAATACTCCCCACAAGAACCTACGCCCCGTTTGAAGACAATATCTGGGGTATCGATGTGGGGTTTAATGCCATAGGAGAGTCGATCGTAAACGTAGTTGCGAATATTATACATTTTGCGCAGTACATTTGTTTCTTTTCCGATGGATTCAGTAGCAGCGCGACGGATAATTTCTTTATCCATAGCTAAATTATCGTCATCTACCAAATAGCGTTGCTCGAAATCTGAAGGTAGATCGGGGAGATTTTCGCACTCTCGCGGGTGTAATTGATATTTGATACTCCAAACTTCTAAAAGTGCTTTCCAACCAAAGACGTAGCGATCTTTATCGGTGAGGCGATCGAATTTAAACACCGCTACCTTCTGACCATTTTCAATTTCTTCAGTAAAAGGCAGCCCCACGGCTTCAACTTTTTTTACTTTTTGCCTGGCGGTTTCTGCTGGTAGGGCGATTCGCCATTGAAGGTCTTCGATCGAGATCCGATCTAAAGGAGATATCTCCTCAGTGTAAGTTATTTCTACTAAATAGCCATTAGAGAGGGCGTAGGGGTTTTGACGATCGTAGTGAAAATAAAGAGGGTGAATGAAAGTGCGATCGCGATAGAGAAGTTCTTTTTCGGCTTCTGAGTTAGGATTATCGCGAATATAAGCTTCACGATCGGCATAAGCGACGTAGAGAGTTCGTTTTCCCGTTATCGGGTCGGTATAAAAACTCAAACCAGTGGGTGACTCAAAAGGAGTTAAAACGCTAAAAATAGTTTCTCCAGTAGCGCGATCGAGACAGTAAACAGTCTGTTCGAGATGATCTGCAACCCAAAGTTCTTCTCCTGTGACAGTAAGATTTTCGATGCCAATACCAGGAGAGAAAAAGCGAGTAATTTCAGCCCCCGTATCGCGGTTAAAAATTAAAATTTCTCCAGTTCTATGACAACTGACGTATACAGTAGATTCCCAAACAGCAACTCCGTTAACTGGGTAAGACAATCTGGTAAAAAGTTCTAAATTCCATTCTTGTCCATCGTCTAGGTTGCAGTAATAAACGCTCTCTTCTGTGGTGAACCAAAGAGTATTATTAGAGATAGCTAGACCTGTAGCCCCGACAAAATCAGACCAGTGTTGAGAGTTTAAAATTTGGGTATTGTCGGTTTGAGGGTCAATTTCTAAAAGATAACCGTTAATCGAGTCAATTGCTAGAATTTTATCCTTCCAAAAAGCAATACCGTGTAGAGAACAAGCGGCGATCGGTCTGATAGTTCTAGCTTCTAGTCGATCTGAAATGGAAACAGAAGTTGCGGAATTAGAGAACATTAGCTTGATTATATCCTTGCCCTAGGTGTAACAAAATAGTGAAATAAATGCTCCAGGTTAAGCACGCGTAGATAAAATTCTAGTGCGATTGCCCTTTAGGGTAGCGTCCTAACAGCGGTCGATCGACCCTCCCACAGCTTAGTTACACCTAGATCTAGAAGCCAATTTAGTCTTAATTGACTTATTTTAAGCCGATGCGATCGCAAATGGTTAAAGCCGATTTGCTTCGCTTCCTTACAATTAGCTGTTACCGAAGAAGCGCTCAAACAATTACCTCGTGACCCAATTATTATCATCCAAGTCTTTACCCAAACAAAGACAATCTTGGCACACTCATTCAATCGATAAAACCTTAGAATTGCTACAGAGCAATCGCAGAAAAGGTTTAACAACCTCTGAAGTTCAACAGAGACTCAACCATTACGGGCCAAACGAACTCACAGAAAGCGCTGGTCGCACTAATTGGCAAATTTTAATCGACCAGTTCAAAAATATCATGCTACTGATGCTGATCGCAGTAGCAATTATTTCTGGAATCTTAGACCTAAGCGATCTCCAAAGCGGCAAAGCAGCAGCAGGAGGAGTTCCTTTTAAAGATACGATCGCTATCCTCGCTATTGTAATTCTCAACGGAGTCTTGGGCTACTTACAAGAAACCCGCGCTGAAAAAGCCCTCGCCGCATTAAAAGCTCTGTCTTCTCCTAAAGTACAGGCGATCCGAGACGGTCGCAGATTGGTAGTAGAAGCTAAAACGATCGTACCAGGAGATATTATTCTTTTAGAAGCAGGATCTCAGGTTTGTGCTGACGGACAAATTATTGAAGCTTCTAGCTTAAAAGTACGAGAATCTGCACTAACTGGAGAAGCTGAGGCAGTAATAAAGTATCCTGCCAAATCTGGATTGGAGCACGATCTACCCTTAGGCGATCGCTACAACATGGTCTTTACTGGTACGGAAGTAGTGAACGGACGTGCCAAAGTTGTGGTGAGCAATACGGGGATGGACACCGAACTGGGAAAAATTGCTCAAATGTTGCAATCTGTGGGTCAAGAAGAGACCCCCCTCCAGCAACGCATGACCCAGTTAGGTAACGTTCTGGTCACTGGCTCCCTAATTTTAGTAGCTGTAGTAGTACTAGCAGGGATCGTACAAGTAGGTCCCCAGGGCATAAGAGTAGATTTTAGCCCCCTACAAGACCTTTTGGAAGTATCTTTGTCTATGGCAGTGGCGGTAGTTCCCGAAGGACTACCAGCCGTAATTACCGTTACTCTAGCACTAGGGACGCAGCGCATGGTCAAGCGTCACGCCCTAATTCGCAAACTTCCCGCAGTAGAAACTCTCGGTTCGGTTAATACCATCTGTTCTGATAAAACTGGTACTCTCACCCAAAACAAAATGGTGGTGCAGGAAGTACAAACTTTAGGAGAAGCTTTTGAAGTCACGGGGGAAGGTTACAGTCCGACTGGGGAATTTCTCAATTCTCACCAGCAGTCAGTAAAAGTAAGCGATCGCAGCGAATTTCTAGTATTATTAGTCAGTTGCGTGCTTTGTAACGACGCGCTTCTGAGTCAAGAAAGAAACGAAAAACACCGAGAAAAAGCTCCAGAATGGAGTATTATTGGCGATCCTACAGAGGGAGCCTTATTAGTTTTAGCAGCAAAAGCAGGTTTATCTCAGCACGAAATTAACTTTCAATTGGAGAGAGTTTGGGAATTTCCCTTTTCCTCCGAACGGAAGCGCATGAGCATTATCTCTCAGAAGAAACCAGAGGTAGACAAGCCAATTTCTGAATTTAGCATTCAAAATTCAAAATTCATCATGTTTACTAAAGGCTCTCCAGAATTAATTTTGGAACGCTGTGGCTATTATAAAGTTGATAATAATACTCTGGGTTTGGGCGAAGAACAGCGTCGCCAAATTCTCAACACCAATAACCAAATGGCGAGTAGAGGTTTGAGGGTTTTAGGATTTGCTTATAAACCCCTGCAAGAAATACCCGCCAAAAAATCGGAAGAAGTCGTAGAACAAGAAATGATCTGGTTGGGGTTGGTGGGAATGATGGACGCTCCTCGAGCGGAAGTAAAATTAGCAGTAGCTAAGTGTAAAGACGCGGGTATTACACCAGTAATGATTACTGGAGATCACCCATTAACCGCACGGGCGATCGCTCAAAAACTGGGAATTGCTAACCACGAAGATCGCCTCCTTACAGGTAGAGAGTTGGAAAATCTCTCTCAAAATCAATTAGAAAGGGAAGTAGACCACGTCAGTATTTACGCTCGCGTCTCTCCAGAACACAAACTCCGCATCGTTCAAGCCCTACAAAAGCGCGGTAAATTTGTGGCAATGACGGGAGATGGAGTTAATGACGCACCCGCCCTCAAACAAGCTGATATAGGCATTGCTATGGGGATTACAGGTACGGATGTGAGTAAAGAAGCGAGCGACATGGTACTCTTAGATGATAATTTCACCACTATTGTCGCCGCTACTGAAGAAGGTAGGGTAGTATACAGCAACATTCGCCGCTTCATTAAATATATCCTCGGTAGTAACATCGGCGAGGTATTAACTATTGCTGCTGCACCCCTCTTAGGACTTCCCGACGTGCCTCTAACTCCTTTGCAAATTCTCTGGATGAACTTGGTAACAGACGGTTTACCCGCCCTGGCTTTAGCAGTAGAACCAGCACAACCCGACGTAATGCGCCATCTTCCTTTTAGTCCGAGAGAGAGTATTTTCGCTAGGGGTTTGGGGTATTACATCATTCGTATTGGAATTATTTTTTCGATCGTCTCTATAACCTTAATGTTGTGGTCGTATAACAATTCTTCTGGCGATCCAGATAGTTGGAAGACAATGGTATTTACTACTTTGTGTGTAGCGCAAATGGGTCACGCAATTGCCGTGCGATCGGAAAGTCGTTTTACTTTTCAGATGAATCCTTTTAAAAATCCCTATCTTTTGGGAGCTGTAATTGTGACCACTGCTTTACAATTTATGTTGATCTATGTCGAACCTCTACGCAATTTCTTCGACACCACAATTTTGACTGGAGAACAATTGGTTGTCTGTTTATTTTTTAGTAGTTTGATGTTTGTTTGGGTGGAGTTCGAGAAGTTGTTTATTAAGTGGTATAAGTCGAGAAAGTAAATGTTTTTAGGTGGGTTGAAAGCTCACCTAAGTTAACAGATTGTGCAGGTCTCAAAAAAATATCTGTATGGGAGATATAGGAGGTGTGGGGTTGAATCAACTTTTATGCTTTTTTCCACTTTCTCCCCATACTCTCCTTTGTTGGTTGAACAATTAACTATCAACTGAAGTTTAGACTAATTATCCCCAAATTTAGGCAATTTCCAGTACACCGATTAAGATACTGTTTTTTTAGATTTTTCCAAATTTTCTTGATAAATCCACTCTAAATTTAAATACTGCTGCAAATATTTCAGTAATAGCTCTTCGTCAATGGGTTTGGGCAAAAAGACATTACAACCAACAGTGAGACTTTTCTTCTCCATTATCTCTAAGGTAGAAGCAGAATGAGCAATAACTGGGGTATTTTTAAATTCTGGTCTTTGTTTTAGATCTGAGACCATGGTCAGTCCCGTTTGACATGGCATCAATAAGTCGGTCAAAATCAGATCTGGCTTCAGAGAAATTGCTACTTCCAATCCCTCTTGACCGTTAACTGCCTCTGTAATATTAAAGCCAAGAGGTTCTAGAATCTTGAGCAGAAGGTCGCGATTTTCTTTGCGGTCGTCTACTAGTAAAATCTGACGAGTATTTCCCTCATAACCTAATATCTGAGATTTATTATTATGCTTTTGTGATATTTGCTTATCTAGTTTTTGTTCTACAACATCAACTTCTACAACATCAAAGGCGACATCAAACCAAAAAGTAGAACCACGACCTAATTGACTTCTTACTTCGATCTTACTTCCCATTAATTCAACTAATTTCTGGGATATGGATAAACCCAAACCTGTTCCTTTAGCTCGATTGATGTTATCTCCCGCTTGCTCAAAAGGTTGGAATATTTTCTCTAATACCTCTTTTTTCATGCCAACCCCTGTATCGATGACTTCAAACCTAATGGTTTTTTGCTTAGTTTTCTCGTTGGCTTCACTATTAGGCACGAGACTAACTTTGAAAGTTACTTCACCCAACTCGGTAAATTTGATTGCATTACCCAAAAGATTTAGTAAAACCTGTCGCAGTCTTTTAGAGTCAGCTAAAATTGCAGATGGTAAGTCAACACCACTTTCATAACATAGAGCAATACCTTTTTCTTTTGCTTCCGCCTGAAACAGTTCTACTATTTGAGAGAGAAAAGAGTATAAGTCCACCTGAGTCAAACTCAACTCCACCTTATCGGCTTTAGTTTTAGAGAAATCTAAAATGTCATTAATTAGGATCAATAGATGAGATCCACTTTGTTTAATAATTCTGAGATCGAGGAGTTGGGATTGTTCGAGATTGGGCGCCCGCAGTAATATTTTTGTATAACCTAAAATCGAGTTAAGAGGGGTGCGCAGTTCGTGGCTGATATTGATGAGAAAATTGTCTTTGGCTTGATTTGCCGCCTCTGCAACCTCTTTAGCTTTTTTTAGTTCGACAGTGCGCTCTTGTAGTTTGTCGAAGGAACTTTTTAAGTTGCTTGTCATCTGAGCAAAAGAGTTTGCCAGAATTCCTAACTCGTCCCTCCGCTTAACATTAACTTTGAGATCCAATTGACCCTCAGAAATTCTCTGAGCGGCTTCACTCAGATTAGTAATTGGCTTAATTAGACGATTAGCCAACAACCAAGTTAAAACACTTACTCCTAAAACTGTAACTGCAGTCACCAACAAGGCTAAACCCAGAAATTCGTTTTCGCTGTTGAGAAACTCTTCTTTTTCCTGAAGAATTACAATACCCCAGCCATTGTCTAAACGAATACTATGAGAAATCCAATCGACACCAGAAGATTCGTCCATAAAGGGTAACTGACCATTATTACCTTCCAAAAGGTTTTTTACAGGTGGATAGTTACTCAAGTTTTTCAGTTCTTTTCCAGTGAAGAATTTTGAATCGGGATCGGCCAATACCATACCGTTGCTATCGACTACTAAGGCATAACCTGTTTTCCCAAACTTTACTTGACTTACTTGCTGAGTCAGAGTGTCGATATCCGTACATATTGCCGCTACGCCTATTATTTTTGAAAAGTTCTGGCGAATCGGTGCTGACATACATAAAGCTGGTTTGTTAACAGTACGGCTAATTAGAGTTTGATAGGTAATATCATGACCTGCCAGAGCCCCTTTAAACCAAGGTCGATCGCCGCGATAGCCTCCTGGTTTCTTATTATCACTTCGAGCTACGATTTGACCGTCAATGTTAACAGTGACAGCTACATAGATATGTTTGTAGTTTTTTGCCAATTTAATTAGCGCTGGTTTTTGTCTGTTGGGGTTCGTGCTGATAATATCTGGTTGTTGGCTGAGGTTGCTTAGAGCTAAGATATTTAATTCATTGGATCTAGATACAGCTTCAGCCAACATATTGGCTTTTAAACTCAAATTTTCCTCAGCTTCGGTGCGAATTGTTTTCGTAGCTCGATCGCTTGCATAGAAGATAGCTAGCAAAATTAACGGTATAATGCCCCCTAATACAACCAGAGGCATCCGCAATCGCAAACTCTTAAATAACAATACCTTCATCTAAAAAAAAGTTCCTTGAATAATAAATTGATTTGCAGAAATGTTGAAAGCTAAAATATAACTTTACGTATCAAGTAATAGCTATCTTCTCAAAAGAAATCGCTAACAGTATTTTACTATTTTATTCATCGAGTGAATACAAGTTATTTCTTGACACATACAAGCTTGAAGATAGTATATTTCATTTAATAAATGATCTCTGAATTCCGCGAACTATTCTATAATTATTTTGTGATATAATTATAGAACTGTCAATTTCGTGAAATACAAATGAAATATTGAATCTTTCGCAAAGTTTCTGCAGAGAGATTTAAGCGATTTTTTGGTGTAAAACAAATATTCAGAATTTTATCAGATCGATATAGAAATCAGCATCGACACTTTGGCTTAAGAAGCAATTTAATTGTAGGGATTTATAATTATGAATTAGCCTTATAAATATGTTAATTGTTCGTATTCGGCGATCGCCACTTGTCTGAGGCACTAACCAACCCAGAATCGATTCAATTTTCATTATTTGAGTTGCTTGAATAGATAGGAATCTCCGTACTTCCAGGGCGGAGAGGACGGAGATTTATCTTGGATGGGTTATTAGGTAAACGGCAGCAGGCGGCTTAAATTTAATTTAGTATCTATTTGCTTTGTTATCTCCAGAAGTAATGTAATGATAAACGAGACGAGTGAGAATTCTTTATTTTTAACTGTTTTTGTCTGGGAAATTCTGTTCCCAAAATATTTAGGCAACGCTCGGCATCGCAGATGTCATGATGTATCTCAAATATTGCACATCTAACCTTTTTCAGTAAATGCTGATGGTAATTTTCTAAAAAGCTTAACTCAGAACCTTGAATGTCACTTTTTAGCAGGTCTATTTCTCGGTCAGATTTGCACAAATCATTAAGATCGATATATTTTACCTGACTTTTACGCTCTGATAAGTTGTTACTAAATAGAGAATTGGTAATGTGAAAGTCAGATTCAAAAATTTTTCCAACTCCCTTTGGTTCCCCAATTAATCCGTGAATAAGTTGTAGCTTTTTACTAAAATGTGGCTCTTGGTCAATTCTCTGTTGCAGCTCTGAATAAACAGACGGACTTCCTTCTACAAGAACGCCACGGAAATCAATTTCAGAGTTGTTATGCTGGAGTATTAAATCGGCTACTTTAATTGTGAAAAATCCAACGTTAGCACCTAGGTCTAAAAATGTGAATTTATCGGGATTGACCCTAGATTCTAAAGCATGTTGAATCGATGTATCATACTCTCGATCTACGAAAATATCATTATAAGCTTTCCATTCAGCATGACTTTTAACTTTCACAGTTAGCCCAGAGTACAACTTCCACTCTAGATTAAGTTTTTGCCAAATCTTAGAAAGTTCGTAAAGTTCAGAATTTGGTAGTTCTTCAACTAATTTTTTACTGTTCATTTTCTTTTTAAATTATCTGATGTTACCTCATTGAACTTAAGCGATAAAGTATTTACTACAAACCCGCATCCCGCAGCCCTATCTTTAGCCCACAAATATTTTGTTTTTGCTTATAAATAACTTAATTAATTTGAACTAAATAGTATAGGTAGATAATAGAAACTTACCATTATATATACATTTAACCTATAAACGGTCTTTGCTAAGTAGTTTCTTAGACGAACATGTAGGTTTAGCTAGATCGACTAAAAATTAAGCCCAATCTCCGTAAGGAACTTTCGTAAAGGACTTAATTTCAATCCCGTGACCAGAGGGGTCTTTTACGAACATGACGTATTGCTCGTGACGTTTACCAATAAACCTTAAGTGTGCTTCGACAATAAACTCAATATTAGAAGCTATAAGACGCTCTTTTATCCTTTCAAATTCTTCAAAAGTCACAGCAGCTCCAAAGTGGGGAACTGGTACAGTTTCCGCTTCGACTTCTCGTTCGATATTCTCGGTACTGTAGCCAGGTACTTCATGACAGGTAAGTTGACAGCCATAAAAGTTAAAATGAACTGATGATTTATTGGTGCGGCGTTCTTCAACGCCAAGGATATCTTTGTAAAAGTGTCGTGTTTTCTCAAGATTGTCGACACACATTGATAGATGGAAGGAAGTTCTCACTGATAAGTTTTCTGTTTTTACATGTCGTGTTTTCTCAAGATTGTCAACACCCATTGAGAAATGAAAGGGAGCTATCGCTGATTTAGCAGTATTAATTTGCTTGTGTTTATCTTTACTGGTGTAAGTATAGTTGACCTGTTTGTTGTGAAAACGCACCTGATATTTCTCCTTTTTGATAGTTTTCCTAGTTGAATAGTTTGCCTAGTTGAATAGTTTGCCTAGTTGAATAGTTTGCCTAGTTGAATAGTTTTCCTAGTTGCTTATAGTGCTTATTTAATAACTCGACTGTAGTAACGAATTGTAAACAAGCCTATTAACATAATAGTAGTTTATGCTTAACCTATGAAATAATTACAAAAATTCTTGACACCATTTTTTGCTATAACTACGAAAACGAGATTTTAAAAATCTTGTAGCGCTTCTAGTCTTATCTGAGATAAGATATCTATTGTTTTTTGATAAGATGAAGCGTTCGATATCTTTAGTTAACTTTTGCAAGAGATTTATTATAAAAAATTGAGAAAGTCTTGTTACTTATCTTTCTAGTATTAACAACTCTAGCTTTTTGAGAACAATTTGCGAGACTACTTTAATATAAAAATCTTAAACTAATCTTCTCTTCTTTATATTTTTTGCTAACTAAACCTATTTTTTTTATTCCTTGGGTGCTGTTTCAGATTGATTAGCTTTTAAGATATAAGGTTTTCCGTACCTGACTTTAAATTGTTTTCTTAAAATTCTCCATACTCCATCGTAAGTATAGCTTATCCCTCTTGTTTCTTCTATATAAGCTCTAATATCTCTAAGGGTATAGCCTTTTCCTTCTATTTCTTCTATGATTTGTAACCATTCTCGATCGCTAATATATTTTTTTCTCCCTCTTTCATTGTATTTATCTTTTAATCCTTCAATTCCAGCAAAATTCCAAATATCTACCCAATTATAAATAGTTCTATGAGCTACTCCTATAATTTTAGCTACTTCAGTAGCTTTGTAACCAGAATAAAGCATTTTAATGGCTAAAAGTTTTTCTTTAACTCTAGGGTTAGAGCAGTCTTTGTGTAATAAGGTTATTTCTTCTTTACTGATATCTCCTCTGAGTGTTTTTACCACGTGCGATCGCTCCATTTTGTCATTCAGGTATTATTATAATATTTTTTGCAACTATTTTATCGACTAATTAGATTAAAATTCTGATTATGCATTTCAATTTGTAGGACAATTTTAGTATGAAGCTAAAAGCATTGATTTAAAATACAATAAAATTTGTCGATCGCACGTGTTGATTAAACAATGCTATTTATGGGATTTCGATCGAGCTAGAACACCGATTCAGTAATCCCAAAAGCTATTTTTCCAGACATAGATTCAAGGAAATCTAGCATTTTCAGAAACAACGAAACCTCTGAATTGGAATGGATTCTGAATAG
>JAAUYD010094528.1_pt1 | contig 10893 bp, 9 predicted proteins | sample 7278101 | NCBI WGS metagenome assembly JAAUYD01 (sample SAMN14350128, study PRJNA611818) | marine sediment metagenome | isolation source: surface marine sediment (0.6m) | place: French Polynesia: Moorea | collected 2018-08
AGATCTGCGAGATCGCCGACAAACACTGCGACGGCTACCTGCGGTTCACCACCCGTAACAACATCGAGTTCATGGTGGACGACAAATCCAAGATCCAGCCTCTGCTGGATGATCTTGCCGGCCGCAAGTTCGACGCCGGCTCCTTCAAGTTCCCCGTAGGCGGCACCGGTTGCGGTATCACCAACATCGTTCACACCCAGGGCTGGCTGCACTGCCACACCCCGGCCACCGATGCTTCCGGTCCGGTAAAAGCGGTCATGGATGACCTGTTCGAGGAGTTCGGAAACCACAGAATGCCGGCCAAGGTTAAAGTCTCTCTGGCCTGCTGCCTGAACATGTGCGGTGCCGTACACTGCTCCGATATCGCTATCCTGGGCTACCATCGCAAACCGCCCATGATCGACCATGAATATCTGGATAAACTGTGCGAGATTCCGTTGGCCATCGCCTCCTGCCCCACCGCCGCCATCAAACCCTCCAAGGTTGAATTTGGTGGTGAGAAGGTGAACTCCGTGGCCGTGAACAACGACCGCTGCATGTTCTGCGGTAACTGCTACACCATGTGCCCGTCTCTGCCCTTGGCAGACACCGAAGGCGACGGTATCGTCATCATGGCCGGTGGAAAGGTCTCCAACCGCATCAGCGCACCCAAGTTCTCCAAGGTCGTTGTGGCCTTCCTGCCCAACGAAGCACCGCGCTGGGATTCGACCGTTAAGACCATCCGCAAACTGGTCGAGGTTTATGCCGCCGAAGCCAACAAATATGAGCGTCTGGGCGAGTGGGCCGAGCGCATCGGCTGGGAACGCTTCTTCGAGAAAACCGAACTGCCGTTCACCCATCACCTGATCGACGACTTCCGTGATCCGGCGTACTACACCTGGCGCCAGACTTCGCAGTTCAAGTTCTAGGACGGATGTAATCAATATCGGGGGGCCACCTGCGGCCCCCCGTTTCCATTAGGAAAGGGACAAGCATATGGCGCTCGATTATGAAGAGTCCAAAGAGAAAATCGTTGCGGGTTTAACCAAGAAGCTAAAGATGAAATCCAAGTTCTATTTCAAAGACTTGGCCAAGATTCTGGACGCCAAACCGCGCGAAGCTAAAAAAGTCATCAACCAAATGGTGGTTGAAGGCGTATTGGAATACTGGTCCAGCGGCAGCACCTCCATGTACGGCCTGCCCGGAACCGGCAAGCAAGCCGCGGCTGAACACGAAGATTAATTCGGTTTTTGCAGCGACTTTTTTTGATTTAGATCTTTGAAAGAAATCTTAACAGACCGGATGGATAAATCGATACCCGGCATTGTCATTGCCGCCTTGAGGGGCGGGTCGGGGAAGACCATCTTCTCTGTCGGTATTATTGCAGCTTTACGCCAAAAAGGCATTCAGGTTGCGCCTTTCAAAAAAGGTCCCGATTATATCGATGCCGGCTGGTTGGCTCTGGCCGCCGGCCGGCCTTGTTATAATTTGGATACCTTTCTCATTGATCCCCAAACCATTCTACAATCGTATCAAACCCACACCAGCCACACCCAAATAGCGGTGATCGAAGGCAATCGAGGTTTGTACGACTGCATCGACACTCGCGGCGAAACATCCACGGCCGAGCTGGCCAAGTTACTGGATATCCCGCTGGTTCTCTGTATTGACGGCACCAAGACCACCCGGACCATGGCGGCTGTTGTGGCCGGTTGCGCCAATTTTGATCCTGACCTTAAGCTCAAAGGCGTGGTGCTCAATCGCGTGGCCGGTCCGCGCCATGAGCGCATTCTGCGCGACAGCATCGAGTATCACTGCGGGATTCCAGTCCTAGGTGCCCTTCCCAAGCAACGCAAGCAACGCTTTCCCGAAAGGCATATGGGGCTGGTGCCCACCTATGAGCATGAGTGGGCCCATGAGGCGGTCGCTTTTATCCAGAGCCTGGCTGCAAAGTACATCGATTTGGATGCCATTGCCCAGGTGGCTGCCGGCGATTATCAATGGGCACCCGAAGACCGTGAACCTCAGGTGTGTACCGACATCCGCTTTAAATCCCCAGAACCAGAAGAGAAGCTGATTCAAGATGCCCTGGCTCAAAAAACCATAGCCGCAGCAGCCCTAAGTGCTCGTGAAAAACGGTCACTCGAGATCGATCCGACCAAACCCCGCATCGGCATCATTCGCGACTCGGCATTTCAATTCTACTATCCGGAGAATCTGGATGCCTTGGAAAGCGCCGGTGCGCAGCTGGTCTACACCAGCCCTCTGACCGACCCGGAATTGCCCGCGGTGGATGCGCTTTACATCGGCGGCGGTTTCCCTGAAACCCATGCCGACCAGTTGGCCGCCAACAGAGTCTATGCAGAGCAGATTAAGCACCAGGCCGATAATGGAATGCCGATTTACGCAGAGTGTGGTGGGTTGATGTACCTTGGGGAAAAACTCGTTATCGAAAGCGGCACGTTTGAGATGACCGGAGTTTTGCCCATCGTGTTCGGATTTTCAAAAAAGCCCCAGGGACACGGCTACACCATTATTCAAGTAGATCGCGACAACCCCTATTTTAAGGCCGGGACATTTCTGAAAGGACACGAATTTCACTACTCCACAGTGGAGGCGTTGGAAGGTCTTGGCCCCGATGACATGGCCTTTGCCATGGAGCGCGGGGGCGGCATCACACATGGCCGTGACGGTCTGTGCCGGAATAACGTTCTGGCCACCTACACCCACATCCATGCCCTGGGCACGCCCCAATGGGCGCCTGCCCTGGTCGAACAGGCACGATTATTCAAGGGGTAGGCGTTCGATTTGAGCCTCGGCTTTGAGCTCTTCCACCAATTCACGCAAACTCTTGTCGAGACGCTCTTTATGAAATCTGGCCTTTAATCTGGGCGCAGCCTCCGAAAAGGACTCTTTGCCGGCCGGTTTACGGTCATACACTTTGATAAGGTGGTAGCCGAATTGGGTGGTTACCACGTTGCTGACTTCTCCGGGATCCAGTGAAAAAGCGGCGGTTTCGAATGCAGGTGCCATCTGGGCCGCACCAAAATAGCCAAGGTCTCCGCCGTTGACTTTGCTGGGACCTTCTGAAAATTTTTTGGCTAGAACTGCGAAGTCCTCCCCTGACTTGATTTTATCCTGAATCGCCACAATGCGTTGTCTGGCTTCTTCTCGTGTATTACGGTCTGCAAAGGTCGGAACCTTGATGAGAATGTGAGCCGCGTGGACCTGTACATCATGTTCGAATTCGTAGGCATGGTCATCGTAGTAGGCTTTGAGTTCCTCCTGGGTCACTTTGATGCCGGGTGCTACCTGGGTATCGACGACCTGTTTGGCCGCCAAGGTCCGCTTCAACCGGGTACGCAGATCAGATTCTGTCAATCCTGCTTCTTTCAAGGATTTCCGGTATGCTTTTTTGGAGGGGTATTGGCTGACGGCCTTTTGGTAGTATTGGTCGAGTTCTGTTTCATCCACTGTAATGGAAAGCTTCTGGCTGTACTGGTCCAGTACGATTAAATTGATTAAAGACTCCCGCACTTCCTTCTTGAGTTGCTCGAACATCGTGCCATCGATCAATTGACCGGACTGGTGAAAGCGCCGATAGGTGGTATCGAGCTCCTGCTTGAACTCACCGTATTTGATCGATTCGCCGTTGACGATGGCCACCACTTTGTTTTGAATTCCAGATGTTTCTTCCTTTGCCTTGGTACCGGCGCATGCGGCCAGGGCCAGCGCTAAAAGCACTGCGGTTAGGACTTTGAGTGTTTGTTGCATGTATTTGGGCTCCTGAAGGTATTTGAGGTCCGCACTACTGCGGTTATATTTGTATCTCATTGTACCATTGGTCTATCGAATTCGAACTGAGATTACCATCTCTGTTGTCCCAATTGCAATAGCCGGATGAAACCTTGTCATAAGGCCAGGCCGGTGTTAACATTTACCTATGGGTAACCTCGATATGAGCGCTCGAATTCCCATTATGCAGAAATCTATCGCGGTTTGACCGCCGCGGCGCATTTCACCGCACCCGCAGCCAGAGGCAGCCACCTCGCCCATAGAAGGCCTTTTCTTTTGCAACCATCTTATCCAAAGGAGGTCATCATGGCAGTCAAAGTTCTCATCAAAAGACGCTTCAAAGAGGGGCATTTCAACGAAATTGAAAAGATGATCAAATTGGTCCGTTACGGCGCCATGGACCAACCGGGATACATCTCTTCGGAGACCATGTGGGATCACGAAGATCCCTTCCGGGTGGTGATCGCTTCCACCTGGCGGGCCAAAAAATATTGGGCCACCTGGAAAAACAGTCCGGTTCGCATCGCCAAAGAGAAGGAGTTCGAGTCCTTTCTTGATGGCGAAACAGAGTACGAACTCTTCGATCTGGGGACTTATCCCCATTAGCAAACGACGCATCATTGCGGACCTCTGCATCGAAAAACAGAGGTGGCTATGAGGTGGCGCTGCCGCACACACCCGATGCGTGCGGCTGAATCGATTGGCCGCCGTATTCACATGGGGCATGGCGGTGGAATATGCACATCTACGCAGTAACTTATGTTCATCATTGACTTTATATCGTAAACCAATAGAATCTGCCTTCTATCTGATCCCTTATATCAACGCAGGATGTCATGTTCCAATATCAGAAAACCAAGACCTACTTTGCCCAAATTGCCGACGGCTTTGAGCAACTAGCCCAGGATGAGTTGCGGAGTTTGGGCGCAAAAGCCATCAAACTTGCCTTCAGGGGGATTCATTTTACTGCCGATGCGGCCGCACTTTATCGCATCAACTATCAGTCACGTTTGATTTCGAGGATACTGGCGCCTTTGGTTTCCTTTCCCTGCCCAGATCGCACGGCGTTGTATCAAACGGCCAAATCCATCAATTGGGAGACGATCTTTTCTCTGCGGCAGACCTTCGGGATTTTTTCCAATGTTTCCGGCAACGACAAATTGCGCCACTCCAAGTTTGCCGCATTGTGCGTTAAAGATGCCATTGTGGATCAATTCAGGGAGCGCGAGGGGCAAAGACCCAATGTGGACAAGTCTGATCCGGATGTCTGGATCCATCTATTGGTCAATAAAAAACGGGCCGTCATCAGCCTGGACACCTCGGGCGGCGCTTTACACAAGCGCGGGTATCGAAAGGAGAGCGTGACGGCGCCCATGAAGGAGACCCTTGCGGCCGCCATGGTGGCTCTCTCGGGTTGGCAGGGGGAACGGCCGCTGTACGATCCCATGTGCGGTTCCGGCACCCTATTGTGTGAGGCCCTGATGGTGGCTTCCCGCCTGCCTGCCGGCTACTTCAGATCCCGGTTCGGTTTTCAATATCTTCCTGATTTTGACAAGGCATTATGGCAGAGGGAAAAGCAGCAGGTGGATGCCAAAATTCACCACATTGAAAATGGTGTGGTATCCGGCAGTGACATCGCCCTTCGGGCGATCAAGGCGGCAAGAGTCAACTGCTCACGTCTTCCCGGAGGGGATGCTGTTCGTATTCAACGCAGGGATTTCAATACCATCGCCAATTTGGAAGATCGCGTCATACTTTGCAACCCTCCGTACGGCATACGGATAGGTGAGGAAGCCAAGCTGGCCGCCTTTTACAAAGGCTTGGGTGATTTTCTGAAGCAGCGCTGCAGAGGCTCCCAAGCTTATATCTTCTTTGGTAATCGTGAGATGATCAAGAAGATTGGGTTGAAACCGGCATGGAAGAAGCCTATGCGGAATGCGGGGTTGGATGGGAGGGTGGTGAAGTATGAGCTTTATTAAGAACTATGGCCAAATGGCGTTGATGGTGAGAAAGGCTGCTATCGCCGTGGAAACTAATTCTATTGTTTGAATCCCTTTGCTTTGGCGAATCTATTGTCCTCCATCCGCCGGCGCATTGGGCGGGTGGCTGATCCCACCCACAACTTCATATAAGTGTCACTAAGGCACGTTACGGGCATCCCGGAAACTCGCTGCGCTCAAACAGTCCGGGATGCTGATCCTCCACTTGTGCCTAAGTGACACTAATATTCGTTGCTCACGTGGGACCCACCACCCGCCCAATACACCTCCCAAGGTGGTTTTATCTACTCAAACCGCCTCATTCAGTAAGAGGTGCAAAGAGTTTTTCTTTCACTTTCGCCTATTTTTTTGATGCATCTATTTCGGTGGTCTTTAAGGTATTGCAAATCAGCTTTTAGAGAAAACATTAAACCACTCTAATTGCCAAGATATAAACTCATATCAGATTAATTATCTATTACGCTTCTGTAAATAGCTTAAGTTTCGACAGATGAGATGATCAGGCCAAATAACAAAGCTTCCCCTCCCCTTGTGGGAGGGGCTGGGGGAGGGGGATATAACGGCCTGGCATCATACATCCCACCCCGCCACTCCCAAGTCAAAGAGGAGGGAGTAATTCGCGTTCAGAATTTACTCAAGCTTTATAGAGAACTGCATTATCGATTAGAGAATTTAGTAATCGATCTACGATAAGTTTTCACGGCGTCGATGGAGAAGAGGACTAGGGCGGACCAGATCATGGCGAAGGTGATGGCCTGGGAGGAGGAGAAGGGTTCGCTGTAGACAAATACGGCCAGCAGGAATGTGCAGCTGGGTGCGATGTATTGTAGAAAACCGATGGTGATGAAGGTCAACCTGCGGGCGCCGGCGGTGTAGAGCAGCAGCGGTACGGCGGTGACCAGGGCGCTGGCCATTAGCAATAGATCGGTATTCAGATTGATGTTGAGGGCCGCGCCTTGGCCTATATGGTTCAGATAGAAGAGATAGCTGGCCGCAGGTGCGAACAGGAGTAAGGTCTCGATGGTCAATCCTTCCAATGCGGAAATTGGGGCGATTTTCCGAAACAGGCCGTAAAAGGCGAATGTAAATGCCAGCGTCAGGGACACCCAGGGAAATTCACCCAGAGTGACGGTGAGATAAGTGACGCCCACTGCGGCCAGTATCACCGAAACGCTCTGTAGTGGACGCAGCCTCTCGCTTAGGAACATAACCGCCAGCAAAACATTGACTAGAGGGTTGATATAGTAGCCCAAACTGGCTTGCAGGATGTGATCATGGCTGATGGCCCAGATAAAAACAAACCAATTGGTCCCGACCAGCATTGTTGTAACCACCAGCAGACCGAGGGTCTTCTTGTTCTTCAGGACCCCGACGAAGGTCTTCCAGCGGCCCAGAAGGAGAACCAGCGGTAGAAGAAGAATAAATGACCATACCATCCTGTGCATGAGGATTTCAAAGGGCGGCACATGGCCCAGGGCTTTAAAAAATATGGGGCTTAGGCCCCATATTAGAAAAGCCACGGTGGCGCTAATGAGCCCCGATAGCGAAGGTTTGCCAGGGTTGGACGGCACTGGGTTTAAACCTCAACCCAAGGCGGCGGTGAGGTGACCACGGCAAACCGCAGTGTCTGCCCGCCCACCGGCTTGACGCCATGCTCGGCACCCGGCGGTATCCAGAGGCAATCACCGGGATGCAACCTGAACTTTTCTTCATCCACCACGGCATCACCGATGCCGGACAGAACAAAGTAGCAGTGTTCCCTGTCCGGATGGGTATCCAACTCTGCTTCACCTCCCGGGCGAATTTCAACATTGAACAAGACGAAGTTTTGGGCGCCGGTATCTTCACCGATCATGGTAAATGCGTCGGTGCGGGTATGCTTGGGAGGGCAGCTCGAAGGGAGGTCGGCAAGGCGCATCACTTTTGCTTTGGCATAATTTGACATTGTCAGTGCATCCTTTTTCACGGTTGTGGTACGGTTGACGCTGATCCAGCGGGGTAAGGAGATGCGATTCCGGGTCGCACATCCGTCCGAAGGAATTGAGTACCAGATCCCTCGTTGGCTTGGCAATAGTCATTTTTCCATTTGCGGCTACCTCTCCATGGTGTATATCCCTTGTTATGGCAGAGCCTTATTGGTGCTCACACATTAATTAGAAGGTGCTAATGCGAATCGCCGACACCCATATCGGATATTGTTTGAACATCTATCCTGGTGATACGGCCACAGATATTGCCGGTCATATTGCCCGGGAGTGCCCAAAAGTCAAAGCTGCTGTCTCTCCTAAAAGTGACATGGGGATCGGTCTCTGGCTGGCCGCTAAAGCCGTGCGCGAATTGCGCGAGGCTCCCGGGGTATTGAAGCGGCAATTGGCGGATCAAGGGCTATATGCCTTTACCGTTAATGCTTTTCCCTTTGGGGACTTTCACACCCCTCCCGTTAAAGAGAAGGTTTACTTGCCCGACTGGTCTTCGGTCCAACGCTTGGATCATACCCTTGATGCGGCGCGGATTCTGGTTCATTTGTTGCCGGATGGCGTTAAAGGATCCATTAGCACCGTACCGGTTACCTATGGCAAAATATGTCCGGACCAGGCCAAGGCCAATTTGATGACAGCAGCCGCAGGGCTTGAAGAGCTCGAGTCTCGGACCGGTAGGCTGATACAGTTGGCCCTTGAACCCGAGCCTGATTGTTTTCTGGAGAAAATCGACGAGTGCATCTCTTTTTTCGAAGCCTTAAGAGATGTAGACTGTACCTTAGTGGATCGCTATCTTGGCATTTGTCTGGATGTCTGTCATATGGCGCTTCAGTTTGAGAATCCAGTGGCGGCCCTGCAAAAATTGCAGCACGCCGGTATCAACATCCCCAAGATTCAAATCAGCGCAGCCTTGGAAATCACAAACCCTACTCCCGTGGATTTACTGCATCTTCAAGCCTTTGATGATGGGATCTATTTGCATCAGACGCGCATTCTAAAAAGCCCAAACGAGATAAAGCAGTATGCGGATCTGCCGGAAGCCCTAACTGCGCGGCACTCAGGACAATGGCGGATCCATTTCCATGTGCCGCTGCATTTTCATTCATCCATTCACCGGCTACATTCCACAGCCGACTTGTTAAGCGGTGACTTTTTTCGACAAGCTTTGAAAAGCACAGACCACCTTGAGACCGAAACCTATACCTATGGTGTTCTGCCCCAAAAGCACCAGGATGCCAATGCATCGGTCAGCGCAGAGCTCCGATTTGTCACTCAAGCCGTTCGAGACGTCCTTGCATCTGAAGCTGACAGTCTTATCTGATGCCTCAATTAGAGTCCTCAAGCTCTTTTCGATTCCGACCCCGATTTCGATTTCGATTTCGAATTGGTTGAGGCTTGCCTCAACGCCCTATTATTAAATGTGATCCTTAATGTAAGAGTGGTTGACCATGCTGACAGGACTGCCCTTGCATGCCTTAACAAAATTGTGTAGACTTCAAGGTCTCCTTTTTAGGAGCTCTCGGATACGCGATAGGTAATGGATTGCGATGCCGCTCTCTGACCGGCTGAAAAGCTTGCCAAATACCACTCGCCGTTTGGGAGGCTTGGTTCTTCGGCCATCGACCGGACAGACAAATGCACTCTTATGTTGCAATATAGGGGTTGGCCTGGGCGTAACGCCGTTTAAATCAACCCGTGAAGGATCTTATGATTGTTAAACAATCTTTTAATGTGAATTACGAATATGAGGTAATCTATACCCGCGGGCTTTTCAGCGCGGAAGATCAAACCATGGCCCGCATATGTGGTGAGAACCGTTCCAATGTCATGATTTTCATTGATGACAAGGTTGCCGAGGCCTTTCCGCGGCTGATTCCTCAGGCCGAGCAGTGGGCGGATAAAAACCCAGAGATCATGAATCTGATTGCCCCTGCAGAGATTGTTCCAGGTGGCGAAGCCATTAAAAACGGGTGGGACAATATCAATGCCATGATAGGGAAAATGATGGATGCCGGACTCTGTCGGCACTCTTACGTGATGATGATCGGCGGCGGTGCTGTTTTAGACGCTGTGAGCTTTGCGGCGGCCATCTTTCACCGGGGGGTGCGCCAGATCAAGGTGCCCACCACCATGCTGGCCCAGGATGACTCGGGCGTGGGCGTTAAAAACGGGATCAATCACCAAGAGGCGAAAAACCTTTTCGGATGTTTTTATCCACCTGATGCAGTGATCATCGACTATGGGTTTCTCAGGACCTTGGAGCGCCGGGATATCCTTGCCGGTGTAGCCGAGGTGCTCAAGGTTGCCTTTATCAAGGACGAGGCGCTTTATCACTACATCAGAGACAACGCCCAAAAGATCCGTGAAAACCATTGGCCGACCTTGGAGTACCTTGTCTCGAAAAGTTCCAGGTTGCATCTCGAGCACATTGGAGGAGGAGGGGATCCCTTTGAAAAAGGGTCATCTCGACCCCTGGATTTCGGACACTGGTCCGCCCATAAAATGGAAACCCTTACCTACAATGAGATCCGACACGGCGAAGCCGTGGCAATTGGTATGGCGCTGGATATATATTGTGCCGCCTTACTGGAGATGATTCCCTTTCCAATGGCCGAGGAGATGTTGGAAACCATGCAGTCCTGCGGCCTGGTGCTGTGGCACGACGTTCTGACCCAAAGGGATCCATCAGGGAAATTGGAGCTGCTGGGCGGGTTGGAAGCGTTTAGAGAGCATTTAGGGGGTCGATTGACCTTGGCCATGCCCACAGGGATCGGCAAGTTCGTGGATCTCCATGAGCTGCCCCACCCAATCGTTGAAAAAGCGGTCACCATGTTGCAGGCAGCCCAAAAACCGCATCATACCGAAAAGCTCCCCACGTTTAAGAAAGCGGCTGGTAACTAGATTCCTGCTTCCGCGCGATGTGGAGCAATGGATAGTCTTCATGCCGCATTTAGGAGGATTTCAAGGCCCTCAGTTGTCTGGTGAGGAGCAGCTTCTTCCCTATTGCCTCGATTATGAAGACTATCGCATTACCCGAATTGTGGTAAACCACTTAGAAACGTATTTGCTAAGGAGCTTGATGATGTTGGATGTAGTGGATTTATTGGAAGGGTTGCGGCGATCGCCGAATGTGTTAACGG
>JAAUYD010128961.1_pt1 | contig 10888 bp, 9 predicted proteins | sample 7278101 | NCBI WGS metagenome assembly JAAUYD01 (sample SAMN14350128, study PRJNA611818) | marine sediment metagenome | isolation source: surface marine sediment (0.6m) | place: French Polynesia: Moorea | collected 2018-08
CCTGAGACCTTGGAAATCACATAACCGCCGTACATGGACAGAATGACGACGGCCTCCCATCTCTGGAGTCCCCGCACACGCAGGAAGAAGAACAGCACAACCGTTGTCAGAATGAACAGGAATGGCAGTTCCTTGAAGAGAATGCTCCTCTCCACGGTGACACCGGAAATCGCCGCCGCGACGCCTATAGGGACCAGCGTATCAAAGACATTGCTGCCGATCAGGTTACCGACCGACATCCTGGCTTTCCCTTTCATGACTGCGCCAAGCGAGATTGAAAGTTCCGGAAGACTGGTGCCGAGACCGATCAAGAGAATCGCAATGACGGTTTCAGAAACACCGAGCTGCTCGGCCAGCTCTATCGCCGACGACACGGTGACCTCGGCGGCGACGATGACAATCGTAAAGCCGACGAGCAGAATCACGAGCGACTTCAACGGAGGCTGCAGCTCTTCGCCAGTTCCCGGGTCGTGCTTGCCGGCGTCCGTCCACAGCAACACGAAATAGATCAGGTAGACGACAACCATGACGATGCCTTCCAGGGCGCTGACGTATCCATCGGCAGCCATCAGCGCGAGAATAATGATCGACCCGAGCAAGACCGCGCCATGACGCAATGCCGTGCGTTTCGGCAAGGTCAGGTAAGCAAGAAGCGCCGTTATTCCCAGCACCAGGCCGATCTGCCCCAACGTACTGCCGATGGCCGTGCCGACGACGACATTGGACGCATCGCCGGCGCCTGCGGTCTTGATTGCACCATCGACGGCGATAGCCAGTTCCGGGAGGTCACTGCCGACCGACAGGATCGCGACACCGACGATAAACTCGGAGACGCCGAGACGCTTCGCCAGCGACACGGCGCCGTTAATCGTGAGCTCGGTGCCGTACCAGAGGCCGATCAGCCCGAGTACCAGGAGCAGGAACATCAGCATGGATCGTGCCCTGAGTCAGCTACCGACCGACTTACCAGATAGCAGGCACGCCGATGGTCACCGGGGTGGCCATTCGCAGCCAGTCTCTGCAATACCGAACCGAGTTCGTTAAGCACCTGTTTGAGCGTCTCCCCGTTCCCCGCGATGAACATAGCATCACGTTCCCTGATTTTCAGTGCGTATTGGGCTCGCCGGTGGAGTTGGACACGTGTTTTTGTTAAGACTATCGCATGTCTTCAGACACCGGAAATCGCCGTTCCCCAACTGGCGCCCTGGTATTCGTCGCATCGGTCCTGGCCCTGGCCGGCTATTTTCTCGCCTGGCTCCCGTGGTACGAGAGACAACAGCCGGTTAGCGCAGACGAACAACTAGAGCTCGATCAGCAACTCGCGGTAACCAGCGAGAACCTGCAGCTCATGATCGGAGAACGGCTGTCCGTCGAGCAGATGGCGGAAGAACGAGACCGGCAGTATTCGCAGCTGGGCCAGGAATTGTCGTTACGATGCCTGCAGTGGACTGACCTGAATGATAGTCAGCCGTCGGAGAGCACAAAGAGATTCCAGGAGTGGGCCTGCAAACGTTTCAATCACTACGTCACGACGGGCGAATTGTTGCCTGAGGAGCCGCAATCGTCAGATTCGACTCAGCCTGCCGACGGTTAGCGCCGCCTCGCTGGGGAGCGGGATCAGGCATTGGAAACGGTCACTCGGCTGGCTGGTTGGCGGGCAGCGCCTTAAGGTAACGCGCTATGGCCTCGCGGTCGGCGGCGTCCAGCATCGCCATGTTCTCCTGAACCGCCACCATGCTTCCGCCGACAGCGTCGAAGTCCGGCGTAAACCCCGTCTCGAGGTAGTAGACGATGTCGCTCTCAGACCAGTCTCCGAAGCCTTCGGCGACGGGCGTGATGTCCGGCACGCCGCCTCGACCCTCGAGATTGGGGGCGCCGACGAGCCATCGGGACTTGTCGATGCCGCCGAGGCTGTTTCTCGGCGTATGGCACTCGCCGCAGTGGCCCGCGCCTTCGACGAGCGCCTGGCCATGCTGCAGTACACTATCTTCGGTCGACAGCACAATGACCGGAGCGGGGTCCAGGTACAGCCGTTTCCAGAGACCGATGCCGCTGCGCAGGTTCCATGGAAACACGAGCGCGTGATCCGGCCGCTCCGATGCAACGGGCTCGAGCTGCATGATGTAGGCAAACAGGTCCATGACCTCTTCCGTCCTCATTCGGGCGTAGGACGCGTAGGGAAAGGCCGGATAGTAGTGCAGGCCCGACGGCGAGACGCCAAACTGCATCGCATTGACGAAGTCGAGTTCGCTCCAGTCGCCTATGCCGTCGGAGACATGCGGCGAAATATTCGGCATCCGGAATACGCCGAACGGCGTGTCCAGCTCCATGCCACCGCCAAGCAGCAGGCGGTCTGCGTCTCTTGCTCGCCGCCCATTGACTGGCGTCGCATGGCAGGATGCGCAACCGCCTGCCCAGAAGATCTTCTCGCCGGCTATAGCGTCCGGTGTATGCGTCGGCAAATCCGACTCCGACCAGGACGTCGGACGAAGCATCCACCAGCCGGCAATCACGCCTGCCAGCAACAGCAGTAGTCCGGCACGCTTCATTGTCCAGGTCCGCGGAGCCTAGTCTTCGATGCGATAGTTGTCGTGACAGCCCTTGCAGGTCTTGAAGATCGGGCTGACCGTCGTTCGAGCATCTTCCAGCGTCTGTGGTCCGGACTCGATGGCGATCTTCGTTGCCTCGGCAAATTCCATCAACGCCATATCGAAGCCTTCCCGGTCTTCCCAGATTGCGGGCGCAGCTTCAGTCTCGAATCCCGACTCAGAGCCTTCCGGAAACTGCGCGCCATATTGGTCCGCAACTTTTGCAAAGACCATCAACGAACTCATCATCGTCTCGGCGTTGAACGCTTCTTTCTCTCGAAGCATGTTTCCGACAGGCTTGGCGGCCTGGCGAACGTCCTTCATCAGGTCCTGGCGAACTTGTTGTGGCGCGTCATCGCTGGCGATGGCGATGCTGTACAGAACGAGGCCGATCAGAAGCGCGGGAATTTTGACACCGGACATATCGATGACTCCTCTTTAGTCGGGGGCTTCAGGGTAGCGTTGTTTCGCGCACAGCGCTCGCACCTTGCGGGGTCGGTTTGTATCTATGTGTTTCCGGCGAAGCCGCAAGACGTCGCCGCCAAAACGTACGCGCCGCAGCTTCGGCGCAGACGCAGGACGTCGGGACACACATCCGATACCGGGAGCTGCGAAGCGCGTTGCGGCCGCTGAGGGCCGGCGTTACCTGCGAACACACGCACCGGTGCCGCGGTCGATTCCCCTGTTGCAACGCATGCTGTTAACCGGTGACGATCCGATAGGCCGCGTAGGCAGCGTAGCCCGCCAGCAGCGCAATGCCGGCGAAGCGCCCAAGCACGGCCTTGCCGAGAAAAAAGACCGGGATCAGGAGGGCTGCGAGCACCCAGGAAGTGACCAGGTCGAAGATACCCCCGTCGGGCACCGCTATTGGCGCGATGAAACCGCTCACCGGCAGAACCATCAGCGTATTGAAGATATTCGAGCCGATGACATTGCCAAGCGCCAGGTCAGACTCGCCTCGCACCGCTGCGATGATGGATGTAACCAGCTCCGGCATGCTGGTTCCAACAGCGACGACGAACAGGCCAACGATCGTTGGAGCGATTCCGAGCATCTCGGCAAACTCTACGCCGTTTTCGATCGTTAGTTCACCGCCGACGAAGAGCAGCAGGAAGCCGGCCACGACGAACATCCAGCTATAGCGCTTCGAATCGGTTGGTTTGACGATTTCACTGTGAGTGATGTCGCTGAGCAGCTGGTCTTCTCGCCTGACCCTGACGAGGTCGAGGATGCTGATATAGATGAAGATAAAGAACAGCAGGATCAGCACAATCGAATCCGTGCGACCGATCAGCGCCGAGCGGCCCTCCAGCGGTCCGTCGAGTGCCATCACCGTGACCGCCGTCGTCGCGAGCAGCAGCAACGGCAACTCGCGGCGTACGAGGACGCCCTGGATAGCGATCGGGCTGATTAGCGCTGACGTACCGAGGACCAACGCGAGGTTGCTGATATTGGAGCCGATGACGTTGCCGAAGGCGAGCCCACTGGCCCCCTGCACGGCCCCGATGACATTCACAACGAGTTCCGGCGAGCTGGTGCCGAAGCCGACGATGGTCAGCCCGACGATCATCGGCGACACTCCGTAACTCGCGGCGATCTGGGATGCCCCTTTAACCAGCACAGCGCCGCCACCGAGCAAGAGCAGGATGCCGAGCACAATTCCTGCAAATGTGAGCATTGTCGATCCCCCGGTCGTTGTTGCCTGCCTCGCCAGACCGCCGCCGCGTCTCGCCGGCCGCCTGGTTACAGGCGCGATCATCCTTCACGCACGGTCGCATAGCAAGGCGCGCCTGGAAATTCGCGATGCGGGCGCGGCCCTCTAAGCTGCTGAATTGTTCGGGCGCAACGGCTGTGCTATAGCTCAGTCGATGGATATCCAGTTCATCGTGTTTCTGGGACTGACGGCGGCGATCGCCGCACTGACCTACATCAAGTGCCGGCGCGCCCCGCACACCGAGCAGTCCACCGTCGCCGACGCCAACAAGGAAGTGTTCCTCGCCGGTGGCGGACTAACCTGGTTCTTCGTTGCCGGCTCAATCACACTGACCAACCTGAGCACGGAACAGCTCGTGGGCATGAACGGTAACCAGATGGCGCTGCTCGCATGGTGGGAGCTCGCCGCCGTAGCCGGCCTGATCATCCTGGCCAAAGTTTTTCTGCCCGTTTATTACAAGTACAACTGCACAACGACGACAGAACTCCTCGAGAAGCGTTACAACGATCACCACATCCGGGCTGTCATCGGCACGCTGTTCCTGCTCGGCAACGTCCTGATATTCATACCGTCGATGCTCTACACCGGCTCGCTGTTCATGCAGAGCATGTTTAATGTTCAGGCACCGCTGATACTGATCGCAATAGCGTTTGCTGCCGTAGGCTCGGCCTACGCGGTGTTCGGTGGTCTCCGTGCCGTCGCCGTTTCAGACGCGTATAGCGGCGTGCTGCTGTTGAGCCTCGGTGTACTGGTTGTTTTCCTAGCGGTGAAGGCCATTGGCTTCGACTTCTCCGGGATACCGGCGCAGCGGCTGACGATGATCGGTGGCAACGACTCACCGATACCCTGGCACACGCTGTTGACCGGCATGATTTTCATCCAGATTTTCTACTGGAGTACGAACCAGACGATAACGCAGCGTGCGATGGCGTCACCCACGCTGAAAGAGGGTCAGAAAGGCGTCCTCGTCGCCGCCGCGATTCGTCTGCTGATCGTCCCGCCAATGATCGTCATTCCGGGTATCGTCTCGTACAAGTTGTATGGCGATATCGGCGACGCTGCTTACGGGAGAATCGTTGCCGACGTGTTGCCGACCTTTCTTTCCGGTGCATTCGCAGCCGCTATCGCGGCTGCCGTACTAACCAGCGTCAACAGCGTTCTGAACTCGTCGACAACCCTCTACGTCTGCGATATTCACGAAAAATACGTGGGTGGCGAGCCGAACGTTAAACGGTTAAACGCCGTCATCACGATCATCATCGTCCTGATCGGCCTGACGCTGGTCCCCGTCTACGCAACGGCAGACAGCATCATCAACTTGATCCAGCAACTGTACGGCCTTCTCAGTATGCCGATATTGTCGGCATTCATTGTCGGCTTGCTGTTCAATGACGTCGACGCCAGGGCGGCGATAGCCGCGGTCGTGCTGGGCGTGCTGCTGTACGGGTTCTTCTCGTTCGTCTGGAACCCCCTGCACTACATACACATGATGTTCTTCACGCTGATCGCCTGCGTCGTCTTCGCCGTGACGATTAGCCGGTTCGTTCTTGGGACGTCCCCATCGCTGGCCTTCTCGCCAACAAAAGAACTCGACGCGCAGCGAAGCTGATGCTCGCAGAGAGTACGGAGTGAGACTGCGCGGCGGGATTTGCCGCCGCGCAGCACCTCGACCTTAAGCCGATGCCTCCAGCGCCTGCTCAATGTCGGCGATGATGTCGTCGATGTGCTCGATACCGATACAGAGGCGAATCATGTCCGGCGTAACGCCGGCCGACTTGAGTTCGTCTTCAGTCAGCTGGCGATGTGTCGTCGACGCCGGGTGTGCCGCGAGCGACTTGACGTCACCGATGTTGACGAGTCGCAGGAACATCTGCAGCGCATCGTAGAATTTGACGCCGGCGTCGAATCCACCCTTGATGCCGAAGCTCAACAGTGCAGACGGCTTGCCGTCCGTGTATTTCTGGGCGAGCTCATAGTACGGAGAGTCCGGCAGGCCACCGTAATTGACCCATTCGACCCGAGGATGCTCGCTTAAGTATTTCGCCACGGCCAGCGCGTTGTCGCAATGGCGCTCCATTCTCAACGGGAGCGTCGACAGTCCCTGCAGGATCAGGAACGCATTCATCGGACTCAATGCCGAACCGGTATTTCTCAGCGGCACGGTTCTGACACGCCCGATAAATGCCGCCGGTCCCAGGGCCTCGGTGTAGACGACGCCGTGGTAGGACGCCTCAGGCTCGGTCAGCATGGGGTAACGATCGGCATGCTCAGCCCACGGGAACTGTCCCGCGTCGACGATAACGCCGCCGAGCGAGTTGCCGTGCCCACCCATGTACTTCGTCAGCGAGTTGACGACGATGTCTGCACCCCATTGGATGGGCTTCACCAGCGCCGGCGTCGCCACGGTATTGTCGACGATCAACGGCACGCCGTGATCATGCGCCATCCTGGCCAGCGCCTCGACGTCGACGATGTTGCCGGCGGGATTGCCGATCGTCTCGCAGAAGACGGCAGACGTCTTATCGTCAATCAGCTTCTCCAGTGACGCGACACTGTCATCCTCGCCGAAGCGCACCTCGATGCCCTGTTTCGGGAACATGTGTTTGAACAGCGTGTAGGTACCGCCGTACAGCAGCGGTACGGTAACGACGTTGTTGCCCTTCTCGGCGATGGTCTGGATTGCGTAGTTGATAGCTGCGCTGCCGGCACTGAGACACAGGCCGGCGATGCCACCTTCGAGTTCCGCCGAGCGCTGCTCGAGAACACCAACCGTCGGGTTCATAATGCGGGAATAGATGTTTCCCTCGACCTCGAGGTTAAACAACGCGGCTCCGTGCGCTGCATCGTCAAACTCGTAAGCCACCGTCTGGTAGATGGGCGTGGCAACGGCTTTGGTTGACGGGTCCGCCTTAAAGCCCGCGTGAATCGCGAGTGTTTCGTCTTTCATTTCTGGTCCTCAAAGGTCAATTGGAGTTTCGCAGGTTGAGTGGGTCGTCCGGGTCGACGCCGGGCATGTACTGTTTGCTTCGCTCGAGGTTAGTGGTCTGGTATACGAGGCCCAGCCAGTTGTTGATTACCGCCTTGGCCGTGTCACCCCATGTGTTATCCAGCAGCAGCCCGGCCTCGTCCTCAAGCAGGCTCAGGAGGCTCTCGTCGGACGTTCGCTCGATTGCCTCCTGCAGCGTCGGCGAAAAGTAATGCTCAGGGTACTCCGGCTTACTCGACCGCTCGCCGGCCAACAGCCGTCTCGCCTCGCGCTTGAATTCCTTCAGCAGGCTATTGCTGTCGTACTCCGGGTGCCCCTGGAAGTAAATAAACCTGAACTGGTCGGGGCTGACCGCCAGGTGCACACCGCCCTCCTCGCTGTCTACCAGTACACGAAGCCCTGCGGCTTCGAAAGCTTCTCTGGAGATATCGTTAAAACGGGAGTGAGGCACATCGAATCGCGTGTTGATGTCTCGCGTCAGCGGATGCGGCGAGCCGCTGACTTTGTGGCTGTATACGCCCCAGCGTTTCTTGGGCAATGGCTTGCGATCGATATCGTGCAATTTCTTGAGCAACGCGTGCGTGGCCAGGCATGAACACAGCACCGACGCAACGTTGTCATTGGCCCAGCTCGCGACGTCCATTAGCGGATCCCAGAACGGCTCTTCCTCGAGCCTCGGGTTGGCGACGTTAGCGCCTGTGATGATCATCGCATCGAGGCCCGCGGCTTTCAGGTCCTCGAAACGGCTGTAAAACTGGTCCACGTACCGGGTCGCCTCCGGGCTTCGATTCAGCTCGGGCAGGGAGAACGGGTAGACGTAGAACTGTGCAATACGGTTGCAACTGCCGACCAGGCGAATGAACTGCCTTTCGGTGGCCCGTAACGCAGCGTCCGGCATCATGTTCAGAAAGCCGATGTGCAGCTCGCGAATGTCCTGGTGCTCTGCACGGTCAAGAGACAGCAGCTCGTGCCCCTGCTCACGCAGGTTGGCGAATGTCGGCAGATCTGAATGGGCGACAAGCGGCATCAGTTCAGGTTAAGGAATCAGGCGGAACAGGGACTCTGCCAGAGTTAATCACACTTGCCCAGCCCTCGCGGCAATTTCATAAGTAACTGATTCCTGTCGACAAACGCGTGGATTCCGCGTCCTGACGCGTGTCATCAGTAATCCGTCAGGAAACGATTAGCGAGCCAACAGGTTTAAAGCCGCCGATCCCGGGAACATGAGACCTCGAATCCACGACGGGGAGGCTCTCATGAAATCCGCAATTACAATAACGCTGCTTCTGACACTCAGCTCGATCGCTCTGGCGCAGGACCCGACCGGATGTGCAGATGCCATGCCAGTCGATGGCAGGCCTTTCGACATGGACCTCGATGCTTATGGCAACCTGCACGTAGCCGGCAGGGCCGGCGTCTATACAAGCTGCGACAACGGCAACGAGTGGACAGCGACGATCGCGGCGAGGGTTCCGGCGCTGTCGGTTCACGTCAGCCCGACGGATCCCGATCTGATCCTGTATGGCGTCAGTCCGGGCGTGTATATAAGCAGAGACCGCGGCTTCAGCTTCGAGTTTCGCGGCAGCTCGATCAGTGGCTCGGTCTTTGCGGTCACTACCGGGCGAGACGGCCGCTACTACGCAGGCTCGAGCACCGGCGTGTATGTCAGCGAGAATTCCGGGATAAACTGGTCGCTCCTGCCGGGTAGCCCGTCCGGATACACCATCCAGTCGCTGCTGGTTGACCCGGAGAATCCCAACGTGATCTACGCCGCCAATGACGGCGACGGCGCATTTCGGTCGACCGACGGCGGCGTGACATGGACCGAGCTGAGCAATCTCCAGTGGATCTGGCAGGTCCACGAACTGGTCTTCGATCCCGGCAACAGCTCGACATTATTGGCGGCGTCGGCGGACGGCATTTGGCGCAGCGCGGACGGCGGCGACAACTGGACGCAAGAGACCGCTACCGGGCAGATTCGTGACCTCGCGTTTGACCCGCAGAATCCACTGAACGCCTACGCGGTGAGTCGAGCCGAAGGCGTGCTGCGAAGCACCGATGCCGGAACGACCTGGCAATCGATCGCCGAGGACGCGCCGTTCGACTTCTCAAAGCTCTACAGCGTCGCTGTCGCGCAGGACGGAACGGTTCTCGTCGGCCTCGAGTTCGACGGCGTGTACAAGAGCGCCGACCGGGGGGAAACATGGACTCGCTCCGGCCAGCAACCGTCGCCGGAACCTCCTCCGCCTCCGCCTCCGCCACAACCTCGTGCCGTATCGATGACGATGGACATCGAATACCTCGGCGGCGACGATTCGATTCCTGCAGGACAGAGCGGCCGATTCCGAATCACGATTCGAAACGATGGACCGGACCCCGCGACCGATACGCAGGTGCAACTGTCGTGGTTCCGGACGCCGCTGGTAGGGAGCAGAACGGGTTATGACTTTAGCGTGTCTTCGTCGCAGGGTACGTGCATCCGCTCGCTGACGCCTGAGCCCGACTGCCGGCTCGGTACGATCCAGCCTGGTGGCGTTGTCACGATCCAGCTGGCCGGATCAACTCAGCCGAAAAAACTCGGCTGGTACACACTGCGAGCGAACGTTCAGGCCATCGAGGGTGGTATTTCAGGGGAATACAGCATCGGGACGTCTGTGACGGTCGCAGACTCAGACTCCGGTGGCGGCGGTGCGGCTTCGTGGATACTGTTGATGATACTCGGCGGTCTCTGCGCGCTGACGCGGGCATTCGCTGATGGGCATCGGCACCACGGATAAACTGATTAAACCGCGCGACTCGTGTTGGCCCTGGCGTTCCCGGAACGCCAGGGCTTTTGCCTAGAGCGCCTCATAAGCGGGCTCGAACGTATCCCCTTCTTCGAACAGTCCGCTGTCAAGTCCGCGCCGAAACCACCGCATCCGCTGCTCAGACGTGCCGTGAGTGAAGGCATGCGGCACGATCCGGCCCTGCGTTCTCTTCTGTATCGCGTCGTCGCCGATCTGGTTGGCGGCGCGCATGGCCTCTTCAATGTCACCGCGGTCTAAGTATCGCTGGTTGTGTTTCGCCCAGACGCCGGCAAAGAAGTCCGCCTGAAGCTCCTGGCGCACCGAGTACTCGTTGAAGTCCGGTCGGCCGCGCATCCGGTTCACGCGCGCCGAGATGCCGAGCAGATTCTGCACGTGATGGCCGACCTCATGCGCGATTACGTAGGCCTGCGCAAAATCCCCGGGGGCGTCGAATACGCGCGCCAGCTCGTCATAAAAGCTCAGGTCGATATAGATCTTCTGGTCGCCCGGGCAGTAAAACGGGCCCATTCTTGAATCGCCCATGCCGCAAGCCGTACGTATCTGGCGCTGGTAGATCACCAGCTCGGGTTCAACGTATTCCCGGCCCACGCGACGGAACTCGTCAGTCCAGATGTCTTCCGTGTCCGCGAGGACCACCGTGACGAACTGGAACAATCGTTCTTCGGCAGGCGATGCCTTGTACTCGACCTCCTGAACCTGGCCGCTGCCCAGCAGCGCCGCAGGATCGATCAGGCCGACCTGCCAGCCGATAATCCCGACCACTGCGAGCACGAGGACGCCTTTGACGCCAAAC
>JAAUYD010190744.1_pt1 | contig 10888 bp, 9 predicted proteins | sample 7278101 | NCBI WGS metagenome assembly JAAUYD01 (sample SAMN14350128, study PRJNA611818) | marine sediment metagenome | isolation source: surface marine sediment (0.6m) | place: French Polynesia: Moorea | collected 2018-08
CGGACGAGGTGCGCTACTACGAAGCCTATTGGGCACCCCTGATGGCGGGCGCGGGATCGCCGGCTGGCGTCGCGCGTTGGATCCTGCGGCAGATCCTGCGCCCCTGGCAGACCCTGCGCACGCGCTGGCGGGAGCGACAGCGCCTGCGCCGGGCGGCCCTGGCAGAGCTGCATGAGATGCGCTCGCGCTGGCCCGCAGGGGTTACTGCCAAGGACTTCGATCGACTGCTTTACCGCTACGCCAATTTCGACAGCCTTGCCTCCAAGCGCCGCCATGCGGAGGGGACCTTTGATGAGTTCCTCAGCTACATCGATCAGCAGGAGAAGGGCCGCGAGCGGACGGAACGGCTGCACACGCTGGCCCGGGCCTGGCGCGCGCACTACGTGGACAACGAGTTGCGCACGGCGTTCCTGCTCTTGACGGTGCTGGTGGGACTGCTGGTGTCGGGGGGATTGCTGCTGTGGTCAAGCTGGCAGCTGCTATCGCTGTTGAGCAGCGCCGACGTGCCTTCATCGTCGAATCCGACGCTCGAGAGCGTGCTGGGCCTGGCGTCCGGTTTCGCCCTGTTCGTGCTGGGCGGTTTCCTGAAGGATGCGCTTGGCGACGTGGAAGCGTGGTCGACCTACGAGGAGAGCAACGACAAGCACGTGAGGCGCCGTGACGTGCTCGCGCTCACGGCCGATACGCTGCAGCACGTGCTGATGGATCGGCGTTGTCGGCGGGTGGTCGTGGTCGGGCACAGCCTGGGATCCAGCATTGCTCACGATGCGCTGCTGCATCTGGCGCGACAGAATCGTGCCGTGAACTCGCAGGATCCGATCAGCGGACCCGTTCCCCTGACCAAGATCCGCCATTTCATCACCCTTGGCAGCCCCATAGACAAGATCAACTACTTCTTCGAAAGTTATCGTACGCCCTACCACCGCTACGCGCGCACGGTGGAGACCCTGCGCGGGGACATCAACGATGTGCCGTTTGCGCGTAACCGGACGCCCTATATTCACTGGGTCAACTACTGGGATGCGGCGGATCCAGTGAGCGGCGCCCTGCAGTCACCGGTGGGTCGCAAGAGCCTGAGCCCGCGTGTGGACAACGTGCAGGTGGCTTCCCTTCGCTTTCCGGCACCCGCCGCTGCCCATGCTGCGTACTTTGCTGACCGGATGGTGGTTCGGCAGATGTTCGAGATGATCTGCTTGGATCGCTACAACTTCGAGCATCTGCCAACGCCGCAGGACGGCCGGGGCTACGACTACGAGAGCATGATGTTGGGGCCAGGGGGTGGCGCGGCGGCCACGGGGGAGTATCAGCGTGTGGGGCTTGCGATTCCCTGGTTGGCGTTGGTGGGTGCCGTTGCCGGGTTGGCGGGCGCGACCGGGTGGGCGGTGCTGGCGTTGGGCGTCGCTGCGTTCTTTGCAGTGATTATTTTTGTTGACCATCGGGTGCTTGGGGGGCAGCAGGATCCGCTTTGAGGTTGGTGTTTGTGCTGGTTGCGCTTTGGGCGCGTCGGCCGTGTGTGGCCTGGGTGTTCATTTCGAGGGTGTCAGCCAACGAATAAGTTAGTCTGAGGCGGCTGGTCTATAGTATGCCGGATACATATCCAGTATTCGTAGGAGTCCTGCTATGGTCGCTCTTGAGTCCTGCTGCACTACGCGTTGTTCCATCGACGAACTCGACGAGGCCATCGCCTCACGAGCGAGGCAGATCAACGCCATCACCTATCAGTTCCTCGTGCTGGTGCGAGAGTTCGACGAGCGCGCCGGGTTTCTTCGCCGGTCCTTCGGCTCCTGCGCGGAGTGGTTGCATTGGCGCTGCGAGCTCAGTCCGCAGGCGGCGCGGGATCGTGTACGTGTTGCTCATGCGCTGAAGGATCTACCGGCGATCTCCCGGGCGTTCGAGCGTGGGGCGATCTCGTATTCCAAGGTGCGGGCGCTGACGCGGGTGGCATCGCCGGGGGACGAGGAGGCGTTGTTGGGGTTTGCCCTGAACACCACAGCGGCTCGGGTGGAGGAAAGGATTCGCCAGCTGCGCAATGGTGACGATGACTCGGTAGTGGGTGCTGTGCGCATTCACGCTGCCCGGTCGTTGATTGCGACCCGCAATGACCGGCTTGGCACCGTGAAGTTCTCCCTGGAGCTGCCGCGGGAGCAGGGGGAGCTGGTGTTGCAGGCTCTGGAGAAAGCGCTGAATGAGCAGAAGGCCAACGGTGCTGAGTTCGCGGACACGCCGTTCTGTGCACAGCAGGCGGATGCGTTGGTGGATATCGCGCGGGAGTACCTGAGTGGGGGATCAGACAACCGGGGAGACGCAGCCGGGACAGCCGACAACTATCAGGTGCTCGTCCATGTAGACGCGACCGCGCTGGCAGGAGGTGCCGGCCGTTCGGACCTGCCCGTCGAGAGCGTGCGCCGGCTCACCTACGACGGCAGCGTGGTCACGTTGGAAGTGGGCGAGGATGGCGAACCACTCAACGTCGGTCGTCGCCAGCGCACGGTGCCGACGGCCATGCGTCGCGCGTTGCACGCCCGCGACCGCCATTGCAGCTTCCCCGGCTGCACGCATACGCGTTTCCTCGAAGCGCACCACGTCAAGCACTGGAACCAGGGGGGTGAGACCAGCATGGACACCTGGTGTTGCTGTGCTCACGCCACCATCGTCTGGTGCACGAAGGCGGTTACGAGATGCGTCGGGATGCGCATGGGCAGTGGTACTTCCGCCGGGCCGACGGCCGTGCGGTGCCGGCGATGGGCTATCGCTACGAGGACATGACTGACGACGGTATTGACCTTGGCGAGGACCAAGCGGCGGCCGCTTCCGCGGAAGCGCCGACCGGCGTGCGGGAGGTGCGCTGTGGCTATCGCGTGGATGGAATTGCAGGGATCGAAGCTTCGCGCTTGCGGACCGAGAGCACTGAGCTGATGATGCACCGGCAGATCGAGGGCACACCCCGATCTGCCCCCCGGGCTGCCCGAAGATCAACGGCGCCCCTGCTCCCTGGCACTCGCACGACTACCTTCGGCGTAGATGCTGAGGGCGTGATCTGCGTCGTACTCTAGTCCGGCAGCGGCGCAGTGACGGAGGGCGACACGGTCAGCCTTGCGCTCCAACGCCTTGCCAGGCGTATGGGCGCGCTCTCCCTTGTGGCTCCCGGACGAACGGAGCCTGATCTACAGCCGACACCGGAGCATTGATCTCATGGGGCAGCGTCTCCGGTTTCCATGGGGCCACCGTCGTAGCCATCGAGCTCCGGCCAGTCGATCTGCGCCCACGGCGCTTCGCAGGGCGGTGCGATGTGATACACGGAGCCGTAGCAGTCGATCTCGACCATGCCCGTGTCGTCTATCTCCAGGCAGGTCTGGTCGATGGTGCCAGCGAAATCGTTGACGTCATCAGCTATCCAGCGGCCCGAGTACTTGTCGAGATACTCCATGTTGCGGCCGGTGATCGCCCAGTGTGTGTCCGTAATGGTGGCCGCCTCGATCCACCCGCGCATGACCGTATTGCCCTGTTCGTGCAGGAAGGGTCGGCCGGCGAGTGGCAGGGAGAATCCGGCACGGAGGTTGGAAAGCGTTACCTTCATCGTTTCAGGTACCAGTGGATCTGTATTTCCTCCGCCAGCTGCGGGTAGGCGCGCAGCCACTCGCCGTAGAGGAGCCAGAGCCGGCCGGCGAATGGCGGGCTCTTCCGGGCGGCATGGAACTCCCAGCGCGAGAACGGTTGCTTGCGGGTCATGGGATGTCGGCCTTGTCCGTCTTGAACGCTGCGGACCAATCATTGTCGCGGCAGGGCGTTGCGACCACCGTGAGCCAGTCCCAGGTTCCGCTGTGGATCCTGGGTATGCTCCTACGGTCGAGGACAGGAGCCCCTGAGGATGGATCACCGCACGCCGCGTACCGATGATGCCGTCGACATCCGCGAGATCGCGCAGGGCGAGTTCTCAGCGGTTGCCGAGCTTGCTGTACGTTTGCTGAGTGCGGATCGTGATGAACTCGCTGCGCTCTACGCGGCAACCCCCTTCGCCTTGCGCGCGGCCTTCGCCTCAGGGCAACCGATCGGCGTCGCCTATGCTCGTATCGACGGGGAAAAATACGCGCCCCTCGCCGGCCTGGCGGTGATCCCCGAGCGCCGGCGATCCGGCATCGCACGACGGCTCCTCGAGGGGCTGGAGCATACGGTCTTTGTGGAGCGCAACTATCGCGGGTCTACCTTCTGGTGCCCGCGTGACCCGGCGATGGAAGGGCTGCTGGTGAGCGCCGGCTATGACGTGTTCAATCTCGAGATCGAAGCGGGCGCAGACATCGAGGTGCGCGAAGAGGAGGTTCGGCGCCTCGGCGGCATGATCGCGCGGCGCAAGGGAGACAGCGCCGCGCTGCAATTCCACCTGCGAGCGTACGACCCCGAGCGATACGATCACTTAGGCCGGTGCTATCACGCCACCAGGTCACGACTGCGCTTTTCGAAGGTGAACACGCGGCTGCTGATGACCGATGACGAAGCACTCGCCTTCCTGCGTGCGATCGAGAGCGGCGAGGTCACGCTTATCTCGCGCTGGGGCGACCCTGCCGCCCAGAACGGCCCCTTCCCCTACGACGCCAGCAACGGCTGGGAGATCTGGGTGTTCAACGACGTGGGTGAGTGGGACTACGTCGACGAGATCCGGGCGCCGGACGGGCGCTACACGGGGTTCGACCAATCGCTGGCGATCGAGCATTACGAGCCGTCGCCAGAAGTGATCGAGCGCGCCTACGGATTCCCGGCGGGGGCTGGATAGCAAGGCGTTGCGGGCAGGGCCCGATTCGCCCGGTCGCAATCAGGGCTTCGAGGCAGTAAGCTGCAGCGCAATACAAGGGTGGAAGCATGCAGTTCGTCAGTACACGCGGTGGCGGTGAGCCGTTTTCCTTGGAGCAGGCCCTGCAGCGAGGTATCGCGGCGGACGGCGGATTGTTCGTGCCGACGGAGTTTCCGTGTTTCTCGCCGGAGGCCTTTGCCGACGACGACACGGCGCCAGCCATCGCGCAACGCATGCTGACGCCGTTCTTCGCCGGTTCGTCGCTTGCGGACGACGTCGGTGCCATCGCCGAGGCCGCGCTCTCCTTCCCCCTGCCCCTGATCGATCTTGACGAGCCGGCGGCGGACCTCTCCGTGCTGGAGCTGTTTCACGGCCCCACGGCGGCCTTCAAGGACGTCGGAGCACGCTTTCTGGCTGCCTGCCTGACGCGACTGGAAGGCCATGCGTCAGATGCGCGTGGTGACCTTACGATTCTCGTCGCCACCTCGGGCGATACGGGCGGCGCCGTGGCGGCGGCCTTCCATCGCCAGCCCGGCATCCGCATCGTGATCCTGTTTCCGCGTGGTCTCGTGTCTGCGCGCCAGGAGCACCAGCTGTGCTGCTGGGGCGATAACGTCACGTCGCTCAGCGTGGACGGCCCCTTCGATGTCTGCCAGGCCCTGGTGAAGGCGGCCTTCGCCGACCAGGACCTGCGCGACCGCGTGCGCCTCTCGTCGGCCAACAGCATCAACATCGGGCGCCTGTTGCCCCAGGCCGCCTACTACGCCGCGTCCAGCCTGGAGGTGTGGCGTCGCACGGGCCGTGCGGCCAACTACATCGTGCCAACGGGCAACCTTGGCAACGCCCTTGCCTGCGTGTGGGCACGCAAGATGGGCCTGCCGATCGGCGAGGTGATCCTGGCCACCAACGCCAACCGCACGATCCCCGATTACCTGGCGAGTGGCGATTGGCAGCCCCGCGACAGCGTCGCCACGCTGGCGAGCGCTATGGACGTGGGCAATCCGAGCAACATGGAGCGCCTGCGTCACCAGCATCCGGAGTGGCGGCAGGTGACGGAAGCGGTCACCGCCTGTGCGGTAACCGATGAACAGATCCGTGAGCAGATCCGCCGCGATGCCGAACGACGCCATCAGGTGTGGTGCCCGCACACGGCCACGGCGCTTCACGTCTACGATCAGCTGCCGGCGGAGACCCGTCAGGCCGGTCCGTGGGTGGCCGTAGCCACCGCGCACCCGGCGAAGTTCGAATCCATCGTCGAGCCGCTGGTGGGACATGCCGTCGATGTGCCGCCGGCCCTGGCGGCGATCCTGAACAGGCCTGCCCAGGCCGTGCAGATCGAGGGCGAGTTGCAGGCGCTGGCCGCACAGCTGTAGCCGCAGAGCGCTCGACGACTGGCGTCGGGTGATGCCCGAACCTGCACGCGCGTCCTGCGCGACGGCGACTTGTGACGCCGTTTGACAGAATCCGGTAGGCTGACGCCCGCGAATCCTTAATTGGCACATCTGCCAAGCGATCCCCAACGAGACCTCCACGATGCAAGAGCCGACCACGGTGCGGCGCCCGTTGCTGGTGGGCGATAACGCCCGTCGAGAAGACGTCGATCAGGCCTGGGAGCAGGATAATCAGGCCTGGTGGGACTGGTATGTCTCCCTGGCCGAGGCCCAGGCGCCTCACGGCAGCGATGACTGCATCGAAGAGGGGCCGATGCCGTCGGCGCTTCCCACCCCGGCCGATGACCGCGCGGTCGAGGACTTCCTGCGTACGCCCTACACGCTCACGGAAGAGCACGTTCATGAATTTCGCCGCAACGGCTACATCAAGCTGCCGCGGGTCCTGAGCCCCGGCGTGGTGGCGCGCTTGCGTCAGGAAATGGTGCGCCTGATCGAGGTGGCCTGCGAGACCCGCCTCGACGGCGGCACGCGCGATCGTTTCCTGAGCCTGGAACTCGTCTGGCTGGAGAACGCGCTCATTCGCGCCTTCGTCACCAGTCCTCGCGTCGCCCGCATCGCCGCCGAGCTGCTGGGCGTGGACGGCGTGCGCCTGTACCACGACAACCTGATGACCAAGGAGCCGGGTTGCGGACGCACGCCCTGGCACTACGACGATCATCATTTTCCCCTGGCCACGCAGGATGTGGTGACCGCGTGGATTCCCGCCCAGGCAATTCCGCGCCGCATGGGGCCTCTGGCGTTCGCCCATCCCATCGACGCATGGGAGCTGGTCCGCCACGTGCCCTTCAGCAAGTTCGACACGAGCTACGACCGGCGGGTGGGCGAGACCTTCCGCGAGGCCGGGGTGAAGGTGGATGACTCGCCCTTCGCCCTTGGTGAGGTGAGCTTCCACCACAACCTCAGCTTCCACACGGCGGGTCCGAACCACACGGACACGAGCCGCGTCGTGCTCGCCAACACCTACTTTGCCGACGGCGCCCGGGTGCTCGAGCAACCCACGATGGTGTCCGGCGACTGGCAGAAATTCATGCCCGGCGTGGATCCCGGCGGCCTCGCCGCCAGCGAACTCAACCCCGTTTGCTGGTCCCGCTCCTGGTGATCCACCCGGCACGATCGATCGGAGAGACGATTTGAGCACCACCTTCCAACGCAGCTGTGAGCACTGGAGTGCGCAGCGGCGCAGCGAGATGGACCACTTCTACGCCCTGGCCTGGGTGGACTATCAGCATCTGGCCAAGGCGAATGATTGGGTTAGCTGGCTCGAGGGCTGCCAGCGCAGCGCAGGGGCACGACCCCTGCGCCTGCTGGACGTGGCCTGCGGCTCGGGAAAATTCCCCGCCGCCCTGCTGCGTGACACGCCGGTGGCACAGGCGCAGGTGCAGCCGATCGCTTACGATCTGCTCGATCCCAGCGAATTCTCCGTGGCCCAGGCCAAGGCTCAGCTGACAGCCCCGTTCGTGCCGGGCGAGGAGTTCGTCACCACGCTGCAGGACCTGGCCGTTGACCCGGATGCCTACGATGTCGTGTGGGCGACCCATGCGCTGTACGCCATTCCCGAAGCGGAGCTGGACGCGGCGCTCGAGCGCTTCCTCCACGCCATGGGCGGCGCAGGGTTCATCGCCCACAGCAGCGATCAGGGCCATTACATCCGTTGCTACGATCGCTATCGCGAGGCCTTTCACGGTGGCAGCGACCTGGTGCCCTACAGCACGGCCGAGCAGATCCTGGCCAGCCTCGATCGCCTGGGGGCCAGCTATCGTACCGAGCAGATTCGCTACAGCAACGGTGTCGATGAAGACGCCCGGGACCGGGTGGAGGGTTACCTGCAGCGCTGTGTCTTCGACGACGAGGTGACCCTGGAGCAGATGCTCGAGGCTGAGCCCCTGGCGTCGTACCTGCAGTCCTGTCGCCACGGAGCCGCCTGGCGCTTCGAGCAGTGTGTCACGCTGATCTACCTGTCGAAGGAGGCGAGCACATGACGCCCGCCGTGCCCGCCCTGCGCACGCGCTTTGCCGAACGCCTGCGCCGCCGCGAACCGCCGACGCCGGAAGAGTTGCGCGAGCATCTGCTGGAAGTCCATCGCCTCAACGCCGGCTTCACGGAGACCTGCGCCTGGGCCAGCCGGGATGTCCGCGGGCGCAACAGCTACCAATGGCTGGCGGAGCTGATCGACCCCCAGGCGCATACGGACGTGCTGGATCTTGCCTGCGGCAGCGGTCGCCTCAGCGCCCTGTGTCATGAGCGCCATGGTGAGGCCGTGCGCCTGGTGGGCGTGGACATGAGCGAACACGAACTCTCCCTGGCCCGCTCGCGCCTTGGCGATGCGCAGGTCACGCTGCATCAGGGCCTGGCACAGGACATGGGTGTGCTGGACGACGAATCCGTGGACGTGACCCTGTGCCATTGGGCCCTGACCTTGATGGATCCCGTGGGGCCTGCCCTGGCCGAGGTGGCGCGGGTGCTGCGCCCCGGCGGTGTGTTCGGTGCCATCGTCGACGGTGACATGCGCCGCTCGCCCAGCTACGAGGCGATCCACCATTTGATCTACGATGCGGTGAGACGGGAGTACCCCGGCTACGGTGAGTTCGACCTGGGGGACTCGCGTGTGCGCAGCACCGAGTCCTTGAGTGACCTGGCACGCGAGTACTTCGACGGGTGTCAGGCGCAGATTGAACCAGGCCTTGTGCGCCTCGAGGCAGCGCCTGCGCAGCTCGCGCGCATCGTCGCCGGCTTCTTCTACGCGTCCTTTGTCCTCTCCGGACCTGCCGCGGAGCGCATGCTCACCGCCCTCGAGGCCTTCTTCGCTGCCGAGGGGAGTGCAGGCAACGCCTCCTTCTCCATGCCGATCAACCGGCTGGTGGTGAGCAAGGCATCGGTGCGCCCCCGTCGCGCAGCCCACGGCTGACTGGTATTCGCACTTAGGGCGCGAGAAGCTGTAGCGGAACCCGGCTTGAAGGATCCGCCATGACCCGAGCTATCGCCTCGCTGGCCGCCGCTGTCGCCGTTGGCAGCATCTTGGCGCTGGCTGCCACTGCGGCCGAAAACGCGCTGCCCCTGCCCGGCGAGGAGGGCATCAGCCGCTTCGCACGCTTCGGCATCGGTGAGCCACCGCCGGCACCGGATAGGCCTGAGGGCGAGGGCGGCGGTCCCTACGAACGGCTGGTGTTGCGATCGGCCATGCTGGTCGACGGCACGGGTGCACCCGCACGCGGTCTCGTGGACATCGTCATCGAGCAGGGGCGCATCGCCAGCATCAACCGGGCGGGCGTGCCCGGGGAACCGCTCGCCGCCGAGTACCGCGTAGCGCCCGCGCAGGGGTCTGAGCAGCGCGAGATCGATCTCGATGGCGCCTGGGTGCTGCCCGGGTTCATCGACGCCCACACGCACATCAACTCGCCCAACCAGGGACTCGCCGGTCCCCTCCTGCCCAGCGAATACGTTTATAAGCTGTGGATGGCCCATGGCATCACCACGGTGCGCGAAGTGGCCGCAGGCATGGGCCTCGGCTTCACCCTGCGCGAGAAGGAGCGTGCCGCCCGCGGTGAGATCACAGCGCCCAGCATCTACGTCTATCCCATGTTTCCCGGGGCCATGATCACCCGTGCCAGTACCGCAGCCGAGTGGGTGAAGGCCGTGCACGCGCGCGGCGCCGACGGCGTGAAGTTCCGCGGCGCCACGCCCCTGGCCATGCAGGGCGCTCTGCTCGAGATCCGCGACTTAGGGCTGCGTTCAGCCTCGCACCACGACCAGACCACGGTGACCCGCGTGAACGCCCTGACCAGCGCCCGCTGGGGCCTGGATTCGGTAGAGCACTGGTACGGCCTGCCGGAGGCCTTGTTCGACGATCGCGTGGTGCAGGACTATCCCGCCGATTACGTGTACGACGACGAGCAGGATCGCTTTGGCGAGGCCGGTCGCCTGTGGTTGCAGGCCGCCGACCCCGGCTCGACGCGCTGGCGCGAGGTCATCGAGGAGCTGATCGAGAACGACGTGACGCTGGTACCCACCTTTTCGATCTATGAGGCGAATCGCGACGTGATGCGGGCACGTCGTGCCGAGTGGCACGACGAGTACACGATGCCCGCCCTGATGAAGTTCTTCGAGCCCAACCCACGCCTGCACGGCTCCTTCCACTTCGATTGGACCACCGCCGATGAGATCGCCTGGCGTGAGAACTTCGAGCGCTGGATGGAGTTCGTGCGCGACTATCGCCTGGCCGGTGGGCGCGTCGCGGCGGGATCCGACGCGGGCTTCATCTACAAGGTTTTCGGCTTTGCCTTCATCCGCGAGCTGGAGCTGATGCAGGAGGCGGGTATGCACCCGTTGGATGTGATCCGCATCGGTACGCTCAACGGTGCGGAGTTGCTCGGGATCGCCGGGCAGACGGGTTCCGTCGAGCCCGGCAAGGAAGCGGATCTGCTGGTGGTAGGGGAGAATCCCCTGCACAACCTGAAAGTGCTCTACGGCACGGGACACCTGCAGCTGCAGCGACCGAGCGGTGAGCTGAAGCGCGTGGGCGGAGTGCAGTACACGATCCGCGACGGCATCGTTTGGGATGCTGCGGCGCTCCGTGAAGATGTGCGGGTCATGGTGCGCCAGGCAGCGAGGGATGCGTCAGCTCCTGGCGGAGGCTGAACCGGCGCCCGGTCGA
>JAAUYD010269558.1_pt1 | contig 10885 bp, 10 predicted proteins | sample 7278101 | NCBI WGS metagenome assembly JAAUYD01 (sample SAMN14350128, study PRJNA611818) | marine sediment metagenome | isolation source: surface marine sediment (0.6m) | place: French Polynesia: Moorea | collected 2018-08
AGCCCGGGTTCGCTGCTGCTGATTCGCGCCATGATCGCGGCGGCAGCATCAGACGGACACATGGACAGCGAAGAGCAAGACCGCGTCTTCCAGCAGGCCGAGCAGCTCAACTTGTCACAGCAGGAAAAGGCCGCGCTGTTCGACGAGCTTCGACAGCCGCTAGGCATGCAAGCCCTCGTATCGCAGGTCAACAACCCGGAAACGGCAGTCGAGGTCTACGCCGCTTCCGTCGCCGCTATCGACGAGACGCGACCGGAGGCCAGGACCTACCTTCGGGCACTGGCAGTATCACTCGACATACCCGGCGAGCTCGTACAGTCGATTCACGACGAGATTGACGCAGCGAAGCAACAGGAAGCGGCAGCCTGATTTACCGCCGACCGGTCTCTTTTCCCTGAGGCGACACCACTGACGGAACGCCGGTGGCCGGGTTAGAATTTCCCCATTCTGGCCCGCCATCGGCGGCCCGCTTTTTCAGTTCCGGGGACCCCCAATGACAAACACCTCTGCATGGCCCAAGCTGGACTACGCCAAGTGGAGCGATTCGCTCGCGACCTTACACATGTGGACGCAGATCGTCGGCAAGACCCGCATGGTGCAGTCGCCATGGCTGAACCACTCCTGGCACGTCACGCTGTACGTCACCCCCCGGGGCCTGACGACCGGCAATATCCCGCACGGCGATCGCTATTTCAGCATTGAGTTCGACTTTGTCGAGCACGCACTGTTCATCCGCGAGTGCAACGGCGAGACCAGGACCATCAAGCTCGCGCCCAAGGACACGGCGGACTTCTATCATGAGGTCATGGACGCTCTCGAACAGCTGGGTGTACCCGTATCGATCAACACCAAACCGAACGAGGTGCCGGATCCGATCCCGTTCCCGGAGGACAGGACGCACAAGGCCTACGATCCCGATGCCGTATACGATTTCTGGCGCGCGCTGTACCTTATTGACCGCGTTTTCAGCCGCTTCCGCGCTGACTTCGCCGGCAAGGCCAGCCCTTCGCACTTCTTCTGGGGCAGTTTCGACCTCGCGGTGACGAGGTTCTCAGGCCGGGAGGCGCCCGATCATCCGGGCGGCCTGCCCAACATGCCGCTGTGGGTGGCGCAGGAAGCGTATTCACATGAGGTTAGCAGTGCGGGTTTCTGGCCCGGCGGAGACAGCTTCCCGGAGCCGATCTTCTATTCTTACGCGTATCCGTCGCCCGAAGGTTTCGACCAGGCCGTCGTTCTGCCGGAGGCGGCACAGTGGTCGAAGGACCTCGGCGAGTTCGTCCTGCGCTACGAGGATGTGCGGCTCGCCGACGACCCCGAAGCGACGCTCCTGAGCTTCCTTGAGAGCACGTTCGAAGCGGCGGCGGCGCTGGGCGACTGGGATCTCGATCAGTATCAGCGCCGACACTTCCCTTAAGTATCGATCGGCGAGTATTTGCTCAGGCTTGGGTCGCGGGTTCTTCGCGGGCAGAGGTTGTCCGCGGAGAGACGAGCTTGCGCAGGTCATCGACGATGACGGCCACCGACGGTGTCACGAATAACACCATAAACGCGGAAATGACGATGCCGAAACCCAGGCTAACCGCCATCGGAATCAGGAACTGGGCTTGTGGGCTCTTCTCGAACAGCAGCGGTGCGAGACCGAGCGCGGTCGTCAATGTGGTCAGCAACACGGGACGGAAGCGACGAGCTGCCGAATCTGCAGCGGCCGTGATCGGGGGGCGGCCTTCATCGCGGTACTGGTTGTAGAGATCGACCAGGACGACGGACGCGTTCACGGCAACACCCGCCAAGGCGACGATGCCGAAGATCGAGATAAACGACAGAGCGAACCCGAGCACGAAGTGACCGAGAATGGCGCCCGCTACGCCCAGCGGGATGGCGATAAGGATTGCGATTGGCTGTATGTACGACCGCAGCTGTGTCGCAATCATTGCGAAAATAACCAGCACTACGACAATGAAGGCACGGGCAATTTGCGCCAGGTCTTCGTTCTGCTCGCGGGCCGATCCGGCTCGTATCCAGCGCAACCCGGGGTGCGCCTCCTCGAGGGCCGGCATGACGTCTGCGACGATGGCGTCATTGACGACATTCGGCGTCGATATGCTCTCGTCCACGTCGGCACTGACGGTCACCACGCGGCGCCCGTCGACACGCTCGATTGACGAGTATGCGCGGCTTTCTTCGACACTCGCGACGGTGAACAGGGGAGCGCTGCCGCCAGCGGGCAACTGAACCCGAAAATTATCCAGGGCATCGAGACTGGCTCGTGTGGCCTCCGGGTAACGCACGTAGACCCGGACTTCCTCGCGGCCGCGCTGGATTCTCTGCACCTCTTCTCCAAAGAAACCCTGGCGTACCTGTACCGCTATGTCCGCCTCCCGAAGGCCTGCGGCACGGCCGGCTGCCGTCAGCTCGAAGACGAGCTGGCGTTTGCCGAGGTCAAAGCTGTCTTCGATCTGGTTGACGCCGTCGATGTTGGCCAGGAGTTGTTTCATGTCATCGGAGGCCGCGATCAGCTCAGCTTCGTCCTGATGCGCGAGTTCGAATTCGACGTCGGATCCGAAGCGGACGAAGCTCGAACTGAAGCTCACACGTTCGGCGCCTTCGATCGTACCGGTCTGCTCTCGCCAACGTCGCTCGATCTCTGCCGCCGACGTCAGGCGCTCGCCGTAGGGTGTCAACTCGATGCGAATCTGTCCGATGTTTTCCTGGCTTGTGAAGCTGCTCTGCGCTCCGGGACCGTTGCCTGTTGACGCGCGGCCACCGGCCGTTGACGTCACCGCAACGAGAATCGACTCGCCGGTTTCCTCTTGCATCTGGTCGGCCACTTCGTAGGCCGCGGCCTTCATTCGCTGGATCGCGGATTCAGTACGCTCATAAGGTGTGCCCTCCGGCATGACCAACGATGCGGACAGGCTGTTCCCTTCGACGGCCGGGAAGAAGATGAAGCGAACCTGGCCATTCTGTACAAGACCGATGCACAGGATGAAGAAGGCAATCGCAACGCTAACCGTCGCGTAGCGCCACCTGGACGTGAACGCGACTGCGGGCCGCACGCCGCGCTCCCTGATGAATTCGACGCCCCCGGCGATCTTGAGCTGAACGCGCTTGACGATGCCCCGGGACCACGGACCGCCGCCGCTCAGGTGCGACGGCAAGATACAGAACGCTTCGAGTACGGATACAAGTAATACACTAATCACGACCAGCGGAATTGCCCGCGTGATGTCGCCGAAGGTCCCCCCGGTTACTAATAATGGCGCGAAGGCCGCCACCGAGGTCAGTACGCCGACTATGACCGGCGCGAACATACGTTTTGCGCCGCGCGCTGCTGCGTCCTCTCCGGACCCGCCATTCTCACGCTCCGCGTCGATGTTCTCACCGATGACGATCGCGTCATCGACGACCAGCCCCAGTACGATGATCAGGCCGAACAGCGAGATCATCGTCACGGTGACGCCAAGCGCACCGAACACCATGAAGCCGCCCGCGAAAGCCGTCGCGATGCCCATGCTGACCCAGACCGCCAGGCGAAGGTCGAGCATCAGTACGAGGAACAGGAAGACCAGGGCAAAACCGAAAGCACCGTTGCGCAGCAGCAGGTTGACGCGCTCGCGCAGCAGCTGGGTCTCGTCTCGCAGCTGCACGAGTTCGATGCCCGGCGGTGGTGCGAAATCAGCAAGGTAGTCGTCGACCGCGGCCTTGACCTTCAGGACGTCCTCGGCTTCGGCGCGCGAGACTTTGACGAACACAGCGGGCCGTCCGTTGTACAGGTTGCTGAGCCGCTCACGTACGAATCCGTCGCGAACCGTCGCGATGTCATTTAGCGTAATAACAGAACCGTCCGGCAGCGTGCGAACGACGACGGACTCGAACTCCTCGCCGGTTTGCCGCTTCTGGTTGGTGCGCAGCAGGATTTCACCGGAGCTCGAAACGATCGAGCCGCCGGCGAGGTCAAGTGACGATCGTCGCACCGCGTCGGCGACGTCGGCAAAGGTCAGGTCGTAACGCCGAAGTGTCTCTTCGCTGATCTCGATCGAAATCTCGAGGTCGCGATCGCCTTCCAGCTCGACAAGAGAGATACCCGGTCGCGTCAACAGGTCTCGTTCGATGCTTTCGGCCATCTTTCTAAGCGCCATCGGGCCGACGTCACCAACCACCGCAAGCGTTACGACGCCGCCGGTAGGCTTCGGTGCAACGACGACCGGCTTCTCGGCGTTTTCGGGCGGGAAGTCGCTCAGGCGATCCACGGCGGATTCAACGTCGTCCTTGACGAGATCGACATCGGCGAAGTCACTCGTCTCGACGACGATGCGGCCGACGTTTTCGGAGGCGGTCGATGTGACGCGCTTCACGCCGTCGATACCCAGGACGGCTTCCTCGACGCGCCGTGTAACACCTTCCTCGACCTCGGCCGGCGTCGCGCCCGGAAAGGGAACGGTAACGTCAACGGTGCCCGGCGAAATCGTCGGGAAGACCTGCCGCTGCAGGTTCATAGCCGACAACGCGCCGCCGACAAGCAGCACGACCATCACAAGGTTGGCCGCAACCGGGTTGCGGATGAACCAGCTGATCAGTCCCTTGTTGTCACTTGCCTGCAGCACCAACGACTCCACCGGCGTCAGCAACTGCGCCGTTGTTGATGCGCCGCACCGGCATGCCGACACGAGCATCCGGCGGTGGAATGGCGACTACGCCGTCAGCGGTATCGAAGGCACTAACGATGACAGCGTCGCCGTCCCTGCCAAGCAGTTCGACTCTCCGGTCCGCAAGCGCTTCGCCGTCCACGACCCAAAGCCGATCCCGAGCCGTCAGCGCGGCAGGCGGCAGGATGATGGCATCTGCCGTCGCGGCGCCTTCGATGGTGACCGAGACAAACTCGCCGACCGTCAGGGCCCTGGAGTCCTCGCTGATGACAAACAACGTGCCCAGGCGCGTACGCTCATCCAACGCGGCCGCCTTGCGAACAACCGTGCCCTGAATCTCCTCGCCTGTCGGCGTGGAGATCATCGCCGTACGTCTGGCGACAGAACCGATACGCTGCAGCTCGTCGCTGGAGACCGGGACCGCAATCTCGAGACTCGCCGTCGAGAACATCGAGCCAACAGATCCGGCCATACCAACGACCTGACCGACGTCGAGCTGCGTGTTCAGGATACGGGCGTCGAAGGGTGCGCGAATGACGGTGCGGCTGAGTGCGAGTTCGGCGGTCGCGCGTGCGGCCTCTCCGCTGTGGAGCCTGGCCTTGGCTGCTGCGATCTGCGGTACCCGCGCACGCAGGTCGGGAATCTCCCTGTCCGGCGACGTCGACTGCCAGATCTCGCGTTCGGCGGCCGCTTCGGCTTCGAGTTGTGCCAGCTCACTGCGTGCCACCTCGATATCGGCCAGCGTTCGCTCGACGGCCAGCTCGTAGTCGGCCGGATCGATGCGGAACAGGATGTCGCCCTCAGCAACCACGGCGCCGGGCCGGAATGCCGGTGCGACCTCGATGACGCGTCCTTCGACCTGCGGGATGATGCTCGTGATCGTGCGAGCTTCGACGACGCCGTTGAGTTCGACAACCGGGGAGTAGGCCGTTGCAACCGGCTTGACCACGGTAACGGCGACCTGGTCCGAGACCGAGCGCGGCCGTACGTCGCGCTCGTCAGGCTTTAGCGATGCGGACAGCAGCACCGCCGATCCGACGACCGCAATGACGAAAGCGAGCTGAAACGCCCCCGCGTGGCGCTTGATGAATGAAGCCATGAGTTTGCACCTTTATGAGCCAATATGGTGACGCATATGGGGCGCGGGGTGTGTTTCGTGTTGTAACTGTGCCCGAAACTGTGCTCAGGTGCCCAGTGCTGCCTCGATCTCGGCGACCAGCTTGTCGTCGTAGGGCTGGGTGCGCGGGCTGAACTCGGTGATCACCTGGCCATCGCGGCCGATCAGGTACTTGTGGAAATTCCACGTCGGGAAAGTGCCTGCAGCCTCGGCGAGGTCTGCGTAAAACGGGTGCGCGTCTTTTTCCTTGACCGTGATCTTTTCGAACATCGGGAAACGGACCTTATAAGTCAGGCGGCAGAACTCCTGGATCTGCTCCTCGGTGCCCGGTTCCTGACCCATGAAGTCGTTCGACGGAAAGCCGAGGACGACGAGACCCTTGTCACCGTACTCGCTGTAAAGTTTTTCCAGGCCGTCGTACTGGGGCGTATTGCCGCACTTCGACGCCGTGTTGACGACCAGCAGAACCTTGCCGGCATACTCGTCCGCCAGGTTTACGACTTCGTCCGAGGCGAGCCGGCGGAAGTCCTGGTCAAGCAGGGCGTCGTCAGACGCGATCGATGTTGTTGCAGACATAAGCAGCAGTATCCCGATGAGTTTCTTCATGACTTGCTCCGTTCAGGCCCGATGCCTGAGCATGGATTTGAAAGACGAACCACCTGCCTAAGCGGCTTCGAATAGCGGCATCGGCCTTTTGGTCCGGATCATAGCGGTTACGAATCTGGAGCGTGAGAATGACCGAATAACCGGTCAACGTGTGTATCGACTTGTAACGATGCCGGTTCCGCGGCGCCCTGGCATCGCCAGCAGCCGTGTCCGGCGCAGCAGTTCCATTTCATCGCCTGCTGAAGCATGCTCGTGACATGGACAAGACCTACCTGTTTCCCCCTTTTCGGAGGCCTGCCGCGCTCGTTAGTGGCACATCGCAGTTATTCCCGGTCAACCGAATCTTCTGCGTGGCCAAGAATTACCAGGCACATGCGAAAGAGATGGGCATGGCGGTCGACAAGGGCGCGCAGAGTCCCAGCTATTTCCAGAAGAACCCGGTGAATCTCGTCGCGTGCAGACCTGAAATCGACTATCCACCGGGCACGTCGGATTGCCACTACGAGATGGAACTAGTCGTGGCTATCGGAAAAACCGGATTCGAAGTGAAAGAGGACGACGCGAACGAACTGATTTTCGGTTATGCCTGCGGCCTCGACATGACGCGACGCGATTTGCAGAGACAAGCTAAGGAGCAGGGCGGGCCCTGGGATACGGCAAAGGACTTCGAGCAGTCCGCCGTGCTGTCACCCATCGTCTCGAAATCGGAAACGGGCATTATCGATTCCGGCCGCGTCGAGCTTCGTCTCAATCAAGAGCTTCGGCAATCGTCCGACCTGTCAATGATGATCTGGAGTGTTCCGGAGATCATTGCCGATCTGTCGCGCCTTTATCATCTCGAGCCCGGCGACCTGATCTACACCGGGACGCCCGAGGGTGTCGGATCTGTTACTGCTGGCGATCTGCTCGAAGGATCCATTGAGCGCGTCGGTGGCTTGTCGTTGCATATCACTGGTCCCTGACGCCGGGTAACCCCGCCAGCCTATTCTGGCGTGAAGCTCTGCTTACCCGCGTAGGCGTCGTTTACCTGTCCATCTTCGTCGCAACCACGCTGTTGTCCGTCGTGCTGATGCGATTTACGGCGCAGTTCTGGTTCGGACTTGTTCTCGGCCTGGCTCAGATGGTGTCGTTGATTCTGAAGCGCCGGGGCGAGCGATACCAGGTACGTGCCTGGGTCAATGTTTCGGCTCTCTGACGCTGGCATTGTCGAGCAGTGTTGCTTTCAGTCAGACGGACGCGCGTCGGTCGCGTTTTGAACGCAGGAAATACGCAGATTCCGGGGATGCCGGGGTGCCCGTTGTCCCGGTACGATAAGCCGGATACGGTTCGGTATCAGGGGGGCGCGCTTGTGAAACAGACTCGCTGGTTTTCGTTGGCTGTCGCTGCCGGTTTCGCGTTGGCGTGTCCATCGGCTGCCGTGTTATCTAACGAGGCCGCTGTTGATCGTGGCGCTGAGATGCTGGCCCCATTCAAGGCAGACCTGAAGGCCGCGCTAGAGAAAGGCGTAATGGCTGGGATTCCTGCAGCGATCAGCGTCTGCAAGGAGGACGCGCCTGATCTCGCGGCATTGTATTCGGTCGACGGTGTCGTCATGGGGCGCAGCAGTCACCGCCTGCGCAACCCGTTAAATACCGCACCGTCGTGGGTCGATGCCGTTGTCGAGGGCTATCTTGACTCCGGCTCTGACCCGCAGCCTGTGCATACAAGCTTGGAGGATGGTCGGCGAGGGTATGTTGAACCGATCATGACCCAGCCGGTTTGCCTCGCCTGCCACGGTGAGACGCTGGCGCCCGAGGTTGCAAGCAAGATTGCGGCCGAGTATCCGGACGACCAGGCGACCGGTTTCGACATCGGCGATCTGCGCGGCGTCTTTTGGGTGGAATATCCTGGCGAGATCGCCGAGTCGCCGGGAAACGATAACGGAGGCTAAGCTATGGCAAATGAGGGCTACCACGAACCTGTAGAAGAATTGTCGGACGACACGAGAGACATGCATAGGGCCATCACCTCGTTGATGGAAGAGCTGGAGGCTGTTGACTGGTACAACCAGCGCGTCGATGCCTGCAAGGATGATTCATTGAAGGCGATACTGGCGCACAATCGCGACGAGGAGAAGGAGCATGCTGCTATGGTCCTCGAGTGGATTCGACGCAAAGACCCGAGCTTCGATAAGGAGCTGAAGGATTTCCTGTTCACCGACAAGCCCATCGCGCATGAGTAGAATTCGCGCCGGGTTTGTCCTGACAACAAGAGCAGGAGTCGGCCGGTGCTGATCACCTTCAAGTCAAAAGCGCACGCCGACGTCGTCATGTTGGGCGACAGTGCGCGCGAGCTGATCCGGCTGATGGGCAAAAGCGACGCGCTGCCAAGCGCCGTCGGACCTGAAGGCATTCCCAAGGCACTCGCGAAACTGAAGGCGGCGCTTGCCGAGCAGGCCGGCGCTCCGGCAGACACCAGTGATGACGGCGACGAAGAAAAGGAGAGCGTTGCGTTGCACACGAGGGCCTTCCCTTTGATCGAAATGCTCGAGGCCTCGGAACAGGCGCAGGTACCGGTCATGTGGGAGGCTGGCAAGCGGTCCTACTAGACCAACCTGCCTATCCACACACGAAACGCGGCCGCGACGGACGTCGGTGACGCTGCTACGCTACGGTTGCTTGTGAGCTGACGGCTGAGGGGCGTAAGACATGCAATGGAACGAAGTGACGAGGCTGGACGTACAGGGCTCTCGGCTGGTCATCAAGGACGCAATGACGATGCTCGCGACCGACGTTTCCGAGCCGGAATGGCCATCGGTGACTTGCGCGCCCGGCGAGTACGTTCTCGAGATCTACGTCCCTGAACCATTCAATGCGCATCGGGTCAGGATCCGGCGAACGGACTCCAGCCCGGAGCTCGGCGATAACATTGGCTCCGTCAGCGTCGATCACGCCTTTGTCGCGTTCGTCGACTACGAGGCTTTCCTGTCCGCCGTGCGTGCCGACGAAGACGCGTACGAGGAATGGACGGCGATGGAGCTCGACGACGAGCTCGCGATAAACTTCTCCGGCGAAATTCCGTTCGAGGATCAGAAGCTCGTTTACGTGAAGTCGGTCGGCGGCGACGGGGTGTTTCCCGTGATTGAGCTCGTCGACGGCGGCGTCACGGTCGGGATGGAGTGCGTCCTCGTTGACTGAACAGGATCAAACGCATTGAGCAATCACGAAGTCTATTCCTACGGCGTCGTCTCCTCGAGCACGCTCTACCGGATTCACGGTCGATTTCCACAGGTGCAGGGCTATGCGGAGATCGAAGACGTTCACTTTATGACCGGCGGCGAGGCGACTAATTCATCCATCGTCCTGTCGAGACTGGGCGCCAGTGTGAAGCTCGACGGCAACTGGCTGGGTGCGGAGCCGGGTGGCGAGCGCACCAAGGCGATCCTCTCTGGCTACGGTATCGACACGTCGCGTCTGCCGCTGAAAGAAGACTATGTGGGCGTGCAGGAGATGGTCGTCGCGGATGCGGATAGCCGAACGATATTCGGAACTTACGGCCGCCTGCTCGAGAACGCTGAGTGGAACGAACCTATAGCAGAGGACATCGTCGGCGCGGCCGTCGTCTGTCTCGACCCGTTCTTTGCCGAGCCGGCGACTCGCGTAGCGAAGATCGCATTCGACGCGCGGGTGCCGGTTGTCACCGTGGACTGCAAGACGGATGCCGAGCTGCTCAGGCACACGTCTGCGGTCGTCATCGCAGAGTCCTTCATCAACGAGCACTACCCGGACCGCGAGCTCGAAGACCTGATCCGCGAGTACGAGGCGGCAACCGACGGCCTGGTGGTTTTTACGTTCGGCGATGCGCCTGTCTGGTACGGCAGGAAGGGCGATGCGATCCGCTTTGTCGAGCCACCCACTATCAATCCCGTCGATACGACGGGCGGCGGAGACGCGTTCCGCGCCGGCGTAGTGTTCGGATTCCTGCAGGGCTGGGATGACGAGAGGATCGTTCGATTCTCGGCGTCTCTCGCCGCGCTGGTCTGCACACGCTTTCCCGGCGTGCTGGACTCACCGGGCCTTAGCGAAGTCGTCACGCTGATGGATGCCGAGGCATCCTAGCAGGGCTTCGGCGACCCCGTCCGTGCGGCTAGATGAAGTAGAACAGCACGTATCCCGTCAGCAATACAGCGATCCAGAGCGCCGTTGTTCCGATAGACCAGGCGCGCGCGAACGTCCCATCCCGACCCAGCTTCGAGCCGAACACGGTCTCCGCTTTACCGCGCAATGCCTCCAACCCTTTAGACACGTTCGCGGTCAGTGCAGTACCGAGCTTCGCGGCCCCCGAGTAGATCGCGCTGGCGCTGCGGAACAGCACCACGCGCCAGATCCAGTCCCAGTCGAGGCTGATGGTCTCCGTACGCTTCATCAGCGGCAGTAGCAGGAAGAAGGCGAGGCCGGAGAACAGCAAGAGCTGGAGATAGAACAGCACTTTGCCGGCCGTGTACGGCACGTACTCGACCGGGTACGGGAGCAGGTCG
>JAAUYD010047837.1_pt1 | contig 10884 bp, 11 predicted proteins | sample 7278101 | NCBI WGS metagenome assembly JAAUYD01 (sample SAMN14350128, study PRJNA611818) | marine sediment metagenome | isolation source: surface marine sediment (0.6m) | place: French Polynesia: Moorea | collected 2018-08
CAACTTTTTTATTTGAAAATGATTGATAAGCTGAGACATTTTAAGCTTAATTTATCGATTGATGTAGTTTATTTTACTTAAAGAGAATTGCTAAATTTAATTTTAAAGATTAAAAGTATTTTTATCTCAAAAAAAATTGCGATTAGTTTATATTTTTTTACTTTATAGCAGTCGAAGTAAAGGTTATGGCAATTTTATCTACTACCTACTACCTACTACCTATTTTCTGCTTTGACAATTAGTGTCCTAATCTATAGTTCAGTTGCTATAAATTGTCTTGGCGATCGATAAAAAAAGCGCAAAATATGCCTAAAAATAGGATTTGCACTTTTTTCGGGAGTAAGCTCTGTTGTTTTATTTATGAAAAAATTAATTAGTAAGCACCATTATTACGAGGAAAAATAATCACGCCAATTGTTTTAAAAATTATCCACAGATCGAGCAACCAATTATAGTAATTGACATAATAAACGTCTATATTTACTCTTTGAGGATAAGGAATATCATTACGCCCGGAGACTTGCCACAAACCTGTAATTCCGGGTCTGATGGTTAATATTTTATCGATACGATTTCCATATTTGCACAATTCTTCTGGCACTAAAGGCCGAGGGCCGACAACGCTCATGTCGCCTTTAAGTACGTTCCAAAATTGAGGAAATTCGTCGAGACTTGTTAAACGTAAAAATTTACCGATCCAAGTTACTCTGGGATCGTTTTTTAACTTAAAACTGGTTTCAAATTCTTCGCGCAGTTGAGGAGACTCAGCCATAATCGATTCTAAAATTTCGTCGGCATTGTCAATCATCGTTCTGAATTTGAGACAGTTAAAAGTTTTGTGATTTTTTCCGACTCGTTTTTGAATGTAGAAAATAGGGCCCGAAGAACTCAGGGCGATTAACAAAGCCAAAATCAAATAAATCGGAGAAAAGAAAATCAAAACCAAAGAGGAAAAAATAATATCAAATAAACGTTTGGTAATGACACCTTTTTTCGATGCCCGTAAATATAACTTTTTTAGTTTTCTCTGGGCAATTGGGGCTTTTTTCGTTTTTCTCATCAAGCCTCGCAGTAGCTTGACGGAGATAACTTGGCTATCAGCAGTCATTGTACTCCTTTACTTCTCATCACACCACACAATCCGAACCTTAATTAAGGTCGGCATTATCCTCATTTTGTAATCTATCAATCCCCGTCCAATCACGATAACATTGGTCGATAAAGTCCAAATAAGATCGTTTAAAAACTTCTGGGGCAAACTTTTCTGCCTGTAAGCGGCAGTTTTCCGGTAAAAAGCGATCTTGTAGCTGGCAAAAAGTATTAACTGCTTCAATTAAAGCGGCTGGTTTTTGGGGGAAAAATAATAAACCAGTTCCTTTTGCCGGATCTTCGCGAATATCTTTGACTGTTTCTTTTGCACCTCCTCCTTTGTAGGCGATCGCTGGCGTGCCGCAGGCTTGTGCTTCAACTATGGCAATGCCAAAATCCTCACAAGCAGCATACACGAATGCCTTGGCTTTTTTCATGTATTGTTCGACAATATCGTCGGGTTGCGCCCCCAAGATTTGAATGTTGGGTTTGGCTAATTGGCGAATTTTCGCCATTTCGGGCCCGTCGCCAATAATTACTAGGGGTTTTCCTAATTGATTAAAGGCTCGAACAATTAAGGATACTTTTTTATAAGTTACCAAGCGAGACACAGTTAAATAATAATCTTCTTTTTGCTCTTCAACTGAAAAGCGATCGAGATTAACTGGGGGATAAATTACTTTTGCCGATCTGCGGTAGCAACGCCAAATTCTTTGGGCGATATGTTGGGAATTAGCGATGTAATAGTCTACTCGATTAGCTGCGATCGCATCCCACTGTCGTAGTTGATGCAAAAAATAGCGAGCTAAGATGTTCTTAATATCGGGAATTACAGAAGTATTATTATTTAAGTAATCAAAGGTCAAATCCCAAGCGTAGCGCATTGGACTGTGGCAATAACAGATATGTAGTTGTTGTGGCGAACTCAGGACTCCTTTGGCTACCGTATGAGATGAAGATAAGATGACATCGTAATTTCTTAAATCTAAATTTTCGATCGCCACGGGTAAGAGGGGCAGGTATTTTTGCGGGCCTTTGCGGACGAATGGTAAATTCTGGATGAAAGTAGTGCCAATTTTGCGCTGGTAAAGGTAGCTTTCGGGATTGACCGATTCAAAATCGATCGTGGCGTATAAATCTGCATCGATATGATTTAATATTTCTTTGACGACTAATTCCGATCCTCCCGTAGCTAAGGGGGTAAACCATTCATGAACTAAGGCGTATTTTAATTCCACAATTAAGTAATTACTATTTAAATTTATTTGTTAATTGAATTTGATTTTTTGGTGATTATTCCCCATCCCCTTGCAGTTTTAAGAATTTTAACATTTTCTAATTGTAAATTTTTTATTGTTGTTGTTTCCATTAAAAAATAAGGGGTTTCATTTTGCTGCCAGTAAGATTTTAGCCCCTCTAATTCAACTGGAATGACTTGGCGATCGCTGTAAAAATTTAGAGAAGGTCGATTGTAAGGATAGGATGTATAAACAGTTTGTCCGGGTGGCGTTTCTGATGCGACTATCGCTGCTACTGGTTTAACTGGATAAGCTTCTCCTAGTTCCCAAATCCAAATTTTGCTGTTAAAAAAAAGCAAAAATGAAACGTACAACCCTGCAATTAAAACCACGCTAAAGTGGGGTAATTTAATAGTAGTTAAAATTGCAGCTATTGTTACTGTTAAACCGAGGGAGATAAAAACAGGTGTTAAACTTGGTTCTTGGGCCGGATTGAATATACCAAAGGATAAATAAATACCTGCTATCCAGATTAATAGGGCGATCGCAGCTAACATGACACTCCAATGGATAGGATATTTTATTTTCTGATTTTTTTCCCAGATTATGTCTATATTTTTGCCTATTAAAAGTGCTAAAGCTGGATAAACTGGTAAAACGTACCAAGGGAGTTTGGTAGACATTAAAGTTATTGCTAATAAATAAATCCCCAGCCAAACAAGGATCAATTTTGATGCGGTTGTTTGCGGATTTTTAAAAGTATTTTTAATTCCTCCAGGACAGAAAATCAACCAAGGCCAAGTATATTTGATAATCTCTAATAAGTAATACCAGAAAGGCCCGATTCTATTATCAACTGGTTGCCAAATTCTCTTAAAACTTTGAGAGATAAAATTGACTTCAATAAAAGTTTGTCCGTATTTATAATATTGAAATCCATACCAAACAAGTACCGGAATTAATCCGAGAATTATTCCCGTCCAAAAATATTTTGAATTTAAAATTTTGCGATTGTCCCAAAGCAAAAATACGATTAAAATACCTGCTAGAAGTATTCCCATCATAATGCCTTTTGTTAAACAAATTGCCGCCCACGCTAAACCAGTTCCCAAACTCATTTTTGGCGATTTATAAGCACGCAACAAGCAGAAGATCGATAGCAAAAAAAAAGTAATTGTTGCCCCATCTAACATTGCTAGTCTGCCATGTCTGACTGTTGGTAAAAATGTTAAATATATTAAGGCTGCTAAAATAGCCGTTCTTCTGTTTGGAAATACTTCTCGAGCGATCGCGTATAGTAGGGGAATCGATAATGCTGTTATTATTGCTGGAATTAAACGACTGCTCCATTCGCTGACACCAAAACATAAATAAGTCAGCGCGATCGACCAATGGATTAATGGTGGTTTATTTAAATAAGGTTGTTCTTGAATCTGAGGGTACAACCAACTATTAATATTGTCTGGTGATTTCCAAATCGAAATAGCTACTTGGCTGACAATACCTTCATCCCAGTCTCTTAAAGGTAGCTCTCCTAAATTAAATCCAAATAATATTATTGCCCCAATTAAAAGTAAGCAAAAATAATACCATTCTAATTTTTCTCCTTTCAACCAAGATTCGCTCTTTAATTTTTTCCCAAAAGTAAACTGACGAGCCATAATTACCTATTTTCGCTCCTCAAAGACGAGCTTCTCGATCTAGATATTTTTACTTAGAAATATTATGTCTCATTATAAGGTTTTTGCTGGCCTCGGAGAAAAATAATCTTAAAGTTTCTAGAGAATTTGAGCTGTAGATTGTTTAAATTAAATTAAATTTGGGCTGTTATTTTACCTAATTTATTTATTGAAAATTCTTTGTTTTATTGAGTTTGAATTCCTACTTATTCTCAGATATATATTTGCTTTGGTTGTTTAAAAGTTATGAGTTCTTGACAACCCATAACTTGTTAATTCTAAAATTCGCCTGCACCACTCTCGTTGTCTCGTTTTGAACCTAATAATTCAAGTCGATCTACTTTAATCACGGGCCGAGAGCGATTCTCCCCTGTATTGCGATCTGTCCAAGTTTCAATTTTTAAAGATCCTTGAATCCCGATCAAACTTCCTTTGTGGACGTAATCTCCGGCTATTTTAGCGGTGTTTCCCCACATTTCTAAGTTAAACCAGTCGGGGCGATCGCTATTGCGAGTTGGGCGATTTACGGCTAGGGGTAATTTACATAAGGTTTTACCAGAGTCAAAAATTCTAATTTCTGGTTCTGCTCCCGCACGACCGACAAGATTTACTACATTGAGACCCATAAACTCTACCCACCTTGAATAGTACAAACGTACATCACAGTTTAGCAGAATCTAAAAGATGATGAGCTGTTGAGAGCAAATCTTTACAGATATAGTCGGGCTGATATTTACTTAAATATCGAGAACTGCGAATTCCGCAACTGAGGGCGATCGAATTGATTCCCGTTTCTTTTGCTGCTATGATATCTGCTTCTGTATCTCCGACCATGTAATTGCAACTGTTGTGAGCGCGATCGCGGAGCGCGTTTTTGAGCAATTTTGTTTTTAATTCTGCGTTGTTTTGGTAAGCACTGTGGATGTCTCTTCTACCATATACGCCACTGAATAAGGATTCTAATCCAGATTGCTTTAAAATTTCTTTGACTTGAGATTGACAGCGCAAAGTTACTAAAACCAGTCTTACTCCTTGCGATCGCAGCATGCCTAAAGCCCATTTTACTCCCGGTTGAATCCGATCTGCTTCTAAAAGGTCGGGATGATTGACAATGGTGCGGACTTCCTGTAGAAAAGGATCTATCTGTTCCGATTTCAGACCCGATCTTTTGGCTATTTTAATATCGCTAATGCGATGTTGTTTCATCTGCCAAAACTGTTTTTTACTTAATGCTTTCGAGCCGAAAGCAGATCTTTTCATTTTTTGCAAACATATTTTATAAGTTCGATAATAGCGATCGGAAACATCGACAATCGGCCCGTCGAAATCGCAAAATAAAGTGGCTTTTTCTTGTAAGTTCGCTAAATTGAATATGTTTTGGATGTTTTTGTCTGCTGTAGGTTTAACTAATAATGTTGATTTTGTCATATTTTTTTTTAAATAGTGTGCCTTGAAATTGAAAAATAGTCTTTTGATTCGATCTTGTATTAACGAATTATTTAGCTTAATTTAAATAGCAAGTATTAAAATACTTATACCGTTTAAAAGTGACAAATTCGAGACCCGAGTCGACAAATATATTTAAGTAGATATGACTAATAAATTTAGCGATCGGTTCCTTATAGGGTTATAGACGATCGCAACTTGACTTGTCTGGGTATTTAGTATTTAATTAATAATGCTGTGCAAATAGCGAAATAAATTTAAAATCTTTGTCAAGACACTCTCAAATTACTTAAAGAAATCAAGAAGTTATGCAATTACTAATGGAAGTAGCCGTCAAACAAGACACTTTTCCGCTTTCTTTTGTTGCTGTTTACGCTGTAGGTTTTATGGCCGCGCTCATTATTGGCTCGATCGCTTGGTCTAAATCTAAAGAGATGTCAAGTTCTCGAAATGCTGCGACAACCCCCGATCCCGATCCAGAAGTAAAATCAGAAGATAAATCTGACTAGAAAATAAGCCGACGCTAACCGCGTTGGATTTTGCTTTAAATTGTCAACCAAGCCACAAAAATCTTTTTAAAAATCATTTTTTTAATCGAATTAAACAACTATAAAAAAATAAGAGTTAAAAATTCCTCCCAAAATAATGGATCGATTTAATACAGAAAATTTATTAGCAGATTTAAAAAATCCAGATCGAGAAATCCGTAACGCAGCAACAGCAAAACTTTGGCAAAGTTGGTTCGAGCAGAAAGGAGAGATGGGATTGCAAAATCTGATTCAAGCAGGAGCTTATCTTGATTCGGGTCAATTACAGCAAGCAGAAAGTCTCTTAACAGCAATAATAGCAAAAGAACCGGACTTTGCTGAAGCTTGGAATAGAAGAGCGCTGATTTATTATCTTCGGGGGGAATATGAAAAATCAAAAAGAGATTGTCAAGAAGTAGTAAAATTAAACTCGATCCATTTTGGAGCTTGGCACGGTTTGGGTTTGTGTCACGGTAAATTACAAGAGTATGTTGAGGCGATCGCGGCTTTGAGAAAAGCTTTAGAAATACAGCCTTATTCTTTAGAGAATAAACGATTAATTCTCGAATACACCGCTCGTTTAAATTAATTTAATTCTTGTTGTGTTTCAGCTTTGGGAAATTTGGGGATAGATTCGATTAACTGACGAGTATATTCTTTTTGCGGGTTTTGTAAAATCGCTCGAGCAGGTTCTAACTCTTCAATTTTACCGCGATTCATCACCATAATCCGATCGCTCATAAAATTAACCACGCTCAAATCGTGAGAAATAAAGATATAGGTTAAATTAAAGTCTTTTTGTAATTCTTGTAATAGATTTAAGACTTGAGCTTGAACGGATACGTCTAAAGCAGAAACAGACTCGTCACAAACGATAAACTGAGGATTGAGGGTTAAAGCGCGAGCAATACAGACTCTTTGACGCTGGCCTCCAGATAATTCGTGAGGATAGCGAGAGATCCAATCGGGATTTAAACCAACCCGATCCAACAATTCTTTTACCCTTTTAATTCGGCGATCGCGATCGCGATCTTCTTGATGAATTACTAAAGGTTCGGCGATCGCAGCACCGATAGTTATGCGAGGATTGAGAGAATTATAAGGATTTTGGAAAATTATTTGTTTATCTTTGCGTAATTTTCTTAAAGAGTTGCCCTGAATATGGGTAATATCTTGACCGTTAAAAATAATTTTACCGCCATAGGTCGGCAACAAGCGTAAAATGGCCCGAGCTAAAGTAGATTTACCACAACCAGACTCCCCAACTAAGCCTAAAGTTTCTCCAGGATAAACTTTAAAAGAAATATTATTAACTGCCATAAAATATTCTTTAGTTCTTCCGAATACGCCTTTTTTAGGGAAAGCAACGGATAGTTTGTCAACTTCAAGTAAGGGTTTTTGGGTTTGGAGTTTGGATAATCTTTCTCGATCTGTTTCCGGTGCGATCGCTTTGGGAGTTGCGGGATTTTTGGGAATAATTTTTAACGATCGAGTTGTTTCGTCTTCAATTTCTTCCATATAATCGGAAACGGTGAGCAAAGTTTCTAACCTTTCCTCGAGGGGTGGACGACAAGATAATAAACCTTTAGTATAGGGATGTTCGGCTCGAAACAAGATTTTATTTTTATCGCCAATTTCAACCACTTCACCGCGACGCATTACGACAATTTTATCGGCAATATTGGCAATGACGCTCAAATCGTGGGTAATAAACAGCATCGACATCCCGCGATCGCGACATAAATCTTGTAATAATTCGAGAATAGTTGCTTGTACGGTAACATCTAAAGCTGTTGTCGGTTCGTCTGCAATCAAGATTTTCGGATCGCAAGAAATAGCCATCGCGATCGTAACTCTTTGTAATTGTCCCCCAGAAAGTCGATGGGGATATCTTTTGAGAATTGCTTCTTTTTCGCTTTGAATGTATTGCTGGGAGCTAATTTTTAAGTTTTTGTGCTTTTGTTTTTCTAAAAGATATTTTGCTTCTAATTCTTCGTTACTGGGTAAAAGTTGTACTTCTTGTAAGAGGTCGATCGCTTGATTTTGGGCTTGTTGTTTGGTGACTTTTTGATGCAGTAAAATAGCTTCTGTAATTTGAAAACCAATGTTATACACTGGGTTAAGCGCGCTCATCGGTTCTTGGAAAATCATCGCGATTTTATTGCCGCGATATTGTCTTTTTTGTCGCGATGGAAGCTTAATCAGATCGATTGGATTTTCATCTGCTGCATTTTCTTTAAACCAAATTTCGCCCCGACTTACTTTACCCGGGGAAGGGATTAAACCCATAATTGCTAAAGAGGTCATCGATTTGCCGCTTCCCGATTCGCCAACAATTCCCAAGGTTTCTCCTCGTTGCAAGTCAAAATCGATCTTTTCAACTGCTGTTATGGTTCGATCTTCGCTGGGGAATTGAACTTGAAGATTTTTAATTTGGAGAATGGGATCGCTCATAGTCTTACTTTTTAGCAATTTTCAATTGGATTTTAGCTGATTTTTTGCCGAACAATGATAAGAGTGTTAGTAACTTCTCTGACAATCTCATGATCTATCTCGATTCTGCTGTAATTAATGATGCGATCGCGGCAATAAATAGTGGTTGGGTAAAAGGTATTACGACTAATCCAACCTTGCTAGCAAAAAGCGAATTATCTCCTGAAGAAACTTTAAAAGAATTAGCCAAGATTTGCCCCGGTGAATTATATTATCAACTCATGCAAAACGATCTTGAGAATATGATAGCTGAAGGTCGCAAAGCTTTTGAAATTATTGGCGAGAAAACTGTTTTAAAAATTCCGGCAACTGAAGTAGGATTTAAGGCCGTAGCTAAATTATCTCCTGATATTGCTTGTTCGGTAACGGCGATTTACAGTCCTGCACAAGCCGTTGTTGCCAAAGAAGCGGGGGCTAAATATGCGATCGCCTATGTAAATCGCGCTACTCGTCTTTTAGGGGATGGTTTGGCTTTGGTAGAGGATATGTCCGCAGTTTTAGAAGGTAGCAATACTAAAATTTTAGCGGCCAGTCTCAAATCCCCTGAAGAAGCAGCATATGCTTTTATGGCAGGAGCTACCCACATTACCGTTCCTTTAAGTATTCTACAGCAAATGACAACCCACGATTTATCGGAGCAAACTGTAGTCGAGTTTAGCAAAAATGGGGCGGGAATCGATTTATAGGTGAGAAGGCAACAGGTAAGAAGGCAACAGGCAAGAAAAGTTTTCTAAATTGCCTGGCGATTAACTATAAATTGAATATTGAAGTTATTTTTAAGCAAATATTATTTGAGCATGAATTCTCTAGCAAAAACTGGAAGAACTTATTTATTAGTTATTTTAAGTGCCGTATCTGCACCTAGTATTCTGGGGATAGTATTCCTCATTTTAGTTTCACCCCAGAGTTTAAATTCAACTGAATTGATTAGGTTTATTTTAACGGTAATTTTAGTATTTTTTACTTATAAAGGATATGCTTGGGCTAAATGGATTATGTGTATTCTCTTGCTGATTACTGGAGTGTTAGGTACGCTTGGTGCTTCGCAAATATTAGCAATAAATCGGGTTTTAGGCATATTATTAATTCTTTTGAGTATGTTTTATGCTTTAGCTGGAATGTCATTACATTCATCTGAAGAAATCCAAAGCTTTTTCAAATATCAACAAAATAAGCGTCAAAAATAACCGAAATTATGATTAAAAACGATTCTTGGATCGCAAAAATGGCGAAAGAAGGAATGATCTCTCCTTTCGAGCCTAAATTGATTCGCAAAGTTGAAAACGTGCCGGTTATTTCTTACGGTTTGGGAAGTTTCGGTTACGATATTCGTTTATCTCCCCTAGAATTTCGGATTTTTAGACATATTCCCGGCACGGTTGTCGATCCGAAAAATTTCAATCCCAACAATCTCGAACTAACAGAATTACATCAAGATAATAACGGCAGTTTTTTTATTTTACCGGCCCATTCCTACGGTCTTGGCGTAGCTTTAGAAAGATTGGAAATACCAGAAAATATTACCGTTCTTTGTATTGGTAAATCCAGTTACGCTAGAGTCGGTTTGATTGCCAATTTAACCCCAGCAGAAGCTGGTTGGCGCGGACATTTAACCTTAGAAGTTTCTAACTCTTCTAGTGCCGATTGTCGCATTTATGCTAACGAAGGAGTGGTGCAATTACTGTTTTTAGAAGGAGAACCCTGCGAAGTCAATTATGAAACTCGCAAAGGTAAATATCAAGATCAACCTGAAACAGTGGTTTTTTCTCGAGTTTGAGAAGGGGAAGTGAGAGGGAAGAGGCAATAGGCAATAGGTAAGAGGCGAGAGGAAAAAGGCAACAGAGAACGAGTAAAAAATCGTAGTTCACCGTCAACGAGCCATGTCGTTGGAATAAGCGGCCATTAGTCTAATTTTGAAGGTGGGATCTCGCTCGATCTGTCACAATGCGTCCGCGAGATGTTCGTTGTAGAAATCCAATTTGCAATAAATAGGGTTCGATAACTTCTTCAATGGTCTTTTTATCTTCCCCAGTAGCAGCAGCGATCTCGCCTCCGCGAGATCCGGCATAGCCGGTGCGTTTCTAAACCTACCGGCCCGCCATTAAAATTATCGATGGTGGTATTTAAAATGAGCCGATCCGTCCAATCTAAACCAAAGCGATCTACATTGTAGCGATCGAGGGCTAGAGCTGCTATAGGTTGGGAAATTTCTGGCTCGTTTTTAACTTGAGCAAAATCTCTGACCCTCCGAATCAGACGATTGGCGATTCTCGGCGTTCCTCTGGCTCTTCTGGCAATTTCAATCGCAGCTTCAGAGTCGATCGCGCAATTTAAGAGTTTTGCAGTTCTTAAAACGATTTCAGTGAGTTCGTCTAGTTCGTAAAATTTCAATCTTTGCACTAAACCAAAGCG
>JAAUYD010048093.1_pt1 | contig 10883 bp, 8 predicted proteins | sample 7278101 | NCBI WGS metagenome assembly JAAUYD01 (sample SAMN14350128, study PRJNA611818) | marine sediment metagenome | isolation source: surface marine sediment (0.6m) | place: French Polynesia: Moorea | collected 2018-08
CCGATGTTCGGCGACCTGCACGTGCACTCGAGCCTGTCGTTCGACTCGTACACGTCGGGACAACGTGAGGATCCGTGGGGCGCGTACGGCTTCGGTCGCGGCGAGCCGATCGTGCTGCCCGACCCCGATGGCGAGCTGGTCGTCGAGGCGAAGCTGCGCCGGCCCCTCGACTTCGTCGCCGTGACCGACCACGCCGAGTTCTTCGGCGACATGCGGGTCTGCACCGGCGACCCCTGGACGCTCGGCTACTGGACCCCGCTCTGCATCCTCACCCGCTCCGACCTGTTCTACGTGAGCCTGGTCGGATCACGCGGCTGGGCCGATCTGATCATGCAGGACCTCGCCGAGAAGGAGCGCGCCCTCGTCTGCACGCTGACCGACTGCGCGTCGCGATCGAACGAGGTCTGGGCCGAGGTGCAGCGGGCCGCCGAAGACAGCTACGACCGCAGCGACGCGTGCAGCTACACGACCTTCGTCGGCTACGAGTACACGGACACGCCCGGCGGCTACAACATGCACCGCAACGTGATCTTCCGGAACGAGCGCGTGACCGAGGACGCGATCGACTCGTTCGACATGGGGGCGCGCAACTTCACCGGGCTCTGGCAGCGGCTGCGCGACGAGTGCACCGAGCGAGGCGACGGCTGCGACGTCATCACGATCCCCCACAACCCGAACCTCGGCGGGGGGCTGATGTTTCGCGACCCCGAGACGAGCGACGAGGCGCGGGATCGCCTCGCCTTCGAGCCCGTCGTCGAGCTCGTGCAACACAAGGCCGCCTCCGAGTGTCGATACGATCGCCTCGAGCGCCGCGGGCTCGACACCAGCGACGAGCAGTGCACGTTCGAGCAGAACCTGACCGACAACCTCGCGTCGCTCGCGATCCTCTTCGGCGAGCTGAGAGACGATCGGGGCACGCCGGTGGGGCTCGACGAGTTCGCGCGGCGCAACATGGTGCGCAACGTGCTGAAGGATGGCCTCGCCCTCGGCGCGCGCGGCGAGCTGAACCCCTTCCGCATGGGCTTCATCGGCAGCACCGACACCCACAGCGCCGCACCGGGCGCCACCGACGAGGACGACTACCCGGGTCATCTCGGCAAGCGCGACGCTGGCTACCGCAACGTGCAGGACCACTACCAGGACAACCCGGGCGGCCTCGCGGTGGTGTGGGCCGAAGAGAACTCGCGCGACGCGATCTTCGCCGGGCTGAAGCGCAAGGAGACCTACGCGACCAGCGGCACGCGACCGACCCTGCGCTTCTTCGCCGGCGCCGACCTGCCCGACGATCTCTGCGATCGCGGCGATGCGATCGAGGCGGCCTACGCCCGGGGCGTGGCGATGGGCGGCGAGCTCGAGGCCGAGGCCGGTGCGCCCCGCTTCTTCGTCTCGGCGCTGCAGGATGCCGGCACGCCCGCGCATCCGGGCACGGCGCTGCAGCGCGTGCAGATCGTGAAGGGCTGGGTCGACGCAGCGGGCGTGACGCACGAGCGCGTCTTCGACGTCGCCGGCGGCCCGAACGACGCGAGCGTCGATCGGGATACCTGCGAGCCGGTGGGCGACGGGCACGCGAGCCTGTGCACGGTCTGGCAGGATGACGAGTTCGACGCGACGGTCGACGCGTTCTACTACGTGCGCCTGCTCGAGAACCCGACCTGCCGGTGGAGCACGCTGCAGTGCATGGACGCCGGCGTCAGCCCCTTCGCCGACGACTGCGAGGCCCAGGCGCAGGCCGCCGACGCCCGCGCGCATGCGCAGGGGGCGACGGGCAACGTGTGGGGCAACTGCTGCCTCGGCGAGGCCGACCAGCCCTTCCTGTCGCCGACGATCCAGGAGCGCGCCTGGTCGTCACCCGTGTGGGTGCACGGCATCGAGACGCAGATCGCGGCGACGGGGGCCGGGGCGAGCAGCGAGGCAGCGGGCAACGAGTAGGAGCCTGCCCCATCAGGACAGGCTCCCGGTGTGTCAGCGCGACGCCGAGCGGCTCGTGCCCGAACGCCCTGCTCCGCCTCGACCGCTGCGGTTGCGCGACGCACGGCCGCGCCCGGCACTCCCCGAGTCGGAGCCTCGGCGACCGCGGTTGCGGCTCGAACGACCGCGCCCATTGGCTGCCGGGCGGCCCTTCTTCGGGCTCACGCCGCGCGCATCCTCGAGACGGATGCCCTCGAAGCCGGGCATCGAGCGCCGCTCGATGCGATCGCCGAGCATGCGCTCGGTGTCACGCACCCAGACGCGGTCCTCGCTCGTCACGAACGTGCAGGCCTTGCCCGAGGCGTCGGAGCGGCCGGTGCGGCCGATGCGATGCGTGTAGGTCTCGGGCGTCGACGGCGGATCGAAGTTGATGACGTAGTCGATGCCCGCCACGTCGAGACCGCGCGCGGCGATGTCGGTGGCGACCAGGATGTCGTAGCGGCCCTGGCGGAAGCCCTTCATCGCGCGATCGCGCTGCGACTGGCTCATGTTGCCCTGCAGCGCGACGGCGCGGTGACCCGCCTTGTCGAGCTGCTGGGCCATGCGCTTCGCGCGGTGCTTCGTGCGCGTGAACACGATGGCGCTCTCGCAATCGTCCTCGGCGAGCACGACGTCGAGCAGCGCCTTCTTGCGCCCCTCGTCGATCGGCACGAGGAAGTGCTCGATGCGCTCGGCCGGCGCCGTGTGCGCGAGCTCGACGACGTGCGGCTCGAAGAGCATCTCGTCGGCGAGCTTGCGGATCTCGCGCGGCATCGTGGCCGAGAAGAAGAGGTTCTGCCGATCCTCGGGCAGCAGGGCGATGATGCGGCGGATGTCGGGCAGGAAGCCGAGGTCGAACATGTGGTCGGCCTCGTCGAGCACGAGGGTCTCGACCTCGGAGAGATCGAGCACACCGCGATTCGCGAGGTCGAGCACGCGGCCGGGGCAGCCGACCACGATCTCGGGCCGGCGCTTCAGCTTGCGGGCCTGGGTCGGGATCGGAACGCCGCCGAAGACGGTGCACGTCTCGATGCGCGTGAACTTCGCGAGCGCGCGCAGCTCGGCGTCGATCTGGTTCGCGAGCTCGCGGGTGGGCGCGAGGATGAGCACGAGGGGGCCCTCCCCCGGCTCCTCGACGAGCCGCTGGAGGATCGGCAGGCCGAAGGCCGCCGTCTTGCCGGTACCGGTCTGGGCGAGGCCCAGGACGTCCTGGCCTTCGAGGCCGGCGGGGATGGTGTCGGCCTGGATCGGCCGGGGCGTTGCGAAGCCGAGCGCCTTCAGGCCTCGGAGGAGCTTGCGATCGAGGCGGAAGTGGTCGAAGCCACACTCCACCGCTTCGTGCGTGGATGCACTGGACAAATGGGTTCTCCGCCACGCGGGCGCACTTCGGGCGCGACGCGTGGTCGTGTCTCCAACCCTGACAACAGAAAAGGGAAAGAATCGATGGTGGCGGTGCGACCTCGATCGGGGGGATTCGAGAGGTCCTGCTGTTCACCGCTGCGGAGGATCGCCGTGCCGGATGCACGGCCGTTTCGTCTCCGCGATGGACGGGTGTATAGCCGGTCTGCCTATCCGGCGCCAATTCGCCCGATCGGGACCCACCCGGTGCCGATCTCATCGGCCGGGTGCGGCCGAATCTGGAGTCGCCCCCCTCAGAGCTCGCCCGTCTTCAGCAGCTCCATCGGGTCGCGCGTGTCGACGACGCCCAGATAGCCGCCGCCCACCATCAAGGCGTCGTGGGCGGCGTAGCCGAGCAGGGCCTGGGCCCTCTCGGGCAGCGTGCGCGCGACGTCGGGCGGCACCGAGAGGTAGTTGTTCTCCTCGGTGCGCAGCCAGCCGAGGTTGAAGCTCATGTGCATGCCGCGCCGGCGGGTCGACTCGGTGGTGTTGGGCCCGCCGCCGTGGATCGTCGAGCCGAGATACACGATCGCGGAGCCGGCGGGCATCTCGGCCACCGCGATCTCGCTCTCCTCGGGCTGCCGATCGCGCGGCCAGCGATGACTGCCGGGCACGATGCGGGTGGCGCCGTTGGCCGCGCTGAAGTCTTCGAGGGCGATGATCGATGCGACCTGTACCTCGGGATGCGGCTCGGGCAGGTGCACCCAGACGAGCTCGTCGCGGTGCAGCAGCTGCGGCTCGCTGCCCGGGCCGCGATCGAGCACGTGCGCCACGTTGAGCCGGTAGTTGGCGCAGCTCTTCAGCAGGATCTCGTCGCAGACCGCGAGCAGCGCGGGGTGCACGAGCACCTCTTCGGCGAAGACGCGCGACTTGGCCGCGACCCCGGTGATGTGCCGCGTCTGCGCGCCCATGAACCACTCGACCGCCGGCGAGAGGACGGCCTTGCCCTCCTCGCTCGCCTCGAGGTGCCCGTCGATCTCGGCGTTGAACCGCGCGAGCACGTCGGCCTCGAGGAAATCGTCGAGGATGACAGCCCCCGCCTCCTCGAGGTGGGAGACGATCTCCGACGTCGGCGCGTTGGCCTTCAGGTGCTCGACGGTGGGCGCCATGACGTTCCTCCTCGAGGGCGGCGATGCCCGAGTCCAGTCTACTCCGAATCGGACCCCGGCTGCGCGCGCGACCGCGACCGGCGTCCGGCCGGCCCGCGGCGCAGCTCGTCGACGCTGCGACGCAGGTAGCGCAGCCCCTTGATCGGGCTGCGCAGCAACGCCCGCCTCACCTTGGCGAGCATCAGCTTGCGCGCATCCATCGTCGTCATCACGGCGCCGCGCATCTCGCCGGCGAGGCGGTGGCCCGTGTAGGGCGTGACCGGCACGCGCAGCGAGAGCGTCTCGCGGCGCGGGATGTGACACGCCCGGTCGTCGCAGGCCTGGTAGTCGACGTGCACGTCGAGCCGGATCTCGTCGTCGACGATCTCGTCCATGAGCGCCGCGACGCGATCGTCGGCGACCACCGGTACGACGAAGTCCACCCGGCCGTCCCAGACCGAGAGCTCGAGATCGAGCCCGGGGAGCGCGAGGGGGCGAGTCGGCGGCTTCTCGACCTCGCCGACGTGCAGCCCCTCCGGCCCCTCGACACGGATCCGTGTCGCCACCATGCCCTCCGGCACGGGCTCGTCGTAGATGTGCAGGCCGGGTGCGAGCTCGAAGCGCACCACCACCTCGCGATGCACGGCGCTCTTGAGCGTGCCGCCGCCCCCGTGATACGTCGCCGACACCCGGATGTCGTCGTCGCCCCCCGCGTCGGTCGGCTCGCCCTCGCCGAGCAGGATCTCGCCGAGCGCCCCGTCGATCATGCTCTCGGCCGACGCACGCTCGGCGAGGTTGCGATGGAAGAGCTTCTCGACCACCACTCCCGACTCGTCGAGCACGTACGTTCCGGGAAAGGGGATGCCGTGGAAGGGCACCTGATCACGGGTCACGTGATGGTTCAGGATGCCCAGGCTGCGGATCACCTTCGAGCCCTTGTCCGAGAGCATCCGGTACGTGATGCCGTGATGCTTCGCGAACGCCGCGAGCTCGTGCGGCAGGTCGTAGGAGATCGCGTAGAGCCGGATGCCCGCGGCCTCGAACTTCGGCATGGCCTCTTGCAGCTCGACCAGCTGCGTCATGCAGGGGGGTCACCAGACGGCGGAGCGAAAGAAGACGACGGCGACCTTCGCGCCGCCGCGGTCGACGTGCAGGTCGAGGGGCACGCCCTCGGCCGACTTCAGCACGACGTCGGGGAATCGCTCGCCGATCGCGGGCTTCGGGTCGAAGTCGTGGCCGGGCGGGACGCGCTGACCGTCGGTGGCGGCCTTGGGGCCGACGAAGCCGAACTCGTCGCGGTACTCGGGGTAGTCGTCGTAGCTGCGATCGCCGCTCATCGCCGATCCCTCGCCATGAATCGCACGAGCCTACTCGAAGCCCGCGCGCGCCGCCTCGCCTCGTCGCACGCCCGCCCGATCGACCCTACGCTCGCGAGATCACGGAGCAAGCTGGAGACCGATCCGGATGACCGCCGCCCTCGGCGCCGACCTGCTCGATCACACGACCATCGAGGCGCCCCACGCGCTGCTCGCGCGACTGCGCGCCGCGGGACCGGTCGTGCGGGTGGGCGAGACGAGCGTGCACGCGGTGCTGAGCTGGGACGCCATCGACGAGGCGCTCGAGCGCGAGGCGGACTTCTCGGCGAACCTGACCGGCGCGCTGGTGCGCGGCCCCGACGGCGCGCCTGCGGTCTTCGAGCTGCCGGTCGCGGGCGGCGCCTCGGCCGTGATCGCGACGGCCGACGAGCCCGCCCACGGCGTCCACCGCGGGCTCATCCAGCCGCGCCTCACCGCGCAGCGCATCGCGCTGCTCGAGCCCGGGCTGCGCCGGTGGACCCGCGACGCCCTCGCGCCATGGCTTTCGGCGGGGGGCGGCGACTTCACGCCCATCGCCGAGCGCATCCCCGCCCTCGCCCTCGCGGAGCTGCTCGGCCTGCCCGCGCGCGACGTCGACGACTTCCGCAAGTGGAGCATGATGGGCGGCGACATCCTCGCCGGCGACATCGAGATCGAGCGCCTGGTCGCGCTGGGCCAGGAGGCGGGCCGCATGGCGGCGTATCTGCGGGAGCACCTCCGCGCGGTCGGGCCGGCGCCCGATGCGTCGCCCGAGGCGCCGCTCCTGCACGCGCTCGCGCGCGGCGTGGCCTCGGGCGCGATCGACGAGGACGCCGCCGTCGACATCAGCGTCGTGCTCTTCGGCGCGGCGGGCGAGTCGACCGCGGCGCTGCTCGGGTCGACCGTCCTCGTGCTCGCCAGCCGCCCCGATCTCGTCGAGGCGCTGCGCGCCGACGCGGCGCTGATCCCCCGCTTCGTCGAGGAGGTCGTCCGCCTCGAGCCGCCCTTCAAGTTCCACTACCGGCTGGTGAAGCGGCCCTGCGAGCTCGCCGGCGCGAAGCTCGAGCCCGGCGATCGGCTGATGCTGATGTGGGCCGCGGCCAACCGCGACCCGGCCGTGTTCGACGATCCCGACACCCTGCGTCTCGATCGCCGCCACCCCAAGGCGCACATGAGCTTCGGGCGGGGACCGCACTTCTGTGTCGGTGCGCCGCTCGCGCGACTCGAGGCCCGGGTCGTGGTCGAGGCGCTGCTCGACGATGGCGCGTCGCTCTCGCTCGACCCGCAGGATCCGCCGGTCTACGCGGGCAGCATCTTCGTGCGCCGGCTCGAGCGGCTGCCAGTGCAGGTCACGCGGAGGGCGTGACCCCCGCTAGCCCCCCAGCGCGAAGAGCGAGGGGTCGCCGTCCTGCATCTGCGTCCGCGCAACGCGGCGCGCGCTGCGCCAGCCCCCGGGCGTGCGCACCCACTCGTCGGCGTACTCGATGTACGCCTCGTAGCGCTTGCCCTCGTGCTCGCCGCGGCCGTGATGCATCACGCGGCAGTAGCAGCGTGAGCGCGCACGGTCGCCGTCGAGCTCGATGCGGTAGTTGCCGAGCAGGTGCTGGCTCGGGCCGCAGGCGTCGAGGAAGGAACGAATGCGAAGCCGCACGGTCTCGAGATCGCTCGCCTGCCAGAGCTGGAAGTCCATCTCGACGTCGTCGGTGAACACGTCGGCGAGGCCCGGCCAGTCGCGGGTGTCGAGGCACTCGGCGTAGCGGTCGAGGGCCGCGATGATGGCAAAGCGGTCGTCGGCGGCGGTCATCGGGGGCCCTCCTGGCGGCCCGGGAGCGGGCCCGGAGCCACTCTAGCGGCCCTGAGTGGCACCACGCGGCCAATGCCACCGCCGGCCGCCCATCGCGATTGCCTCCGACCCGGGTGAGTCCTATTTTCGAACTCACTGGGTTCGCCTTTCGAACCCCGTCCGGGCGCCACGGCCCGGGCCGATCGCGCCCTCCCCGGCTCCCCGCGAGCCCACCCACACGAAGGAGCCGACATGGCGACCACCCCCAGCGCGAGCGACTGGCAGAGCACCGCCTGCATCCTCTGCAACACCAACTGCGGGCTGCAGGTGAGGGTCGAGGACGGCCACTTCGTGAAGATCCGCGGCGACAAGTCGAACCCGCGCTCGAAGGGCTACACGTGCGAGAAGCCCGCCGGCCTCGATCGCTACCAGAACAACCTCGATCGCCTCGATGCCCCGCTGCGCCGCCGCGAAGACGGCAGCTTCGAGCGCGTCGACTGGGACACCGCCATCACCGAGATCTCCGCACGCCTCGCCGCGATCCGCGACGAGCACGGGGGCGAGAAGATCATGTACTACGGCGGCGGCGGACAGGGGAACCACCTCGGCGGCGCGTACAGCTCGGCCACGCGCCGTGCCCTGGGCATGCGGTACCAGTCGAACGCCCTCGCCCAGGAGAAGACCGGCGAGTTCTGGGTCGAGCGCAAGATGTTCGGCGGACGCCCCGAGCCCGACTTCGAGCACGCCGAGGTCTCGGTCTTCATCGGCAAGAACACCTGGCACAGCCATGGCTTCGAGCGCGCGCGCGTGACCCTGCGCGAGATCGCGAAGGACCCGAAGCGCTCGATGATCGTGCTCGATCCGCGCCGCACCGAGACCGCCGACCTCGCCGACTACTTCCTGCAGGTGAAGCCCGGTACCGACGCCTTCGTGCTCGCGGCCATGCTCAAGGTGCTGGTCGACGAGGGCCACGTCGACGAGGCGTTCCTCGCATCGCGTGCCAGCGATGCGCCGGCGCTCTTCGACGTGCTCCGCGCCGTCGACGTCGACGACTATGCCGGGCGGGCGGGGGTCGACCCCGAGCTCGTCCGGGCCGCGGCGCGGCGCATCGGCGAGGCCGAGAGCGTCGCCGTGCTCGAGGATCTCGGCGTCGAGATGGCGCCCCACAGCACGCTCAACTCGTACCTCGAGAAGCTGCTCTACGCCCTGACGGGCAACCTCGGCAAGCCCGGCACCATGAACATGGGCACGCACCTCGGCAAGCTGATCGGCAGCGGTCGCGACGACAAGCGCTCGCCGGTGGGCGGTCACCTGATCATCACCGGGCTCATCCCCTGCAACGTGATCCCGGACGAGATCCTGACCGACCACCCCGATCGCTTCCGCGCCATGATCATCGAGAGCGGCAACCCGGTGCACTCGCTGGCCGACAGCCCGCGCATGCGCGAGGCCCTCGACGCCCTCGACTTCGTGCTCGTGATCGACGTCGCCATGACCGAGACGGCGCAGCACGCCGACTACATCCTGCCGGGCTCGTCGCAGTACGAGAAGGTCGAGACCACCTTCTTCGGCGGCGGGTTCCCGAACCACGTGTTCCAGCTGCGGCAGGCCGTCTTCGAGCCGCTCGCGGGCACGCTCACCGAGCCCGAGATGCACAGCCGGCTCTGCCGCGCGCTCGGCGCGTACGCCGAGGAGGACCTCGCCGAGCTGCGCGCCGCGGCGGAGGACGGCATCGAGAAGTTCGCGCTCGCCTTCGCGCAGACCATGGGCGCGCGCCCCGACCTCGCGGCCGTGATGCCGGTGGTGCTCTACGAGACGCTGGGCCGCTCGCTCGGCGAAGGGCGCGAGTCGGCGGCGCTCGTCTGGGGCGCCTGCCAGCAGCTCGCCGCCTCGGAGCCCGAAGCGGTGCGCCGCGCCGGTCACGAGGGCGAAGGCCCGGCGCTCGGCAACGCGCTCTTCCAGGCGATCCTCGACTCGCCCGAGGGCGTCGTGATCACGTCGGATCCCTACGAGGTCACGATGGAGCGCATCCACACCGACGACGGGCGCATCCAGCTCGAGATCCCCGAGCTGATCGAAGAGCTCGCGAACCTCGCCGACGAGGCCCCGCCGTCGATGGACGACGCGTACCCCTTCGTGCTCGCCGCGGGCGAGCGGCGCAGCTTCACGGCGAACACGATCTACCGCGACCCCTCGTGGCGGAAGAAGGACGCCGAGGGCGCGCTGCGCATGAGCCCGGGCGACGCCCAGCGGCTCGGCGTCGAGACCGGCGGACGCGTCCGCGTCACGACGAAGCGCGGCTCGGTCGACACCGTGGCGGAGGTGACCGATACCCTGCGCGACGGGCACGTGACCCTGCCCAACGGCATGGGCCTCGCCTACCCCGACGCCGATGGCCGGCGCGTGGTGCACGGCCCCGCGCCCAACGAGCTGACCGCGAGCGAGGATCGCGACTGGCTCGCGGGCACGCCCTGGCACAAGCACGTGCGCGCGCGCGTCGAGGCGATCGCCTGAGGCCATGCGAGAGACCCGCTCGAGAGGAAACGGCTGAAGCCATGCGAAGGACCCGCTTCGACGACGCGATCTGTCCGATCGCCCGCACCACCGATCTGCTCGGCGACTGGTGGACGCCCCTGGTGATGCGCGAGGCGTTCATCGGGCGCCGGCGCTTCGACGAGTTCCAGCAGGCGCTGCAGCTCAGTCGCGGCGTGCTGGCGCAGCGATTGGCACGGCTGGTCGACGAGGGCCTGCTCGAGAAGCGGCTCTACGAGGAGCGACCGCCGCGCCACGAGTACGTGCTGACCGAGAAGGGACGCGCGTTCTATCCGGTGCTCGCCGCGATGTGGCGCTTCGGAGACGACTGGCTCTGGGGCGAAGGCGATTCGACGCCCCTCGAGCTGCGCGATCGCGACACGGGCGAGGTGATCCGACCGCTCGTGATCGACGAGCACACGGGCCGGCCCATCGACGTGCGTCGGGTGCGGCTGGGAAAGCGCGAGAGCGAGTAGCCCGCCGGAGCTCGGCTCGGCCCCGCGTGCGCTCGGCTCGGTCCGCGTGCGCTCGGCTCGGGAACGCGTGCGCTGCGCTCAGTCCCGCGTGCGCTCCGCCATCGGCTCGGCCCGCTCCTCACCGCCGAACTCGTCGGGGTCGAGCACCACCCGCCAGATCGGCAGGCTGACGTCGGCGCCACGGGGGATCGCGTCGAGGGCGCTTCCGAGCTCGTCGACGAGCGTCGCGTGCTGCGCAGCCAGGTCCCGTGACTCGGTCGGGTCGCGCGCGAGGTCGTAGAGCTCGGCGCTGCCCGAGGCCGGCCGCACGAGCTTCCAGTCGCCG
>JAAUYD010293570.1_pt1 | contig 10879 bp, 10 predicted proteins | sample 7278101 | NCBI WGS metagenome assembly JAAUYD01 (sample SAMN14350128, study PRJNA611818) | marine sediment metagenome | isolation source: surface marine sediment (0.6m) | place: French Polynesia: Moorea | collected 2018-08
AGCTTCTACCTCAACAAGGAGCTCAATATTGCGACGTCGGGACCATCGGCCGTAACCGGGCTGCGGCAGCAGGTTTTCGAAACCGACTTCACAGCGTCCGTCGAGCTCACCGAGCCGATCCCGGAGCGCTGGACCGACTATTTCTACGAGCTGTTCGGCGACTACTTCTTTTAAGTTGCGGCGATCACCCGCCAAAGATGATTCGGTCAAGGGCGTCGAATGCCCGGTCGGAGTCCGACTGCGCCAGCCCGAACAGCGCCTGTTCGCGTACTGTTTTGTCGAGGTCGTCGTCCATCACGATATCGAGCAGCATCGAGACGGCGTCGTCAGTGGACATCTCACCGAGATCAATTGCCTTTTCACGGCGCGTGTAGCCGCAGTTGCCATCGGCAATGAAGATGCTGACGAGTCGGTCACGCTGTTTGCGGACATAGAGTGACTTGCCGGCGCTGTTGCTGTCGACGATATGCCATCTGAACCATCCGTCGGCGCTCGCCATCTCCGTCACCTGTGCATGACATGGCCACGAAACCAGTAGCAAAGCGACGAGCGCTGCGAGGCGCTTCATGGCCGATCCTCCAGTGCCTCATCGATCAGACTCCAGACCTCGTCGTTGTCCATAGCGACGAGCATCTCGAGAATGCGTCGCTTTTCGGACCCGCTCGATGCGCTTCGATAAATCTCGAGCATCCCCTCATCGTGTCCTGCGATCATCAGCCCATCGATGGCCGCTTCCCGCACCAGGTCGGATTCGGCGTCGCGATAGATGCTCACGAGCAACTCGCCGACGCCATCGCCGCCGACGATACCAAGGCCCTCGATCGCGTGGCGCCGGGTTTCCGGGTCGTCGCTGTTGAGAGCGAGCTCGCGTAGCGTATCGGCGTCACCCGAGATTGCGTATGCCTCGATCAGCGACCTGGACAGGCCGGCGCGCTCGCGCAGGCGCTGCAACTGCTCGGTCGCCCCCATCGCCCCGAGCATTTCGACGGCAGCAGCGAATTCGTCTTCGTCTTCCGTTGCAGCGGCGATGGCGAACACGCTCTCCGCATCGTCTGCGATCAGATAGGCCTCCAGAACCGCCTCCCGGGTTTCTTCATCGCCGGAGCGATAGATGTCGGCGAGTGCCGCAATCGATTGTGTATCTCCGCTAATCCCGATCATGCGAATGGCTTCCTGGCGGAGCTCGCCCTGCGCGTTGCCTACATAGCGCATGAGCCGTTCCTGGGCCTCGGGTGAATCGAGCTGGCTCAGAATGAACAACGCGCGCTCCTTGAGTTCGTCGCTGTGATTGCCTGCAAGTACCCTGTCGACGATCGGCAGCGCGCGGTCGGCCGGCGCGCTAATCAGGGCCTCGAGCGCGGCAAGGCGAAAGTCCTCGGGGTCGTCGTTGGCGGACTGCGCGAGACTGTCGCCGACGAACATCAGCAGACATGCAGTCGCAATGATCTTCAGTTCTCGTTTCATGATTGGTTCCTCGAATCAGGTCGTCTGTGATTCATCAGATGACTGCCTGGAGAGTTTGGTTAGCACGACGTTCATCTCGAAGGCGAGCTGCGCCTGCAGCGCGGCGAGTTCGTCATCCGACAGATCTTCGGCCGCGAGCTGCAACAAAACCGGCTCGATCGCCCGCAACACACGCGCGATGCGCGGTGCGTCTTCGCGCGTCGCGGTGGCTTCGAACAGGCGATTGTCCTCGACGATGCCCCACACGAGGTCGCCGCGGTTGGTTGCATTGTCTATCGCGAGAATACGGTCGCGGCTGTCCTGAAAATGTACTTGCAGGCCGCGCGACAACGCGATCGGAATCGTCTCGGCCGGCACCGGTACGACGGCAACGGTGATGCCCGGATCGTCCGTTACACCGCGGTTGCCGAGGAAAAAGCCGATGGCAATTCCCAACGCAAGCGTCGCCGCGACTGCGAGGCCGGCGAGGAACGAGGCAGGGTGCCATCGCTGCGCCCGGGTTTTCTCCCGACCACGCTCCAGTGCCGCTGCTGCATCGATGGCCTCGTGCCATTGTGCGGTGACATGTGCCGGCGGAGTGAAGGTCTCGTCACGATACGCCGCGATGAGTTTTTCCGTGTTGTCAGTCATGCCTTGCCTCTCTTCAGGTTTTGCATGCGCGCCTCCAGCTTGCGGACGGCCCGAAACACCGCCTGCTTTACGCGGCCGACGTTGGTGCCGAGTTCATCCGCTATTTCCCGCGCGCGCCACTGCTCCAGGTGCTTGAGTACGAAGCACACTCGTTCGATATCCGTAAGGCGGGCCAGGTTCGCTGCCACTTCATTCTCGAGCTCGAACTCATGGAGCTGCTGCTCCGGACTCGAATCGCCGCTTTCGACGTCCACGTCGAGCGACTCGAACGTGCCGGGTCGTGATTTGCGCAACAGACTCAGGGCTGCGTTGACGGCAATGCGATGTATCCAGGTGTCGAGGCGCGCGTTATGCCGGAACTGATCACGCTTGTTCCAGGCGTTGAGCAGCGCATCCTGTACGGCATCGGCGGCGAGATCCGGGTCGCGCGTGATCTTCAGGCACGCCGAGTACCACCGGTCCGATCGTGCATCGATAACACGATGAAAGTCGGTCTGCGACGGTGGGTCCCCAATCTTCATCACTGCCGTCATACCCTTTGGATGTGGATCGTGCCCGAAAAGTTAGCAAGCCGGGGCAATCGGCATTCAGACAGCGCAACCCGCGGCATATCCCGACGACCATGCCCATTGAAAATTGAAGCCACCGAGGTGCCCGGTGACGTCGAGTACCTCGCCGATGAAGAACAGCCCGGGCAGCTTCCTGCACTCCATCGTCTGCGACGACAGCGCATTGGTGTCGATGCCGCCGAGCGTCACTTCGGCGGTTCGATACCCTTCGGTAGCAGCCGGCCTTATACGCCAGTTGTGGAGTACCGAGGCCAGATCGGATAGCGCGCCGTTGCGGATGTCATGCAAGGGAGTATCGGCCCGGTCGGCGAACAGGCGCGGCTGCAGCTCGGCCACGAGCGCCCTCGGCAATCGTGTCGCGAGTACGGTGCGCAGCTTTGCTTGCGGCTGTCCGGCCTTGGCATCGATCAGCCACCCGGCGGATTCCAGTCCGGGCAGCAAATCGATCGAGATCTCCCGGCCGGGTTGCCAGTAGCTGGATATCTGCAGGATCGCCGGCCCGCTCAGACCGCGGTGAGTGAACAGGATGTCTTCGGAGAAAGACTCGTCGTTGCAGGTAACGGTCGCCGGCACACTGACCCCCGAGAGGCGCGTGGCGAGGTCGTGCACGTCACCGGTCAGCGTAAACGGTACGAGCCCCGCACGCGTTGGCAGTACATCCAGCCCGTATTGCCGCGCTATGTCGTAGCCGAAACCCGTCGCTCCCATCCTGGGAATGGAAAGGCCGCCACTCGCAATGACCAGTGAGCCGCCAACCCATCGTCCCTTGTCGGACGCGACGACAAACGGACCGCTCCCGCTTATCGCGGAAATGGCGCAACTAGTTTCGATGCGGACGCCCGCGGCTGCGCACTCGCGAAGCAGCATTGCAACAACGTCCTTCGACGAATTGTCACAAAAGAGCTGTCCCGACACTTTCTCATGAAACGGTACGCCGTGTTTCTCGATCAGTGCGATGAAATCGTGCTGTGTGTAGCGGGCAAGCGCCGACTTGCAAAAATGGGGATTGTTCGAGATGAAGCTGGACGGGTCGCACCACAGGTTGGTGAAGTTGCAGCGTCCCCCACCCGACATCAGGATCTTCTTGCCGACGCGGTTCGTTCCTTCTAGGACAATGACATTGCGGCCCCGCCGTGCAGCGGTGATGGCACACATGAGGCCGGCGGCGCCGCCTCCAATGACGACGACATCGGCATGGATCATGCCGCGAGGATAACAGGCTCAGCCGCGCACGAGACCGACGGCAGTCGCTTCGCTGAGGCGGCGCATGCGCTCGACGAGTGTCAGTTGGGATTTTTCCTCGGCGAAGACGATCTTGGTCGTCGTGTCGCCGCTTTCCTGGACCGATTCGATAAAGCTGTGCAAGTGATCCATATCGACGGCAATAACGTCAAGACACAGCAAACCGTCGCCTGCCATGACCGCGACGCTCAGAACTTCCGGTTGTTGCAGCAACTTTCGTTTGACGACCGAGACCGACTGGCCGGGCGCCGAAATCTCGACACTCGCCCGTACCTTGAACCCCATCGATTCGTAGTTGAGAACATCGCCGGAATCGCTCAGCACGTTCATACGTTTGAGTGCGGCAATACGGCGGGATACCGCCGTGCGCGACAGATGAACCTTCTGTGACAGCTCGACCGTCGTCAGGCGTGTATTCATCGCCAGTGCCGAAAGTATGGCCACGTCGTATTTGTCCAATTCCGGACGGTGCCTTTTATTCCCCACAGTCTCCCCTTCGCGGAATTCCGCAACTGCAAAACACTCTGACCGCGTGAAACTGCCACAGGTTCCGTTGCAATCGGTGACGGATAGCAACGTATCGCAATCCGCACACAACGCACATGCCTTGTTCGTTAAACGCACACATCGCAACAACCAAATTGCTTTTTTGGGACTCTTAAGAAAAGAGGCGTCTAAATCTTGCAAGGGGAGAGTTATGCACGGCGAATTGAAACAGGTGGCCGACCTGGCCCTGTTCGCGAAGATCGTTCAAACGGGCGGCATTTCAAGATGCGCGGCAGATCTTGGTATGGAACGCACCACAGTCAGTCGGCGTCTTGGGTCACTGGAGCGGAATCTCGGCGTCAAGCTTCTCGACCGAACGCCGAAGCATATAGCGGTCACCGACGCCGGACGTCGCTGTCTGGAGCAGTGTGAGTTGTTGCTCGAGTCGGCACGCAATGCTACGTCACTCGCAACAATCGGCGAAATCGTCGCAAACAGCTCGCCGATTGTCGTCGGTGCTCCGCCGGACATCATCGAACGGTTTCTCGATGCACCGCTACGCGCCTTCGAACGCGACAATCCGGGGCTTGCCATCGACCGCATGCCGGTTACGACCTGGACGGATGACGCTGTCGACTCGGTCGATATCGGCGTTGCACTTGCACCTGTAACTATTTCCACCGGATGGACCAACCCGATCGGCAGTGTGCGCCAGTCGGTGTTTGCGACGCCGGGCTACGCGGAGCGCCGCCCACCGTTGAATTCCGGATTCAACCTCGAGATGCACGATTGCATTGTCGAGGCTGCCGACCGCGAACGTCACTCGTGGCGATTCGAGCGCGGGCAAAAAGTCTCAACGGTAACCGTCAAGGCAAAACACGTTGTTGCGAGTGTGCTCGAAGCCCGTGAGGCGACGCTGGCCGGACTCGGTATCAGCCGCCTGCCACAATACCTGTGCGAGTCTTATCTGCGGTCGGGTCGACTCGTCGACCTCACGCCCGATGTGGAGTCGGCAGGGCGCGACATTGTCATGGTTTCGCCGCGCCAGAACCAGCGCAAGACGGGTACGGCGTCCTTGCGTATGCATCTCGAGAAAGCCTTCCGCGAATCCACGGACTAGCAGCCTGTTGAATTCGTATTTGCGCAACAGATTGTTGCGCCGAAACGACGTGCGGCATTTGTGCAGCGATGTACAAACGCCGTTGTCGTTTGACCACGTCAGAGATGCTCTCCACAGGATCCCGACTCGCCGGGGTCGAGTCATACCGAAGCGTCATCACAACGTTGCATTGTTGCAGTGTCAAATACGCAGCGTTAAGCGAATTGCGTCATATTCACAACAAATTTCTCCGGTGCTCTGATGATCGCGCCGCACGGTGCGGCATGTAGTCAACTCTTCAGCTAAAGAGGGGAGCACTTGAAATGAGAAGAAACCCAAAGATCGGCCGAGTGATACGGTCGGCGATGCTGGCCAGCGCAATAGCGGCCATCTGTGCGCCGGTCGCTGCTCAAGAGGCCGCCGACGACGGCGAGGCCCTTGAGGAAGTCATCACGACCGGTACGAGAATCAAGAACCAGAACGTGGTTTCGGCGAGCCCGATCACGACGATCGATGCGGAAGCTATTGCGCAGCAGCAAACGCCGAACATCGAGCGTGTGTTCCGTGACCTGCCGATCACCATTCCCGGCGACGGCGAAAACGTGAACAACGGTACGGCGGGACAGGCGACGCTCGACCTGCGTGGCCTTGGCCCGGAACGTTCGCTCATTCTGATTGACGGCAAGCGACTCGCGCCGTTCGACATCAATGGCATCGTTTCGACCGACGTCATACCCATCAACATGCTCGAGCGTGTCGATGTCGTGACAGGCGGTGCATCCGCCGTGTATGGCTCCGATGCCATGTCCGGCGCAGTCAACTTCGTGCTGAAGAAAGACTTCGAGGGATTCGAAATCGATCTCGGCTATTCCGACACGGAGCAGGGCGGCGAGGATACCTACTACATCAACGCCCTTTTAGGTGTGAACTTCGATGGTGACCGCGGCAACATCACGATCGGTGGCGGCCGCACGTCACGCGGCTCGATCCTGCTTGCCGACCGCGATTTCGGCCTGTTCGGTGTGTCGTCAACGACGGGGTCCGGACTCGGTTCGGCACCTCCCGCTCCGTCGGCGGATTGCTCCGGCAATACCGATCTGACAACGGCGCATTCGTCGGGTGTCGGTTCAACGACGGCTATTCCTGCAACCTTGAACTTGCGCAGCGGCAACTCTTTCCAGTTCCGCGATGACGGTTCACTCGTGCAGGGTGAATGCGCGCGATTCAATTTCAATCCGTTCAATTACTACCAGACGCCGCAGGAGCGCTGGCAGGCAACGACCGTCGCGACGTACGACATCAACGAAAATACCGAGGTGTATGCGCGGGCATCGTTCTCGAACAATCGCTCGGATGCGCAGATTGCTCCGTCGGGTACGTTCGGTACCGCGTTTACGATTCCCGTCATGAATCCGTTCTTTACGGATGCCACGCGGACGACGATTGTCGACGATCTCAACGCCGGTGCGCAGCAGTTCCTGATTGATACGAACCAAGCACTTGCAGACCTGCAGGCACTGCCGAACCCGACGCAGGACGATCTCGATGCGATCGTGGCGCTGCAGGCGGCGCTTGCGGCCGATCCGCTCGGCTTCAACGCGGTTGGTATCCAGGACCTGAATGGCGACGGCGTATTCGATGCCAATGACGCGTTCACATCGACGGCACGGCGGCGCACGGTCGAGCTCGGTCCTCGCACGAGTATCTACGACACCGACTATTCGCAATTCGTCCTTGGAATGCGTGGCACACTGCCGGGCAATTTCGACGCCTGGGGCTATGACGTGTCCTATCAGCGCGGCGAATCCGACTTCGTCGAGACTCGTGACGGCTTCACCAACCTCGGCAACCTGCAAGCCGGGATCAACACCGTCAGCGCGACGCAATGTATCGATGCGCTCGGCAACGTGACGGCTGCGCCTTGCTCGCCGATCAATATCTTCGGACCGCTCGGTTCGATCACCGACGCGCAGCGCGACAGCGGCTTTTTCATCGCGATCGCCAACGACGTTCGCAAGACGGTGCAAACCGTGTGGCATGCGTCGATCGACGGTACCTTCGAGAACGTGTCATTGCCGACAGCGACCGACGGTCTGTCGGTAGCGTTCGGCGTTGAACACCGCGAAGAAGAGGCCAGCTCGTCGCCCGACGAGTGCCTCAAAGAAGCACCTGCCAGCTGTCAGGGCGGTGCCGGCGGCAACCGGCTGCCGGTCGCAGGCAAGTACAGTGTTGACGAAGTGTTTGCCGAGGCCGTGATTCCGATTGCTCAGGACATGAACGTGTTCCAGAACGTCAGCCTCGAGCTCGGTTTCCGCTACTCGGACTTCGACCTGCAGGGCGATACCGAATCCTGGAAGGCGGGTCTGAGCTGGGAAATCGTTGACGGCTTCCGATTCCGTTACATGGAGCAGCAGGCTGTCCGCGTTGCCAACATCGGCGAGCTGTTCCGTCCGATAACGACGGGCCTCGATAATGCAACGCTCGATCCCTGCTCAATCGGCAATCCGACCCCACCGGCGCCGGGTAGCGAGCTGTTCCAGCGCTGCGTGAGCACGGGGATGCTGCCGAGCCAGGTGGGCACGGTTGCCGACATCATCGCAGGCCAGGTCAACATCTTCACCGGCACGAACCCGCTGGCCCTGCCGGAACCGGAGACCGCGCGCACGCGGACGATCGGCTTCGTCTGGGAGACGGACCTGATTCCCGACGCCCCGACGACGATCTCGCTGGACTACTACGACATCGAGATCAACGACTATATCGACACACCGTCGGGTCAGGAGTCGCTCGATCTCTGCTACGTACTCGGCGATCCGGTGACCTGCGCAGGTATCGTCCGCATTGGTGGCGCGCTCGGCGAAACGGGTACGGGTACGCCGGCGTTCTTCACGAACTTCACAGTGTTCCAGGCCGAAGGTATCGACCTCAAGGCAGACACGGCATTCGAGATCGGTAGCCTCGGCGAGCTGCAGCTCAACCTGGTTGCGCACAAGTACCTGACCAACGAGTTCCAGACGACGGCACTGTCGCCGGTCGTGGACTGCAACGGTTTCTACGGTACGTCCTGCGATCCGGTTCCGGAGTTCCGTTCGACCTTCCGGGTCGGTTGGTTCCGCGACAACCTCGATGCGTCGCTGCTGTGGCGTCATATCGGTTCGATGGACGCGCAGACCAACGAAGCAGGCGCCTTGTTCTCGGCGTTCCGCAGCGTGGGCGCGCAGGACTACTTCGACCTGACGTTCGGCTACAACTTCATGGACAACGGTCGCATCGCAGTACTGATCAAGAACGTTGCGGACGAAGATCCGCCCATTCTCGGCAACGAGACCGGGTCGACAGCGTTCAACTCGGGCAACACGTTCCCGAGCCTGTTCGACTCGATGGGCCGCACTTATAACGTCAATCTCAAGCTGGCGTTTGGCAACAACTAATCGCGTATGTCCCTGTGGGGCGGCAACTCTCGGGTTGCCGCCCCTTTTCTTTTGTCCGTCCTAGCCGCCCCAGATATAGGTCGTCCAGAACCACTCGAACGAAAAGCCGAGGACCAGGAATATCGTCGCCGCCCACACGATGCCGAGCCGTTGCAACAACCGCTCTCGTGCATCCGGCTCCTTGCGTTGCATCTTGTAGAGCCGCATCACGAGTATGAAGCAAGGCGCTGCGAGAACGAGGTGAACAAGCGAGCGAATGTGATCGTCCATCGAACCTCCAAATGGCTATTCGAGACCGTCGAATCCGTCGGCGAGCGGATCGATAAGGCCGATTCCGAGGGGTGCCAGACCATCTTCAATGCCGCTGGCCTCGAAGCCGGTCTGCAGTGCGTTGCCCACGCCCAGCGGAGTGATGAATGCCGAGTTGAGGGTAACGTCGCCGAGCAGTAGTTCGGCCGTGCCCCTCGCCGATTCCCAGGCCAGCTCGACGAACAACTGCCGGTTCGGATCGTTCGTGTCCTCCGGGGGGATGTACGGCAGGCAGTCGTACTCCTTGATGCTCAGGCACCAGGGCATAAACGGGTCGTGGTAGGTGTGCCACATAATCTGGATGCCGAGCGTGTTCATCGCGTTTTCGTAGGCCCGGACCGTTTCCTCGGTAACGTGATCGCAGTATTCACCGACCGTGTGATTCAGGCCGAAAGCGAGCGCTGCCGCCGCCCCCGCCGACCAGGCATTCGCCCCTGTTCCGGTGCCCGCGGCCAGCACCGCTGCACCAACCCCGATACCGAGCATCTCGCAGCCGAGGTAATCCTCGTCCTCGTCCTGGGCCGCCGCCGGCACGCCAATGAACATCAAACTGAGGGCTCCTATAGAGAAGAGATTCCATTTCTTCATCGCTTTCTTCCTTGAAAGGTGAGTGATCCCCGATCAAAGCAGCGGGAGCGTTCTCACGCAGCCGGCGAAATTCGGCAAAGCGACCGGAAACTCTCGGCGAGACAGCAACGGGTGATCGGGAGACGCAGCTGTTCTGCTGGCCAATCGGCGATCTTCTTGAGGCTACGTAAATTGTCATGTTCTCGTCGGTGTCGAGCGCATCTCAGTCAACTGCGGGACCCATTTGAAGTCCAAAAACCCATCTGGTAACGTCGTACCACAATCGGCATTGATACCCATGGCTTGGATCGGAAGGACCAAATGCGCCAACTATGGAGTTGTTCGCTGCAACTCAGCCATGTGAGAAGGGCCACCGATCCAGGCGTTGTACGTTGATTAATCGTGAAAAACGCACGATCTGACCGAGGAGAAAGCCAATGATCATCGAATCCGGTGTGAAAGCAGGACCTGACCCAAACGAGCCGCCACCCACGGGCAACTAGCGTCTCACCCGACTGCGCAATGCAGACGAGACACAAACCCGACCGAAGGAGAAAGCCAATGATTATTGAGTCAGGCGTAAAGGCTGGGCCACACCCCAACGAGCCGCCACCCGGGGGCGACTAGCCTGGCCGCTGCTTAGCTACAGCAGACGAAACACAGACCTATCCCCATAGGAGAAAGCCCATGATCATCGAATCCGGTGTCAAAGCAGGCCCAGAGACGAACGATCCGCCACCGAACGCACCCTAAGATTCGGCTGGCTACGCCCAGTAGACGAAACACGGACCCAAGCGAAGGAGAAAGCCAATGATCATCGAATCCGGCGTGAAAGCTGGCGCGGAAACGGAACAGCCGCCACCCAGCGGGCCCTAAGACCTCAGCTGGCAACGTCCAGCAAACGAGATACCGACCTATCCCCATAGGAGAAAGCCAATGATTATCGAATCAGGCGTAAAGGCTGGGCCAAACCCTAACGAGCCGCCGCCGTAGGGTCACTAGCCTATCAGCTGGCTGTGTCCAGCCGACAAGACACGGACCTAACCGTAAGGAGAAGCCAATGATTATCGAATCAGGTGTGA
>JAAUYD010023982.1_pt1 | contig 10878 bp, 8 predicted proteins | sample 7278101 | NCBI WGS metagenome assembly JAAUYD01 (sample SAMN14350128, study PRJNA611818) | marine sediment metagenome | isolation source: surface marine sediment (0.6m) | place: French Polynesia: Moorea | collected 2018-08
CTGCGAATTTTCTCAACTAATTGTGAGTAAATATAATCTGCTAATATCGGTCTTGAATTGGAAACATCAACAGTTTCAAATAAATCAATCCATGATTTACAACCCCCATATTCCCGACGGTAAATAATTTCTCGATGTTGGGGTAATTTATAAGTTCGTAATAACAGAACATATAATGGCTGAGATGGTTTCCACTTCAAACGATCACAAATAAAATACTTATTCCAAATATGAAACGGTAATAAGGAATTAAGGATTGATTCGTTATTGATTGGCAAAATGTCTGTAATAGAAGCCCAACAGCTAATTCGAACCGTTTCTGGACGCCAACCAGGTGTTACCGGGGAGATCATATCCGCATATTCGGGTTTGAGCATAAATGCCTGTTGATGCTCATAGGTGGGATATAGCAAAACTTCCTTCTGAGCAACATGGAAACTACCACCTCTTTCATGAATACCTCCTTTACGAAGCAACATAATCGTTTTACCTGCTTCTAAGGCTTTAATAGCAACTGCCCATTCTTTCAGTGCATGAGAAGTTGTATTCAAATCTTCCATAAGCATTTACTGTAACCCCGAAATTAATTTGACCCTAAGACTTATAGACGACGATGAGACGATGAAACTATTCTGAGAGATAAATTAGTTTCCAACCAATCAGAAAAAGTACTTAAAAACGACGCTGGAAACAATTAAACTTTGCAATTATACTTATCCTGACTTATCCTGACAAGAAGATAATCGGCAAAAAAGAATCTGCAAAAAAGCAATGAATTGCAAGGGAAAATACTTAACTCTCTCAAAACATTTCTGTAATACTTAAAATTGGTATTCTTAGCATTAATACGGTTGAGGTCTAGAAAGACGAACATTTGGAACAAAATGTTGCCAAGTGTCTATTAAGTATCTACCCATAAATGGAGTATGCCACAAAAGTCAATTAATACCTATCGCAAGAGAGATTGGAAAAGATATTAGCACGTGATGCAACAAAACCTAAAAACATTATTTTGACTTATTCAGTGTGGCGGAAGCTATATTTATTTTACCTTTCATATTTCTTGTTTCAAACATCGCATTAGTTAAGTAGGGGATCATACTTTACAATAAATACTTTGTAATACATAAATTCAAAATCCATGAACTAGACACAATTTAGTTGAGTTGGATTTATTGCGAACTTTAAAGAGTCATTAATTTAAGTTAAAAGACCGAACCAACACTTTTTTCAGTGTTATATTAACAATATAAGGACACCAAGCAAAGCACTATAAAACTTCAAAAGGGCAGTTGACAAGGTGTCTTCGGTCTTCCGCCCCAGCCGACTCCAGTATATAGCTTAAGGTGGTAATAACGCTGCGACAAAGCGATAAAGCCAGATCCCGTATGCGGAAAAACAAAGATACATGGAGTTAGCCAACAGTAGAGTAAACCTTAGTAATCGATTCACACTTCTCTTAAATTAAAGTTAGTAAAAATTTGAACAAGAAGTACTTTCTGTAAGAACCCAGTCTCCCTCAGACTGGGTTTTTGCTATGATTGCATATGTCATAGATTGGGTGAAAATTCACAGTTATTCTTGTTTATGAGTTATACTCTCCATCTTTTTGAACCCATGCTTTGTACTTGTCACTTTGTCCTGAGTCATACTGATAAATAAAGAAGTCAGTTCTAAAACAGGAAATTAAATATGGCGGGAAAAAGGGATGGTTTAATGGTTTATTTTCGCTACTTACAATTTTTTTTAACAGTTATCGTTTTGGGAACATTTTTATTTGGTTGCGAAGAGCCTCAGAAAAAACAAGCACAAAAAACAACCGATCTGCCTTCTCAAGAACCAACGACGATTGTTTATAATGATTTGATAATTAAAGAACAATCTAACTATATATTGATACCAGTAGGAATATCTCCTGATAAAAATGAACAAAGAGAAGGTTTATTTAGTCGCAAGTCTGATACAAGCAAAAATTTATATAACATCATTTTTTATGATAAGACAAATGCGAAGACTAGTCTTTTACTAAAAAAACAAGCTATTATTAAATCTTTTAATTTTTTAGAAATTGATGCACTAAGCAAAACAGAAGAGCCAGAAAAAAAAACGAAGAATTTTTGGATATATCGAATTATTAATAGTGATACCAATCGGGATGGTAAATTAAATGATTTGGATGCAAATATTGGATATATTTCTGACTTGTCAGGAAAAAATTTACGTCCAATTACGCCATCTAATAGTCAGTTACTAGATTGGTCTGTTTTGCCTGCACAAGGGGAAATATTAATTAAAATTCTTAATGATTCAGATAAAGATTTGAAGTTTACGGAAAAAGACAAAATAAGTTTTATCAAGCTTAATCTTAATAAACCTAAAATAGGTAATAAGCTGATAAATAATGAGTTAGAGCAAAAAATTAAATCATATGCCATTGAAGAATGATATATCATCTAATCACTAGATTTTGCCACCAGATTTTTTCATAAAATCTATTAGTAATTCTGTTAGTAATTCTGTTTATATATTTATCTCATTAATAATTAAAAGTTAAGCACTTAAAGTTTAAGCAGAAATTCTTACCCAATGCAATCGAGAAGACTATATCAATTTTAATCAATATCAATCTCAATTAATTTTTGTCGGGATAATGCACCAGATTTGATGTTGATATAAGATTTGGGAACATCAAACTTTTTTGCCAATAACTTGATTAATTCTTGATTCGCTTTACCGTCTACTGGTGGTGATTTGAGATGAATCTTTAAACTACCATCTAATTCTTCTACAATTTTTTGTTGTTTGGAATTGGGTTTGACTTTTACTCTTTTTTGCATATAGCATTAACTACCAAGTATTCTATACAATCAGAATAAAATAATCTTATTGGTGCATTGCACGGTATGACAACACACCCTATATCCTAACTATTAATTACCCAATTTAATTTTAAATATTTTGCTGCCAATATTTATAAGTTGCATATGCTAAAGTTACAATCCCAGTAATAATAGAAGACTCATCAGCTTCAAATTGGGGATGGTGTAACGGATGGTTAATTTCTTTATCTTTAAAACCTACACCCAAACGAAACATCGAACCTGGAGCATACTGTAAATAAACAGAAAAATCTTCCGCTCCTAAAGAAGCCTCGGGTAAGATTTGAACGCGATCGCTTCCCCAAGCTTCTTCACCTGCACATTGCAAAATTTGCGTTATACCATAGTCATTTTGAACGCTAGGCACACCTTGACGGAAGTCTACTTGACATCTTGCTCCGTAAGTTTTACAAACATTACTAACAATTTCTTCGATCCATTCGGGGAGTTTTTTGCGAGTTTCAGGATGAAGCGATCGCACAGTTCCCAATAAACGAACTCGATCGGCGATAATATTAGGTGCCTTACCACCATTAATCTGTCCGATACTTAATACTACCGGACGTAAAGGATTTTGGGTGCGACTAATTGCTTGTTGTAGCGTAGTAATAACCTGAGAAGCAATCCAAATCGCATCTGTTGCTTCATGAGGACGAGCACCATGTCCCGATTCACCAATAATAACTATTTCTAATTCATCAGCAGCAGCAGTTAATGCACCGTAGCGCAAACCAATCGAACCGCCGAGGATAGAAGGAAAAACATGAACTCCTAAAATCGCAGAAACATCACTCATTGCCCCATCTTTTACCATCCAGTTGGCACCTTGAGCAATTTCTTCTGCTGGCTGAAATAAAAACCGCATATTTCCTGGTAGCTCTTCGGTTATTTCAGAAAGTATCATCGCTGTTCCTAAACCAACGGTCGTATGTACATCATGACCGCAAGCGTGCATAATACCTTCATTACGAGAGGCAAATTCCAAACCAGTGCGTTCTTGAATTGGTAAAGCATCCATATCAGTACGAATTGCCAAAGTTCGCTCTGAATTGCCATTACCTTGTAACTCACCAATTACACCTGTTTTCCCGATACCTTCTTCTACATGAAGACCAGTAGAAGATAAGACTCCAGCAACGTAAGCAGCCGTTTGATATTCTTGACCACTCAATTCTGGATGTGAGTGAATGTGGCGACGAATTTCAAGTAAACGAGGCGATATTTTTGTTGCGATGTCTTTGATCCGGCTAAGCATCTAATTAATTAGGGTTAAGGTAGATTTTTTCCATGATAGCCACGATCGCCATGATACATGTAGCTAATACTTAAATAATTGGAATATCTGTTAATTAACCCTATTTTGGACACTAAAAGCCCAAAATCAGCTAAAATAAAACATTTATGACAGTTAACAATTGACTGTTAAACATCAAGCATTAACTGTCAACCTTTATTATTTGGTATTTTCTTTTTTCTTTTTCTCAGATTTTTTGGATTTTTCTGGTTTATCCAATTCTTGCTGCAATGCCCAAGTATATGGTTTATCTGAAGTAACTAATCCTGTAGGCATAGTTGTAAGACGAAAATGTGCACCCCGAAAATTAGTTAGGAGAAAATTTGCACCTTGAAAGTTTGCGGCTTCTACATTAGCACCGAGGAAACCAGCAAAACTTAAGTCTGTATTTTGTAAGGATGCGGATTTGAGAACTGCACCAGTCAAAGAAGCATTAGCAAGATTTGCTCCATCTAATATTGCTCCATCTAATATTGCTCCTGTTAAATCGGCACTTCTTAAATTGCTTCCAGATAAATTAGCGCCCATTAGATTTGCATCTCGCAAATTCGCTCCACTCAAATCTTGTTGCGTTAAATCGGCTTCAGATAAGTCACAACGGGGACAAGTATTAGAAGCTTTTAATTGCTCTACATCTTGTGGGTTAAAGGCTAGTGCTCTTTGTCCGAAGCCAAATACGCACATCATACTTAAAATTCCCAAGATCCCAAATTTTTTTTGTTTCATTTTTTATTTCAAATAATAAAACTTAGGCAAGCGTCTACAGCTCATACTTAAGATATACAACTACTCGGAAAAATGACAGTAATGAAGTCAGTATGAAGAAGTAGTAAAAAATTAGCAAATAACTGATTGATTTAGGAACTGAGTATAGACACAAGATCCAACTACTACTATATTTATCTGTTTAAGCTATAATTACTTACAGTAGAATCACTTGCTAAGTAAAGTAGTTATAAACTAGATGTTAATTTACGATAAATTATCCCATCTCTTATAGTCAAGACTCGAAAAAAAGCAATATAATAGAAACATCACGAAATATACTGAAACTCTATAGTCAACCAAATATCTAATCCCCCTAGACCTCATATAAGCAAAGGCTTGGGGGATTTAATATTTAGTATGATTATTTAGTATGATTAACAATCGAAATAACAAAAATTTAAGATATAAAAAGTAATGTTGAAAACAATATTTTGTCTTTGTTAGTAGTGAAGTATTTTAATAAATTATCTTAAAATAATATTATAAAGAGATTGGTGATTAACTGGTTGTTTTTTATTCTGTTTATTTTTATTCTTCCTTTGAGAAGTGACAAATAAATGATTAATAATTACCAGCAAAAGCTAAAAGGTGGTGGCTCGTAAAAGTACGAACATAAGACTAATAAAGTAATGTTAAGAATGCCAGCCTAAAAAGCGTAATCCTGGAACAATTATGTAATGAGTTATTCCCAAAAATAAGTTGATTAAAATACCTACTAATACAAAAAATATTAAAGGTACTAGTAACTCAAACCATTGGGGAATATCATTAAATTGGAATAAATCACTGGGAATATAACCAAATTGGATAACAACAGCAAACGGAATTGCTGTACCAAAGCCAGCAATCATAGCATAAACTATGTGATGGCTGCGAAGTCCCAAACCAATTGTAAGTAGGGAAACTCCAGCTAAAATTAATCCTATAATTCCCTCGCCATTATTAGTAGGTGTAACCACCTGCAAAATTATCCAGCCTAAACTATAAGCAATTAAACCCACTAAAGAAGAAATAAAGTAACGTCTTCGCTGACCAAAACTCCCTGCTGCTGTTATTCCCCAAGCTGTTCCCAAACCTGTTAGGGCAAAGAAAATCATTTCTGAACCGTTAATATTTTCAGGGTTAGGAGTAATATACGGTAATCCAACAGATATAAATTCTGCAAATTTTAACCCCCAAATAGTGCGATATGCTAAGACAAATCCAGCAATTGTACCGAGCAAAGCACCTATTCCTGTTACAAACATTGACCAAATAGTATTCAAGCAAGCTTTAAAAAAGTTAAAAATGGCTTGGAAGGTAAAAATAGTAGTTTGACTGGCAAATGTAGTTAAATTGCTTACACTTGTGTTTGCTTGCTGCTTAATTTTGGAAAGTAATTGGCTGTATTTTGGGTTACTAACCCAGGGATAAAGCTTGGAATTAGCTTGGGAATTAGGTTTGGAATTATTGTGAACGTTATTTTTAATATTTGTTTTAGTTGGGTAAGAAGAATTAGAGTTGAGAGATAATTGAAAAATTTTTGCCAGACGTTTTTTGATTATTGCAGCACTTCCTGGACGCGATCGCACGTCTTCATTTGTCATATCATCTAATAAATCTGCTAGATAGGGATTGATATTAACTAAATTGCGCCATTTTAATTTCTTGTTAACTCTGTCCTCAAGTTCTTGGGGGTTTTTTGCGGTGAGTAGTTCAATCATTGTTCGACCAAGAGCATAAAAATCAGCTGCAGGTTCGACATTCCCACCGATAATTTGTTCTGGTGGACTATAACCAGAAGAGAATAACCTAGTAGAACGGGGTTGGGGAGATGAAGGATTACTAAATTGTTTTACTCCACCAAAATCTATCAATACGAGTTGAGATCCTAAAGCATACTTACCGATTGTGGGAGAAGGTGAAGGATTTCGCAACATCAAATTAGAAGGTTTGATATCGCGATGAATAATCTTGCGCTGGTGCAAATGCTCTAAAATTTCTACCGCTTGGGTTAACCAATCTAAAACTAAATCTGGGGGACAACCATTGGGATATTCTTGCTTTACCTGTTCGAGAGTTTGACCCTCAATTTTTTCCATGATTAAGCAAGGTAAACTTTTTTGTCCTCCAGAATTAGCCCAATTTCTGTGGAAATAACCACTTCGTTCAACTTTTGGAACGCCGGGATGACGCAAGCTAATCAAAACTGAAGCTTCTTGAGCAAATAATTCCCGTGCTTTAGGAGAATCTTCCACCAATACTTTTAATACTTTTTCTGTTTGACTCTCTTTATCCCAAACAGTATAAATTTGTGCAAACCCTCCCGACCCCAAACGCCGGAGGGGTATAAAGCGATTTAAAAGTTGTAATGGTGCGCCGCAACTGCTACAAAACTGATTTCCCCAAATTTGTGGGTAAGGACGGGGACACTCAGGATTTACGCAATGAATTGTACTTTTGTTGATGTTGGGCACAACCGTAAACCAGAAGATTTTCTGAATTGATTGTACACATTAATTTAGTTATCAGTTATCACTCGTAGTGGGTAATTGGTAATTTGTCATTGGTAATGGGTAATGGGTAATGGGTAGTTGATGATTTGTTATTCCCTAATCCCCAATCGCCTGTTCCCAATTTCCTGTAACTAAAAACTATATCCATCCCAAGAATGAGGAAAAGATGAAAACAATGAATTTGGATTGGATTCGCGATCGTAATTGCAGGTTTCTTCGTCCAGAACTTTGGTTACCTTGTTATAAATATCTTCTGCTTGTTGGGAGGAGTCACCAATACTTGTTAATCCCAATTTGCCAAATTCAGATAAACAACCCATCAAATGAAAAACTGTACCAGTTTCAGTTCCAGTGTCAAAATGTAACCTATAGTGGGCAATAATATCCATTAAGTCGTTAGGTAAAAGTCCTTGATAACATTCTTTTTGTAAGTTATCCGTAGCAATATAGTATTTGGGTTGTCCTTGCTGAGAATAAAATAGTCCCGTAGAAAGATCGTAGCGACCAGTAGTTAATAGCTTCAAAGTCATGAAAGGATGGGTTGTACCGCCCTTACGCAAATTAATTTCAATTGCTTGAATGTCCCATTTTCCTCCACCCTGGTCCACAGTGATAAAATCTACACTATATCTTTCTAAAGCACCTTTCTTCACTAGTTGTTTGCCAACTTTTAATCCCAAATTTTGCAATTCTATTCGATAAGCTTCATCAGCAGGAAAACGACAACCAAGATAGATTTGACCGTCTGGACCGCCTAAAATTTGGTCGTGGGTTGAAAGAATTTCAACTTCACCGGTGGGTGTCACTCTTCCCTGGACGCTAGGCGATCGCTTAATTTTTCCTTCAACAAATGCTTCAACAATTGCTCCCATTTCAGCAATTTTCCCAGAAAAATTTTCCCAGGTTTCTTGTTTGGCTTGAAAGCGTAATTCAGGAAAACTTTTACTAATGGCTTTAACTCTTTCTTTATGGGAAGCTTTTGAAGGTGCAAAATCGCTCATTGGTCTGAGATCTAACAAAGCATTTCCTTCCCCAGAAAAACCTTCATTAAGTTTGACCCCCATCCTGATTAAATTTGGCTGACGTTCCCACAATTGGGCTGCAGCTTGTGCTAAATCTTTTTCACTCCAAACTCTTTCGCTACCATCGGGATGGGGAACCTCACTTTCCGCAAAAATTTGTCTGCTACCACTTTTTGTTCCCCAAATTTGTAAATCTGGTGCAGCTGCATACAAAGGTACACCTAATTTAAGCGATAAATCTGATTCCAAACTGGTGGCATTGTAACAAATCATAAAGGATTTATCTAATCGTAAGGCTTGGCGAATACGTTCTATTAAACGGGGACGCTCCAGAATTTTTTGAGTTAAAGGTTTAAGAGAAGCATCATAGGTTGAAAGTAATAACAAACGGTTACGGGCATGGGAAAATGGAATTCCTGGTAAAAGTTGCAAATAATAATCAATTATGCTGGGATGCAAAGGTACAGATGTCACATAAATGAGTCGATTGCGGGGATTTCGCAGACGAATCAAGGAAAATAACAACCTTTCTTCATAATGCTCGCAACCTTCCACTTTTTTGAGTTCTCGCTGGTCTATGCTCAGTGAAGGAATAACTAAAATATCCGCATCGCTGTTATCAAATAACTCAAGTGTTTTCCAACGCTCCCCTAAGCGAGATTGTAACTGCCGAAACTCGTCTGCATCTTGAAAGTCATAATTATCAAAGGTTTGCATTTTAATCGCCCTAGCGTCCCGCGCTAATTATGATATCTTGCACCTAATTGTATAAATGAAGAAAATGTAAAAAGCAATGCAATAAAGTGACACTCTCTCATTGGTATTTTTAATGACGCTACCGCGTTATGCCTTGCTAAGGCTAAATTAAGAAATTTGACTTTAAATTGATCATTTAAAAATACACTTTCCCTTTGTGCAAGATGTAATTTTAGTAATATCTGCTTCTGGTATAACCTAATTAAAATACAGATAATGATGATATAACAGCTCTTTGATTTATTTTGTAATGGTTAAACCTGGGATATTAAGTATTTGGGTAAACTTATATTTGATTAGGGATGTTCTGAAAGTCTTTTTTGCATCTCCTTTTTTTATATCTCCTTATATTGGGAATGAGATGTTCAATAGAATTGAAACAACAACTCTAGATTCTTTTTCTGAAATATATATACATAATTTCATGATTACATCATCCTACGTGGAATGTGGGGAATAGTAATGTCTGAATAACTCGGATGTACAACAATAAAGCGTTTGACTCCAATATCCAAGCTGGCTAGTGCTTGAGCATTCTTGAGTATCAATGCTCGTTTTTCTGGGTTTTGACAGTGAATATAAATTGTTCGCGTTTGGGGGTCAAATTGAAAGTGACATACTCCCCAGGAAGGAAATTTCCTCAGAAAGAATTCTAAAACTACCTGCATAAAGGTCATATTTATTAACCTCATTTCTGTTGGCGCTTTAGTATGTTTTTATTTACGAAAAAAAATGCTGTTATTACAGTAATCTTCATATTTTATTTATCTTACAATTTAGTCTTTTATTTACTTAAAACACATTTTTTTTTGTGAATAAAATATTATAATCATTTCTTAAAAATCATGATTATAAACAAAATGTTATGAATTTAGTATTGACAAAAAAGTAAAAACAGGTATTATTCTCAACACTTTTAGCTACACTTTTAAATTCGCTATCTGTGCATAAAATTCACTGATTGAGAAGTAAATGCAACTCATAAAAGGATAATTAAAAAATTCTAAAATAAAAAAACCTTAAAAAAGGGATTTCATGAACAAAATTATTTATATAATTCATATTTGCGCTAGTAATTTTAATTACCAATATAGATTGGTAATTTCCTAGTTGCTGTTAATTTGCTATAATGCCAATTCTTTGTGAGCCTGCATAAAATGCTCAAAGCCAAAATTATTATTTTGCAACAGTTTTAGGTGTCGCAATTCTATGCATTTTCATATGAAATTGGTATAACCAATGAATCATAAATATGTAAAAGAATGTAAATCATATAAAACTCTTACCTTAATTGTTAGGAGTTAACACAATGAAATAGCTGTAAACTTTACGCCGAATTACTTACCCCTTTCCTAATTACACGAATAATTATAGCTAATTAATAAAAGTGAAGATAAATCAAAACTAATTCCTGTTGTACAAAGACAATTATTTCTAAATAAAGATGTCCTGTAAAAAATTATTTTCTGATGCAAACAGAAATATATTTTCTATTTATTTTCTATTTACCTATTTTCCATTATTAATTAATATAAAAAATTCTAGAAGTAACAAAAAGTAAATCGTCAATGAATATCTAACAGCCAGTGTGTATAATAGGATTAATCATATTTATTAAATGATTAGTTTACCAGGCATCAAAAATATCTACAATTTTATTGATA
>JAAUYD010177656.1_pt1 | contig 10877 bp, 3 predicted proteins | sample 7278101 | NCBI WGS metagenome assembly JAAUYD01 (sample SAMN14350128, study PRJNA611818) | marine sediment metagenome | isolation source: surface marine sediment (0.6m) | place: French Polynesia: Moorea | collected 2018-08
CCCCAGGTCGACGTGGGGCGGTCCGCCCCAGGCGCGGATCTCCCCAGTGCATGCACTTTAACCCAAGTTGTGCTTTGCTCATAATTTATGGAACGAGTTCCATAAAAGCAATGCTGTTCCGCTCCTGGCACGGGCTGCCCCTCACGTCGGTCGACGTGGGTGGGTCCGCTCCAGGCGCGGATCTCCCCAGTGCGTGCACTCGAACCCGAGTTGTGCTTTGCTCATAATTTATGGAACAAGTTCCATGAAAGCGTGGCGAACTGGGTGGATCCTGGTGGACCCGCTACCGGTGCGGAGCGGCCCAGTGCCCAGGAAGATCCGCTCCGCTCCCAGTGCGTCTACCCTGTGCCGAACTCACTGCTCCGTCTGGCCTACCTCACAATTTATGGAATCGCTCCCCTTCAAAGCGTCAGTCATGCACTGGCTGGCATCGCTCCCCAACTACAGCACTGGTCGCATCCGCTTCCAGTGCGGACCGTCCCACTGGGTCCGCCAATCCCAATCGATCATGCAATCATATAAAATGGGGTGTTCCGTCACAAACATGAATACCTACATGGCATGGCCAATCCTAAGTTAGCCAGTCGCGTATGCCAGTCACGAGCGACGTGGGAGGGAGACAAGATTCGTTGTTCCGTCGATGGGCAAGAGTCCCACAGCCACCCCCCTCAACCATCATCCGTACAATGGCAGAGAAAGACCCCACCCATCCTGCATCAGTCTCTCTGCTGGCATTCGCCCTGTGCCCTGGCAACTGGCCTTGGGTGTGGACCATCGGCGTTTCGAACTGCATGGACAGGCCATGCCCTCTCCTGGCAATACCATGTGGTGACTCCCGGACGAATGGGATGGCAATTGAAACTGTCTCACTGGAAAACTTTGCGAAAGCAGCAGCAATGGAGTGAAAAGTCTATCGTTGAAACATCGTACCTACATGGTCATATCGTTGGCCGTCGAGCGCGCCAACCACCGAGGTTCGGCAGTCCCATTCAGGCAATTTTTGGACCGGGTGCGTTTCGGTCCGTTTCTGCAACTTCTGGACCTTCTGTGGTTCGGTCCGTTTCCTCAAACCAACTCGTAACTGACTTCTCGCCAAAACTCAAGAGCGGCTTCATTGGTCATTCACATTCCTTCACATTGCTCAAAAGTCCTCGATTGGTTATCCGCGAAGAGGACTGTCAGACAACACGACCCTTGGACTTCAACAAACAAGTTGGCGCTCACCATGGCAGACTCTGACAACGAGTCAAGTGATTCGGATCGAATCGTGGCCCCTCGACGATACGGTGCCAAGGTTCTCAGGGACGATTCCAGCGATGGTTCCAGCACTACGACCGACAGTGAGACTGAGGACGCAGGTTCCACGGTGCCTCAAAGCAAGGCAGTCGAAACGGGGGATGCTCAAGCCACAGGGGATGACAACGACGTTCCCAAGTCCCTAGCGAAACTGTTGGCTGGGGATCACACCCTCTTGCGAAGTGACTGCGAGGAGTTCTTTCAGCGAATGGTTGGCAAGCTGCAGTCCTATCAAGATGCATGCCACTATCTACTTCGGAATACTCATCAAGACAAGGTCAGGGAGTTCTGGAATGTCCTGACTGGTGGACTCGACCCCAACACTGACGCAGCGAAGCAGGCACGCTTCGTCCTCCAGAGCTCCCTGCCATCGTACGATGTTGGTCAGAGCTTCGTCAGTACACAGTCTGATCAGAAGGTCTACGAGCGAATGTGTGTCTGCATCATCAACCTCATCAAAACCTTCCGCGAGGACAAAGATATGGTTGGGCATCTACTCATGCACACGGAACAAAAGGATGACGATGGCAACCTTGTCTTTGCCGAGACACATGGACTCCCCTTCAACCAGGCCGCTGTTTACAGATTCCACGGCTTCAAAGGCGCAAAGATGGGAAGGAAGATCGTTGGGACGGTCTGCATTGCTACGCAATTGAAGGTTCTCCGCAAAGCCAACGAATACCTCCGTCAGCAACACGAAAAGCATCCTGACCTCGAAGCTGTCGCGACATCATCGGAACACAAGAACAAATTTGTGGTCACGGGAGCCTTGGATTTGTTCAACTGGCTTGCTCCAGCTGACTCTCTCAAGGCCCGACTACTGCACGATCCCCAATCATTTTCCCTCCCCAGTCTGGAAGATGTTACAGAGGCACTCAACAGCTGGCTTGTCGGTCCTGATGACTTCATGGAGCTGATCGGTGGTGCAAAACTGGACCACAATCCGACTGACGGAAAGTCTTTGCGGACTCGATTGAAGTTGCGCCAACTGAAACCATCCCAGATGGAGGGCATGGACCCACCAGAGATCCAGTTCAAGAAATTTCGGCCACCAGGTGTGACGAAGGAGGAGCATTCCGTTATTGTTATATGCTGCAATGGCATTTTCTCTCCGGATGTGGAAGAGAAAATATTTGAGTACATCAACAACAATTGGAAGCAATGTGCCTCGGAAAATGAGGCACAGGGGACAAGGTATCGCTTCGTCGTCTACGACAACACCCCCGGCCTGATGAAGGTGGGCGACAAGAAGGTTGTTGTGAGCACCAAGATCGATGCTGTGTCAAAGCTTCTGATTGACCTTGCCAACTCGGTTCTTGTCCAAATCTACGACAAGACCAATGAGGCATTGGCAAAGATTCACGAAGACAAGATGGCCACAACGAGGGCCCAAGGCGGGTGCTCTGCTCGCGGAAAAGGTGTGCTTGCTAGCCGAATGCCAGACGATGGGCCCGTGCCTGCAATCCCGCCCTGCCTTTTCAATGCTGGTCTCAACACCTCCCGGCCAAATATGGACCAGCAAACCCATAATGATGGCCACCAACTGCTGAACTCTCCCAATCGCTCCAATCCTACCCCCTGTGCCTTCCTTGATGGACATGTCCTGCCAACAAGGGATCTCATGATTGTTTGTACCTATGCCGTGGCTGCCTCCAAGAATGCAAAGGCCACTGTAACTTGGGACAGTGGAAAGGGCACCCCGCCATTGGAAAAGGTTGTGCGAGGTGGGCTCTCGGCATGGCACTGGCAGCTGGCTGGAGTGAACAAGCCTGGAATGGAACACCACAGTGACGCCGTTAAAGTTAAAGTGGAGTGCGGATTGGTGCACATATTCACTGTCAGGACCACCTTAACAGAGAAGGACGGAGACCGCTTCTTCAATGCATTGAAAGCTGGTGGGCTTGATATCGAATCGGGCACTGTTTTGGTGTACAACAAGTACGGGCTGGTTGGCTCATCCGACAACACGAAGGGGACCGACATGACATCCATCGCTGATGGCAAATTTGGACCACGGAAAAAGAAGTCCATGGTGAAACTCAAGAAGGATACTTACGAAACAGGAGGCAAAACAGCGAGACAATTGGTTGACGATGCCTACGACACCTCCAAGAAGGTGGTGGCCTCCATCCTGAGGGGTGATGCCACCAAACGCAACTGCCCTGTCCTTCTACGGCCCTCTCAGCTCATCGATGTGGCACCCACCGACACCGTGGCTTCGGTGGCCATGCACCATAAGCTGGCTGGCCACCTGTTGCTTGTTGCGAACAAGGTCCTCACCTTGGAAGTCCCTCCAGGGAAGAAGGATAGTGCCACGGGTGGTGAAATTGGTGGGCTGTGCCTCATTGATGGCCGACTGCCAGTTCCAGGCGGTCGATACAACATGGCCGATGCTGGCTTTAATGTCCCGGGTGATGGACAGCACCCGCCAGTGATTCTGATTAGCGGAAGTGACTTTACCGATCGGATTCAGGTTGCGCGATGCTACAAGGGTACACCGCGCCACTGGTTAGCTCTGGAGAAGAACACTCTTGACAATCGGGCCTACTTTGAAGCATTTCTGGATAACAAGGACGATGTGTTCCACCCGACACCAAAGAACAAGCCAATACGGGCGAAACTGCGGCAGTTGCGCAAGAAAAAGTTTGGCAAGAAAAAGAAGGGAAAGCGGCGTCGGCAAAGTTCCAAGCGACAAAGGCAGATGGAGAAGCGACGTAGAACCGACGACGCTGGTGCGGATGCCGACGCCCCAGACCATGGACCCGAATTGGAGGCAAACGCAGAAACCACCCACCAACAACTGTCCCATCAGACTGCTACTGAACCTTCCACACCAACGGGGGTGCCATCTGTCACGCAGACCCAGACATCCGAAGGCGCGGAGGCTCCCTCTGACACAGAGTTGTCTACAACCCGGGAGTTGTCGACAACCGACCCCAGTCTGGAAGATGTAGCGATGCAAATGCAAATGGAGACAGACGTGATGGCACGAGAGCAAGAAAACATTCTGGTGGAGACTGTCGAGGAAAGTGATGATGATTCCGTAACACCGGAGTCGCAAGAAGGGGTTGTTTCTGACGAGGAGTCGAGTTTTGGTGGGGAGGTCCTTCCAGACCTCAGGTACACCTGGGTCGAAGAGGACCGTACCTTCCCCCGATGGGGAGATGAGGACGAGACCCGGTTCCTCCAGCATCTGTACAAGGACAGGCAAACCCATGCCGCAGAACAAGCTGATCCCGACCGACAGGTACCCAAGGAGATGGAGTACCTCTATGTGGTGTGCCAGGGAGGGTCTGAGGAAACCAAGGATGCCCATGCCCCATACAAGACCAACCCCAACGATGCGGGACGCACCACCAACCGCCCTCAATCGGCAAAGGGAGATGCCTTTACGACACTTATGAATGGTTTGGAGACAAAGAACACATTTGGCGTCATGCAGAACATGGCGACCTACTACGATGGCATGGCTGACACCGCGGACGGCCACTTGAACCGACGTGTGGGACGGAATGATCCTCGTTGCGAGCATTTTCAGGGACAGTACCATGTGGATGCCTTTCGCTCGATCAGAAGAGGTGTGGATGAGGTGGAAGAGTGGTACAAGAGCCAGGAGGAGTACTTTGCCAAGAACGAAGATAACCTCACCTTCCTCAATGAGGATTACATTGAGTTTCGAATGGCTCCCAACTACGACCGTGAGATTTACGCACAACTACTTGTGCGGCAAGAAGAAGAAGGGCCGCCCACCGCCCTCCGACTCAGCGCTGACGAAAAGGGTCCTTTGAAAGTGGGCTTTCCTGACGATGCAACGTACGCCTTGAAGGCGAAATCAGGTGAAGAGGCACGCAAACAACTCTGCGTCTATGGCTACCTTGCAGAGACACTGGGGCTGGATCCGGATGACGTCGAGGAACTGGATTACAACACAGAGTTGGACGCGGAGCGATGGCACAAACAGATGCGACGGCACGCCCGGAGGGCAGAGCCACTCACCGCACTCATGGCTTTGAACTTTATCGTGCACTGCTTTGCGAGCTGCGCTATCCGCTTTCTGAACGATGAAGGGATTTGCGTCCACAAAAGGAAGAACGCTGGAAGCTATGTGACGCCGCTTGTCGAAACGGAAGGAATTTCCACACACCTGCCCATGACGCTGAAACGGAGTGCCATGCCTGTTCCATATCGACGGCTGGATGTTGGTACACACTGGCTAATCGAAACTGTGAAATCGGAAAGAGATGACTACTATGATTTGTTTGGCGACTCGGACGAGGCCGAGTGTGTGAAGCTTGGCCACTTTTCGCAGATGAGCGAGGCTGATCAGACAACAGTCATTGACGCTTTGGAGAAATGTGTCTGCTTCCGACTCCTCGGTCGGACTGGGCGGATGCAGGAGTTTGCCAATATAAACTGCACATCACCTATCCCAACGGGGGATGAGGAGCTCAACAAGTTCCGTGACTTTGTTGAATCAACGGAGGGTACCTTTGCCAACAAACTGAATAAATTCATCAGCGGGCAGATGCGCAACCAAGTGCCCTCGAAAACAAAGAACTTGTACACATTTGTCGAGACCATGAAGGAATTTGGGCACCTGCTGCGCACAAAGGCAAAGAAGGCGTTTCTGGAAAAGGGTGCCGACCTGGACCGCAAAGCGGTTGTGGACACTCTGGCGAATACACTGTACGAAGCAATCGAGGCATCACCCAACACCGACCCCAAGCAGTTACCAATGTTCATTGCCCACTCTGTGGTGGCAGACTTCGAATGTCTCGCTGGTTACGGTGTGTTTGGTATGCCAGACCACACAAGCCTAAACTTTGGATTTGGCTGCGGTTTGGGAATCGCCTCGTTTAATCTTCCCAAAAACACTGCCAGCATTCAGAAGCTCCACGATCAGTTTGTTGAAGAATTGTCTACCTGGTCAAACAAGAAACTGGAGAGCATTGGCATGGAACGAGACAAGGAAACGCAGCAACTGACTTGGTATTATGATGGGAGACCCTTCACAATTGTGGATACGGAGCACTTCCTATGCAAGATCGGTATTGGCCTTGCCCTGGCACATCCAAATCGTTGCCTATCGGCGTACCCAAGCCCCCCTAGTCATTACTGTTGGCCGGTGTACACGGAGCACAATCGAAACTGGATTGTCAACCTCAACGATGGATTCATCTCTGTCATTCGTGCCTACGCTAATGTTGTTCGCAACAAAATTGAATATCCCAGTCTCCGCCGGTGGTTCCTCCTGATGGGGGAAGATGAGTACTGGTGATTCGGAATGGTAGCATCATTGAAGTACCTAAGAAATAATTAACGAACCCATTACGTACAACAACACCTGCTAGTGGGTTGTTTACACAATGAATTTATAGCTTCAGATGGCTGAGGGGCCCGCCGCTTAATCAGGTTTCGTTTATTCTGTCTTTCATCTGTCTAGTAAGGGAGGTGTTCCACATAGATTTTGCTTCCACGACAATCCACTTGTCGCATCCCTCATAGACACCATTATTGGCATGTCGCGAATTACCAGTTGTGTCGTCCCATTTAGCAGGCACCACAACAATAGTGCGCCTAATTGACGAGCACCGACACAAACGAAGCGGCGATGATCGTCCTATTGCCGGTTTTGCCAACCTAGCAGAGTACAGGAAGTCCTGGCCGGCAAATGCACGGGCAGAGCCTGTCTCAAGTGGTTGCACAACACACATTGGGAAGTCGGCAACCTTCTCCTCGTGTTTAGCTGATCGAACAAAACAAAGGATCCTTCCCACAATTGCGGCGGCATCCTCGTCTTGCCCAGGTTCCGACTGGCGGTCGGATAGTGCAAACACAGCCCAATCGTGGCGCCCGGGTGTGTCCTTCTCCGGTTCCGGCTTGGCCCAGAAGAGCGTGGGTTGTGCAACCCTTTGTGGTCTGGTTCCATCATCCGCGTAGAATGAGTTTTCATCATGGGCATCCCTAATGTCGTCCATGCAAATGATGTGTGCCTTCACATAGAGTTCCAGAATGTTGTGGGAATGTCTGTGACAGAACTCCTGAAGCAACTGTTCGACTTCCGGCTTGAGCGCTGCTTCACCCCACTGACATGGACGCAGATCATCCTTCTTAAAGCCCTTTGCCTTGTCTCCACGTTTTTGGCGATAAAGAATCTTTCCACCGGCAAAGGTATAGGAGTGATCCCCCAGTGATATTCTAGGTTTCTGCGGCATCGGCCCCAACTCCTCAATTGGCAAACATTTCTTGAACAGATGTTCCTTTACTTGTCCCGGAAGATATTGATGGCAGGCAGTATTTATCATCCTTCTTTCATTTTCGCGCTTCAATGTTTCAACCGCAAAGGCCGTGTGACGACGGGATGTTTGTTGGGCAGCCTTTTTGGATCCCCGCATGTGACTCTCGCAGTAACTACCATCCAATCCCCGCAAAGGTCCTGATGTGTAGATCGAATGCATGATGTGTCCCAGCATATGGAATTTCAACGTACGCATTCCATTGCCTTCCTGCCGGTTTAAAACAGTTTTAATGTCCTGCATGAATAGGGGGACGTACTTGCATAACCGTTCAAACTCCGTACCGGACAGGTATTCCCAAGTATACATGTGGGTGAATAGAATGGCCTGCCCCAGGAACCCAATCCAAGCATTAGAGCGAGAATTGTGTCCATTGGTTGAGATGGAGGTGTTCTCGTCCAGATGCTTCCTTAGCTCTCTGCCTGGAACATCTGATACGAGCAAGAGGAGCAGAATCAGCGTAACATGTGGCTGCTCAGAGCCTTTAATCTTTGCGGATTTTAGAATGCCAGCCGATATTTTGGCACGATCAAAGTCACGGCAACTCTGATTGGTAAGGCACGCACCGAGGTTGAGAGCGCACCTGTCGATCATTTTCTTGCACTTGTCGTTGAACACTCCTTGGATGGACAATTCCTCGGGGGATAAGGACCGGTAAGCATCGCCGCTGTCATCTGTTGGATCAGAATCTGGTTGTTCTTCAGGAATACCTTGTCCAGGGCCAGTTGCCGGCCGGTCCTCCTCACTCGCTTCGTCTTCCTCCATTTGTTCTGGAAAATCAACGTGATCAGAACTCTGGTTTTCTCCCAGGGTGCGCGGATTCGTTCCTCCAGCACTCTTTGGTGTTTTGCTTGTGGCGTCCATTTGCAGAGAAGCCTTCCGCTTCTTCTTGGTTTTGCTATGCGCCACCTTCTTGGTGCCGATGAGGCAGGCATGACAAAGGGGGAGCAGTCCCTCGAGTATCTGGTGGAGTAGACATACTCCATCCATGGTACTATAGACACCGCGGACCATGTCACAAAATACCATGCCCAAACGATCAAAGGCTGTCTCGTGAGGATGGGTGGAAATGTCTTTAAGATCTTCCAACTTTTCTTCACACACAAGATTGTGGATGTGACTCGCCATCTGCAGGACCCAGCCGTGGGGGTCTTCGATGTCCTTCCTCGGCAAATAGTGGCAGAACGGCTGGTCTAGGTGCTCCGTGGGGCAGCTGCATAGGCGACACTTGCTCTTCTGTCGTTCATTTCCATAACATCGATAACGGCGAAGGTTTTTATCATGGCCCTCATTATCGCCAAGAATCTTCAAGGTAGGAAGACGCATACGCATCCGTGTCACATGAGGATTGCGGTCAACATCTTGCCAGTGCAGATCGTAGAGCACTCCCTTTGATTTTTGAACATCAACAACAGAGCGAAGAATGTACTGGAGCATCATGTGGTACTCGATGCTTTTTTGGAGTGGCGTCACAGCCTTTCCTGGTCCTACTTGGGGTATGTGTCCAAGCGGACGCCAAAACTCCTCCCTCTGCCTGGCGGCCATGTTGAAAATGCCAAGGGTAAAGCGAACGGGAACGCTGGTGAGGCGCCCGACCTCGTCATAATGTGTTCCATCGATGAAAAACAAAATTGGAACAAGCTTGTCGTTGTGTTCGCGAACGTGTTTGGCGTAGGCCTTGTTGTAGAGCCAGCCGCAGTCAATGTCCATAATCCAGTAACTGTCCTTGTCTGTAACATCTTGCAGGCGCTGGAATCTGGGTTTGGCAAAGGGGTTGGCCTTTGGAAACAGAAGATTGCGTTGATGCATCAGAACCTTGTTGGACAGGAGGCTGTGGACTTGTCCCAAAAAGTCATTCACAGGTACCTTAACTCTGGCGCGCGAGTGGGGAAGTGTGAGATCATACACCTTGGGCTGGAAGGGATCGTAGTCAAGGCGTTGGCGAAGTGATTCAACAAATTGTTGGCGCTTTGTTGGTTTTTCATGGCCGAGCGCTTGCAGGGTGTTCTGCCTTAAGTATCGGTGCACCCAGTCCATGATATCATCGTAAATCGCGGGAGGTGCAGCTGCCCGATTGAGCAGCTCCAGTAGCTCGAGTTGAGCTTGTTCAAGGCGGGAGGGAAGTTCTGTAGAGAAGTATGCTCCCTTCTCGAGGCGCTTGGCTTGTCGAACGAGAAGTTCGTCGATCTCCTTGCCTTGATAGTACATCGGACAGTCTGGAAGGGATTCGTGAAACGCTTTTACATAGTTGCGATGTGGTTGGTTTGGTGGGTTGACAGAGTAGTTTGGTATGGATGGGAGGGATGGCGGGGTGCCGTGGTGGATGTGAGGAAGGGGATTGGCGTCCATAGGGATTCCGTCTTGGGGGTCAGGGGTAGGGAAGGAATTGGGGTCGGGCGCCTGGTGCATTGGAAGGTTGGGTGTGAAAGGAGAGTCAGTAGTGGTGCCTTGCTGGGGTAGTACTAGTGGCGAACCAGTGTCAAGGTTGGTAGGGGTTCCTAGAAGGAGGTTGAGGGGGGTGTGGGGTGAAGAGAGCTGGGATGCGGAATAGCCTGCTGTTGAACCAAGCGGCGTAGGAGGGAGAGAGAGTGGGGAGGATGGTGGGGTTCCTCGTGCTCTGCTATTGGCACATGATGGGGAAGCCTGGTTGGTTTCTTCCCCAGTTGGTTGCTGCGCAACACGCCTTGCATTCCGGGTGTTGTGGCCGGAGATTGGTTGGGGACGGCCAAGACAGAATTGTTTGTGGGCATTGAGGGCCTGTCGGCTGGGATAATCATTTTGACAATCAATGCAGATAAAGGTCATGTGGGAAGTTGGGTGGAAGTTGGGGTGTGTCTGGTGGCGTGGTGGGTGGCGAGAGCAAGTGTCAGTGGTGTAGGGAGAGGATCTGGGTCTCAACCGAGCGAGAACCAGCTGCGATAGTCGATGATTCTTGACTATTGGCTGGGGATATGGCTTGTTGGGAACTGGGGGCAAGAAGGGAGAAAGGCACCAGGATTTGGATAATTGCATCGGAAGATTGTGGTAAATGGAAATATAAGCCTATTGGGGGCCAGAGCGTTTTGGTCGGTACCATTTGGTCCGAATTTTTTAAATATTTTTTTTGGTACGGCCGATTAGGATTGCCCGCGCGCAGTTCACGTGTAAAGCAATCTCGTCACTGATGAGAGATGGCTGCTTGCTGCTTGCTTGCTGAGAAAAGTAAAAAAAATGATTTTCCCATAATTTCACTGTAAAAGTCCCAATTTCCCGGTTTGATGATAAAACACAAAACATGACTGCATC
>JAAUYD010115433.1_pt1 | contig 10875 bp, 11 predicted proteins | sample 7278101 | NCBI WGS metagenome assembly JAAUYD01 (sample SAMN14350128, study PRJNA611818) | marine sediment metagenome | isolation source: surface marine sediment (0.6m) | place: French Polynesia: Moorea | collected 2018-08
ACGTCGATCTGCTCGATGGTCTCGTGGGAGGCGATCGCGGACGCCGTGTTGCCCACTCCGAAGCAGATCAGGAGCGCGCGGGTCGGCTTCTCGTGGGCGAGCAGCGGGACGTGGGCCATCAAGCGCATGTAGATCTGCGCCTCGATGTTCGTGCCCGACATGCCCATGCGGCCGAAGTAGATGCGCGCGTTCTCGACCGGCCGGCTCTCCTTCACGACGAAGGTCGTGACCGCCGCATCGGCCTTCACCGCCTCGACGGGGTTGGTGGCCGGCAGGCTGCCCTCGTCGAAGAAGCCCTTGTCGAACTCCCGGGGTGTTGCGGCCGCCGCGACGACCATCGCGACGGCGACGGCCCCGAGCTGGAATGCGAGCCGTCGCGGCTCGGGCGCCAGCACCGCGACAAAGGCGGCGGCCACGACGAGCACGACCAGGAAGAGCTTGAGCGAGTAGAAGATGCTGACCGACGGGGCGACCAAGGCGAAGAGCACGAGCCCCACGCAGAACGCCACGGTATTCAGGCCGTACGCGAAGCCCAGGTGATGGCCGCGCCGCTGGAGCTCGTTGCACACGAAGGGCAGGAGCAGCGAGACCAGGAAGAAGGGCGGGAAGGTGAAGATCCCGACGAAGGCCAGCAGGTGGAGCAGGCTCTGGGGGAAGTCGGTGACGGCGACGTTCGGGTCGATCCACACCTTGATCCGGTCGCCCAGCTGCCACACGCCGGCCGCGTAGAGGCAGGCCAGGCCGTAGGCGATCTTGATGTGCCCCATGGTGAGCGAGGTCAGCCGGTTGACCAGGCTGCTCGAGAGGAAGATGCCCACGATCGCCCAGAACGAGATGAAGGACATCGTGGCGCCCGGCACGACGTAGATCAGGAAGCTCACGCGCTTGAACAGGTCGCCCTCGAGGGCGCCGGCCACGAAGCCGCTCGCCGCCGCGAGCACCACGAGCTGCACGATGACGCCCCGGTCCTCGCTCGACGTCGGGGCGGCGGGCGTGGGCTCCGGGGGCGCGGTCGTCCTCGCGGCCGAGGCCGGCGCGCCGCCCGCCAGGAGGAAGTACACGCCGAGCAGCACGTTCGCTCCGGCCATCAGCACGAAGGTCGTGCCGTGGCCGAGCTGCAGAAGGAAGAAGAACTGGCAGGCCAGCACGCCGGCGCAGGCGCCGAGCGTGTTCCAGGCGTAGAGCGCGGAGGGGAAGCGCGCGCCCCGGGGCTCGGCGGCGAAGGCGTGGCAAAGCAGCGGGAACGTCACGCCCATGAACAGGCACGGGATGAAGACGCAGGCGGCCGCGACGCCGAAGTGCCCGATCCGGTAGAGCAGGGACTGCATCCAGATCCCGTCGCTCAGGTAGTAGGGGAAGGCCCCGAACGAGCCTGGGACGCTCTCGGCAGCCAACAGCGTGAGCAGCACGCTCGTTCCCACCAGCAGCTCGACCGCACCGTAGGCCCGCAAGCGGTCGTGCAGGCCGATCCGCGACAGGAACCCGCTCACGCGCGAGCTGAGCAGGGCGCCGATCCCGAGCCCTCCCACGAAGTTGATCACGACCACGGCGAAGACGAGGCTCGTGGAGCCGAACCAGTCCGCGAAGATCCGGAACCAGGAGACCTGGTACCCGAGGCTCACGAAGCCCGAGAGGGCGTAGAGAAGGAAGATGCGGATCAAGGGAGTGGGCTCGAGAGGAAGGAGCGGGTCACGAGGTCGGGCACGTGGCCTCATCGGCCGGCGCGGCACGGCGAGAGAGCTTTCGGACTCACCCGCCCATGGCGGCGCGGCGGGCCGGGAAGCCGGTCATGATGGCCCGCCGGGATCCGCGTTGCCAGGGCTGAACGCCGTCTCCATCGAGCCATCTCACGTTTGGGCGGGCCGGGTGGGGTTTGGGCGGGCCGGGTGGGCCCACGTTTGGCGGGCCGGCTGGGCCGAAGGGGCCACCCCGAGGCCGCGTCCTGCGCATCAGCTGCTCGCTGCGAGGCGCGCGCGGGGGATCTCGATCTCGTAGTGCTCCTCGGCCCCGGCCCCACGCCGGATCCGGTCGCGGGTCGTGTGCAGCTCCTGCCCTACGTCGGCGTCGAAGATGCGCAGATACAGGTCCGGGTTCTCGTCGACGATGCTGCGGAAGGCCTCGTCCGTGAACTCGATGCGGAAGCAGCCCTCGGCGTCCGTGGTGTCCTCGCCCAGGTAGTCGTCGAAGATGAGGTCCTTGTCCCAGGCGCGGACCCGCAGGCCCGGGAGAGGGGCGCCGACGTCGTCTCGCACGCGCCCGCTCACGCAGTAGCGCCAGATCATGGCGCGATTCTAGCCGGGCCCTTCTCGGCGGGCCCGGCAAGGGCGGGCCCGGCAGCCCATCGGCAACGGACGGGCAGTGCGACGCGCGTGGACTACCCTGGGCCCACCCGAAGGAGGATCCGATGTCCGACGCCGCGAGCCTGGCCGACTGGACTCCGAAGTACGAGTCCTGGAGGGAGAAGGCCCTCCCGATGATCCAGGAAGGGAAGACCAAGGAGGCCTTCGGCAGCTATCCGTGGTTCCGCACCGAGGGGGATCCCTTCGCCCGGCTCGACAAGCCTGCCGGTGAGGCGCGCTTCGCGCTCATCACCACGGGCGGCTACTCCATCTCCGGGGAGCAGGAGCCGATGAGGCCGATCCCGAACTTCGGCGGCGATACGCCCCAGGTGCGCGAGATCCCCGTCGACGTCGATCCGTCGAAGCTCGTGATCCACCACCCCGGCTACGACCATCGCTTCGCGAAGGAAGACCACAACGTGAACCTGCCCCTCGACCGCCTGCGCGAGATGGCGGAGCGGGGCGAGATCGGGTCGGTCGCTGAAGCGACCCACGTCTTGATGGGGCTCGTCGTGGACGTCGCGCCGCTGCTGAACGAGACCATCCCGGCTCTCGCGGATCGTCTGCGCAGCGACGGCGTCGACGCCGTGCTGCTCGTCCCCTCGTGACCCGTCTGCCATCAGACCGTGAGTCTGATCGCACGGGGTCTCGAGGCCCAGGGTCTGCCCACCGCGCTGGTGTCGGTGATGCCGCCGCTCTCGGGCGCCGCCCGCCCGCCGCGCCAGCTGATCCGCAAGCTGAACATCGGTGCGACGGTGGGGCGCCCGGGCGACGTCGACACCCAGCACGACACGCTGCTCCGGATGGTGCGGCTCATCGAGAACGCGCCCGGCTTCGGGGCCGTCGACGAAGAGGGCTGAGCCCGTCGCGGCTGCGTCCCGAGGAGGCGTGCCATGGAAGCTGGAAGAGGAGGATGACGATGACGGATCCGAGCGCCGAGCTCGAGGCCTTCCGGGCCGAGGTGCGGACCTGGATCGAGCAGAACTTCCCGAAGTCCCTGGCCGGTCGGGCCGGTGCGCTGATGGGAGGGGAGACGATCGACGACTCCCAGCGCGAGGCCCTCGAGTGGGGCAAGCGCCTGGGCGCCAAGGGATGGGCCACGCCCACCTGGCCCGCCGAGTACGGCGGCGGAGGCCTCAGCCAGACCCAGGCCCGCGTGCTGAACCAGGAGCTCGATCGCGCCGGCGCCTTCAATCCGCTGGTTCGCACCACCGGCATGGGCATCACCATGGTTGGGCCGACCATCCTCGAGTACGGCACCGAGGATCAGAAGCAGCGCCACATCCCGCGGATCTGCCGCGGGGAGGTGTTCTGGTCGCTCGGCTACTCCGAGCCCAACGCGGGATCGGACCTGGCCTCGCTCCAGACCCGCGCCGAAGACGCCGGCGACCACTGGGTCGTGAACGGCCAGAAGACGTGGACCTCCGGAGCGGACATCTCCGACTGGTGCGGCGTGCTCGTGCGGACGGATCCCGACGCGCCGAAGCGCGACGGCATCAGCTTTCTGATGATCGACATGAACCAGCCCGGCATCGAGACCCGCCCGATCCGCCTGATCGGCGGCGCCTCGCCCTTCTGCGAGACCTTCTTCAACGATGCCCGCGCCGAGAAGAACGAGATGCTCGGAGAGATGAATGCGGGCTGGACCGTCGGCAAGCGGCTCCTGCAGCACGAGCGTCAGAGCCAGACCGGCGCGACCTCCGGGCTCGGCGGCGGGCCGCGGAAGTCCCTCGGCGATCTCGCCAAGGAGTACGTCGGCGTCGACGAGCAGGGGCGCCTGGCCGACCCCGACCTCCGTGCGCGGGTCACCGACCAGATGATGGAGGCGAAGGCGCACGCGCTCACGCTGGCCCGGATCGCCGCGGAGGCGCGCGGCAACGCGAAGGTGAGCGCCGCGGCCTCCATCATGAAGAACGCCGCGTCGACCATCGCGCAGAAGCGCGCCGAGCTCTCCCTCGAGATCATGGGGAGCCAGGGTCTCGGCTGGGAGGGCGAGGGGTTCGAGAAGTCCGAGCTCGACGCCGTGCGCAACTGGCTCTCGGGCAAGGCCATGTCGATCTACGGCGGCTCGTTCGAGATCCAGAACAACATCATCGCCAAGAACATCCTCGGCCTGCCCGAGAACACCCAGCGAGGCTGAGCCATGGCGGCATTGACCGAAGAGCAGGCCCTGCTCCAGGAGCAGGCGAAGTCGTGGGTTCGCGAAGAGGCGCCCGTCGCGAAGTTCCGCGAGATGCGCGACAGCGGGAGCGAGCACGGCTTCGACAAGGCGACCTGGGCCAGCATGGCCGAGATGGGCTGGGCCGGGATCCTGGTTCCCGAGGAGTACGGCGGCGTCGACCTCGGCTACCTGACCTTCGGCGTCGTGCTGGAGGAGCTGGGCCGCCAGCTGACCGCGTCGCCGCTCTTCGCCTCGGGCCTGGTCGGAACCAGTGCGCTGGTGCTCTCCGGCTCCGACGCCCAGAAGCAGGCCTGGCTGCCGCGCGTGGCGGAGGGGAGCGCCATCCTCACCCTCGCCGTGGACGAGGGCCCGCGCCACGCGCCGTCCGCAACGGGCCTCGTGGCCGAAGAGAAGGACGGCGGCTTCGTGCTCCGCGGCTCGAAGACCCACGTGCTCGAGGGCGGAAGCGCCGACGCGTTCGTCGTCGTCGCACGGACGGGAGGCGAGCCGAGCAGCGACGCTGGGATCAGCCTCTTCCTGGTGGAGGCCGACGCCCGCGGCGTCTCCCGCCAGCGCCTCGTGACGGCCGACAGCCGCGGCCACGCGCGGGTCGACTTCGACGGCGTGGAGGTCGGGAGCGAGGCCCTGATCGGCACGCGAAACGAGGGCGCTCCCGTCCTGCACGCGGTGCTCGACCGCGCCCGTGCGGGGCTCGGCGCCGAGATGATGGGCGTGGCCAGCCAGTCGTTCGACATGACCCTCGACTACCTGAAGAACCGTGTGCAGTTCGGCCAGGTGATCGGCTCGTTCCAGGGCCTCGGCCACCGGGCGGCCGGCCTCTACACCGAGATGGAGCTGGCCCGCTCCTGCGTGGAGGCGGCTCTGCAGGCGCTCGACCGCGAGGCCGACGACGTCCCCGCCCTGTGCTCGCTCTCGAAGTGCAAGGCCGGCGAGTTCGTGCACCACATGACGAACGAGATGATCCAGATGCACGGCGGCATCGGCATGACCGACGAGTTCGACGCCGGCCTCTACCTGAAGCGCGCGCGCGTCCTGGAAGCGACCTACGGCAACCCCGCCTTCCACCGGGATCGCTACGCCACGCTGAAGGGCTTCTAGCCCGCGCCAGCCTCGGAGAGCCGCGACCGAACGTGCTCGAGGGCGTCGAGATGCCCTCGAGCATCGAGCTCGCCACCGAGCGTCCGCATGCAGAGGTGCGTTGCGCCCGTGGCGCGCCGGGCCTCGACGATCGCGAGCCACTCCTCGTCCGTGCGGCCGTGGATTCCCACGCCGCTCTCGGCGCCGATGCTCGCGGGGTCGCGGCCGGCCTCCCGCGCGAACCCATCGATCCGCGCCTTCAGGCCGGCGAACTCCTCCGGTGCGCACAGAGCGAACCAGCCGTCGGCGTGGCGTCCGATTCGCTCGAGCACGGGCTCCGACGGCGTCGGCGCGCCGCCGATCCACATCGGAATCGGGCGCTGGATCGGGAGCGGGTCGATCCCGTTCTTGCTGACGCGGTCGAACTCGCCCTCGAAGCTCACCTCGGCCTCGGTCCACAGGCGCTTCAGCAGCTGCATCTGCTCGCTGCAGCGACGGCCGCGCGTCGTGAAGTCCTGGCCCAGGGAGCCGAACTCGCGCCGGTGTGCGCCGACCCCGATGCCGAGACGCAGCCGGCCTCCCGAGAGCAGGTCGATCTCCGCGGCCTGCTTGGCGAAGAGCACGGTCTGTCGCGCCGGCAGCACGACCACGGAGGGGACGAGCTCGATCGCACTCGTGCAGCCTGCGACCCAGGCGAGCAACGTGAGCGATTCGTGCAGGTGGCCCGAGTCCTTTCGCGCGATCTGGTCGGGAACGCGCAGGTGGGTGAACCCGAGCTCCTCGGCTCGCTGCGCGAACGCGCGAATCGCGCCGAGGTCGTCGCGCAGCTCGCGAACGGGGAGGGAGACTCCGATCCTCATTGCATCTCCTCCGTGCTCGTCGTCCCGGCGTCGAGGTCGATCACGATCAGCGTGCCGAGGAAGCCCGGCGCCGTCGGCCTCAGGCGCCCGAAGACCGACTCTCGAAGCTCGGGGTCGTCTTCGACCGCGCGCATCCGTCCCTCGAGCCACTCGCCCTGGATGAACACGCGCCCGCGGCCGCCCTCGCCGCGCAGCTCGCGCCACCAGCGACCATCGGACGCCGCATACACCGTCGAGTCCTCGCGCAGATAGTTCACCGGAAGCTCCCGCCCCGAGGGCAGGACCAGCAGCATCACCTTCTGCGCGCGCTCGCCGCCCGGGTCTTCCTGCAGCTCCCGCGTCACCCGGGGGTTCATGTACCACGAGTAGAAGCACGACGAGCCCGTCCCGAGCACCAGCGCCGAGAGGATCAGGGCCGCGATGGTGCGTCGGCCCCGCCGCAATCGATGCTCCATGGGATCAGCCTCCTGTTCGACTCGACCGGTACTGCTGGGCCAACGCCCGGATCTCGCGGTTCTCGATCACGCCGTCCCGGCGTCCCTCGAGGGTCGCCTGGATCGTGGCCTCGCCGATGGCGGTGTTGTCCACCGAGAAGTCGGGAGCGAAGCGGAGCGGGCGGGCCAACGCACTGCCGAGCTGCTGGAACCAGGCGAGGGACTCCGGCGGCGCCTCGGGAAGGATCATCGCCGGGCGCCAGCAGACGCAGCCTCCGAGCCCGACGCCCGCGAGGTCGCGTTCGGTCTCGGCCTTGACCCGGGCCCAGTTCATCCAGCTGCTCTCGCTCGTCCCCGAGCCGCTGATGAAGTGGAAGATCGCGTCCGGGCTGCGCTCCCGCGTCGTCAGGGCGGCCGCCAGGGCGAAGTCGTGGGTGATCGTCCGGTACTCCGCCCGGCTCTTCGCCTGGGAGGCCGAGATCCCGAGGCAGAAGCAGACGGCGTCGAGTCCCTCGAGCGAGGACGCGATCGCGGAGAGGTCCAGGAAGTCCTCGCAGCGCACCTCGGTGAGCCCCGGGCTCGACAGCGGCAGCGTCCGCCGCGTCACCGCCCGCACCTCGACGACCCGCGGATCTTCGAGCCACGCCTGCCGCACGCCGGTGCCGGCGACCCCGGTCGGCCCGAAGATGGCGACCCGCAACGCGTCAGCCAATCCGTCGCTCCCGAGGGTCGATCTCGTAGCGGACGGGCAGGTGCTTCAAGCCGCCCACGAAGCTCGACGCGAGTCGCTCCGGCTCGCCCGCGAGCTCGATGGAGGCGAGCCGCGGCACCAGCTCCTCGAGCAGCACGCGGATCTCCATGCGCGCCAGGGTCGCCCCGAGGCAGAAGTGCTCGCCGATGCCGAAGGCCAGGTGCGGGTTCGGGCTGCGGTCCACGCGGAACGCGAAGGGGTCCTCGAAGACCTCCTCGTCGCGGTTCGCCGAGGCGTAGAACAGGGCCAGCGAGTCGCCGGCCGCGATCTTCTGCCCGCGGAGCTCGGTGTCCTCGACTGCGGTCCGGACGAAGTGGTTCACCGGCGTGGTCCAGCGGATGATCTCGTCGGCGGCCGTCTGCACGAGGCTCATGTCGGTGCGCAGCTTCTCGAGCTGCTCGGGATGCTCGATCAGGGCGAGCAGGCCGCCCGCCAGGGCGTTGCGCGTGGTCTCGTGCCCGGCAGTCAGCACGATCAGGTAGTAGCTCAGGAGCTCGAGGTCGGGGATCGGCTGGCCGTCGATCTCGGCGGTGGCGAGCAGGCTGGCCAGGTCGTCCTTCGGATTCGCCCGGCGCTCGTTCGCCGTCTTCGAGAAGTAGGCGAAGAAGTCGGCCTGGAGCTGCTCGGCATCCTTCTTCTGGTCTCCGGTCCGCTGGAACTCGGGGTCCTGTCCGCCGAAGAGCTCGTTGGTGGCGCGCAGGATGAAGGGCTCGTCCTCGACCGGAAGGCCGAAGAGGTGCGCGATCAGCCGCAGCGGGTGGAGCGCCGCGACCTCGGGTACGAAGTCGCACTCCTGCGGGCCACCGGATCCCATCATCTTGTCCACCAGCTCGGACGCCGAGGCGATCATCCGCTCCTCCAGGAGCTTCAGGTTGCTCGGCTTGAACCACGGGGTGGCGAGGCCGCGGTAGGTGCGGTGGTCGGGCGGATCCATGTTCACCAGCGTGCGCATCTTCGAGCCGATGTTGTCGGCCTCCTCGATGGCCTTCGGCATCGCGACCAGGCGCGGCTCACTCGAGAAGAGGTTCGGTTGCTTCGAGATCTGACAGATGTCGGCGTGCTTCGTGACGGCCCAGAAGCCCTGGTAGCCCTCGGGCTCGAACCAGCGGAGCGGAGCCTCCCGGCGCAGGTACGTCCACTGCTCGTGGGGGTAGCCGGCTCCGGCGTAGCGGCGCGGATCGATGAGATCGAGGCCATCGACGTTCGTCACGGGGATTCCTCCTCGGAAGGGGCGACCCGCAGGTAGCTGCAGGCCGAGCGCAGGGCTTCGTCCACGAACCGTTCGTCCGGCTGGTTCGCGAGCCGGGTCGGCAGCACTCGGGGATTCACCCGCGTGTGGAGCATCGCGGCCAGCTGATCGAGCACGAAGTCGATCGCGCGCTCGGGCTCCGGGTGTCCGATCTCGTCGCGTCGCGCGCCGAGCAGCGCGGCGAGCGCGTCGGAGAGCTCCGTCTGCAGCTCGGCCAGGTGCTCGCGCAGGGCGGGGTCGTTGCGCGCTGCGTCCTGGCCCGCGGAGCGGATGCTGGGCCCTTCGCGCCCGGTCTCCACCGCGAACTCGAGGTAGCCGCGCAGGATGTCGCCGATCTTCGCGCCCTCCCAGCGGGCGGGATCCACGGCGTCGCGGGTCGTGGCGCGGAACTCCTCTCCCATCTGCTCGACGAGCGCGTAGAGGAGCGCCTTCTTGTCGCGGAAGTGGTGGTAGACCGCGCCCACCGAGCAACCCGCGCGCTCGGCGACGTCGGCAACGGAGGTCGCGTCGACTCCCTTCTCGGAAAACAGCACGGCAGCGGCGTCGAGCAGCGCGGCCTGGGTCTTCTGGCTGCGCGTCTGCTGGCCCGTGCGAACCCAGTGCAGATCCGAGATCCAGCGGCTCCTGGCCACAGGCGCTCCTCCATTCCGCAATCTTGGGCGCGGCTTCGGAAAAAGTGCGAATCCGAATTCGTATTCGGATACACTATGGCAGCCGGGCCCGGAGGTCAACGATCTTTGGAGCCAGACTCCCGCGCACTCTCCGCGCATTCAGGGAAGGAGACGAGCGATGCGAAGCGTCCGACTCGGGGAGCTCGAGGTCTCGGCGGTCGGCCTCGGGTGCATGGGCATGTCCCAGTCCTACGGGGCGGCCGACCGGGCCGAGTCCGAGCGCACCCTGCATCGGGCGCTCGACCTCGGCGTGACGTTCCTCGACACGGCGAACGCCTACGGACGGGGTCACAACGAGTCGCTGATCGGAGAGGTGCTGGGCGAGCGCCGTCGGGAGATGGTGCTGGCGACCAAGTTCGGCTTCGTGGTCACCGACGGGAAGCCCGGGGTCGACGGCCACCCCGACCAGGTGGCGGCCCGCTGCGACGAGAGCCTGGCGCGCCTGCGCACCGACGTGATCGACCTCTACTACCTGCATCGGCTCGACCCCGAGGTCCCCATCGAGGACACCGTGGGAGCCATGGCCGAGCTGGTGAAGGCGGGGAAGGTCCGGGCCCTCGGGCTCTCCGAGGTGTCGGCGAAGACGCTGCGCCGGGCCTGTGCCGTCCATCCCATCAGCGCCGTGCAGTCCGAGTACTCGCTGTGGACGCGAGACCCCGAGGCCCACGTGCTGCCCGCGTGTCGCGAGCTCGGCGTCGGCTTCGTGCCCTTCAGCCCCCTCGGTCGCGCCATGCTCACGGGCAGCCTGCGGAAGGAGGACATCGGGGAAGGCGACATGCGGACGAGCATGCCGCGCTTCCAGGGCGAGAACTTCGACGCCAACGCCGCGCTCGTGGCGACACTCGCGCGCATGGCAGAGGACAAGGGCTGCAAGCCCGGCCAGCTGGCCCTGGCGTGGCTGCTCGCGCAGGGCGACGACATCGCGCCGATCCCGGGCACCAAGCGGGTCGCCTACCTCGAGGAGAACGCCGCGGCGGCCGACGTCCCGCTCACGGCGGACGAGTGCGGCGAGCTCGATCGCGTCTTCACCACGGACGCCGTCGTCGGCGAACGCTACGGCTCGAGCCGGCTCACCGCGCTCCTCGACCGAGACTGAGTCGCAACGCCGGCGGCTGTGCCACCATGCGGTGCAGCGCGCAGGCCGGGAGTGGCGACATGATCATCGAGACGGGAACCGAGGAGCTCCTCTGCGAGGTGCGGGAGCGGGTGGCGACCGTCACCTTGAACCGCCCCCACAAGCGCAACTCGCTGAGCGACCACCTGACCCCGGCGCTCCGCGAGGTGCTGCTCACCCTCGAGGCGGAGCCCGAGG
>JAAUYD010109434.1_pt1 | contig 10874 bp, 14 predicted proteins | sample 7278101 | NCBI WGS metagenome assembly JAAUYD01 (sample SAMN14350128, study PRJNA611818) | marine sediment metagenome | isolation source: surface marine sediment (0.6m) | place: French Polynesia: Moorea | collected 2018-08
GTGAAAATAAACTCACCCGTTTGATGAGTTGTGCCAGCTTTTTGGGAGGTTCGGGTGATGGCGTGTGTGCTCCAAGTACTTCCAGCGGTTTTTCGTGAGCGACATAAATCATCACTGTGACGGTCTGTCGCAGCTCAACCTTTTATAGCCGCCCGACACGGGAAAAAAGGTCATTTCACCGACGGGATGATGCCAACGCACCCACCGAAGAATGGACCATCCGATCATTACAATAGATTTCCACCGGCGTTTCGTCTTCGGTTAAAGGGGATACGATATTTACAATGGCATCGTCTTCAATAACAGCGGCGATTTTTGCAGCCAGACCTCTCAAAATCGGATCCGAGGTGTGTAGAAACGGTATTAAATACGGTCCTACATGATCCACCAACGCCGGTCGGGCACAGGCCAACCGGGCCAACCCCCAAAGCACCCCCCTCTGAAGCCCCTCATGTTCAAGAAAGTTCATATCTTCTCGAATATAGGAAACCAGAATATGGGAAAACTCATCGGCCAATACCGCACTTCGAGCCAGAATCTCACCCATGGCCTCGGGTGATCCCCAACCGATTCCTCCCGATTCGTCATTCAAATTCCACATCAGTCGACGCATGACCACTCGGGCCGATTCCACATCACTTTCCGCCAGACTCGCCACGACAGAACCCATTGCGACAATCGCGCGCCATCGTATCAGGCTGTCTTGATAATAAAAAAATGAAAAAAGAGGGTTCACCACTTGTCGGTGGGGAAAGCGGCCGATATCTTCTAAAGCATCGGAAAGATGTTCTTGCTGAAGCAAGATCAGCACGCTTGCTTTTAACTGTCGGCCGGAAAGTCGTTGGTTTTTCATTTTGAAAGCATGGAAGGACTATAAGACCAAAAGAAGATAGGAAATCTTTAGGGCTTTAAGTACATCGCTCATCTCATATCTTAAATCAACGATGGTTGCATTCATAGATGTCCCCCATTTCGCTAATGCATAGCTCAATCATGCATTAATAGGATATAATTTTCAAGGTCATTCTATATATCAAAAACACGGTTTCATAAAGACAACATGGACATTTAATTGACATGCCAGTGACAACAATTTAAATTAAAAGATCATCCAGATTGTTATTTCGCATGCGGTGATCGATCGGCAGGGGATATAGGGAAGGGCCATCCTGTCATTGGAACACAACATGTTGGCACTCATCATCAAACCGCATACAACTGTATTTGAAGGGTGTTTTCAACTTGACATACTCACAAAAAGCAACTTCTTATCAACGTTAGTGTGATCAAAACTGAAATACTGGTTGGATGGAGTTTATATTTATGGGTAGAGAGAAATGTCAGTAAAGTACCGTGTTGAACAGTCGATTCTCATTGTTACTGGTTTTGGAAAGTGGGATTTATCGATGGGAGATCAGGCAGCAAAAAATGCAGCCTCGTTCGTACATACTGAATCTCTAGAAGGCACGCTTCTCGATTTGAGAGATGTGGAAGAAGTTTTTACGGTAATCGATGTCTACCGATCTACATCCTATCTTTTAGACACGTTTCCAATCGGTACAAAACATGCGATTGTTCACGCAGCAGAATTAGCTACGGATGAGAAATTGGGTGAAAAAGCACGTTTTTTTGAAACCGTGGCCTTAAATCGGGGGATGCCGGCAAAGGTGTTCTTTAATTATGATGATGCACTGGCCTGGTTGTTGTCATAAAAGAGTCGCAAGATTCAGGATACTGCGCGGCATTGGTGCAATGCCCTCTTCCCCTTATTCAAATGATACATAGTCCTGGATGCACCAAATAACTTAGGGAATCCCTCGATGTGGTTTGTGCAATTGTTTAGAGGCTTGAGGCTAACCTGGGATGGACAAGCCCTCTCCGTCATGCAGAGTCGTGTCTCATCTCTATTGGCTTACCTCATCATTCATCATCAAAGTGCCTGTACGCGCGACTTTCTAATCGGCACCTGCCACCAACGACATCTCCAAGGTTCGCCATACTATCAGTGTGTGGAAGATCATTTCGAAGTGTTCGACGCGGTCTATGATGATCGCTTCGAGCGGCAATACGGCTTCTTTCGTCCTTACGTTAAGCAAGTCATTTACCGATCCCGACTGTGGAATTTTAAAAAACGGTTTTGCCAGTGCGCGATACGGTGATTATGGATATGAAAAGCTTTTGGCCTTTTCATGGTCCTTGACTATCAGATTGTTATTTCGTGTGCGATATTTGATCGGTAGAGGGTATTTAGAATGAGATAATTTCGTAACCGTCATCCCGATACTTCGACATGGCGGGACGCCCGGCGATATCTGCCAGCAAGGGAAGTTCGGCCGCTTCTACCGCATCAAGCATCTCCATTTTACCGGCACATGCTTTACAAACGCCCGCAACCAGGCCGGCGTTGATAGTTTTATTCCAAAGCGCGTGCATGGGATTGTCACCCTTTGACAACGCCGGAATCAGCTTAGTGGCAGCCCCTTCCACAATCACTTTTGTTTGATACCCCTTGTCATGCATATCGAGCGCATTTAATAAAACATGAATGAAACACATGGGATCGCCGTTAAACACAAATAGTGCCATTTTTTTCATCATGTCACCGCCTGCTATATTCTATTCTTCTCTCTCCCAGAAAATACAGTTTTCCGGGCAATACTTTATGGCCTCATTCACATCCGCTTCAGGATAAATGCTCAAATCGGCCACTTCTACGATCCCGGCGTCATTTATGGAAAAAACCGAAGGGCAAACCTCAACACAGCTTTCACAAAGTGTGCACGAACCCATATCCACTACCGGTCGCTTTTTCACTTAAAACAGTCCTTATATTAATAATACTTAATGGCTGCAGCCGCGCAAAAAACCTTGCACCGCCGCAGCCCTTTTCAATCAACAAACGTTAATCGGCGACAATGCCCTTACCGATTTTTGAACCCCACTCGTAACAGTTTTCCAGCCCCTCTTTATTGGGAACGTACTGAATGCGCAATCCCGGATCCATCACTTCGAGCTTCATGGCTTCAAATTCTTTGTTAATATTTTTAACAGCCTCACCACTCCACCCATACGAACCAAAGGCTGCCGCCAATTTGTTCCTGGGTCGTAATCCTTTCATATAGATCAGCATATCGGCGACAGTAGGAAAGATATTGTTATTTAATGTGGGGGAACCGACAATGACTGCGCCGGCATCGAGAATTTCAGTCATTACATCACTGCGATGCCACTTTCTTAAGGTCATGGGCCGCACTTCTACCCCCTGATCGTTGATACCGGACGCAATGGCATTGGCCATCACTTCAGTACTCTCCCACATGGAGTCGTATACCAAAACCGCTTTTCGAACACGATCCTGATTGGCCCAGCTAACATAGGCATTGATAATTTTTTGGGGATCGGTACGCCAGATGACGCCGTGATCCGGACAGATCATGTTGAATTCAAGCTCCATCTTCTGGACCGTCTCGACCAGCTTAAGCACTTGCGGTGAAAAATGCATCAAAATATTGGCATAGTACTTCTTTGCATGAGGCATGACGGCATCGCCGATAACATCGTCAAATTTTTCGTTACCGGCATAATGCTGGCCGAAAGAGTCGCTGGAAAACAGAATCTTATCCTCTTTCAGGTAGGAATACATGCTGTCCGGCCAGTGAAGCATGCGTGTTTCCAAAAACATCATGGTTCGTCTGCCCAAACTGATTTCGTCACCGGTTCCGACTACTTGAAAATTCCAGTCCCGGTGAAAATGGTTCGTCAGGCCTTTTTTACCCATTTTTGAACAGACAATGGGCGTGTCTTCTCCCACCACGCGCAATACCTTCTCCAGACAGCCCGTGTGATCCATCTCCGTATGATTACTGATAATAGTGTCGATTTTTTCGGGTGCCACGATCTGGGATATGTTATTTAGCAGTTCTTCAGGAAAATGCCCTTTATCCTTGACCACATCAACCAATACAATTTTTTCGTCAATTATAAGATACGCATTATAACTGGACCCAAAGGGTGTCGAGTAGCCGTGAAAGTCGGAAATGTTCCAATCGTTGACTCCCACCTCGTAAATACCCGGGGCGATTTCTACCGGTTTCATTTTTTCCTCTTTTCCATGATACGTTTGATATCCAAATGACCAATAAGATATGCCCTTTCAAGCGCATATCCCACGATAACTTGAAAGGGCATGATTGTTGGCCTTTCACCTTCGTTTTTGGATTACTCCTTCTCGAAATCTTCCTTTCCAGCCCCGCAAACCGGGCATTCCCAATCATCGGGAAGATCGTCAAATGAGGTTCCCGCCGGGATGTTGGCATCTGGATCACCTTGTTCGGGATCGTAAACATACCCACAAATCGTACAAACATACTTGTCCATTCATTGCCTCCTTTTTGCGTCAATTTAAGTTGAAACTCTTTGAATCAAATCCTTTACCCGCTGTTCGATCTCTTTACCCACATCTCTCATGGTTTGCTCCGATTGACCTGCCGGATCCGGAAGATCCCAATCTTCTACTGTGGCACCGGGGACATGGGGGCAGGCTTCGCCACAGCCCATGGTTATGATCATCTCCGGTGCGTGGGTGGATATGGCTTCTTCTAACGATTTTGTTTGCGCAAAGGCAAGATCGATATGTTGCTCGGCCATCACTTTTTTCATTATGGGGTTGACGGATGCTGCGGGTTGACTACCGGCACTCATGGCATCAATGATATTGCCACCTTTGAAACGGGCCAAAGCGGCAGCCATCTGACTTCGACAGGCATTTTCACGGCAGGCAAATAAGATGCGTTTGCGTTTGGTCAAGGGCGCGACCACCTTGGACGCCGCCTGCTGTACATCTTCCTCCACCGTAGGGTGGACAGCCATATCGCCAACATTTTCAACCCCCCGATAGGTCAACGCGCCTTCATATCTGGCGGTTATGGCATCAAAAAAATACTTTGTGGATAGTTCAATGGCTTCAAAAAGCTGTTTCCCCCGACTGGCTCCCACGCCAAGTAAAAACCCCCTGCGCTGGCCGCTACCGGTTTCTTTTAATTTAAATCTGTATTTACGCGCCCAGAAAAGCTGACACCGATCGATCAATGCCTTTAATTGGGCGGTCATATTGTAAAAAAATACCGGTGTGGCGACCACAATGACATCGGCCTCCTGAATAAGTGGATAGACCGATTTTTCCATATCATCCTGAATAGGGCAAAATCCTTTCCGTTCGCAGGCCGTCAGTTCTCTACAGGGAAGAAAGTTCCCTTTGGTAGCATCCACAGTTACCGTTCTAGCACCCAGCTTACCTGATTCTTCCATAAACCGGTCGAGCAAGTAACGGGTATTGCCTTTCTTTCGCGGACTTCCCTGTAGACCTAAAACAAGCATGAACGGAACCCTATTTTTTTTGGTGACATTTTTTACATGATACCGGCCCACTTGCCTGGCCGGCTTTTTTCATCTTGCGGTGGCAGGCAATGCATTGTTTATTCATCACCTGCTTTTGCTTCAATGTGCCTTCAGCTATTTTTTTTTGAATACTACCCGCTTCCTGGGGAAAAAGGTTATGGCATTGAAAACAATCGCCGATCGTTCTTTGGTGCTGCTGGTGAGGAAACCAGACCTCTCCCTGATCGCCACCGGCCATGTTCATCTCAGCAGCGCCCATATTCATCGCGCTGCCTACTGCTACGCTTAGAAACGTTATCACACCCACTGCTAGTGAAATTTTCCATACCCGTTTTAGCATTCAAACAACCCTTATCATCATTTTGCGGATACTATTGGGCCTCACCCATCGCGACATATTCAGTTTGATGCTATTGGCAAGCAATAGCAACCTTCACAATAATTCATATGGCGCATCTTTTTAAACGGCACAATGGGTTTAAAAACCCTTTTCGAAGCGTAATTCTGCCAAATCGACTTGTCATGCCGAAATGGTCAAACAAGACTTCGATATCCCCCAGCATTGATCTAAAAAGTATTAAGTGCCGGCATCCAGGGTGCACTGGGTAAAATCAATTTCCTTGCCACATTGGGAACAAACGTGGGTTCTATCAAACTCATCGGAGAAGATCTCTTTTTGCCCTCCACATTCGGGACACTTGCAGACGAAGCTTTTCAAATTCTTATGCTGCTGAAAACCGGGGCAATGTTGCGGTGTGGTCATTTTGCCTCTCCTTTGCTCAACTCGGTAAATTCTCAATCACTAATGCAATCGGAATCATCCGCCTATTTTGGCAGCGATTTCCTTACCATAGTCTTGGGCCATTTGCACGCCCCCACCTAATGAGGTTGACTTGAGACGCAAAGGGCCGCTGACCATCTCCATCTTGTATATGTTCTTCATTGTATCAAAGATACGATCGGGTGCTTCGCCGCTCCATCCAAAGGCACCAAAGGCAGCACCTATTTTACCTTCCAGATCGGCTTTTTCCGCCAGAAAAAGGAAGGTCTTCATCCCCTGAATCATGTCGCCATGGTAAGTTGGCGCACCGAATACATATCCGTCATATCCATTAATTTCGGATTCGTTGCTAATTTCATTTATTTTACGCATGGTAACTTCAGTACCGCTGATACGAAGTCCTTCGGCAATAATATTGCCGATTTCCTCTGTCTCACCGGTTCTGGTAGCAAAAACGATTAATACCTTGGCCATCAGGTCCTCCCTGTGTCTTCACTAAAGCATGATCCACTCGGCTATATGTCGATACAGCCGTGAATTGTTTCACGCTGTGGGGTCTGCAATCTTTTTTAGGTTTTCGTAAGGGCCAAATATCATGACCGGCTGCAGCAATAGGTTTCTTATATACAACCGGTCACATGACTCATCGCTTTAAATCTCAATTGATCAATCGATTAATTCTTTGGCGATTTTATTCTATAGCTATTAAATTATCTGGGCTTGATCCGATGATCGGCCCCTTCAAATTCACAATCCGGCGTGTAACAGGTCGTATCGAGGAATTCACATTTTTCCTTACACGATGGACAGGTATCCGGTGGTGAATCATCGGTCAATTCATAGCCACATTTACCGCACTTCCAGTTAGGCATGATAAACCTCCTTGCCATACGTTCGCAGTGCCCCAGGCGTTGGGGCTACCACAAATGTTTTAATCCCTAAGCTTTCCACAACCCGTGCAGGTTGCAATATTCGCGCGCACTAACTTCAGTTGCATCAATGCAAAAACTGGCTTCCGGCGTATCGCCTGGATTGAGGAATTGGTAATAAGATTTACCATCGGCGATTAGCTCAATCCATTCGATATAGTGTTTTTCTTCCATGGGATGGGGCACGTCACCCACTTTAACGGTAACAACACCATCGCCTTTCTCGATCACGGGAACATGCTTTTCTTTGGCAGCATCCACCGTATTCTCAGTCATTTTTTCCATTGGTTGACCACAGCAGACCAGATCACCGCCAGCTCCATGAAGAACCGATACAATATTCCCACATAGTTCGCATTTATAAACTTCGAGTCTTTCGGCCATTTGTCTCCCCCCCTTTATGTTTGGCAGTTTTTACCAGTTCTCGCCTAAAAGTTCAAAATGGGCCTGAGGATGGGCACACGCCGGGCACATTTGCAGTGCTTCGTTGCCTTCATGCAAATAACCACAGTTGCGACAGCGCCATACCACACTATCTTCACGTTTAAATACCTTGTCAGCCATGATATTTCCGGCCAGTTCAAGATATCTTTTTTCATGCTGTTTTTCAGCGACGGCAATGGATTCGAAAACCATGGCCACGGCTTCCAGCCCCTCATCCCGCGCTACGGTAGCAAATCCCGGATACATTTCAGTCCATTCGTAATTCTCACCGGCAGCCGATTCTTTTAAATTATCAACGGTTTCTCCGATAGTTCCAGCCGGAAAAGCACCCACGATTTCAACTTCACCACCTTCCAGTAATTTGAAAAGACGCTTGGCATGTTCGCGTTCATGATTGGCTGTTTCGTCAAAAATATCGGCAATTTGAACAAAGCCATCTTTACGGGCTTTTTTTGAGAAATAGGTGTAACGGTTTCTTGCCTGGGATTCGCCGGCAAAGGCGGTTAAAATGTTTTTTTCAGTCTGACTTCCTTTTAAATTGGCCATGTGATTCCTCCCTTTTTTTTGGTTTTTCTTGGTTTTAATGAATGTCTTCTTTCCACCAGCCTTTACGGATATGGGTTTTTTTCTCCTGTTCGGCCAGTTTCTTGACCCGATAGGCAGCATCCCTTAGCACGCCGTAAAGCACACCGCAGCCGGCGTCTTCGCGATCAGCATCACCCTGGTTGGCGAGCTCGATCATTTTCTCTACCAGCTGAAACGTGGCCTTTATATTTTCGTCACATGATTTCACAATAAATGGTCTTTTTTATCAGATGGGGCACATTGAATAACGCATTTATAAGTTGAAACATTTTCGGCTTCATTATCGGACTGGTAATTATTGTGTGTTATGTTTTTTAATTAGATACAATTTCCATGCCACAGTTATTAAATCACCGGCGGTATCTGGCGAAAATCGGGCCTAAAAAGATAACCTTTCAACAAACTGTTATTATAGCGTTTTTTTAGTTAACCATTTTTAGCCAGCCGGATTAACGATGATATAACTGCATCGAGGCAACTCATACAAGTGTATCAATGAGACACTATTTTTTCAAATATTATTGAAACATTTCTTAACCGGTTAAGATCACAGCATGAAATGGTGTCCCAACAAAAAATGATACATTTTTGTATCATGAGACAATAGTGGAACTCAGATAACCAAAACGGAGATATTACCAGGAAAATTATGCGAGTCTGGTCGGTTATAAGGGATGTTGATTTAAAAACCGGTAAAGTGTGGCGCGACCGACCCCGAGCAGTGATGCGGCTTTGGATTTATTTCCACCGGTTTGCGCCAAGGCCTGCTGCACCTCAGGCAGCGCCAGCTTGCGACCAGGGCCTCTTTGGGGACCTGCCAATCGAAAATGCCTCAATTCCAATGGGAGATCTTTTATTCGAATTTCGGTACCATTGCATTTAACGATACCGAATTGAACCGCGCTTTGGAGTTCGCGGACGTTCCCAGGCCAATCGTAATCCATCATACATGTCAGCGATTCCCTTGAAACGCGAAGTCGATTTCGATGATTTGTTTGGCTATCCTCCCTTAAGAAATATTCAATTAATAGAGGAATGTCCGTTTTTCGTTCTCTCAAAGGGGGAAGGTGAATGGGGATCACATTGAGTCGATAATAGAGATCCTCCCGGAACGCATTTTTTTTAACAGCCTGTTTTAGTTTCACATTCGTGGCACTGATAACCCGTACATCGACGGTGGTGGTCTCTTCGGCACCCACTTTTTCAATGGTACCTTCTTGTAAAAATCGCAATAGCTTGACTTGTAAGGGCTTGGCCAACTCCGATACTTCATCCAGAAACAGGGTACCGCCGTCGGCCAGCTCAAAACGTCCTTTTTTATCTTTCACCGCACCGGTGAAGGCGCCTTTAACATATCCGAAAAGTTCACTTTCAATCAACCCCTCCGGTATTGCACCACAATTGATGGGAACAAAGGGCTGGTTGCGACGGTGACTCTCTTGATGAATGGCTGAAGCCACCAGCTCTTTTCCTGTTCCGGTTTCTCCAAAAATATTGACAGGATAGTCATATCCCGCGACATTTTCGATCTGCTGAAACACCTGAAGCATTTTGGCATGATTACCGATAATATCTGAAAACCCGGAAAGCCGACAAGTTTTATTACGGAAATCCACCAGATCCGATACATCCTGAAACGAGGTGAGGGCCCCGAAAAAGACCCCCTTATCATCGGTTATACAAGAGACGCCCATATCTATCGTGCGGGTCTCTCCCATCTTGGTGACAATATCGAAAGTAAACTCGTTTCTTTCGGCAATAGAGGGGTCTTTGTATAGAAATGCGCACCGGTCACCGCAAAAGGGACCGTCAAACACATCGTGACAATCCTTTCCCAAAGCCTCATCGCGGGTAAACCCGGTTATCCGTTCGGCCTCTTTATTAAAGTACACGATACGCCGCTCCGTATCGTGGACGATGATGCCTTCCCTCAAGTTGTCTAATACTTTTTCCAGAAGAAGGCGATTTGATATGAAATCATCGATACGCATTGATTGACCTGCCTATCAAGATGCGGGTTTATGACCATTTGGTCGATCAAGACCTGTCAAATTATAGCCCCACAGGTAAGGAAGGTCAAATCAGGAAAGATTGAAAGGTAAAACATAGTCTGCCGAAGGAAGAATTCAGGTATAAGCCACCCGAAGTCATTATTGAAAAATTGTCCATTGAAGCCCCCACCCAATTGGGTTATTCTCTGAATCTATTACAGCAGCCGATTCAAGATATCGCTTTCGGATAGATAGGCAATTGGAGACCGCTTCAATAATGAGTAGGGGATGCATCCGTATCAATATTTTTAGGATGTTATAACGTTAATGGGGGCCGTCTTAACAAGTTCCCTGCCACAACCATTGGATAGACCCGTTGTCACAAAGAAAAGTAAAAGTATATATTTTCGCGATTCTTTTGGTGATGGTTATTGTCGCCACCGTCGCTCTTTGCCTCCACATCCTTATCAATAATTCCGAATTTCAAAGATATATGATCCAGCGCATATCCGCCGTCAGCGATTACGATCTGAACACTGGACCGGTTCGAATTTATTTTGAGGATGGCCTGGGCATTGAAGCAAAGGAAGTGATGGCCCACTCGAAATCAAAAACCCATTCATTTCGAGCCGATCAAATCGATGTTCGATTTACGTTGAATAGCCTTCTAAAGGGACAAATAGTTCCGTCGAAAATTAACGCCAAAAAAGCCAACCTTCATTTACTGCCAAAGGATAAGACCAACCA
>JAAUYD010196965.1_pt1 | contig 10874 bp, 6 predicted proteins | sample 7278101 | NCBI WGS metagenome assembly JAAUYD01 (sample SAMN14350128, study PRJNA611818) | marine sediment metagenome | isolation source: surface marine sediment (0.6m) | place: French Polynesia: Moorea | collected 2018-08
CTACCCTTCGGGAACACCTGCGGTGAACGGGAAGCCACTCCGTGTCTATAGTAAGGAGAGGGGAAGGGGGTGAGGTTCCGACTGTATTGCACCCAACTGCAAACCGCTATATTTGATACTTCAGCTAGAGAAACCCGGTTTCTTCGAGACTAAGTACGATAATATTTGATACTTCATCTAGAAAAACCCGGTTTCTTGGGTCTTAGAGGATGTTTGAAAAGTATTATGTTTAACATCACAACCCTAAAAACCTAACCCCTAACCCCTTCCCTACTAGGGAAGGGGAACAGAAAAATAGGGGTTTTAAAGCCCCTTTCCTAGTAGGAGAGAGGTTTACCCACAGAGGTTTTAAGTAACCTTTTGGACTTTTCAAAGAACCTCTTAAGGTTTACTTTATAAATAACCTATTATAATATAAATTCTAAACTTCGGAATTTACTTAAATTGAGTATCATCAAAAACAATTATTATGAACTTTTACTCTGACGATAGTTTTTGTCAAGCTTTTGGGGCAGCTTATTTTCCTAATCAGCAAATTCAGCCTGCACTATTTGAGCTAGAAGGTAGATTATGGAAAATCCCTACCATAGATTATAAAAAGCCAATTGTTACAGGACCCTTTATTGATTTCTATGAATCTGATGAGCAGTCATCAAAAGAAGCAGTTAGTGTTGTAAAGAAAGTCGATTACATTCCCAGAGTTTCTCATAAATTGGTCACTACTAATGAGTGGTTTGAAAATAATTTAGAAACAATTTATGAACCTGCTCCCACAATTATTTGGAACAATTTTGATTCATGGGACGAATTTGTTAAGCACGTAAAACAAAAGCGTTCCAATCTATTTAGTGATACCCGCAGACGGCAAAGAAAAATGGAAAAAGAGGTAGGACCTCTAACATTTGTATTTGATGACCGTAGAGCAGATGTATTAGCAGCCTGTATGGGCTGGAAATCCGAACAATATCGCATGTCTGGATACATTGATGCTTTTGCTTATGAAGAACATGTGAGATTTTTCCAAGAACTTGTAAATAGAGACTTACTGTTAGTTTCAAGTCTTAGTGCAGGTGATAAGCTAATAGCTGTTCACCTTGGTGTACTTTTAGAAGGGCGTTTATACTGGTGGATACCTGCATATGATAGCAATTATAAAGTCTACTCTCCAGGACGTTTACTGCTTGAACTTCTTTTGAACGAAAGTTTTCAACTCAACCATAAAGAGTTTGATTTTATGATTGGAGATGAGCCTTATAAATGGTATTATGCTACCCATACCCGACTGATTAAAGAGATGGGAACTCCTCCTATATCTCTCCGGCTTCAGAGGTCTACTAAGGCTATTATGAAGCCTATATTGTCATCAGCTATAAGACCATTTCCTGGCTTAAAAAAATCATTAAAAGATATTCAAAAAAAAGTACAAGCAAAGTTATATCAAGTCACAAAATAACCTATTATCATCCGGTTTGATTGTTATTGGCGTAGTCTGGGCTTGCACTGATAAAATTAGCTTTTTCGGTGGGAAGCCTCAGAGGATGTTTGTCAAGTCTAAAAGCTTACTAAAAACCTCACTTCTTATCTCTCTCCTACTAGGAGAGAGACTTTGAAACCCCCATTCCCTAGTTAGGTTTCCAGGGTTTTGATGTTAATAACAATACTTTTCAAACAACCTCTCACATCTTACCCGCAAGGGAAGTGTGAGATGAGAGCCGAGGCAAGATCCTAATTTTTCATCTTGTTGATAAAAATATATGTTTATTAATAACATGAAATACCAGTATTAATACGAGGCGTGCAAGATGTCAGCTACGCGATAACTAAGGACTTACGTCAGTCCTGATATAAATAAATTATTTAAACGGACATAATATAATTCTTATCTATTACTTCTGATAGATGAAAATTTCCTGGTATTATTTAACTCTTGTTAAAGAATATGAGGAATAATTACTATGAACATTTACTCTGACGATACTTTTTGTGAAGCTTTTGGAGTAGCTTATTTTCCTAATCATAAAATTCAGCCTCAGTTATTTGAACTAGATGGTAGATTATGGAAAATACCCACCATCAATTCGACGAAACCGATTCTGACAGGACAGTTTATTGATTTTTATGAATCTTATGAACAGCAATTGATTTCTCCACAGGATAGGATCAAAAAATTAAATTATATTCCCAAAGCTTGTCATGGATTAGTCAGTTCAAATGAATGGTTCGATCAAAATTTAGAAGATATTTATGAACCTGCACCCACAATTATTTGGGAAGATTTTACTTCCTGGGATGATTTTGTAGAATATGTGCAACAAAATCAGCCAAAGATATTTGCTGATTCTCGAAGACGACGTCGAAAGCTAGAGAAAGAAGTAGGTCCGGTGAAATTTATATTTGATGACAACAGACCACATATTTTGGACACTTGTCTTGCTTGGAAATCTCAACAATACCGCAATTCTGGATTGATTGATGCCTTCGCTTATCAAGAACATGTACGATTATTCCAAGAACTAGCAAATAAAGGACTTCTGTTAGTTTCGAGTCTTAGCGCTGGAGAAAAACCCATAGCGGTTGACCTTAGTGCGTCTTTGAAAGGACGTTTGTATTCATGGATTCCTGCCTATGACATTTCCTATCGAAATTGTTCTCCAGGACGTTTAATCATGGAGTTTGTTTTGCAGGAGAGTTTCAAGCGTAAATATGAAGAGTTTGATTTTATGATTGGAAATGAGTCTTACAAATGGTATTATGCTACACATACCCGATTGATTTCAGAAATGGGTGTTGTTCCTGTACCTCTCAGACTTAAGAGGTCTACTAAGGCTATTGTTAAGCCTATAATATCATCGGCTGTTAGACCATTTCCTGGTTTTCAAAAATCGTTAAAACATATTCAAAAGCAAGTGGAAGCGAAGTTATATAGAGTTACGAAATAAACAATACATATTCATGGGTGGCAAGTTAAAATTAATCTAGTTTTTTATCAGCTATATCACTGGAGTTTTCTGGAAATAAATGTATTAAAAAATACCAATTGTGGAGCCAAAGTTATTTTTAGCAAACAGCTTCATAATCAGGGACTTTCAAGTAAAAAAATATCCCAAAATATCTTGTGGTACGGACATCTTGTCCGCTAATAATAAAGGATATAATGGATACTCATTCGACAAAATATATAATTTATTTCTTGTCAGTTCCTAAATGAGGCTCAAATGCTATGTGTGAATTGAAAATAAGCTATATAAATCTAAGTTAATGCCGAAAAAATATATCAATTTTTTTGAAGCTATATTCACAATATTCTCTTTAATACATTATTCAGCAGGAATTATTCCCCTGATACTAACCAGGGGTGCGAGTGAGGGAGATGGAGTAGTTCTCACATCATTTAATTTTGCATTAAATCAACTGGGATTCCTGATAAATTATTTGATAACTTTTTGTCTACTGACGCTGAGATGGAAGAAAATTGTTTTTGTACTTAGTAAAGATAGATTTTTATCTCTGCTAGTAGGAATAGCAGTTATTTCCTGTCTATGGTCTGTTTCTCCATCCATGACTATTAAAGAGGGTATCAGTTTAATTTTAACTACTTTATTTGGGCTTTACTTTGCTACACGTTACACCCTGAGAGAACAGATAAAGTTATTGAGTTGGATGTTTATTATAGTCATAATTCTCAGCATTATATTTGCTGTAGTTCCACCAAGATATGGACTGATGGGTGGAGTACATGCTGGAGTTTTTCGGGGAATATACACCCATAAAAATAATTTTGGCAAAATGATTACACTTGGTGCAATTATATTCTTAATTCGAGCTATTGATGCCAAAAAATATAATTTAATTTTCTGGTTTTTGTTCTTAATTTCAATCATTTTATTAGCTGCTGCCCGTTCGACAACAGCTTTGGGTGTTTTCGTAATTATGTTACTTTTATTTTTTATATATCGTACCTTCAGGTGGCGCTATGAGGTGATGGTTCCCACAACTTTTGCCATAGCAACTTTTGGCGGAGGATTGTTAATGTGGATTGTTGATCAAGCAGAGAGTTTGGCAAGTTCAATCGGTAAAGATACAACACTCACCGGTCGTACAGATTTTTGGCCCTTCCTATGGGAAATGATTGAAAAACGTCCTATGCTAGGTTATGGTTTTAGTGCATTTTGGGAGTCTAACGATGCTTTTTATATATGGCGGGCAGCTAACTGGAAAGTTACCGATCCACACAATGGCTTTTTAGACCTAGCATTGGGTCTAGGGGCTTTAGGGGTCGCTGTATTTTTTATCGGATTTTTCCTTAATGTCCTCAAAGCGATTAACTTGGTGCATCTAAGTAAGACAACAGAGGGGCTTTGGCCATTGTTGTATTTGACCAACATCATCATAGCTAATCTGACTGAAACTTCACTGCTGGCGGGTGGTCTTTATTGGGTTCTGTATGTCACAGTATCTTTCTCTCTACTTATACCATCTGAACAAGGGACAAAAACATTTAAATAAATTAATTAATTTATCAATGAATTATTTATGAATATTAGAAAAATCAAATCTTATCTTACTAAGATAATTCAGAAACCGATAGTACGCAATACTTTATTGATGCTTCTTTCCAATGGGCTGAAATTATTTGTGCAAGCAGCCTATTTTGTCATCATTGCTCGTAGTCTTGGTAGTGAACAGTATGGAGCTTTTGTGGGAATAGTTGCACTGGCAACGCTATTCCTGCCCTTTGTCAATTGGGGCAGTGGAGAGATTATGATTAAACATGTCTCTAGAAACAGAGCTTTGTTCAGTGAATACTGGGGGAATACACTGTTTATTATACTTGTTTTTAGCTTAGTATTAACTACTGTACTAGCATTTGTCGCTAAAAGCATTATTCCTATTCCAGTATCCCCAGTAACTATAATTCTTTTTCTGCTGGCAGAATTACTTTTTAAATTAATTATAGATGCTAGTGGTAAGGCATTTATGGCTGTCGAGATGCTCCACAGAACAGCTCAAATCAACATTTTATTTAGTATCAAAAATTTAGTTGGTGCTGTAATTTTAGTCGTCTTTTTTCCAAAGGCTACTTTGACTGTGTGGGCGATTTTATATTTCACTAGTACACTAGCCTTGGCTTTAATTACTTGTTTAATGGTAAATCGCTTCTTAGAATCTCCCAGGTTGGCACTTTGGCGCTTCAAATCTGAGGCTATGCAAGGGTTTTACTTTTCTCTAGATGCAGCTGCTGACAATATCAATCAAAATATAGACAAAACTCTGTTAACTCGTCTTTCTACATTAGAAGCAACAGGGATATATGGAGCTGCTTATCGTTTAATTGATGTAGCATTTGTACCGATTGCCTCTCTTATGGCTGTTACCTATGCCAAGTTTTTTCAAAAAGGTGAAACAGGTATTAGTGGAAATATCAAATTTGCTATTCAATTATCATTAATAGCAGGTTTGTATGGTTTTTTAGGGTCATTATGCCTATTCTTTTTTGCTCCCATTGTGCCGTATATATTAGGTGAAGAATATGTAAATGTAGTAGAGGCATTACATTGGTTAGCTCCCCTGCTTTTGATTGCAAGTCTAAGCTTTTTTGCTGCCGATACGTTAACCGGAGCGGGATTTCAGGGAGTGCGCAGTGCTATACAAGTTACTGCGGCAATGTTGAATTTACTGCTTAATTTTTGGCTGATTCCTATATACTCTTGGAAAGGTGCTGCTTGGTCTAGTTTGGCATCAGATGGATTAAATATGGTTGGCTTGTGGGCATTAGTATTTATTCTCTATCGACGAGAACTTAACAGAAAAGCAAAACTTAATCTCAGCAATATAAATAATAATAGTAATATTGCAGTAGATTTACCGGCAACCGATTACAATCAAAATACAAAATCCCTACTTCCCTCAACCAAAGATAATAAGAAAAGTTATACCATTATCTGTGTTGATGATAGTCCAAGTGTGCTAAACATCATAGACAGCTTTTTATATAATTTGGATGATGCTTTGTTTTCGGTAATTTTAATTACCGATCCATTGAAAGCCCTTGTCGAAATTATTCGGGAAAAGCCAGATATAATCCTATTAGATATAGGTATGCCAAACTTAGATGGTTATCAATTATGTTCATTGTTGCGTAACCATTCGGACTTTCAAAACACACCTGTAATTATGGTAACTGGAAGAAATGGTTTTATAGATCAAGCAAAAGCAACAGCTGTCGGAGCTTCTGGATATTTAATCAAGCCGTTTACCCAAGCTGAATTAATCAAAATTTTGTTTAAAAATTTACGTTAAATTTTTGTGTTTTGTGAGGATAATAAATATATATAGCAATCCGGAATCAGTTGTGAGAAAACACTTAACCTGTAAACATAACTTTTAAAACTCATTAACAACCTCTTTTGTGGCTAAAATTATATACATTGCGTAATACATAGTTCCATAGGCAGTTATATAAAGTACGTTATGCATCTCCGTATTTTCTTATGAATCATTTAGGATTGCTATAGGAATCCCGTTTGATGCGTTAAATTACTCGTAGAGATAGGGAACAGGGAACAGGGAACAGGGAACAGGGAATAGGGAATAGGGAATAGAGAATAGGGAACAGGGAATAGGGAATAGAGAATAGGGAACAGAGAACAGGGAATAGGGAACAGGGAACAGGGAACAGGGAACAGGGAACAAGAAAGAAGGGAGGTCGAATTGTAGTGAGTTCTTAAGTACAAGCTACGTCAACAAAAATCAAATATAAGTCCTATAATATATCAAATATAAGTCCTATAATATAATGTCAAAACAATAATTTTTTTTGTTTTTATTTGCTAACCACAAATAAAAGAATAATTTTTTATAGTACATTCAAAGTTTGAGAATTATAGGAGCTAATTAAAAACAACATCTTTTCCCATAATCAGAATTATTTGATTGAGTAGATTTTTTGATAGAAAAAAAGTTTGTAATTTATCTAATTAAAAGAAAGTAATTTGCCTCAGGGTAGCATTATCGGAAGGTGAAGAATGAATAAAAAAAATTTATTTCTGGCAGTAGTAATCTTTGGTCTATCCCTGGTTTCAATATTATCTATACAAGTAGATGCACAGAATATTCCGTTGACAGAACAGATAATTATTGACCAATTTGGATGGCGACCTCAAGCTGTAAAAGTTGCTATATTTGCTAATCCCATTAAAGGTCAAAATTCGCAAATTAAATATCAACCAGGTTCCCAGTTTGAAGTTCGACGTCAAGATAACAATCAAACTGTGTATACTGGTGCTATTAAAGCTTGGAAAAATGGTGTAATGGATGAATCCTCAGGTGATAAAGTTTGGTGGGGTGATTTCACTGGCTTGAAAACCGAAGGTAGCTACTATATTTACGACCGGGCAAACAATCTGCGTTCTTTTACCTTTGACATTAGAAATGATATTTATAATCAGGTTCTTAAGGCTGCGGTAAGAACATTTTATTACCAACGTTGTGGGACAAATATTCCTAGAAAATATGGTGGTAATTGGAATCATCAAGCATGTCATATTGGTAAAAATCAAGATTATGCTGCCTTGCGTTACACCACAAACACTCAGCCTCAAGATGTTCATGGTGGTTGGCATGATGCGGGAGATTTTAATAAATATGTTCCCTTTACTACCAAAACACTTTGGAATTTAATTAATGCCTACGAACTGAATCCCGCTGCATTTACTGATAATTATAATATCCCCGAAAGTGGTAATGGTGTTCCCGATATTTTAGACGAAATAAAATGGGAATTAGATTGGATTTTGCGGATGCAAATGGCAGATGGTTCCGTTGCCAATCGTGTTGCTAGCACTAATGGGGGAGAGTTTGCCGGAATGCCAAATAAAGATATAACGAGGAGATATTATACTGAACCAACTACTTGGTCAACGGCAAGTTTAATTATTAGCAGCGCCAACGCATCACGTCTATTTCAAAACTTCAATAATGTCTATCCTGGCTACAGTGAAAAATTGATTGCTGCTGCGGAAAATGCTTGGAAATACCTTGAATTAAATCCCAATAAAATCCCTAAAGATGGTCATGATTATGGTAGTAAAGGAAAGTTAGGGGTTGCTGCCCAAGCTGATGAAAAAGAATCTGACGATATGTGGCGTTTTTGGGCAGCAGCGGAACTCTACCGAGCAACAGGTAAAACGGTTTATAAACAATATTTTGATAGTAATTATACGCCACCAAAAGACGGCTGGTTTGACCCCATGGGTGATAAAGAAAGGTCTTGGCATAAGCAATTTGCCTATGTTACTTATGCCCAAACTCAAGGTGCAGATAAAGCAAAAGTAGCTGAGATTAAAAATGCCCTGAAAACCATAACATCGTGGTACAACAATCTTGATATCAACAAAGAAGATCCATATCGTGCCTTTGTTTGGGATTATTACTGGGGTTCTAATCAGGTTAAAGCAGACTGGGGTATTACTTTTCTTTTAGCCAGATTATTGGAGGTGGAACCATCACGCAACCAATTCTATGAGCAAAATGCCGAGGAGTATCTCCACTATTTTCACGGTCGGAATCCCCTTTCATGGGTTTACCTGAGCAATATGGGAGCAAAAGGGGCAAAAGCAGGTGCCGAAAAGAGTGTGATGGAAATAGTACATGGTTGGTTCCATGACGGCAGTGTATACGATGGTACTAACTCTAAGTATGGACCTGGTCCGGGATTTGTATCTGGTGGACCAAATAAATATTATGAAATTAAACAGGTTGCTCCTCCCTTTGGGGAACCACCGCAAAAAGCGTATAAAGACTGGAATACCCCTTGGAATGTGTGGAAACGGTTTTCAGAAGGTTCTTGGACGATAACAGAGCCAGCAATTTATTATCAAGCTGCCTATGTCAATTTGTTGGCATATTTCTGCGAAAATGACAGGTAAGAATATAAACACACCGGAATGCACCTAGGTGAAAAACCGGGTTTATTGAGAATGACTAATGGTGAAAACCTAAATTTTGTGTTTATAAACCCGGTTTTTTGGTCTTGTTGTGAATAAATAGTAAATTTATGATTACCAAAGAAAAAATGAGGATAGCTTTTGTTACTCAACCCTTCTATTATACTTCTTTCCCAAACCCTTCAGATTCCATAGGCATTGTGACTTCCCAGATAGTACGTCGTTTAGCTGCCAATTGTGAGGTGGTTGTATATACACCAGTTGAGGGAAAAACACTACAGAAAAAAACAGAATCTTATGAAGGTGTAGATTATCAATATATTCCTATAGTCAGGGATAGATTATTCAATAAAATTATTGACAAGATCCCAGGAATATTTAATACCAAAAAACCTAATTATGCATCTAAGTTATACTATTATTTTTATGGACTTCAAATTGCCAAGGAATTAAAAAAACGAAAAATAGACATTGTTCATGTTCATAATTTTTCTCAATATATTCCTGTTATTCGGGCATTAAACCCTGAAATAAAAATTGCCTTGCACATGCATTGTGAATGGTTGACACAATTAGACTATGACATGATACAAGGGAGGCTAAAAGATGCAGATTTAATCATTGGCTGTAGCGAATATATAACAAACAAAATTCGCGTTAGATTTCCAGAATTTGCTGATAAGTGTCAAACTGTTTACAATGGGGTAGATTCCCATTTTTTCTATAGTATAGAAAGTAAAAAAAATGCGGATATTAATGATGTAAAACAGCTACTATTTGTCAGCAGAGTATCCCCAGAAAAAGGTGTACATATATTATTAGAGTCTCTAGAAAAAATAGTAAACAATTTTCCAAAAGTACATCTGAATATAGTCGGTAGCACTGAAGAGGCATTACCGAAGGAATTTATTATTAATTTAAGTAATGACAATCAAAAAGTAGCTGAATTAATTTCATTTTATGCTACCGATCCAGTTACAGGGAAAGAATTAAGCTACTTTGAACAATTGCAAAAACAAATCTCACCAGAATTAGCAAAAAATGTAACTTTTTGGGGTTCTGTTCCCCATGAAAAACTGAATAAATATTATCAGAATGCGGATATATTTATTAATTCTTCATTGAGTGAAGCTTTAGGAATGCCAATTTTAGAAGCAATGGCTGGTAGTGTTCCCGTTGTGGGTAGTCGTGTAGGAGGAATTCCAGAAGCTGTCTTAAACGAAAAAACAGGATTTGTAGTTGAACCAGGGGATGCAAATGAATTAGCAGCAGCGCTATTACGTATTTTGAAAGATGACAATTTGAGAATGTCTATGGGAGATGCTAGTTATCAACGAGCTGTAGATTTATTTTCCTGGGATCATATTGTTGAAAATTTGTTGTACCATTACAATAATTTTTCCTAAAAACAATAGACATCTGGTGAAAAAGAATGTTCCAGACGTAAAATTTTATGACTGGAACAAGGGTTGTAGCTGACGCATATTTAATTTCCACCAGATGACTAATGAGATTTTCCGATACTATCATTCTTCTACATATATAATTTTGTGAACTTCAAAAATATCGTGAACAATTATTTTATAGACTTATATTCAGGTATTTGTAGGGTGCGTTATGACTTGAGTCTAACGCACCAAAATCTTGATAAGATATTGGATTATTCGTGATTATTCTTATTTGTAAGGTGTGTTATGACTTGAGTTCAACACACCAAAATCTCTACGGGATAACACACCCTACCTGTTGTTTAACAATCAAATAATAGTCTGATAACACACCGGAATGCACCTGGGTCAGAAACCGGGTTTATTGGGAATATTGACCTGTCAAAATCCTAATTTTTCGTTCATAAACCCGGTTTCTCCAGTTTATTGGGAATATTGACCTGTCAAAATCCTAATTTTTCGTTCATAAACCCGGTTTCTC
>JAAUYD010260972.1_pt1 | contig 10874 bp, 10 predicted proteins | sample 7278101 | NCBI WGS metagenome assembly JAAUYD01 (sample SAMN14350128, study PRJNA611818) | marine sediment metagenome | isolation source: surface marine sediment (0.6m) | place: French Polynesia: Moorea | collected 2018-08
ATCAAAAGCTATCAAATTTAACGAAAATGGAGATGCTTTCAAATTTGACCGGACAATGCGCTGGCAGATGATGTTTGGTAAACCGAAAGATTAATATCGATAAAAAATTTGGTCATTTTTCATTTTACAAATTATAGTTTAGTTATTAGCGAAAAGGCAAAATTTTGTGCTGTTTGAAAAAATCCAGGAAAAGTAAAATCAGCCCTTAATATATCTCGCAAACGTATGCGAAATTAAAAAACCAACTATATTTGTGCCTTTAAAAATTAAGCCCATGATAGTTGGTGTTCACAAGGAAATAAAAAATAATGAAAACAGAGTGGCACTTACTCCGGCAGGTGCTAAGGAGCTTGTTAAGAGAGGTCATAACGTTTATATACAAACGGCGGCTGGCAATGGCAGCGGCTTCTCAGATGACGAATACAAAAGTGCCGGAGCGGAGATATTGCCTACCATTGAAGCAACGTATGAGATTGCTGAAATGATCTTAAAAGTCAAAGAACCTATTGAACCCGAGTACAAGCTTATTAAAGAGGATCAATTGGTTTTCACATACTTCCATTTCGCTTCATATGAACCTCTTACTAAGGCTATGATGGAAAGCAAGGGCATTTGTCTTGCTTATGAAACGGTGGAAAAGGCAGATCGTAGTCTACCATTATTGGTACCCATGTCGGAAGTCGCGGGCAGAATGTCCATCCAGGAAGGGGCTAAGTATTTGGAAAAGCCGATGCAAGGAAGGGGCATACTAATGGGTGGAGTTCCCGGCGTCCGTCCGGCCAAAGTATTGATACTTGGTGGTGGCGTAGTGGGCACAAATGCTGCAAAAATGGCGGCCGGTATGGGGGCCGATGTAACTATTATGGACCTTAACCTTAACCGCCTTAGGTATTTGGATGATGTGATGCCAGCCAATGTGAATACGTTCATGTCCAATGAATACAATATTCGCGAACTGATCAGCTCGCACGACCTGATCGTTGGAGCTGTACTGATACATGGAGCCAAAGCACCACACTTGATTACCAAAGATATGCTAAAAGATATGCGCCCAGGCACCGTGCTAGTAGATGTAGCCGTGGATCAAGGTGGTTGTATAGAAACATGTAAACCTACCACACATCAGGATCCAACATATATCATAGATGACATTGTACATTACTGCGTGGCAAACATGCCTGGCGCTGTGCCATATACTTCAACACTGGCTCTCACAAACGCTACTTTGCCATATGCTATTGAACTAGCAAACAAAGGGTGGAAAAAAGCCTGTCAAGAGAATAATGAACTAAAACTTGGGTTGAATGTAATCAACGGACAGATTGTATATCAAGCGGTATCAGAAGCTTTCAATTTGCCATACACTAATGTCCAAGAGTTTCTTAATTAATCCATACGATCATAAATTGGGATGCTGTCTATAAATTTGTAGTCAGCATCTTTTTTTTGGCAGCAGTAATGCCTTAAACCATTGGTTAAAACGACATACTCAGCACCTATGGTCTGATTATAGATCATGGCCTGGTCCAAACTGTTTTGACTAACACGGACCTTGAAAGATTTGCACTCTACCAATAACCGGGGCTTACCCAGGGTATCATAAACGAGGATATCCGAGCGCTTCTTTAAGTTATTGTAAGTTAATCCGCTTTCAATTTTCATTAATGATTTTGGGTAACACAGGTTCTGGATTAGATAATGAACAAAGTGTTGTCTTACGAGCTCTTCAGGGGTCAAATGGACAAACTTTTTCCTAACGATATCAAAAATCTCCTTTTTTTCTTCTTTTTCTCTGATTTTGAGATCAATTTCGGGCAAGTTCAATTGCATGATTCTGTAAAGCTAAGCGTTCGGATCATTAAAAAAGCTTCTGAGAAGTACAAATGCCACTGATTCCACTAGAATTTCAGCCATACGCGGTCATTGCCATAATTGCCATGATGTTCATAACCATTTATTGGCAATGGCTCAAACCCACAGTGGCATTTCTGTTTGCTTCTTTGGTGCTTTTGGTCCTGGGGATTATTACACCACGTCAGGTCCTTGAAGGTTTTTCAAATCAGGCTATTGCTAGTGTAGTTATGGTTATTCTTCTTACCGCGGGTATTCGTGAGAACTTCAACCTAGAGGTCTTCTTGGATAGAGTATTTGGCAGAGCTAACACATACCGTAGCTTTCTGTTTTCGATGATGAGCAAAGTAGCCCTGTTATCATCATTTGTGAACAATACTCCGGTGGTAGTTCTGATGACCCCGTATGTCTTCGGTTGGGGACGAAAAAGGAAAATTTCACCATCAAAGCTATTAATTCCTTTGTCCTATGCCACCATACTGGGCGGTATGATCACAGTAATTGGTACATCTACTACATTGGTTCTAAACGGCTTTTTACTTGAGAATAAGCTCGACCCTATCAACCCGATAGATCTGCTTGTGGGAGGCAGTGCCGTTTCAGTAGTGTGTATCTCATTTTTGGTTCTTTTCAGCGATAGGTTATTGCCAAGCCGTACGGATGTAATGGAACGCTTTGAATTGAATAAGAGAGAGTATCTGATCGAAAAAAGACTCAGTGTCAACTCACCTCTCATAGGGAAAACAGTAATCGATGGGGGTTTAAGAAATTTGAATGGTGTCTATTTGGTGGAGATCATAAGAGATGAACAGCTCATTACTCCGGTAGGGCCCGAAGAGATCATTCAATATGACGATATTTTGATATTTGCCGGCAACACCAATAATATCATTGATCTGACGCTTACAGATATAGGAATAGAGTTGCCGCCGAAATTGGCCCCTTCTACCAATGGAAAAGTTAAAGTGGTAGAGGCGGTAGTTAGTGCCAATTCAAGCTTGATTGGAAAGACTATAAAGGAGTCTAACTTTCGCGAAAGATATGATGCTGCTGTTGTAGCCATCCATCGCAACGGAGAAAGACTAAGTGGAAAAATAGGAAGGATAAGTTTGAAGCCCGGAGACGTCCTTCTTATGTACACCGGTGGGCAGTTTATGAGCCGTGTAGACCTTTATAAAGACCTCTATGTGATAGCCGGGGAAGAGAAGGAAATTAGGCCTGGAAAGCCTAATTTGTCCAAGCTGTATACTATGATTGCAGCTTCTACACTATTACTCTTTGGCCAGTTCTTTAATCTATTTGTATCCTTACTCATACTACTATCGCTGGCCGTAGCTTTGAGATTGGTCACATTGAAAAATGTAAAGCGAGATTTAGACATTAACCTGGTGGTTATATTGGTATTATCTATTTCCATTGGTGAGGCGATGATCAATTCCGGAGCCGGGGAGTTGATAGCTTCAGGCTTGATACACCTTCTTTCAGACTATGGGACGATCGCGGTACTATGTGGTCTTATGGTCATCACAACCTTGTTGACATCCTTTATCACCAATGTTGGTGCTATCGCCATCTGTTTTCCCCTGGCACTAGCCACAGCCAGCAATTTGGGTGTTTCAGGCGAACCTTTCTTTTTAGCCATAGCATTCGCTGCATCAGCTGCATTCTTAACTCCAATTGGCTATCAAACTAATCTGATCGTTTATGGTCCCGGTGGATATAATTTTAAAGATTTTTTAAGGGCGGGTTTCCCGGTAACCATTCTTTATCTCATAATGACACTGGCGATCATCCTCTACCGCTATAGTGAAGTTTTCAATGCATGAAGTTGAGTGTCTATAGAATAATATTGATCAGCGTGACGTTTCTTTAGATGTCTCAAATCCAGGGATGCGAACCAAAAGAAGAAGTGCCAACCCAATGACGAAAAAAACCATTAAGGCTAACACGCTATTTCTCATTGAATCATACAACTGTTCTATGAAGCCATAGGTAAATGTGCCAAACGCTATAGAAAGGTTAAAGGTGATGTCAAAAAAACTAAAAAAAGAGGCGTGATCATTAGAATCTGTAGGGATGAGTTTTGCAAATGTAGCCCTTGACAAAGACTGAATACCTCCCATTACCATACCCACTAAGAACGCCAGTCCAAAGAATTCGAACTCTGTGGTGGTAAAATAAGCTCCACCACAAATGAAAATCCATATGATTACCATCGATTTTAGCGTAAAAATATTTCCTTTTAGATTGGATATATGAGCAAACAAATAGGCCCCTCCTACGGCCACGAGTTGTATGATCAATACGGTGAGAATCAGTGAATCAGTAGGTAGTTTAAGCTCCTTTGAGCCAAAACTCTGCGCCAGATACATTACTGTTTGCACACCCATATTATAAAAAAAGAAGGCCAATAAATAAAGTTTCATCATCTTCATTTCTGAGAGCAGCCTGATGACCTTCATTATTTCCTGGTAGCCTTTTGTAAGGATAGTGCTGGCAGGTCTTTTTTTATAATTATAATCCGGAACACGTCTAAATGTAATCTGGGAAAAACCAATCCACCATAACCCAACCATCAAAAATGCTGATCGTGTAGCAATGCCTTTATCCATACCAAAGAAATCGTGATATGTGATTACTACCAGGTTGATTACCAGTAAAATCACACTGCCGATGTAACCCAACGAATAGCCCTTGGCACTTACTTGGTCAAACCGATCTTGGCTGGCAATTTCAGGCAGGAAAGCATCATAAAAAACGAGCCCCCCCGAATACCCGACACTGGCGAGTATGGAACAAATAATTGCCCACTCCACATTGCCTCCCGTAAAAAAGAAAAGGCCAATACAAGCTAATGACCCTGTGTACATAAAAACTTTTAGAAAAAACTTCTTATTCCCAGAATAATCTGCCATTCCCGAAAGTAGGGGCAGGATCACAGCCACAAAAAGAAAGGAGAATGAAAGTGCGTAAGAATATAGAACTGTATTTATTACTTCGAAACCGAAAAAATCTATTCTGTCCTCACCATTAGTTCCCGTTGTTACAGTATTATAATAAATGGGAAAAATAGCTGATGTTATGACCAGGGAGTACACGGAGTTGGCCCAATCGTACATGGCCCAGCCGTTGATGACGCGCTTGTTGTTGAGTTCCATTGAAATAAAAAAGGGTATCTGAATTAAACAGAAACCCTTTTATTAACTTAAAATTATAAAAAACAATTACTCTTCTAATTCCTGAAGTGTAGTATACAGAAGTTTTCTGGCATTTGCCTTTCTCAACTCTAATTCTACATCAGATACCAAACCACGTTTTGCTTCTTTATCCACCTTCATGGCAATAGTGATCTGATCGCGTTCTACTTCATCCAATTTGTCCTTTTCAGTGGTAACCCAAAGAATTACATCAGACGGCTCAATGAATACATCATTGGCCTGAACACGAGGCTCACTACCCCATTGATCGGTTTTCTTAGGTTCTCCAATGTAGAGGTAACTTACCAAAGATTTCCTTTGAAGTTTACGAAGTTGTGAAGCGTCAGGAATACGCTGTTTAACATTTATGGTTACTTCGCGTAATACAGTAGTTACCATAAAAAAGAACAACAGCATAAATATAATATCTGGTAGTGCTGAAGTAGGGATATCCTGTTTCGTACTGGCCTTCTTCTTAAATTTTGACATTCCTAACCTCCGATTTTAGTTGGTTCAGCAATAGACAAGTTCATTGGAAACTCCAATTTACCATCTTTCAATCCACGACCTTGATCGTAAAGCCGCTTGTTCTCAGGATCCGTAAGATCTGAAGCAATATCTCTCCATTGCTTATTGGTAACTCCCACACGATCCGCATACATATCATAATATGCTCCTTGGATCTGATCCAGCACTTCTACGAATTTTTCCTGGGTTGTACCACGGTCAGTCTTTAAAGATACAATAGCATCTTTTGGACTGTCAGATGATTCAGGGTCTCGACCATTATTAAGAACAAAATCCTTAATCATTTGCTTGATTTTCTTTACGTCTTCCAGGGGGTCACCTTCTACAAGTAACTTGTCCGCAGAATTGATCTGTATCTTGAACAAATTACGTTCAGGTATTTTGATATCGATATTCTCAATATCTTCCGGATTTGGAGGTAGCTGTAAGCTCAGCCCCCTGTCATTCGCAATAGTTGTGGTAACCAGGAAGAAGATCAACAGCAAGAAAGCTATGTCTGCCATCGAGCTGGAATTAATTTCTGGCTTATCTCTTCCCTTATTTCGAGCCATTACTTAAGCGCTTTGTGTATTTCAGAAAAAACAATACCTATTAAGGCCACAACAAATAAAATGTACATGGTGATCAACGCTCCACCAACGGCCTTACTAACTCCTGCTGATACTCCAGCAGCAACTGCCTTTGCATTCAATACATCATCGGCAATAGCCCATGAAATTAAATACAACACTCCTATGCCTACGATGGCACCCAAAGGCTTGATCAGCGACTTAGGGTCGCCCAAGGAGTTTATTATCGGCATTACAACAGCGGTAACAATCGCTATTAACACGAGGATATATGCAACCCATAATCCTATGTCTACAAAATTTTCCATATAGTTAAGTTCTATACGTTATTTATTACTTGGATAATTTATGCTTAACCAATAGGTCAACCAATGTAATAGAAGCATCCTCCATTTGATTCACCAAAGAATCTATTTTGGACACCAGGTAGTTATAAAATACTTGTAATATGATACCAACAATAAGACCAGCCACAGTTGTCAAAAGGGCCACTTTAATACCATTTGCCACAATTTGAGGAGAGATATCGCCCGCAGCCTCAATTGCGTCGAATGCTCCAATCATACCAATTACCGTACCCATGAAGCCAAGCATCGGTGCAAGTGCAATAAAAAGCGATACCCAAACAAGTCCTCTTTCCAATCTGCCCATTTCCACTGAGCCATATGCGATGATAGATTTCTCCACCATTTCAATACCTTCTGACATCCTCATCAAACCTTGGGTGAAGATAGAAGCAACAGGACCTCTTGTACCTCTGGTAACTTCTTTTGCTGCCTCAACACCTCCATTAGAAAGTGCGTCTTCAACGGTAGAAAGAAGTTTGTCTGTATTGGTGGTAGCAAGATTCAAGGTTATAATTCTTTCAATGGAAATTGCAAGACCGATGATCAGACAGATCAATACGGGAGTCATAAATTGCCAGTCTCCTTCAATAAACTTGTCTTTGATGATTTGATGAAACGACTCCGCAGCTTCGCCTTCATCACTAATTGGTGCTGTAGTTGCAGGCTCTTCTTCTTGGACAGGCTCCTCTACAGCGGGTTCTTCTGCAGCAGTAGTATCTACTTCTGTAGCTGTAGTATCTGTTGCATCATCCTGAGCCTTCACCTGAAACCCTAGGGTTAATAACCCAGCCAGCGCCAATAATGTCAATAGTTTTTTCATAATTCAAGTTTTAAAGTATCTCTTAAATGAGAGGATTGTTAAATGATTAAGTAATTATAGTCTAAAGTTAGTTAAAGTTTCATAAATCTGGCGGAGAGGAAGGGATTCGAACCCCCGGTGCCCTTTTGGGGCACACTCACTTTCCAGGCGAGCACCTTCGACCACTCGGTCACCTCTCCGAAATGCGAACCGTTTGCTCACAAGAAGCACAAATAAATCAATAAAAAACACTTTATGCAAACATAAAATAAATTTAAATGGGGTCAAATGAGGGACAATTCACCACATATTTCAACCTTCATTTTACTCTCTATTTTCTCCATATTTTGCTCTTCCGCCAAGGTGATCATCAGTTTGGCCAAGGCTGCCTCTAATGTGAGGTCCATGCCTTCTATAACTCCTATCTTTGACAAGTGCCTGCTGGTTTGGTATCTTCCCTGTTGCACCCTACCTCCCGGACATTGAGAAATATTGATAAGTGCAATACCATTTTCAATCGCCCTCTCTAATTCATTAACGAACCACTCCGCAGTTGTCGTATTACCCGCACCATAAGTTTCCAATATTATACCCTTTAAACCGGTAGTAGAAACTACGGAGGTTACGAAAGACTTGGTCATTCCGGGAAATAGCTTAAGAATAGCTATGTTACTATCAAATTTATCATGAAGTATTAGCTCAGCAACCCGGTATGGCAAGATGGCCGCACGATTGTAGTTGATTTCAACTCCTGACTCTGCCAAGGATGGATAGTTTTCAGATTCAAAAGCATCGAAAAAAACGCTCTCTACTTTTTTCGTTCTATTACCTCGAAAAAGTTTATAATCAAAATAAATACACACTTCCGGAACCAAGGCCCTGCCTTGTTCTTTTGCCGAGGCAATCTCTAAAGCATTGATCAAGTTTTCTCTGGCATCCGTTCTTAACGATGTAATTGGCAATTGCGCTCCTGTGAAGATGACCGGTTTGGACAGGTTTTCCAACATGAAACTTAACGCCGAGGCTGAAAAGGCCATAGTATCCGTACCATGGAGGATCACAAAGCCATCGAAGTTGTCATACTCCTGAGCTACTAATCGCCCCATGTTCACCCAATCCTCCGGCGTAATATTCGACGAATCAATTGGATTTTCATAACTAATCACTGTAAGATTTAGCTCCAGCAAACGTAAAGAGGGTATGTGCTCCAATATAGAGGAAAAGTCGAAAGGTATCAACGCACCACTTTCATCATGTATCATGCCCAGAGTGCCGCCGGTGTAAATGATAAGTATGGAAGCTTCAGGCTCCTTAAATACCGATGTGATTATGTTAACTCGACTATACATCACCAAATAACTGCTTGGCATTATCACTTGTTGTGGTAGCCAGTTCCTCTAATTCTATTTCTTTTATTTCAGCCACTCTTTCTGCAATTAGTTTTACATAAGCCGGCTCATTTCTCTTGCCCCTTTTAGGTACCGGCGCCAGGTAAGGACTATCCGTTTCCAAAACTATTTTTCCCAAGTCAACCTCCGGAAGTACTTTATCAAGACCTCCATTCTTAAATGTAGCCACTCCGCCAATACCAAGGTAAAAACCCATATCTGTAATCCGTTTAGCTTGCGAAGCATCACCTGTGAAGCAATGAAACACCCCTGTCAAGTCATCATCTTTTAATACCTCAACAAGCTCTATGGTCTCGTCTATTGACTCTCTACAATGAATGACTATGGGCATCTTATATTCCTTGGCCCATGAAACCTGAATGTTGAATGCCTCCTTCTGTTGTTCCCAATAGGTCTTGTCCCAATAAAGATCTGTACCAATCTCGCCGACGGCAACGAATTCTCGTTTTCCCAACCACTCTTCTACCCGATATAGCTCCTTTTCAAAGTTTTTATTCACCGAACAGGGATGTAGCCCCATCATGGACTTACAAAAAGAATACTTCTCTTCCACCTCCATCATATCTTCTATGCTCGTATGATCGATGTTAGGCATGTAAATTTTTGCTATGCCACTTTCCTGAGCACGAGTCAACACATCTGTCAAATCCTCTTTAAACGCTTCTAAATAAATATGTGCGTGGGTATCAATTAAAGGTTGCATCGCTGTAATAATATGCAGAATTAAGAAAGTCACAATTGAAAAATGAAAAATTAGTTCTATTTTCTAGCCGCACGCTGCAAGCATGGCATACTATTTATTTCCGATTTGCTCTACCAGTACTGCGTGCCCTCTACTCCCCACCTTTTGCGTTTTCGCTTGATATTAGGAGCCTCAAGCTCGCACCCCATAGAAATACAAGTCTAAAATAGTACAACTTGAACCATTTGTTTTTCAGAGGGGGTGGTTTCTTGAGGAGGCGAAGAACCACCTTAACTTTCGCCTATTCTACCTTTTTTCCATCTTCCCTTTTTTAGTCGGACGCCAGTAATTTCAGATTTTTCTTTCTATAAACTTGACGAAGTAGGGTTAGTATCTCCTTCCTTTCCAATAAACAGGGGTGGGTATCAGAAAATATACTGATGACAGGGTAGCAACTGCTGTTTGATAAAATTCGAAAACCAATAAATTGGCGACTGGAATATTCTCATTCATCTTTTTTGAAACAGTGGCTACGATGTACGACTGAAATAGTGCTTTAGCAATGAAAACTGCCAGCGCAATTTTCCACTGTAAAAAAAACAAAGCTATTATAACTGGATAGTACAAGGCCTGCATCAAAAGAAGAAATACCACAGACAACGGAAGCTGAACGGCCCCTTTGAGCCACCTCTTGCGCTGACGAAAGAGCTTTTTTAAATTTCTTACAGGTTCCGTGGCTGCGGAAGATTCATACGAAACTACGTGTCGTGTCTTAAATCCTTTTTTGGTCACCTCTTTAAAGAGTTCCAGATCTTCTGTTACGGAAAAAGGTATAGTTTCATACCCGCCGACGGCTTCATAAGCTTCCCTGGTGATAAACATGTTATTACCCATCGCCACCACCGGCTTTCCAAGATCATGTAACCCCTTGATCATACCAAGGGCAAAAAGCCAGTCCATATTTTGCCAAACTGACTTCACACTCGTAATACCCACCACAATACCGACTCCCGGTGCATACGCTGTCAGCAAACCCTGAATCCAATACGGATTTACCTGACAATCAGCATCCGTTATATACAAAAAATCTCCCGTGGCTTTTTTGGCAAGGTGTGCCAGCACATTGGCCTTGCCTTTAGCATTGCCGAGCTCATCTTCAACCGAGAATACACTCACCTGTAGGGATCCGTCTTCGTAACTTCTGAGAATTTCAAGTGTCCTATCAGTGGAATCATCATTACCCACGAGTATCTCATATTTGTTCTTCGGATATTCTAGTTGGAGCAATGAATCCAGGCAGTTCGAAATATTTTTCTCTTCGTTTCTAGCTGCAACTAAAATGGATATGAAAGGATGGTTTTGATGTCTACTTGGGTATGATTTGAATTTGAAAATTAAGCACCCAAGCAGAATGATATTAGTCAGAAGAGCAACTCCTGCGATCGCTAACAGAAAAGCACTAATGATGGTCATAAGACTGAAAAACTGTACC
>JAAUYD010253501.1_pt1 | contig 10872 bp, 7 predicted proteins | sample 7278101 | NCBI WGS metagenome assembly JAAUYD01 (sample SAMN14350128, study PRJNA611818) | marine sediment metagenome | isolation source: surface marine sediment (0.6m) | place: French Polynesia: Moorea | collected 2018-08
CAATGATGGGCATACGCACGATCAAATCGCGGCCTTCCTGCTGAGCCAGACACCCGCAAACACCCATCAAAAGCTGGGGTTTTTTACGCTTTATTTTTGCCACCCGCCCTAAAAAGCTCATGACTTTCTGCTCGGCCTTGGCCCGAATCGTACAGGTATTGGCAATAACCAGATCGGCTTTTTCTACGCTTGATACGGGTTCGTATCCAATCGGTTGCAACCGCTGGGTAATTTGCTCAGAATCATAAACGTTCATCTGGCAACCGATGGTATTGATATACAATTTCTTGCTTTTCATCACTATTCGGTCTCATTTTGCTTCAAAAGAAAAGTATAGCGCTTATCTTTTCAAAGTCAATCGACAGGGGGTATCCCGCTCTTCCTTACTGTTTTTAACTTTTATGCGCTTCAAATCTGGTTCCAAGGTTCCATATGAATCTCGCCGGCCAATCCTTGCATAACCGCAAGGGTATCTGTTTCACACCCTGGTGGCATCTTAAGGGCCACAATTCCCCGGTTGGGATCGATGGTCGTCAGCGTTGCCAGGCCCTCATATCCCTCCAATATGAATTTCAGATAGCCGATCTTATGGCGATCGACGCGATAGTGCCGGGTCTTTGAAACCATGCAAAATCGTCGCACGAATTTGCTGTTTTGGCAATAAAAGATTTCTCCTGGACTGTGCCATATGGTATAGCCTCTGACATGCAAAAACAGTGGAAGCTCAAAGAAGTTGAACCAGCGATACGAAAATGGATTCAAGACCATCTGGGATGCCACCCTGCCACCGCATCCCTGTTGGCTCAGAAAAATCTCATGTCAGAAACGGCACTGCAAAACTTCCTAAATCCCAGCCTACACCACCTGCGACCGCCTGGTTCATTGGTTGATATGCAAAAAGCCGTGGATCGATTATCTCGGGCAGTTGAAAAGCAGGAAAAAATATTAATTTTCGGTGACTATGATGTAGATGGGGTTACGGCCACAACCTTGATATCTCAATTTCTAAACGAAATTGGGGCAACTGTCGAGTATTACATTCCTGACCGTCGGACTGAAGGTTATGGGTTAAAAGTGAATCATATCAAGGAACTGGCCATGCGTGAGCATATCAACCTTATTGTCACAGTTGATTGTGGAATTGCCAGTCATGAAGCCGTTTCTTTGGCCCAATCCAACCATATCGACGTCATCATAACCGACCATCATGACCCGCCGCCGGAGCTACCCGAGGCCTTGGCTGTTGTGAACCCGAAAAGGCCGGACTGTCCTTCCGATTTAAGTCATCTGTGCGGCGTCGGTATTGTGTTCTATCTGGCCATGGCCCTGCGAATGCATTTACGCGATCTCGGCTTTTTCAATCACGTTTCAGAACCGAACCTGAAAAAGTATTGTGATCTGGTCGCACTGGGAACAATTGCCGACATGGTTCCCCTTTTAAACGAAAATCGGATTCTGACCGTGTGTGGCTTGAGCGTGCTGCGAACCAAGCCAAGACCTGGAATCAAAGCCCTGGCCCAAGCCAGCGGTATCGATTATCATCACCTGAATACCGAAGATATTGCCTTCCGTTTGGGGCCGCGCATTAATGCCGCTGGCAGAATGGATCATGCCCACAGGGCAACGGATCTTCTCAATGCCACCACCAACCAAAAATCTGAATATTACGCCGATAAACTAAACCATTTCAATCAGCTGCGCCAAAAAACCGAACAAGATGTGTTCAATGATGTGCTCGATAAAATCGAAAAGCAGACTGAATTGAATCAAAACCGGTGTCTGGTTTTTGCAAGTCCGGATTGGCACCCGGGTGTAGTGGGTATTGTCGCGGCCCGTTTGACGCGGCAATTGAACAAACCGGCCGTACTCATATCCATTGAAAAGGATATCGGTATCGGGTCCGCTCGCAGCGTCCCAGAAATCGATATTCGCGCGGCACTGGAAGCGTGCAGCCAACATTTACTTGGGTTCGGTGGTCACAGCATGGCCGCTGGTCTTCAGATTGCAATCGCAGATATTGAGCCATTCCGTAACGACCTGGATCGGACACTTAGGGCCATCTGCTCAGACCAAGATTTAATACCGGTACGCCCAATTGATTATAATTTAGAATTATCGGATATTACAACAAAACTATTGAATGAAATTGCTGCTATCGGCCCCTTTGGCAACCAGAATCCCGAGCCTGTCTTTTTGGCACACGATGTTTCCGTTCATAAGGCTGCCATCGTCGGCGGCTGTCACCGCCGCATGCAGCTTCGCCCGGCAGACAAGCGCCATCCTGCCCTAAAAGCCATTCAATTCAATATAGATCCAACAGTTCCGCAAGCGGATCATTTTGCCAAAGTTGCCTATCATCTGCAATGGAATCATTGGAACGGCAATAAATCAATTCAGTTGGTGATTAAAGACTACCAATAGTGGACTCGGACCCTCAGAGCCGGGTATTCCCGCTTGGATGGGTTTTGATTTTTGCTTCAAATTCATGTAAAGCATCTCCATATGAATTTTACCTCCATAGCCAATGTCCTCGGCAAGTTGCTGCTTGTAACCGGCTGCTCCATGGTTCTGCCCATAACCTGCGCCATTTATTACGCCGAAAACGATTTATTGGCACTTTGCGTATCCGCCATCGTCGCCATCATCTTGGGATGGCCTTTATGGTGGTTTTTTCGCCGTTCCTATGAACTCAATATCAAGGATGGCTTCTTTATAGCCGTTTTCGGTTGGGTTCTGATTTCAGCGGTATCGGGACTGCCCTTTATGTTCCACGGGTCGATTCCTTCCTTCACCGATGCATTTTTCGAAATGATGTCCGGCTATACCACCAGCGGCGCCACGATCCTGACAGATATTGAGATGGTTCCGCACGGCTTGCTGTTCTGGCGGAGCCAAACCCATTTGTTGGGGGGCATGGGCTTCCTGACACTCACGGTGATCTTTCTGCCGCATGGGATGGGGGGTGTACGCATATTTAGAGCGGAGTCAAGCCCCGGCCAAGTGATCACCAAAGAAAAGTTTATCCCCCGCAACCGCGATACCATGGTCTGGCTGTGGGGCATCTACCTGACCCTGAATGTGCTTCTAACGATTCTGCTGTGCGCGGGCGGGATGTCGCTTTTCGATTCCCTCTGCCATGCCTTTGGAACCGTTTCAACTTCCGGATATTCACCTAAAAATGCCAGCATCGGGCATTATAGCAGCGCCTATTTTGATTGGGTCATCATCGTATTTATGTTTCTGGGCGGCATGACCTTTATGCTCTTTTATCACATGGTGAAAGGTGAATGGCGGGTTATTCAAGTTAATACGGAATTCCGCTGGTATGTGGGTTTTTTACTCTTTTTTTGCACAGCCGTGGCTTGGATCCTATGGAAAGAAAATACCTATGCAACGCTGGCGGATGCCATACGGTATGGCGCCTTTCAGATCATGTCTCTGCTGACTACCACGGGATTCACCACCGCCGATTATGAAAAATGGCCCCAGGCCGCCCAAATGTTCCTGTATGCCTCCTGCTTTATTGGCGCCTGTGCCGGTTCCACAACCAGTGGCATCAAGGTCGTCCACTATGTGATTATCTGGAAATATATGATTGCGACCATAAAGAAAATCTTTTTTCAGCCCATGTCTGTGGTCACCGTCCGCTTGAACCGCAAACCGGTTGATCGGCTGATCATTGATTTGGCCATCTGCTATTTTATCGTCAACATTTTTCTGATACTGGGCGGCGGCTGTCTCATGGTCATCACCGATGATATGGACTATGTAACCGCCATGAGTGCCATCATCGCAACCCTGATGAATATCGGTCCCGGATTTGGTACCATCGGACCGGCTGAAAACTACGCGCATATATCAGCCATCGGTAAATGGTTTTTATCTTGGAATATGCTGGTGGGTCGTTTGGAAATGTTTTCGGCCCTTGTGGTTTTTTACCCCTCCTTCTGGAAAAAATAAAATAAAGCTCACTACTTGCGTAGTGAGCTTTATTTTATTTTAGCTGAAAAAGAGGTGCTGCACATCCTTCAAGGCGAGGGTTTTGCAAACCACGATGGCACGTTCGTTGTCATGGATGCGGGTGTCGCCCACGGCGATATGCCAATCGCCATCACGAAAAATCGCACCGATAATTATCTTGCCATAGTATGATGGATCTAATTTGGAAAGGGGTTTACGCGTGATGGGCGCATTGGGTTCGGCTACAATCTCCACCATTTCAGCATCCAATCCATGCAGATGTGCCACCGACAACAGTTGTCCCATGCGAATAAATTTCAAAATTTCATTGCCGGCAAGTATTTTTTTATTTAAGGCGATATCCGAACCCATGGTTGCCGCCAAAACCAGGTAATCCTCTTTGTTGACCAAACAGATGGATTTACGCTGTTGGTTTTTGTTTTGGCTGCTGTCACCGTTCATAAGGTGCTTGGCCAGTAAACAACTCATGATATTGGTCTCATTGTCTCCGGTCGCCGTAATGAAGGTATCCACATCCAATAAACCGGCCATCTGCAATACAGCGGCATCTGACCCATCGCCATGCAGAACCTCGGCATTTTTCAATTCGTATGAGAGCTCGCGGGTCGATTCCTCATTTTTCTCGACAATCGTCACTTTAACCGTGTTTTCCAGCAATTGGGCCACCCGTCTTCCAACGAGTCCGCCCCCTAGGATCATCACCCGATGACTTCGGCGTTGGCTGGTACCGGTTAAGGTCATCAACTGGGGTAAATCCTTGGCTGCAGCCATAATGAATATCAGATCTTGGGGCAATAGAACCTGATCGCCACCGGGGATAGTTGTATTGATACCGCGTGCCAAAGCCACAACCCGGAATGGAAATTCATTGTAGGTCTGGGAAATTTCCTTGAGTTTTTTGTTGGCAAGAGCCGAGGACTCCTGGATACGGGTTGCCATAACCTGAACCTGACCATTGGCTATATCGATGATATCATTGCCGGCCCTGAGCTTGATAATCCGGACGATCTCTTGGGCGGCCAATTCCTCCGGGTGGATAATCAAATCAATTTTAAGATCTTCTACCGTCAAAAAAGAATCTTTATTTCCGAACTCCAAAGATCGAACCCGGGCAATTTTACGTGGTATACCAAAGCGGTCTGCGATGATCGAAGCCATCATGTTGACGGCATCATTATTGGTGACGGCAATGAGATAATCCATTTTTGCGGCATTGGCCCCGCGCCAGCATTCGATGCTCATGGCATTGCCGTGGATCAATCGGGCATCCAAATTGCCGTCGGCCTCTCGTATGAGCCGGTCGTCCGACTCAATCACAGTGATGGCATAGCCTTCGTGCACCAGGCGCTTGGCCAGATAGTAGCCCACACCGCCGAGACCCAGGATCAATATATTTTCAGATAGGTTGTTTTTCTTTCCAAACATAGCTTATTCTTCCCGTTACTGCCTGAAAATTTTCCTGGGATCCTATTTTTAAACACCTGGGCATGTCAACCAATTAGTTTATGATCGTATATGAGGATGCTGGGAAGATTCAAAAGCGATATTGCAGGGCCAGTTCTACCCCCTTGTTCTGGGGGCGTGCCGAAAGACTGACCCGCAAATTTTCTTTGAGATGGTTAATAAAGTCTCTTTGGCGGTTGCGGTTATACTTGTGTGCACTGGAAATGGAACCATAAATGTTGCCCGAATAAAATCCGAGTTCCACAAATGTGATCAGACCTCCCAAGGCCACCAAATCGTTGTCAAAGGCCTCATAGGCGGCATAAATGAGCCCGGCATTTACTAAAAACGAAATGAGTGCATCCTTGTAGCGCCGGGTATACAGGTAACCACCGCCGGGTATGATGGCCAATGTTCCAGCCAATCCCGGGCTCAGATGGTCGATTTGATCTGCTTTTTCAAGCTGTTGCATCAATGCATTCATACGGAAACGCTCGCGGCTCTGTGGGCTGATTTTATTTAAGGCCTGACGAGCCCGTTCCCATTCACCCAATGATAGATAGATCCAACCGCTACGATAGATGGCCTCATCTTGGTAGGATAAACCATCGGACAGAATCTCAAGATTACGCAGGATAGTCAAAGCTGCTGAAGGACGCCCCAGCCGCTGATGGCTCTCGGCGGCCATATAAAAGGCTTTTGCCTGTAAATCTGTTAACACGTAAGGCGTCTCCATGAGCGGACTGAACGCCTGAATCGCCGATTCATACTGCCGTTGGGCATAGTAAGCCATGCCCACGCCATAGCGGGCCCGGGGTACGCGCTCGTCATTTGGAAAAAAGTGAATAAAGCGCTCGTACTCCAGCCGGGCCAGTATATATTTTTGTTGAGCGAACAAGCGTTCGGCCAGCGTAAATTGACCGTCGGCATGCAGTGTCACCGTGGCATTGGACCAAGCATGTGCTGGCCAAGCGGTCCATGCTATCACCAGGATCAGTGCCGTCAGCCAACACGGCCATGTGCGTTGCCCATTGGCCCGGGAGCGTTTATTTACAATCATATGATTTTATAAGGCGCAGTCCCTTGCCCGCGCTCAAAAAAAAGTGCCGGCTTACCGTCTAACGCTCATTTCTGCGTCACCCTCAGAACTTCTTCAATGGTGGTTATACCACCCAGCACTTTGCGGATGCCGTCTTCTCTGAGTGTGACCATATTCAGCTTCAAAGACTCTGCCATAATCCGATTCGCGTCGTGGGATTTAAGAATGAGGCTTTTTAAGCTTTGGTTCATCTGCATGAGTTCGAAAATGCCAATCCGGCCTTTATAGCCGGTGTGAAAACAGTATTCACATCCCACGGCGCGATATAGGTCACCTTCACGCGAGCGCTGATCTGAGATGCCAATGGCTGCCAACAAAGATTCATCCGGCTGATGTGGCTGTTTACATTTATCGCAGAGTACCCGGATAAGACGTTGGGCTGCCACAGCGATAACCGATGATGAAATCAGGAAGGGTTCGATACCAATGTCCACCAGGCGGGTTATGGCACCGGCCGAATCATTGGTGTGAAGTGTGGAAAAAACAAGATGCCCGGTAAGAGCCGATTGGACTGCGATCTCAGCCGTTTCATGATCACGTATTTCACCCACGAGAACCACATCGGGATCTTGACGGACAATGGACCGCAATCCTCTGGCAAAGGTCAAATCGATTTTGGGATTGACTTGGATCTGGCTGATCCCGTTAATTTGATATTCGATGGGATCTTCAATCGTAATGATATTGATATCCGGTGAGTTCATGGACGCTAAGATCGCATACAGCGTTGTGGTTTTGCCGCTGCCGGTCGGTCCAGTCATCAGAATCATGCCATTGGGCGATGCCACCAGTTCCTTAAACTGGGCCAGCATCCCCTGATCAAATCCCAATTCGGTCAAATCAATCAAAGAACTCGTCTTGTTTAGCAGCCGCATGACCACACGTTCCCCAAATGAGGTTGGAATCGTGGACACGCGTACATCAATCTCCTGATTCCCGATTTTCAGATCCATGCGGCCATCTTGCGGCAATCGTTTCTCGGCAATATTCATCTTGGCCATTACCTTGATCCGAGAAATCAAAGCGGCCTGAATCCATTTAGGGGGCGTCAGAAGGTCGTATAGAATTCCGTCCACACGGTAGCGAACCTTGAAACTTTCCTGATAAGGCTCCACGTGTATGTCGCTGGCTCTGGCCTTAATGGATTGAGAAATAATATGGTTAACCAATTTGATAATGGGTGCATCGCTGGTATCATCCAACAAATCGGCTGTATCCTCGATGTCACTAATGATCATGCTGCCATTTTCTTCCATATCCTGAACCAGTTGCTCGGCCGAGTCCTGGCCATAATCATAGGATAGGTTAATGGCGGCAACGATTTCATCACGGGTCGCCAGGACGACATCATAAGAATCGATGTCCATTAGCCTGGCCAGATCATCCATGGGCTGAAAATTACCCGGATCATTGGTCGCAATGGTGATGCCGTTTGCTGCGCTGGAAACGTCATTACTACCATCAGCTTTACTGTCCAGCGATACCGGATCCATCAGATTCAATTGGCGATTTTCAAGGGGCACAATATGATGTTTTTTCAGAAATTGACTCGGTATCCGCTGAGCAAAGTCCTGACCGATGGCGCTTAATGGTAATTTTGACCAAAACGGTATGTCGTACTGGCGGCTGAGTGCGTGCAACAACTCGGTCTCAGAAATGACCTTTCTTTGGATTAGGATGCTACCGAGATCGCCACCTTTTTCCGCTACGACTTTAAGAGCCTCTTGGAGGTCTGTATCGGAAACCTGGCTTTGCTGCTTTAATATGTGGCTAAGCGATGCAGTCATTGCGTGATTACCAACCTAACAGCTATTCAGCTGGTGAACGTGAATGGTTGCTGTCTTCCTCAGCGGCTTCACGTTGGGGAATAATTTTCTTTTCATTTTCGATTTGTTCTTTTTTAGCTTCGTAAATAGCCTGGGCTTCGGCCGGATTGGCGACCACACGTGGCGTCAAAAACACATACAAATTGGTCTTATCTCTGGCCCGACTATCTGTCCTGAACAACCATCCCAGCAAGGGGATATCACCCAGACAGGGAACTTTGTAGATGGTCTGGGTCATGCTGTCATCGATGAGACCGCCGATGACGACCGTATTCTGGTCCTTGACGATAACGGTTGTATCGATGGTTCGTTTTAAGGTTGTCGGCCGATCTGCAGCTGTTGTGGCCAGGTCGTCGAGTGCCGTGCCTTCATAACTGATGGCGAGTCGTACGTAGCGGTCCTGGCTGATATAAGGCGTGATTTTAAGCGTTTGGGCCACGTCCTTATATTCGTACTGAAAATAGACATCGCTGGTAGCCGTACTCGATACACCTTGTCGCGTTTGGTAGGGAACGTTTTTACCCACGCTAATGCTGGCCTCTTCGTTGTCGGTTGTCAAGATCTGCGGTGTCGACAGAATGTTGACATCCTCATCCTTGCTAAAGGCCTGGATTACGGCTCCCAGGCTAGGGAAGGTTACACCGCCCAAATTGATGGCCTCACCGAAGACGCCAACGGAAACTCCGGGTGGATAGGAAGCGATTCCGGTTAAGCCGCCGGATAATCCCCCGATATTACCATATCCGGGATCGGCACCGCTAAAGCCACCTCCGACGCCATATTCATCATTTTTGTACTCAAAGCTGTCACCGACCACCCACTCGGTTCCCAAAAGAAAGTCCTTTTCCACATTGACTTCCATAATGAGACATTCAATATAAACCATGGACCGCGGGATATCCAATTTACGAATGATCGTTTCTAATGTCTGGTAATCTTCCTTTTCGGCCATAATGATGAGGCTGTTGGTGGCTTTGTCTGCTGTAATCCGTACCTTTGAGGATACAATCGGGGCGGCCTTGGTATTCTTTTCGGTCGATTTTTTGGTGGGGATGGCTTCTAACACCTTGGCCAAATCCTCGGCCGTGGCATGTTCCAGGTAATAAACATGGATGGATTCCTTGCCCTTCGGGGTTTCTTTATCCAACACGGCAACCAGCTCTTTGACCTGGAGCATATCTCCTTCGCTGGCCAAAACGATCAGGGTGTTGGTACGGTCGTCGGCCACAAATTTAACGATCCTGTTGGGATCTTGCGGTTTCTTTGATTTTGACCGAGCCAATCCGAAAACAGCTTCTAGCGTTTTGGCCATATCTTTGGCATTGGAATGGGCCAATTGAATCATGCGCAGTTCCTGGCCGCTTTTGACAACATCAATAGCCTCTAAAATCTTGGTCAGTCGTTGTATGTTGGAATAAACGTCTGTAACAATCAAGGTATTGGTGGGTGCGTAATCGAGTATGATGCTGCTCTTGGATACCAGGGGAGCAAACAGCTTTTTTATTTCAGCGGGATTGGCATATTTCAGCGGGATTAGTTGGGTCACAACCTTATCTTCGGTGTCTCCGGCCTCTTCCCGGATACGGGTTTCAATATTTTTTGAGCGTGCGTCCGGCGATGGAATAATCTTGATAACCTTGCCCGCCGTAACCGTCGCAAAGCCATGAACTTCCAGAACTGATTCGAACACCTTATACGCTTCTTCAACTGATATTTTTGAAGGTGAAATGATGGTTGCCTTGCCTTTTACGCGTTGGTCGATGACAAAATTTTTTCCGGTCAGCTCACTGATAAATTTGATCAAAACGTTAATATCGACGTTGTTAAAATCAATGGATACCAGCTTGCCCGACTGGCTGGTCTTTTTTTCAGCTGCAAATGCCGATGCTGAGACAAAAAACACCAATACGACGACAATTAGAGTGCGTATCGCTATTTTCTCAAATATTTTCATATGGATACCATTTATTTCCGGTTAGTATGTTTATTCCACTTGATAATCAATCGTCTGCAAACGCCCCCGTCTGCGGATCTGCACCTGTACATTTTGGGCTGATTGCAAGTTTTCATATAAGCTGAGGGCATCGTCCACAGACTCGATATCACTGCCATCCACACCCACAATAACATCGCCATTCCTGAATCCCATTTCACTAAATATGGAATTGGACCGGATGCCCGATAAGGTCAAACCATCTGATTTGCCGTCTTTGTAATGGGGTCGGATACGAACCTGTTTCATTAAACTGCCCAAGTCATTAACAGCCGATTCGATCCGATCACGTTTTAAGGTTATTTTTTTGGAACCAGCGGCCTGGGTTTCTTGCTTTTTTTGCTGTGTGGATCGCCGGGCTATGCCCCGCCCCGCGGAGCGGTTGTTAATTTTTTCCATTTGTAGCACTTCTAGTTCGCCGTCGACTTCCAATACCACCTTCTCTCGATGGATCTCACGCACAATCGCATTTTGGATGCTGTCCTCAACATGATATAATTCCTGTCTGCGCGTCTTGGTGTCTTCAATAA
>JAAUYD010024626.1_pt1 | contig 10867 bp, 9 predicted proteins | sample 7278101 | NCBI WGS metagenome assembly JAAUYD01 (sample SAMN14350128, study PRJNA611818) | marine sediment metagenome | isolation source: surface marine sediment (0.6m) | place: French Polynesia: Moorea | collected 2018-08
ATACCATCGATTCCCTGTCATACGACATCAACGGGTGCCTCAATACCAACGCCTGCTGCAATGCGGTGGTCTCACTGATCGAAGGCAAGTCGGTCGACACCGCCTGGGAGACGACCCCTGAACAGGTGGCCGGATTCCTGGAGTCGTTGCCGCAGGACCATTTTCATTGTGCCGAACTGGTTGTGGGCACCTTGTATCTGGCCCTGGCTGATGCCCGCGAAAAGCGGCGTTCGCCGTGGAAAAAAATGTACCGCTAAGCGTAGCCGGCCAGGGCGCGCAACGCCTTATTTGTCCTTGACAGAAATGGGCAAGTTGACTATAGATTCGACTTTGAATTCGGCTGCTTTCCAGCCGTTGTATAGGTTTTCCACCATAGCAATCCGAACCGACAAGCTGAAGTTGATACGACGGCCCCCGTGTGACCGAACGGGAGCCTCCGGGGTGATACCGTAGATGAGTTCAGCACTACCACTGGCTGCCAAAAAGCAAGAGATCCTAAAAAGCTGGTTTCAGGCCACGGCAGAATCCTACCCGACCGACACGGCACGGTTTCTTAAACGTCAGAAAGACCCATTTGCCAATCCGGTGGGCCAAACGACCTATAGGAGCCTCGATGCGCTCTTTGATGCGCTCGTCGCCAATGCCGGTCGCAACGCCCTGGCGCAGGCGCTGGATCCCATTCTGAGGATCCGTGCCGTTCAGACATTTACCCCTTCAAAGGCTGTCAGTTTCGTGTTTGCCCTTAAACGGATTATTCGGCAGCATCTGCCGACCGGTGGCCCGGATGCGGTTGAAGCGATGGCCCAACTGGACGGGCAGATCGATGAGATGGCCCTAGCAGCCTTCGACATTTTCGCGGCCTGCCGTGAAAAGGTATATGAACTCAAGGCGACGGAATCGCGAAAACAATTTTTCGGTTCGTTGAAACGAGCAGGATTGATCGATGAAGCCGCGGCAGACGGGCCCGGTTTCTGACGTTTCCCCCATAATCTTTCGATTCAGGCATCCGGCAGCGGCTCTGAATTGGCTGGGTCCCCTTCCGGCAAGCGCTCGATACCCGCACGGCATCGTGACAGTTTGGGGAAGGCGGTCGCTTAGCATCGGAATCTGCCTGGCGCCGAGGAGTGAGGTGCGGTTCGATGAATAAAAATTACATGGTTAGCCTCATAGCGGTTATCGTGCTGTTCCTGATCGCCTATGTGGGCACGCAGCAGGGGACGGGCCTGCAAGTGGTCTTCGGCATCATTGTGCCCTATCTGGCGGTGATCCTCTTTATCGTCGGCTTCGCGCGCCGTGTGATGGGGTGGGCCCGTTCGGCGGTGCCGTTCCGCATCACCACCACTGCCGGGCAGCAGACTTCCATGCCTTGGATCAAACAGGCCAAGATCGACAATCCGTCATCCACTTTCGGTGTCATCGTGCGCATGTTTCTGGAAATCGTCCTTTTCCGTTCCCTGTTTCGCAACACGCGCATGAAGCTCAACAGCGATGGCAAATTGACCTATCGGTTGGAGCTTTTTTTGTGGATCGGCGCCCTGGCCTTTCACTATGCGTTTCTCACCGTCTCCATCCGCCACCTGCGCTTTTTCACCGAACCGGTTCCGTTTTTTGTCAGCCTGCTTGAAAAGCTGGACGGCTTCTTCCGTATCGAGGTCATGTACGATGCCATCCAGGCTGGTCTGCCGGGCGTTTACCTGTCCGGGCTGGTGCTTTTCGCCGCGGCATTGTACCTGTTCATTCGCCGGGTGGTGATTCCCCAGGTGCGCCACATCTCCCTGGCCGCGGATTACTTCCCGCTATTTTTGATTATGGGGATCGCCCTGTCCGGCATCTTTATGCGCTACGTCGCCAAGGTGGACATCACCGCCATCAAGGAGTTGACCATGGGGCTGGTGACCTTCCGACCGACCATTCCCGACGGGATCGGCGGCGTCTTTTATGCCCACATGTTTTTGGTCAGCATTCTTTTGGCCTACTTCCCCTTTTCCAAGCTGATGCACCTGGGCGGGGTATTCCTCAGCCCGACCCGCAACATGACCGGCAACACCCGCCAGGTCCGCCACGTCAATCCGTGGAATCACCCGGTTAAGGTGCACACCTATGAAGAGTATGAAGACGATTTCAGAGAGAAAATGGTCGAAGCCGGCCTGCCCGTCGTCAAGATGCCCGAAGAACAGGCTTAATTAAAAAGGAGCAGATAATGGCAGATGAGATGATCAAACCCGATGAACTATTGTCACAGATAGATCATCGTTCATCCGGCGCCGCCTGGATGGACACGCCGGTGGATATCCGCAAGGGGATGTATTGCTACGCCTCCAACCCCAAAAGTGTCGAAACCCTGGGGTTGCCCAATGCCCGGGCCTGGAACCCTTTGGAAGATGACTGGAAACTGCCGGACAACTGGCAACAGATCGTCTACGAAGGCTTCCGTGAACGCCTGGACAAGTTTCGCTCCTTCAAGGTGTTCATGGACATCTGTGTGCGCTGCGGCGCCTGCTCCGACAAGTGTCACTATTTCATCGGTACCGGTGATCCCAAGAACATGCCCGTACTGCGGGCCGAGCTGCTGCGCAGCGTCTACCGCAACGACTTTACTACCGCCGGAAAGATACTCGGCCGTTTGGCCGGTGCCCGCCCCATGACCCTGGATGTGCTCAAGGAGTGGTGGTACTACCTGTTCCAGTGCACCGAGTGCCGGCGCTGTTCGTTGTTCTGCCCTTACGGCATCGATACGGCCGAAATCACCATCATGGGCCGCGAGATCCTGAACCTGTTGGGGCTCAACATCGACTGGATCGCCACCCCGGCCTCCAACTGCTACAAGACCGGCAACCATCTGGGCATCCAACCGCATGCCTTCAAGGACATGCTCGACTTCTTCGTCGAGGACATCGAGGAGATCACCGGCCTCCAGATGGAGCCGGCCTTCATGGCCGAGGATGCCGACATCCTGTTCATCACCCCGTCGGGTGACGTGTTCGCCGACCCGGGCACTTACACCTGCATGGGTTACATGATGCTCTTCCACTACCTCAAAGAGAAATACGGCCTCAAGATCACCTGGAGCACCTATGCTTCGGAGGGTGGCAACTTCGGTTTTTTCACCTCCCACGAAACCATGAAGCGGCTCAACTCCAAGATGTACGCCGAGGCCAAACGATTGGGGGTCAAATGGATTCTGGGTGGCGAGTGCGGCCACATGTGGCGGGTCATCGCCCAGTACATGGACACCATGAACGGCCCGGCTGACTTCTTGGAAGTGCCCAAGAACCCCATCACGGGAACCGTATTTGAAAATGCCGCTTCCACCAAGATGGTCCACATCTCCGAGTTTACCGCCGACCTGATCCGGCACGGCAAACTCGAACTGGATCCCAGCCGCAACGACAACAAGGTGATCACGTTTCACGACTCCTGCAATCCCTCACGCGGAATGGGGATGTTCGACGAACCCCGCTACGTGATTCAGAACGTGGCCAACCACTTTTTCGATATGCCGGCCAACACCATCCGCGAGCAGACCTTCTGCTGCGGCAGCGGGGCCGGCCTCAATGCCGGCGAAAACATGGAGTTGAGAATGGCCGGCGGCTTTCCGCGGGCCAATGCGGTCAAGCATGTCCACGACGCGTTCGGGGTGAACATGCTGGCCTGTGTGTGTGCCATCGATCGTGCAGCCCTGCCCGCATCCATGGAATACTGGGTACCGGAGGTCGACGTGACGGGCGTTACCGAACTGGTGGCCAACGCCCTGATCCTGCCCGGTGAAAAGGAAAGAGAAACCGACCTGCGCGCTGAACCACTGCCGGGAATGGAGGAGTAGCCGATGAAGGACAAGAATAAGATACTCGCGGGACTGGTCGTAGTTATCGCTGCCGTCACCTTTCCCTTCTGGTACAACATGGGAAAGGCCGCCCCGGCTCCCGAGGTTGAGCTGACTGCCAAGGCCAAAGCGGCCAAAGTCTGCGTCATGCCCACCGACTACATGAAAGCCAATCACATGCAGCTGCTGGATGTCTGGCGGCACAACGTGACCAGAAACGGAGAACGCATGTTCGTCAACGCCGACGGCAAGATGTATAACATGAGCCTCTCCAACACCTGTTTGGACTGCCATTCCAACTACGAACAGTTCTGTGCCCGGTGCCATGACTACGCCTCCGTTGAGCCCTATTGCTGGGATTGCCACATCGATAATCCAAAAGGAGAATAAGGTATGAATAACAGCAGAAGACGCTTTCTTCAGATCGCTGGCGTTTCCGCACTGGGGGTAGGGGCCAAACCGGTACTGGATGCCTTTGCCGCAACCGGTGGTGATGGGCCCGGGTATCGTGTGGCTGTTGGAGAAGACGCCCTTGACGCCAAACAGTGGGCCATGGTGATCGATACGCGCAAGTTTCACTCCGCCAAGGACCTGGAACCGATGATCGAGGCCTGCAACAAGATCCACAATGTTCCCACCACCATTCAGAACAAGAATCACGAGATCAAGTGGATCTGGGAAGCGCATTATCACAACGCCTTTCCGGACAAAGCCAACCATTTCCTCAACGAGGAGGTGGAGCACAGACCCTTCCTGCTGTTGTGCAACCACTGCGAAAACCCGCCCTGCGTTCGGGCCTGCCCCACCAAGGCGACCTTCAAACGGGAGCGTGACGGCATCGTGCTCATGGACTTTCATCGTTGCATCGGCTGTCGGTTCTGCATGGCGGCGTGCCCGTATGGGGCCCGCAGTTTCAATTTCAGAGATCCGCGACCCTTCATCCAGGAGACCAACAAGAAGTTCCCCACCCGCATGAAGGGGGTGGTCGAGAAATGCAACTTCTGCGCAGAGCGGTTGGCTGTGGGCCAGATGCCCGCCTGTGTGGAGGCCTCCAATGGCGCCATGGCTTTCGGCGACCTGTACGACGAGCATTCGCAGGTTCGGGAACTGTTGAAGGAAAATTACACCATCAGGCGGAAACAGACCCTGGGAACAGAGCCGTCCGTCTACTACATCGTGTGAGGTGAGCATGCTTGAATTAGCCTTAAAAGGAAATAAATGGTACTGGGGATGGATGGCCCTCCTGTTGGGTGTCATTGGTGCCGGCTTCGGGCTCTACCTGCTGCAGCTCAAGTTTGGCCTCGGTCTCACCGGCATGAGCCGTGACGTCTCCTGGGGATTCTACATCGCCAATTTCACCTACCTGGTCGGCGTGGCCGCCGGAGGCGTGATGGTGGTGTTGCCCTATTATCTGCACGACTACAAGGCCTACGGCAAGATCACCATCCTGGGCGAGTTTCTGGCCATCGCCGCCATCGTCATGTGCCTGCTCTTCATTCTGGTCGATCTCGGCATGCCCACGCGGGCGCTCAACGTCTTGATCTACCCAACGCCCAACAGTGTGCTGTTCTACGATGCCATCGTGCTCAACGGCTACCTGTTCCTCAACTTGATCATCGGCTGGAACGTGCTGGAAGCCGAACGCAACGGGGTGCATTATCAAAGCTGGCTGAAGCCGCTGATCTACCTCTCCATCCCCTGGGCGGTGAGTATTCACACGGTGACCGCTTTCTTGTACGCCGGTCTGCCGGGTCGCCACTTCTGGCTGACCGCCGTCCTGGCGCCCCGCTTTTTGGCCTCGGCTTTTGCCGCCGGCCCGGCCCTGTTGATCCTGCTGTGCCTCTTTATCCGGCGCTTCACCACCTTCGATCCGGGCAAGGCGCAGATCCAGACCCTGGCCAAGACCGTGGCCTATGCCATCTGCATCAATGTGTTCCTTTTCCTGTGCGAGGTGTTCACGGGATTCTACAGCCAGATTCCCGGGCACATGGACCATATCAAATACCTGTTTGTCGGGCTGCACGGCCACGGGGCCTTGGTGCCCTGGATGTGGGCCGCCATGATTCTGATGGTGGTGGGCATCGTGATGACCGTGACCCCGGCCACGCGTAAAAACGAAACCTCCCTGGCCATCGCCTGCGTCGTGATCATCCTGGGCACCTGGATCGACAAGGGTTTAGGGATGATCTCCGGCGGGTTCGTGCCCAACCCGATGCACGAGGTCAACGAATACGCGCCGACCATACCGGAAATCGGGATTACGCTTGGCGTTTACGCCATCGGTGCCTTGGTGCTGACCGTGCTTTACAAAATGGCTGTGGGTGTCAAGCGGGAAGTCCACGGCTGATCGTTGCCATCTAAATGCTGAACAGTCTAAAGGCGGGGTATTCCCCGCCTTTTATTTTCTCGACCCATTAGAACCGGCAGCCGACCCTGACCGGCATCATTTGCGGCTATCGGCAAACCATACCGCCGCCCGGCCAGGTCAACATCTCTGTCACCTCAACCGATACATGGGTAACGCACATGGTCATGCCCGACACGCCCATTCGCTGTGCAATCAACGGCTACGGCCGCATTGGCCGCAGTACTCTGAGAGCACTTTACGAGTACCGCCGCTGGCCCATCGACATCGTGGCCGTCAATGATCTGGCCCTACCCGAGACCATCGCCCATCTGACCCGGTTCGATTCGACCCATGGCCGGTTTCAGATTCCGTTAGATCTCGACGGCACCGTGCTGCATGTCGCCGACAGCCGCATCCAGCTGCTGCAGCAAAAACGCCTGTCTCCAATGGTTTGGCGCGAATTGGACGTGGATGTGGTATTGGAATGCACCGGCCGAATCAAGTGTCGCAGCGACGCGCAGGTGCACCTGGATGCCGGTGCGGGCAAGGTGCTGATCTCCAATCCGGCCGACCCGCTGGTGGATGCGACAATTGTCTTCGGGGTCAACCAGCACGAATTGACCGGTGGGGAGAGGATCGTTTCCAACGCCTCCTGCACCTCCAACTGCGTGATACCGGTGATCGAGGTGCTTGACCGGTCATTCGGTATCGCCTGTGGCAACATCACCAGCATCCACGCGGCCATGAACGATCAGTCCATATCCGATACCTGCTGCGCGGACCTGCGCCTGTGCCGGGCGGCGGGTGTCTCCATCGTTCCGGTAAATACCCAGCTGGCCAAGGGCATCGAACGGATCCTGCCGCGATTTAAAGGCGTGTTTCAGACCACGGCCCTGCGGGTCCCGACCCTCAATGTCACGGCCATGGACCTGAACCTGCAACTGCTGCAGCCGGCTACCGCCGAGCAGATCAACGCCGTCCTCGCCGATGCCACACGGGACCGCTTTAAGGGTATCATGGACTATTGCGATGCGCCCCTGGCTTCCATCGACTTCAATCACGACCCCCATTCCTGCATCGTTGACGGCACGCAGACCCGGGTCAGCGGCGGCAATCTGGCCAAACTGCTGGTGTGGTGCGACAACGAATGGGGTTTTGCCAACCGCATGCTGGACACGGCTGTGGCGATCATGGGGTGCCGCACTTAACAGCACAAGCCAATAGGTCCTCGCCGACGGTTGTGGCTAACACCTTGCCTACAGTAGGTTATAGCGTTCCAGCTTGTTGTAGAGGGTGCGACGATTGATGCCCAAAATGGCGGCGGTGCGCCGGCGGTTGTTGCGGGTCCAGGTTAAGGTTCGCGTGATCAGGGTTCGCTCCGCCTCCTGCAGGGTGGATCCGATGGGCAGCTTGATCACCGGCGGCTGTTTGCGTTCTTTTTGCAGGCGTTTAGGAAGGTGTTCGGACAGCAGGACGCTGCCGATCGAATTTAGTACGGCGCGATGGATGACATGTTTAATCTCCCTGACATTCCCCGTCCAATCATACGATTCCACAGCGGAGATGCATTCCGGTGATATCCCGACGATGTCCCGCTGGTAGTCGTCGCTGAATTGCTTGAGGAAGTGGTTCACCAGCAACACGATTTCCCCCACCGCGTTTACGCACCGGCGGCAGGACGATCAGTAAGATATCCAGACGGGAAAAAAATCTTGTCTGAAACGGCCCTGATCCACGGTTTCGGACAGGCTCTCATTGGTCGCCACGACGATCCGAACGTTGGCCGTAATGGTTCGGTCCACCGATTCCCTCCAACTTGCCGGTCTCGATCAGCCGCAGCAGATCGACTCGAAGTGATGTGTATCCAATGGAACCATGCGATTTGATAGCATCTGTTTCGTGCTTATCATTGAAGTTCATTACTCTTTTATTCCGCAACGATCTGACGACGATCGTCGGGCGTTGGCGGCACTTTCCGAGGGAAATAATTCGTTATGCATCCGATCGTCGCCCTGTGGACCCATCCCCGATCCATCTCGACAGCCTTCGAGCGCGTGATGATGGAACGCAAGGATTTCACGATTCTGCATGAACCCTTTTCGTATCTATACTATGTCCATCGGCAGGGGGCGACCATATCCCAGCAATATGTCGATCCCGACCATCCAACCGATTATGCCGGCATCAAAACGCACAGCGCGCAGGCCGCCACCCAGCGGCCTGTTTTTTTCAAGGATATGTGCGCCCACTGCTTCGATAACCTTGTCGCCGACGATGGCTTTCTGCAGCGGTTGACCAATACCTTCCTGATTCGCGATCCGGCCAAGGCGATTGCCTCCTATTATGCCTTGAATCCGGAAGTCACCCTCGAAGAGATCGGCCTGAAGCAATTGTGCCGCATCTATGAGATGAGCTTTTCCCTGGATATCCCCCCAATTGTGATCGATGCCAATGACCTGGAAGATGATCCCGAAGGAACCATCAACGCCTATTGCCGGGCATTGGGGATTCCTTTTCTTCCCGAGTCCTTGTCTTGGGAATCCGAGCACCAGGCGGCGTGGGACATCTGGAAGGACTGGCACACCGACGCCGCCCAAAGCACCGGCATTCGGAAAAATATGGAAACCTTCGACGTCACCGTGCACAACAGCGATCATCTCAAAGCCTTCTATAACCATCAGATGCCCTACTACGAGAAGATGCATGCCCAGCGTATACGGCCAGAGCGGCCGGCGTGACGACTACCGCAATGAAGACTTAACCATAGTGCAAGCTATGCTATAGGAGACAAAAACCCATGGACGTTTCGGAAAACCTGCATCAGTTATTCCGCAATCAGGCCACCCGCACACCAAATGCCATGGCGGTCGTCGATCATCGTCACACGTATACATACGAGCAGCTCGACCAGGCCACCGACGCCATGGCGGGCTACTTTCAGGAGCTGGGCGTGCATTTCGACACGCCCGTGGGCATCTTCATGGAAACCTGCGCCGAATACGTGCTGCCGTACGTGGCGGCCCTGAAGGCTGGCGGCGCATACATGCCCCTGGACCTGGCCTATCCCCAGACCCTGCTGCAAAAGATTCTAAATGAAGCCGAACCCAAGGTTGTGGTGACCAAAAAAGCCCATCTGGACCGGCTCGATTTCGATCATGACGCCACCGTGATATGCATTGACGGCGATCCGACATGGATGTTGGGCACCTACAACCCCGAAGCGGTGGCCGCACAGACGCCGGACCACCTGGCCTTCATCGCCTACTCGTCCGGCACTACCGGCGAGCCCAAAGGCATCCAGGACCCCCATCGCGGTGCCGTGCATTCCTACCTGCGACGCTATGAGATCAGCGACTACCGGGAGGGCGACCGGGTGGCCTGCAACATCTTTTTTGTGTGGGAACTCCTGCGGCCGCTGCTCAAAGGAGCGACCGTTTACGTCATCCCCGACGATACCATTTATGATCCCAAGCTGCTGCTCCGCTTTCTGGCCGACCATCACATCACGGAAACCCTGATGACGCCGTCGTTGCTGGAGACCGTGCTCAATGCCGTGTCAGGCGACCGTCTGCGAACGGCCCTGGACCGTCTGCGCGTCTTGTGGCTCAACGGTGAAGTGGTCACCCAGGCCCTGCGGGAACGGGCGCTGAATGTGCTTCCTGGTACCACTCGGCTGCTGAACACCTACAGCATTTCCGAATGTCACGATGTGGCCTCCCTGGACCTACGCCGCATGGCGCCGGTCGCTTCCGAATTCTGCCCGGTCGGATTTGTCAACCAGGATGTGGATGCCCGCCTGTTCAACGATCGGCTCGAGCCGGTTGCGGACCAGCCCGGGGAGCTGTTGATCGGCGGTCCCTGTCTGGCCCGGGGCTATCTGAAAAAACCCCAACTGACCGCCGAGCGGTTCGTTACCGTCGGGGGCCGGCGTTTTTACCGCACCGGGGACATGGCCCGGTTCCTTTCCGACGGCCGCATCGAAATCCTGGGCCGCTGCGACAGCATGGTCAAAATTCGCGGCTACAGCATCAACCTGGGGGCCGTGGAATCGGCCCTGCAACAACTGCCCACGGTGCATAGTTGTGCCGTGGCGGTCGACGGCCAGGAGGGCCAGGACAAGCGCCTGGTGGCCTACGTGGTGCCGGCCAAGGATGCCGACTGGTCGATCAATGCCGACTCAGGAGCCTGTCCTCCGCTGCGTGAAGCCCTGGCCCAAGCCCTGCCGGCCTATTCGATCCCCAGCGTTTACGTGTCCCTGGATGCCATTCCCCTCAACCCTGTCACCGGCAAAGCCAACCGCAAGGCATTGCCGGACCCGCCGCAAAAAACCATGGCAGACATCGACTTGCCCACCCTTCCGCCAGGAGCAGGTGATGCCGAGCGCCAGACAACCATGCTGGCCACCTGGCACCGGATGCTGGGACTTTCGCCGGGCAGCATGACACCCGGAGACAATTTCTTCGATTTCGGCGGCCACTCTTTGCTGGCCGTGGAATTGACCGTGGCCATCGAATCGGTGTTCGACCAGCCGCTGAACGCCAAGGAGGTCTATGCCCACCCCACGGTGGATGATCTGCTGGCGTTCATGTCAGGTCAGGTCGGTACGGGTGCTGGGCAGGCGATATCACTGACCGAAGAAGCCCGGCTCGATGAGGAGATCGTCGAGCAGGTTGCCGAGGTGGACGCCGATGCGGTTG
>JAAUYD010074620.1_pt1 | contig 10867 bp, 4 predicted proteins | sample 7278101 | NCBI WGS metagenome assembly JAAUYD01 (sample SAMN14350128, study PRJNA611818) | marine sediment metagenome | isolation source: surface marine sediment (0.6m) | place: French Polynesia: Moorea | collected 2018-08
AGATCTCCGTGACGTTCTTGAGGATCTGGTCGCCGACGGCGTGCCCGTACATGTCGTTGACGGCCTTGAAATGATCGAGGTCGATCAACACGAGCGAGGCGGGCGCGGCGGAACGCCTGAATGCATTGACGACATCCTTGAGTTTGGCATCGAGGCCACGTCGGTTGCCGGCACCGGTCAACGGATCCTTGGTCGCCAGTAGCAGCAACTCCTCGCGCTGCCGATCCGTGATTACCGAGAAGGCGAAAGCGAACGCACTGGTGACGACGATCGTGATGAGAATCGTGGTACTTTCGAGCGAGTCCTTACCCGGAAGAAGCACAGGCAGGATGCCGACCACCGTCAAGATCGCGCCGATGAACGCCTCGCGCGCGCGGACCAGATAGAAGACGGCCATCAGGGCAGGAAACGCCCAGTAGACTTGTTGCGGGCCGTTGACGTAGACGGTCGTCAGGACGCCGCCAATACACAGGATGGAGATCGCGATGCTGGCACCGCGCACCCGGTGCGTCCGATAGACGTACGTGCCGAGGCTGATGAAGCCGATGACGATGACGGCGTCGACGAACGCGGCGATCAGATTGCCCTGCGCGAATCGCAGAATGGCGAACGGCAGCACGCCGAGAGCGCCCGCGGCGCTGAGAATCAGTGGCAGAACGGTTTCGATGCGCCTGCGACTTGCCTGGGAGCGCACGAGATAGCGCCAGGCGTCCATTCCTGAGTAGAGTTTCCTCATGAGCGGAAAAGGTGCCCGAATTCCGTGTCCCTGTCAAAAGGCAACAAAAAAAGCCAGATAAGTCAGAGTATTATGGAAATAACTTTGTGTTGATTCTGCTTTTCCGACTGCGCTCAGGAGCGTCTGAAGCGACTGAAAAAGCCCCCTTTCTTCTTTTCTTCGGGTTCCTCATTTTCCGTGGCGTCGGCCACGGGCGATGCGACTTTCAGCGCTTTGAGCGTCTGCGTTATTGACGTGTCGATCTGCTCTTCGATCGGTTCGGGTGCCGGGACCTCTCTCGCTGAAACGTCAGGAACCGGATCGTTGCCGGATTCGCGAGGCGGCGGTTGCACATCGGCGTTGAGCGCACGGACGGTCTTGAGCCGTTGCGAAGCTGAGAGATCGAGACCGGAGCTGACGATTTCGGGGGACTCGAGCGAGACCTCGACAGCGTCTTGAAGGATCGGCTCGCGCGCGTTGGTGGAATCGTCCGGACCCGCCGCCGATGCCGGGGAGCCGGCCGCCTGGGCCAACTGGGCCCTCTGTGTGTCGAAGAGCCCTGCGTCGTTCGCGGACTCGGCAGGGCCCGCGGCAATCACCTGCGCGGCGATCATGTTGATCTCGTCGCCGAACAGCGTCTCGGCCAGTGTGTCGCCGACGTCCTCAATCGTCTTTGCCCTGGCGAGTTCGGCTGCGATCTTTTCGATCTCGCCGTCGGCCCGCCGGGATTTCCCCGGTTCCTGCGCAGAGGCAGGCGCCACCGGACTCGTTACATCGCCTGCGTCCAGCTCGTCGATCAGCGTATTCTCGATATTCTCCTCGATCGCCGAGTCCAGCGTGATCTGCGGGAGTTCCTCGAGCTCGAGTTCGGGGTCATCATCGTGCGCCGCCTCGACTTGCTCTTCGTCTTCCGACTCGCCGTGGGCGTAAGCCATGGCCTTTTCCAACGCGTCGAGATCGGGCCGCAACTCAGCGAGCGTGGGGTCGCGATCCCACTCGGGTACGTCGTCATCTGCCAACTCGAGGGTCAACACGGGCGCAGCATCGGTCGGCATCCCAATAGGCGGTTCGACGGCAGGCTCGGGCTCCAGTTCGGGCTCGGGCTCCAAGTCGGGCTCGAGTTCCAGCATGGGCTCGGGTTGCACCTCGGGCTCGGGCGCCGGCTCGATTTCGAGTACCGGCTCGTGTTGCGGCTCCGGCTCCACCTCTGCCATCGGCTGAGGGTCCTGTTCGGGCGAGCTTTCGGGCTCGGGCTCCGGTGCCGGCCGCACGTTGAGAACCGGTAGCTCGGTCTCCGTCGGCTCCTCGGCGATGACGCCCGGTGCAAGCACCTCGAGATCCGGCAACGTGTCATTGATTAGTTCGGGAATTTCTTTCTCGTCCCGCAGCGCTGCGTCTTCGGTGGTATCGGAGAAGACGATGACGGGGTCCGCATCGACCGGTTCCGGTTCCTCGTCCGCCGCCGGTTGAGAATCGGCCTCGAGCACTGGAAGCGGTTCAGGTTCCGGTTCGGCATCGAGCACAGGAAGCGGATCGGGTTCCGGTTCGGTCTCGAGCACAGGAAGCGGATCGGGTTCCGATTCGGTCTCGGGCACAGGGAGCGGATCGGGTTCGGGCACCGGCGCCGCCTGGGACAGCGGTTCGATTTCCGCTGCGGCTTCGTGTATCGGTTCGAGCTCTGGTTCCGGAATCGTTTCTGGCTCGACGTCGATCACAGGCTCAGCAACCGTGGCCGGCTCCGGCATCGTTTCCGCGCCCAGTGCCGGTTCCGGCTCTGGCCCAGGCGTCGCAGAAGGCGCCGAATCCAGCGCTTCGAACGCCGGTTCGAGGCCGAATTCATCACGGGCGATCCTCGCGACCGTCTCGGCGGATACAGGCGAAACGCCGTCGGCCGCCGCCGCCGACAAGGCTGCCTCGGCGACGTAGTTCGCAACGCGAGGTACACCGCCGCTAAGACTGTGCAGCACCTCGGCCGACTTGTCGTCAAAGGCAATGTGGAAATCACCGCCCGACGAGCGGAAGCAGTGCATGAGGTACCCGCGCAATTCGGCGAGGGACAAAGGGTCGATCGTCAAGCGCTGGCGTGTTCGCTGCGATAGCCTGGCGAGCCGCGGGTCGGAGAGAAGATCGGCAATACTCACATCGCCCATGATGACGATGGCGGCGCCACCGGACTCGCCGGCGTCGGCGGCCGTCAGCGCCTCGACTTCCGCCAGGGTTTCAATACCCGCGCGGCTCGCGTCTTCGATGATGATGACCAGGCGTTTGCCGCTCGACTCGAGCTGCTCGAGCAATTCGCGAAAAGCAGTAAACTGCCGAATCGGGCCTCTGGGGAGTTCGCCCGTGCCCAGCTCCTCCAGCAGCAATTCCAGCGCATCGGTACCATCCAGTTGCATGCGACCGATGCGGACCGTGCGGTGTGAATCCCGCAGCGCGTCCAGCGCCTTGGCGACCAGCGTCGTTTTGCCGACGCCGGCGGGGCCGGATACGGCAACGACCGCATCCTGCGCCGACAGGGCTTTCTTGAGCCCCGCCATCGTCTGGGCGGTCTGCGGTCCGACGAATACGTCGACACCCGTTGCCTTGGCCAAAAACGGGCGTTTTTCGAGCCCAAAATGTTGTTCGTACATAGCGATCCGGTCAGCAAATTCGAGGCTACGCACCACTAGCAGCCCTACATGCAGGCCAGTTTGGGGTCTGGCGCAAGGGATTTCATGGAGTTATGTCACAAAAATCGCTGCCGGGTCGCTTCTCGATGCGGCTGCGAGAATCTCGGGTCGACGGAATTAATGACTGAATTCGCGCCCGAAACGCGTCAGAATACGCGGTCTTGATCGCAGTTCGGCCAGGACCCACCCGAGAGGACCCCGAGTTGAGACGTTTTGTCCTTATCGCCGCCATCCTTGGCGCCGCCGTCGTAGTCGCAGTGTCGATGGTGAAATTGAAGCCAGAACCGCCCAAGAAGGAGCGGGTGAACCTCGATCCGCTCGTCGAGGTCCACGAGCTCGAGGCGATGATGGCCAACTTCGAGGTGACCAGCCAGGGCACGGTTCGGCCCCGGACCGAGACTGTACTCAGCGCGGAGGTGTCCGGAACCGTCACCCGGATATCGCCGAAGTTCATTGCCGGTGGCGTATTCCAGCGCGGCGAAGTGCTGATGCGCATCGATCCGACCAACTATGACGTGGCAGTGAGCCAGGCGGAGGCGCTGGTCCGACAGCGGCAGATCGAGTACGACGGGGCGTTGAAGCTGCGCAGCAAGGGGTATCGGGCTGAAGCAGAGCTGGCCTCGGCAGAGGCGGCGCTCGCAACGGCGAAGGCAGAACTCGTCCGGGCGAAGCGCAACCTCGAGCGGACGTTCATCAGGCTGCCGTATGCGGGCATCGTTCGTGCCAAAGAGGCTGACCTCGGGCAATTCGTGAACCCGGGCACACGGCTCGGTGTCGTCTTCGCGACGGACTACGCGGAGGTGAGGCTGCCGCTGACAGATCGCGACCTCGCATTCGTCGATTTGCCGAGTGCTTTGGAGGTCACTGCGACGGGCGATGCCGAGACCGGACCCGACGTCGAACTCAGTGCGCTGCAAAAGGGCCAGCGTCAAACCTGGGATGCCCGTATCGTGCGTACTGAAGGGGTCGTCGACGAAAGCAGCCGGGTTACCTACGCGGTTGCGCGCATAGAGGATCCGTATTCGCTGAAGGGCAGCGGCGTCCCATTGCCTGTCGGCACGTTCGTCAATGCGAGGATTGCGGGCACGGCCGCCGAAAACGTCATTCGTGTACCGCGTGCGATCGTACGCGGATCGGACGAACTCGTGTTTGTCGACAACGAAAACAAGATCAGCATACGCAAGGTCCGCGTCGTCCGAGGCGATGCCGACTACATCTACATCGGGGATGGCGCTGTCCCGGGCGAGCGCGTCGTCGTAACCGCTCTTGAAACGCCCGTCAACGGCACGCCCGTGCGCACCACCGACGTCGACGCCGAAGATACGAGTCGTGTGGCCTCGAGCGAGGAAGGCAGCTAGCGATGCAGCTTCGCGGCGTTACCAACGAGAAAGGCATCATCGCCTGGTTCGCGTCGAACCACGTAGCGGCGAACCTGCTCATGCTCTTCATCATCGTGGCCGGTCTGATTTCCTCGTTCACGATTCGCAAGGAGACTCAGCCCGAATTCGAACTCAATATGGTCCAGGTCGAAGTGCCCTACCTCGGCGCCGCGCCGCAGGAAGTCGAGGAGGGCGTCGTCATCAAGATCGAGGAGGCTGTCCAGGACATCCAGAACGTCAAACGGATACGCTCCCGTGCGCGCGAAGGCTTCGGGTCCGTTACGATCGAAGCCAATATCGATGCGGATATCAATGAGGTACTGAACGAAGTCAAAACGCGTGTCGATGCGATTTCGACCTTTCCGGCGCTGACCGAGAAACCGGTGATCTACAAGCAGGAAGTGGAGAATCCGGTGATGATGATCGCGATCCACGGCGACATGGATGACTTTGCGCGCAAGGCCGTTGCCCAGGAAGTGCGCGAAGAACTCATGCAGTTACCTGACGTCAACAAGGTGATCTACTTTGGCGACCGTCCGTTTGAGATCAGCGTGGAAGTCTCCGAAAGGACTCTGCGCAAGTACGGGTTGACGATGAGTGAGGTGTCGCAGGCCATCAAGAACTCGTCGGTCGATCTTCCGGGCGGCACGATCAAGTCGGAAGGCGGCGACATCCTTTTACGAACGAAAGGGCAGGCATACACGGGTAAGGAATTCAGTCGCCTCGTGCTTCGGACATTCCCCGACGGCACGCGCCTGACGCTCGGCGATATCGCGACGATCAAGGACGGCTTTGTCGAGACGGACGGCTACGGCCGATTCAATGGCCGGCGGACAGCGACCCTGCAAGTCGTCGCGGGCGGCCAGCAAAACGAACTCGAAACAGCGCAGGCCGTACGCGACTATCTCGACCGCAAATCCGCCGAGCTGCCACCAGGTGTCGAGATGGACACCTGGATCGACCTGTCGCAATACCTCGAGGCGCGTCTCGGCCTGATGTTCGACAACATGTTCATGGGGGCGGCATTGGTCTTCATCGTGCTGTCGCTGTTCCTGCGCATGAAGATCGCGTTCTGGGTAATGGTCGGGCTGCCGGTGTGTTTCCTGGGTGCGATCTGGCTGATGCCACTGTGGCCGGTAACGATCAACGCCATCAGTCTCTTTGGCTTCATCATCGTACTCGGTATCGTTGTCGACGATGCGATCATCATCGGCGAGAGTATTTACACCAAGATACGTGCGGACGGAAAGACCCTCGACAATGTCATCCGCGGCGCGCACAAGGTGGCGATTCCGGCAACTTTCGGCGTATTGACCACGATCGCCGCATTCGCGCCCATGCTTTTCGTCGGTGGCATGGTCGGGCCATTCTTCGAGGCGATGGGGTTCGTCGTCGTCCTGTGCCTGGTCTTCTCGCTGATCGAGTCAAAGCTGATTCTGCCTGCTCACCTCGTGCACGCGAACATCACCGACATCGATGAAGACGACTTGTTTCACCCGCAACGCGTTGTTCCCCTCCATGAGAAGCCTGGTCGCGGATTTCTCAAGATTCAGCGACACGTCCAACACGGACTGCATTCGGTCATCGACAACCATTACAGGCCGCTGCTCGAAAAAGCGATCGACAATCGCGGCGTGACCGTCGCTATCTTCATTGCGGTCCTGATCGTCACGTTCGGCGCAATGTTCAGCGGCATCGCGCGTGTTGTCGTGTTTCCGGAAATGGCCAGCGACTTCATCCAGGTCGAAATGGAGATGGAGAGCGGCACGGCCCCGTCTGCCAGGAACGCGGCGGTAGATCGCATCGAGGCGGCGATTCTCGAAATCAACGACCAGCACGCACAGGAAAATCCGGACTCGCTACCGGTCATTCAATACATTGGCCTGTTCACGCGCGGCGAGCAGGGCGCGGTCATGTTTCTCGAGGTTCCGCGCGACACCAACCGTCCGTATGAGCTGAAGGAGCTCAGCGAACTCTGGCGCGAAGCCGTCGGCGAAATCCCGGGACTGAAGTCGCTCGAGTTTGGCGACGCGGGCCACATCGGCGGGGGTCCGCCGCTGAGCCTGCGACTTAGCGGTTCGAATTACGAGGTGCTCGAAGCGGCTGCCGCCGAACTCGCGGCGGAGCTCGAGGACTACGAGGGCGTATTCGATATCGCCAATTCGGCCGCATCGGGCGGCAACGAGATCAAGCTGCGGATCAAGCCGGAGGCCGAAGCGCTGGGCCTGACAATGTCGTCGCTGGGTCGCCAGGTTCGCCAGGCGTTCTATGGCGAAGAAGCGCAGCGTATTCAGCGCGGCAAGGACGAGCTCAAGGTCATGGTTCGTTACCCGATCGAGGAGCGTAAGTCCATCGCCGATCTGGAGAACATGCGGATTCGTACGCCGAATGGCGACGAGGTGCCGTTCTCTTCTGTCGCCGAGGTTTCGTTCGGCCAAGGGTACTCGAGCATTTCGCGGCTCGATCGCGAACGAACAGTCACCGTGTCGGCTGATATCGATCAGGACAGGGTCGAGCCCCAGGAAATCATCGCCACGGTGTCGAGCGATTTCATTCCCCAACTGCTGTCCCGTTACCCGGGGGTCAATTTCGGTCTGGAAGGTGCGAGTGAGGAGCAGACGAAATTCCTCGTCGACTTCGGCATTGCGTCGATCGCTGCGTTGTTCCTGATCTACGCGCTAATCGCCATTCCACTCCATTCCTACAGCCAACCGCTGATCATCATGTCGGTCATCCCGTTCGGACTGATCGGGGCAACGATCGGTCACATCGTCATGGGCAAGGCGATCAGCATGTTCTCGATGTTCGGCCTGATTGCGCTGGCCGGCGTCGTGGTCAACGATAGCCTGATCATGGTCGACTTCATCAACAAAGCCCGACTCCAGGGCATGTCGATACGCGAGGCCGTCCTTCAGTCGGGTACTGCGCGCTTCCGCGCCATTGTCCTGACCAGCTTCACAACGGCGGCCGGTTTGATGCCGATCCTGTTCGAGACGAGTTCGCAGGCTCAATACGTCATTCCGACCGCTATCTCAATCAGCTTTGGCATCGTGTTCGCGACGGTCATCACCCTGTTCCTGATCCCGTCGCTTTACATGCTCCAGGAAGACGGATTCGCGTTCTTCCGACGCCTGCGCGGAATGCCACAAACGCAAGCTGCGTCGGACAATCCACTCGCGTGACCGGGTCCGCTGGTAACCACGACGCGGAGATTCGCTCCGGCGTCGTGCTGGGATTGCTTGCGTACACCCTCTGGGGCGTCTTCCCCGTTTACTTCAAGTGGATCGAGATGGTCGCGCCGCTCGAGGTCGTGGCACACCGGATTCTCTGGGCCGTGCCTTTCGGCGCGCTGATCATTTTCGCTCGCCGGCAATGGCGCGACGTCCGCGGCGCGTTCATTGACCGCAGCATGCTGGCATGGCTGAGTCTGTCAGCGCTCAGCATCTCCGTGAACTGGTTGATCTACATCTGGGCCGTACAGAACGCGCGCATCTTCGAGGCCAGCCTGGGTTACTACATCAATCCCCTCATGTACGTCGCGATCGGCGTTCTCTTTCTGGGGGAACGACTGCGAACGCTGCAACTGGTGGCGGTCGTGCTCGCGTCTGCCGGTGTCGCTTACCTGACGTTCAGCGGCGGCATCTTTCCATGGGTCGCGTTATCGCTGGCGGCCCTGTTCACAGCCTACGGAGTGATTCGCAAACAAGTGTCGATCGGCGCGATGCCGGGCTTGTTCGTCGAGACCAGCGTCCTGTTTCCCCTGGCTCTGGTCCTCATGACGGTATTGATCACAAGCGGTGCTGCCTCGTTCGGATCGGTCGGTCCAGGACTGACCGGACTGCTCATACTCGGTGGCCCGATCACGGTGGTGCCATTGCTCTTGTTCGCGATCGCAGCGAAACGCTTGAGCCTGACCACGGTCGGTTTCATGCAGTTCATTGCACCGACTCTGCAGTTCTGCACGGGGCTTTACTATGGCGAACAGCTCACGACGCCGCATCTCGTCTGCTTCGGCTTCATCTGGATCGCTGTCGCGCTGTTCAGTTACGACGCTGTCAAAGCGGGTAGAAAAAAGCCCCGACAGGCTCAGCCTGCCGGGGCCTGATTTCGCTCTGCTCGTGATCTAGGCTGCGGAACGACGCTCCTGCGCTTCCTTGATCACCTCTTCGGCGACGTTGGCGGGGCAGGCCGAGTAGTGGCTGAACTCCATCGAGAATTGGCCGCGGCCCGACGTCAACGTGCGCAGATGACCGATATAGCCGAACATCTCCGCCAGCGGCGCTTCCGCCTTGACGCGTACGCCCGTGACACCCACTTCCTGCGACTTGATCATACCGCGACGGCGATTGAGGTCGCCGATGACGTCGCCCACGTTGTCCTCGGGTGAGAACACGTCGATCTTCATGATCGGCTCGAGCAGTTGAACGCCGGCCTTCGGTACCGACTGGCGATACGCCGCCTTGGTCGCGATCTCGAATGCAAGTGCCGACGAGTCAACCGCATGGAAGCCGCCGTCGAGCAGCGTGAACTTGACGTCCAGCAGCGGGTAGCCCGCCAGCGTCCCTTCGCCCATGCAGCTCTCGAAAGCCTTCTCGATCGCACCCCAGTACTCGCGCGGCACGTTACCGCCTGTTACCAGAGACTCGAACTCGTAGCCGGCATTGGTCTCGGCAGGTGCGATCTTGTAGTCGATCTTGCCGTACTGGCCCGAACCGCCGGACTGCTTCTTATGCGTGTATGAGTCTTCGATGGTCTGCGTGATGGTCTCGCGGTAGGCGACCTGCGGCTTGCCCATTTCGACCTCGACGCCGTGGGTTCGCTTCAGAATGTCGACCTTGATGTCGAGGTGCAGCTCGCCCATGCCCTTGATCAGCGTTTCGCCCGAGTCTTCGTCGGTCGCGACCTGGAAGGACGGGTCTTCCTGAATCATCTTGTTCAGCGCCACGCCCATCTTCTCGGTGCCGGCCTTGTCCCTGGGCGCGATCGCAATCGAGATGACCGGATCCGGGAACACCATCGGCTCAAGCGTCGCCGGATCCTTCGGGTCGGCGAGCGTGTGTCCGGTTCGCGTATTCTTCATGCCGAGCAGGGCAACGATATCGCCCGCCTGGGCCGAGTCGAGTTCCTCACGCGAATCGGCGTGCATCTCGACGATACGGCCGATACGCTCGGTTTTGCCCGTGAACGTGTTCAGGACGCTGTCGCCTTTCTTCATGACACCCGAATAGATGCGCGTGAAGGTGAGGGCACCGTATCGGTCGTCCATGATCTTGAACGCCAGCGCGCGCAACGGCTTGTCCGGGTCGACCTCGGCGAAGTTGCCCGTCTCGTGTCCCTCGAGGTCCATCTCCGGCTGCGGCTTGACCTCTGTTGGGTCCGGCAAGAAGTCAACTACTGCATTAAGAACATTCTGTACGCCCTTGTTTTTAAAAGCGGAACCACAGAAGGTAGGGAAGAAGTCGAGGTTGATCGTACCCTTTCGAATGCAGCGTTTGAGATCGTCGATCGACGGCTCGTTACCCTCGAGGTATGCCTCGAGCAAGTCATCGTCCTGTTCAACGGCAGTCTCGATGAGCTTCTCACGCCATTCCTCGACCTGGTCGGCCATGTCCGCGGGCACGTCGGTAATCTCGTACGACAGCGGGTCGTTTGAGTCCGACCAGACCCACGCCTTGCGCTCGAGGAGATCGACGACGCCCGTGAAGTTGTCCTCGATGCCGATCGGCAGGACCATGACGAGCGGGTTGGCGCCGAGCACATCTTCAATCTGCTTGACGACGCGGTAGTAGTCCGCGCCGATGCGGTCGAGCTTGTTCACGAAGATGATGCGGGCGACCTCCGACTCGTTGGCGTAGCGCCAGTTCGTTTCCGACTGGGGCTCGACGCCACCCGAACCGCAGAACACGCCGACGCCGCCGTCGAGTACCTTCAGGGAACGGTAGACCTCAATCGTGAAGTCGACGTGCCCCGGTGTGTCGATGATGTTCAGCGTGTGGTCGTTCCACTGGCAGCTCGTCGCGGCAGACTGAATCGTAATGCCGCGTTCCTGCTCCTGCTCCATGAAGTCCGTCGTGGCTTCGCCATCGTGGACCTCACCGGTCTTG
>JAAUYD010249892.1_pt1 | contig 10867 bp, 2 predicted proteins | sample 7278101 | NCBI WGS metagenome assembly JAAUYD01 (sample SAMN14350128, study PRJNA611818) | marine sediment metagenome | isolation source: surface marine sediment (0.6m) | place: French Polynesia: Moorea | collected 2018-08
GGGATTGATCAAGAATAAATTGGCATTGCCCAATACTCCCAAAGTGCCGAATATCTCCGAAGGATTCACACCTGTGACGCGACTAAAAATATTCTCAATGGCAGCAGGGTTGGCGAAATAAGCTCCTCTTCCTGCATCGATATTAAATTCTTGAAAACTGTGGAAGAGATTACTACCGCGAATTGCTCCCCCTTCCAGGATATCGCTCTCTATTCCCTTAATTTCCACCTCAGGCACTACCACGGAACTTTCGTCACCGAGGGTATTGTCAGGAATGATTTGAGCAACAGCCGAAGGGGAGATGAGACAGGAACAAGCGATCAATCCAGCAACAAATTGCCAGGCTGATGGTTCTAATGGTAACAATTTGCCGAATAAAGTCAGAATAAATAACAATGGCAGAATCTTACCACATTTGCATTGTTCTATAGTTTTCCCCTAACTCTATATACAATTTGGACATAGTATCTTGTTCCAATCTTTATATTTTAAAAATTAAAACGAATTTACAATTTACAAAATTGATAAAAAAAACCGAATTTATCTCAAAAAATAAGAAAATTTAAGAATATAACATAAAATACTGCTGAAAGATAATAATCTTAGGCGATTAGCACATTGGCAGGGACTATCTATCCTTACTTTTGAAAAAATTATCTTTCTCAGTTTCAAGAAAAAAATATAAAGTTTTGTAAAACTGCGAAATTTTTTGATTCAACAGCGATAACTCAATAGAGGTTAATTCAATCTCTAGCAAATTAACTGATTACAAACGTTTAAGAAGAATCCATGACTAACAATTCTCAGCCTTCCTCTATACTTTTCGTTGACCCTAACGTTGCAGACTATCAAACTTTAGTTAATAGTGTTGAACTGGGGACAGAAGTAGTTATTTTAGATGCTAATAGTAACGGGATTGAGGACATTGCAGAAATATTAGGCAACTATAGCGATCTCGACAGCATACAAATTCTTTCTCATGGCAATTCAGCTAGTTTACAGCTAGGGAATACCAGCCTAGACGATAGCAACATTGAGAGTTACCAAAACCAGTTGCAACAGTGGGGACAAGCCCTAAGTAGCAATGGGGATATTATTTTATATGGTTGTAATGTCGCAAAAGACGAACTAGGACAGGGTTTTATTAATGGCTTGAGTGAAATTACCGAAGCGGATATTGCTGCTTCCGATAACTTAACAGGTAGTAGTGATTTGGGGGGAGACTGGATATTAGAAGCAACTACAGGTTTTATAGATGCACCTCTGGCATTTCAGGTAGAAGCGATGTCTGCTTTTAATTCTGTGTTACAGACCTTTATGGTTACAAACACTAACGATAGTGGTGCGGGTTCTTTACGACAAGCTATTTTAGATGCGGAAAACAATAATAATGGCGGAACGAAAGATATTATTGATCTATCTATGATCGCAGGTCAAACGATTAATATCTTTAGTAGTTTACCTACCATCGCCGAACAAGTTGAAATACGAGGAAATGGTGTCACTATTGATGGTGGTGATCCCGCGCTTAATCCCATATATTTTCCATTAGCATTTGTTCAGGATCCATTAACTATTTTCGCCCGTCAAATATTAGCAATTAATGCTCCCAATACCCAAATAATATTATCTGATTTAATTTTTCGAGATGGTCGTGCGGAAGGTATTCGTGGAGTCTCTGGCGGAGGCGGAGGTTTAGGTGCTGGTGGTGCTTTATTTATCAACCAAGGTACGGTAGTTGCTAATAATGTTGACTTCATGAACAATCGTGCTGTTGGTGGTAGTGCCACAGGTAATGCAGGAAGGGGTGGTGATGGTAATGGTGGTAATGGGAGTAATGGCGGTAATGGCGGTAATGGGGTTACTAACATATCAGGAAATACAGCAAGAGATGGTAGCAATGGTGGCAATGGTGGCAATGTTACAGAGATTGTAACAGGAGCAGTTATAGCATCAGGGGGTAATCGTGGAACAGGTGGTAGTGCTGGCACAGGTTTTGGGGCTGGTGGTGGTGGTGGTGCTGGTGGTGGGGCTGGCACAGTCTTTGCAGAAGCTTCTTCTGGAGGGGGTCGTGGTGGAAATGGTGGAAATGGTGGGTTTGGGGGTGGGGGTGGTGGTGGTGGTGGGGGCGGTGGTGCTGGTGATGGTAGATTATCAGGTCAAGGTAGTAATGGTGGAAAAGGAACAGGTGGAAGTGGAGGTTCCTTCGGTGGACGTGGTGCTGATGGTGCTAACGGTTCTAAAGGCGGGGATGGCTTTCTTGGGGAAAATCCGGGATCAGGAGGTGCTGGTGGTCGTGGAGGCGGAGGTGCTGGACTCGGCGGTGCTGTCTTCGTTAACAGTGGTGCTGAGTTAATACTTCTTAATAGTACGTTTTCTGGTAATTCCGTGACTGGAGGGACTGGTGCGAATAATGGTCAAGCAAAAGGTCGTGACATTTTTGTCAGAGATGGTGCTACGGTTTCTCAAGTAGGCACTAATATTGCTACTGGGAACAATATTGATAATGGTAGTATTTTTGGTGACATTAGTAATTTTATTCTGCCTACAATTGGCATTTTTAATGAGAAAGAGAGAGAGGAACTTGTTCTACTTCCTCCTCCTAGTGATTCTCCTTTCTTCTTTCCTGTCTTCGATTTCGAGAGAGTTAAGACTCCTAAAATAGATTTAGAAGAACCAAATCAAAATAGTTTTTTCTATATTTCTATAGATAAAAGTTTACCCATAGATTTAGTTATTAACTATACTGTTACGGGAACAGCTACTAATGGCAGTGATTTTACGATTCCGAGTAGTTTCACTATTCCTGCGGGGGTAGGGGGTACTACTTTTTCAGGAATTCCCAATTTTGTGGATATACCTGTTACGGTTATTGATGATCGCATTTTCGATCCCAATGAAAGTATTATTATTACCTTAGAAGATTCCCAACTATATAATATTGGTACTTCTTCTGCTGAGTTAACTATCATTGATGATGAGCCAAACATTACCCTTGATGCTACAGATGCTATTGAAGGTGGTATTAATGGTGAGTTTATCTTTAATTTAGACCCCAATGCTCCTAATGATGCTCGCCAATTAAGCTTTAGTATTACTGGTGGTACAGCAGAACTGGGTACAGATTACAGGCTACTGGATGTCAATAATAATCTTCTCACTGCCGATCAAGATGGTAACTTTTTACTAGATATTTCTGGTCAATCCTCAATTGTTGTCAAAGTGGATGCTACAGGAATTCCAGGGAGTATCCCCGATTTTGATGAGAATATCGACGAAGGTATTGAGACAGTAGAGATTACTCTTAATGACGTTAATGACATCAATGAAACAGAATTTTCCATAGGAGATGACGGAAACCCCAATAATAATCGATATGGTGGTGGTGGTAGCACTGTAACTGTAAATATAATTGACAACGATACTCCACCCACAGTTGAGGTTGTTGCAGGAAATAATCCGACCGAAACTAACTCTACACCTGGATTTTTCGATCTTAATTTTTCCAATCCAATACCCAGTAATGGTATTGAAAATAATGATCAGGATGCAATCTTTAACTTCACTATCGATGGAAGTGCAACACCGAATGAAGATTACAATTTTGTATTAGTTGCTAATGGTACAGACCAAAATATTACTGGTAATAGTTTCTCTCTACCAGAAGGTACAACTGCTGCCAGAATCAAAGTTCAACCAGTTGACGATAATGTTTTTGAACCTGATGAAACTGTTACGTTTAACCTAAGTTTGGGTGAGGGATATATCCTCGGCGCGACAACTTCACAAACCCTAACTATTGAAGATAGTGGGATGGTGAGTAATCCTGATATTGCAGGAGTTAGGATTATAGAATCTCAAGGTTCAACTGACTTAATAGAGGGACAAACTACAGATAACTATACTATTGAGCTAACCAGCCAACCAACCAGCGATGTCACTATTAGTTTTGCTACGGATGAAACCCAGATAAATAGTATTAACTCCGTTACTTTCACTCCTGAGAATTGGAACATCAGACAAAATATTACCGTTACTTCTGTTGATGATAATATCGTAACAAGCGATCGCACTTCTACTATTTCTCATAGCGCAACTAGCAGCGATCTTACTTATCAGGGAATCGCGATTAATGATGTTGTTGCCAATATCATAGAAAATGATGTTCCTGGTATCGTTATTGGGAATGGGAGGAATCTTCAAGTAATCGAAGGTGGTAATGGGCTTACTTACAACATTGGTTTAACATCCCAACCTGTAGCAGATGTAACGATTAACTTTGGCATCAGCAACGATCTTCAAGCTATTGCACCCATAACCTTTACTCCCGATAATTGGAATATTCCTCAAGATATAACTGTCACCGCTACTATAGATACGGAAGTAGAGCCAATAGAAATACAAAATATCTCTCATATTATTAGCAGTAGTGATCCTGTTTATAATGATTTGCTTGTAGAGGATGTTCCCATTGCCATTAGCGAACTCAGTTTCAACAATATCGAGACAGCAAGAGGGTTAAATGAGTCTCTTAATTCGCTCCAAGATTCCATTGATGCTCAGTTTCGAGCCATTGAATTACCCTTTATTGGTTCTTTAGCAACTCTTGCCCCAAATTTAATTGGTAGTTTTCAAGCTACCCTGATTAATCGGGTACAAACTGGAGGTGTCTTAAATTTAGACAATCTTACTAACTTAGTCGAAACCTCTATTGAAGAGGCTTTAGGAGTTGATGCTATTGTTACCCCCAACATCTCTCTGGAAGAAGCAACTTTTGATATTACTGTTGCCAAACAATATAATCTGGCAAGTATTGCACTAGATGCAGATTTAGGTTTACCAGGATTAGGAATTGATGTTGATGGTACTGCCGATCTCACTTTCGATTACAAATTTGATTTAGGATTTGGGATTTCTCAAGAATTTGGTTTCTTTGTGGATACAGATAAAACCTCTTTTTCCGCAGGAGTCGATCTTGGTTTGAGTGATAATTTCCAAGCATCAGGTAACTTAGGATTCTTAGCACTGGATCTGGAAAATGATGCTGATAATGCCACGGCTGTTAATGCGCATTTTACCCTAAGACTCAATGACATAGATGCTGGTGAAGATTTAGATGGCAATCGTCTGACTACTACAGAACTACTTAATGCTTCTCCCAGCGAAATACCCGATCTATTTAATCCCAGTCTCGAAGCTGATGCTAATCTAGGTTTGAGTGCTGTTACTAGCGTTCAAGGAAATGCTGCTTTTCCTGCCTTTAACTTCGATTTGGCTGGAGATTTCCCCATTCTGAATTATGAAAATGGAGAAGTAATCGAAGATCAAGCACCGAATATTGCTTTTAATAATGTTCAACTAGATTTAGGCACTTTCCTCACCGACTTTGCCCAACCTGTAATTGGTAATATCAATGACATTATCGATCCGTTCCGCCCTGTAATTGATTTTCTCAATACCGATACTCAAATCTTGAGCCAACTGGGTATTGCTGATTTTGCTGATACAGATGGTGACGGCAAAGTTAGTGTATTGGAATTAGCCTTAAAAATTGCGGAATTCGGTGGAAGTACTCGCTCCGTTCAGTTTCAAGATTTTTTCAATGCCATAGAGCAACTTAGTGATCTCGCAGCAGACCTCAGTACTCCTATAGGTAATAACGAGAGTATTATTATCGAACTTGGTTCTTATGAATTGGGTAGCGGTTTTGATGCCAGCGATCCTAATGCAGATACTAGTTCCGTTACAGCAAATCAAACAACTTCCAGACAGAGTTTAGAACAACAACTCAACAATGCTCCTAATACTGGTAGCAGAGGTACTCAGAAAGAAATTACCAGAAATCTAACTGCTAGTGGTGGTGATTTCGAGCTTCCTCTCCTAACTAATCCCTTCACTGCAATCGATCTGCTCTTAGGCAAAGATGTTCCGATCTTTACTTATGATCTTCCTGCTTTAGAAGTTGGGTTTAATGTGCGAAGAGAGTTTCCGATTTTTCCTCCCATTTTCGGTTTAATAGAGGGTGGTTTTGATGTGGGTCTAGATTTAGCCTTTGGCTTTGATACCTTTGGTTTCAGTCAATGGTCTGCTACAGATTTTGACCCTACACAATCCTTTAGAGTCCTAGATGGATTCTATGTGAGCGATCGCGAAAATGCTGACGGTACGGGAGCAGATGTTGCTGAATTAACCGCAAACGCGAGTATTGCCGTAGGAGCAGGTTTAAATGTTGGTGTTGCTTCGGGCTATGTTAAAGGGGGTATAGAAGGTTTAATTGAACTGGATCTAATCGATCGTGGAGAAGTTAACGGCACAGATGACGGCAGACTACGTGGTTCAGAGATTGCGGAGCGTATTTCCACACCTTTTGAACTCTTCCAGTTAGACGGCGCAGTTAATGCCTTTTTAGGGGCGGAGGTTAATGCTTTCGGTGCGAATGTATTTGATGCACGGCTTGCTACTTTCCAACTAGCGGAGTTTAGCGTTGGGGGTACAGGAAATAGCTCTAGTAGTGTATCTGATGGTGTAATCTCTGGAGGTAAAGCCTTCTTCGATGCCGACTTTGATGCTATTCACGATCCTAATGAGCCATTTACCTTTACCAGTGAGGATGGTACCTACAATCTAGAAATACCTTTATATAACTACGACCTCAACGGTAACGGTGTCATCGATCCAGAAGAAGGTAGAGTAGTTATTGTTGATGGTATTGATATTTCAACTTCCCTCCCTCAAACCGCACCGATTATTACCACTCCCAATGGGACAGTTGCCACAACAGTTGCCACACCTATAACCAGCTTAATTACTAAAATTGCCGAACCCGATTTGGATGCAGCACAAGCAGAAGTGATTAGAAGCTTTGGTCTGACTTCTAACAGCAATTTATACGATAATGAAACCGCTACTAGAGATTTATCAGTCTTCGCTATTCAATCTCAACTCCAAAATCTGATTATTCTAGCAACCCAAACCATTGCTGAGACTGCTTTTGCTGGGGAAACCATTAATGGTAGTCAAATTCTGACTCAAAACGGTCTGATTTATCTTGATAATAACGATAACGGACAATTTGATGATAACGATCTAGAAATAGTCCTTGATGCTAACGGCGATCGCTTTTTCGATGTTAATGCTAACTCAGTATTGGATAGTAATGAGCTTTCTTCCCCAGTTAATAATGCAGAAATTGCCACTGCAATCCTTCGAGAGATTGCCAATCGCGTTAACAATGGTGCAACACCCAATCTCAGTGATACCGATACGGTAGCAGCCATTATTAATCAAGCAGTTACTACAGTAATTGCTCAAGACCCCAACACCAGTCTGGATGGAACAGCGATCTCCGATATTGCTGCAACTATTGTTGAGAAAAACCACACTATCGATAATATCTTAGGTAATAATTTCCTCTCTGAAACAGAAAAAAGACAACAAATTAACAATCAGTGGGTCTTTATCGATACTAATGATAACGGTGTACAAGATAGTGATGAACCTTTCTCTGTTGTAACTGAAACAGGCTCAGATAATTTAGATATTACTCCCTTTGACACCAATGGTAATGGTGAATTAGATGTGCGAGTTGTAGTCACAGGTAATTCTCCCGACTATGTGTTTGTGGATAGCAATGCCAACGGTGTACACGATAAAGGGGAACTATTTTCCATTGTTAATCCTAGCGGTGACAACAACCTGAAAATTGATTTTATCGATAGTAATGATAATGGTGTACAGGATGATAACGAATCTTTCCTCATAACTTCTCCACTCCGTACCGCCGAAGTTGCGATCGCTCCTTTCGACCTCAATAGCGACGGTGTTTTAGAGCCAGAAGAAAGAGCCAATGTAATTCTTGAGGGAACACCTCTATCTCAATGGTCTTTTGTAGATAGTAATGGTAACGCAGAATATGATCGTGGAGAACTCTTCTCTATCGTTTATCCTGATGGCACGGATGCTCTTGATCCTTTCGTTGAAGGAGCAAAAGTATATGTCGAAGGTGTAGAATCTCCCGAATTAGTTGGTGGATTCCAATATCTAGTTACCAATGTCTTAACAACCCTCTCCCGTCTAGTAGCCAAACCTGGTGATATCACAGAAGCTCAAGAACAAGTAAAAGCAGCACTAGGATTACCCGATGTGGATTTACTCAACTTCGATCCTTTACTGGAGGCTTCTTCTCAAGACCCCAATTGGCTAGAAGTCTATGCCAAACAAGTTCAGATTCAAAATACCATCGTACAAATAGGAGCCTTAACTGGAGAAGCTGAAACAGCTACCATTGATGCCCTATCCGAGATGATTACTAACTCTGGTAGTGTAGATTTAAGCGATTCAACTCAGATAGAACAACTGATCCTTGAGGTTGCGCCTAGTTTAGAACTAAATACTGTTCAAGGTGCAGCTACTGTTATTACAGAAGACAATCAGCGCATTGATAACATTGTTGATCCTCCTGTTCTGCAAGATACAGGTAACATTGTTGCGGATCCTGTTATGGAAGATAGAGCTAAATCAATCGAAATCGTCCGAGTACAGGAAATAGCTCAAGGAAGAACCAGAGAAGATTTAGAACAAGTGCGGTTGGGAACAACAACTATTGAGGCGGTTGTCAACGCAAATACAGGTACGGTATTATTCGACGAAGGATCGACTGATAATACTGATAATATCGAAGAGGTCGTAGATCCGACCAAACGTCCTGACCTTAGCAATAGTGTTCCAGTCGCCGAACCTGATATCGCAACTACTAATGTTGTTACACCAGTCACTATAAACGTTTTAAACAATGATAGCGACGCTGATAATGATGCCATTGAAATTGGGAATGTTTTTGCCTCTGACAACGGAGAGGTAGTTATTAACCCAGATAATACTCTCACCTATACTCCCAAGAGTGGTTTTGTAGGAGAAGATACTATCTTCTATACTGTTCAAGATAGTAATGAAAATGTTGACAACAGTACTGTCACCATAACAGTCAACCCAAATCAAATTGTTGCTGGTGCGGGTGTTAGAAATATATTGGGAACAGAAGAAGCCGACGACATTACTGGTAATGAAACCGACAACAGCATCGATGGTGCTGCTGGCAACGATATTATTTCTGGGGGTGCTGGCAATGACACCCTAGATGGTGGTGAAGGTGATGACTACCTCATAGGCAGCGATCTCACGCAAGTTCTAAATTTAGATGGCAATGATGATTATGTGGAAATATCCTCATTCAACAACTTTCCTACTACAGAAATCACCCTAGAAGGTTGGTTTCAGAGAACACAAAATCAAGAAACACCATCTTTGTTTTCCTATGCAGTAACTGGTAGCAGCAATGAGGTACTCTTGGAGGAGCAAAATTCTCAACTGCGCTTTTTGGTAGGTAATCACGGCATTGATACAGGCATTGCCATCCCAGATGAAGATTGGCATCATTGGGCAGTAACTTGGAGAAGCAGCGATGGTCAAGTATTACTTTATCGCGATGGTGAACAAGTTTTCTCTGGGACTCTAAGACAAGGATATCAAATCCAAAGCGGGGGTAGTTTTGTCCTAGGACAGGAACAAGATTCTGTCGGCGGTGGTTTTGATCCGAATCAAACCTATACTGGTTCAATTGATGAAGTCCGGATTTGGAATGTAGCTCGTAGTGCAACAGAAATTAGTGAGAACCTGAATAACACCCTGACGGGAACAGAAACAGGGTTAGTTAGCTACTGGAATTTTGATAATGATAGTGCAACTAGCAATACCATCACAGATTTAACCAACGGTAATGATGGTACTTTCTTTAATGGGCAGGGCAACAATATTGTTACCGAAACCAGCCCATTTCTTGGAGGAAATGACACTTTTATCGGTGGTGCTGGTGATGACACTCTCATCGGTGGTGCTGGTAATGATTCAATGAATGGTGATGACGGCAATGACTGGTTTGATGCAGGTTCCGGCAGCGATAGTATAAATGGAGGTGCTGGTAATGATTGGATAGATGGAGGTGCTGGTAGAGACTTTATTAATGGAGGCAGTGGCAACGGTAATGACACCTTAAATGGTGGGGGTGGAAACGACGTTCTTGATGCTTGGTTTGGAGATGATCTTGTTAATGGAGGGGATGGCAACGACCTGGTTAACGGTGAGGTTGGAAATGATACTTTAACTGGCGGACTTGGAGCAGATCGCTTTGCCTATAGAAATGCTTCTGAGGGAGGTGATATTATTACTGATTTTAATAGTCTTGAAGGAGATACAATTCAAATTAGTCAGAGCGGATTTGGTGGCATAACTGATGCTAGTAATTTCAGCTTTAACCAAGGCAATCTTCTTTTCGGTCAAGAACAAATAGCTATCTTACAAGATGTTGATGTATTCAATGTTGATACTGATATTAGACTAAGTAGTTGACACTTTCCTGAATATCTTTCAGGAGATTCTTGGCTCAACGATAAAACTTACTCTGACAGCTTCTGGGCAGTCAAGGCGCGAGGTTTCATCTCCCCAAGCTTGAAATCCCCTATGCCCTACGGTACTCAATCCAATTGAGAGTATGTTTCTGGCTGCGTTTTCATCCCTATCTAGAACACAGCCACATTTACACTTATGAGTTCTGGTACTGAGAGTTTTAGTTACTTTTGTTCCACACTCAGAACAATTAACTGAAGTGTATTGCGGAGGAACAGCAACAGTTATCTTACCAAACTTGAAAAACAAAATCGACCAAGACATAGCTATTTTTGGACAGGATTATACGGGACGACATGGGTATTAAGTATGGATATGTGCTGGGAATGGGTAGAAAAATTAATGCTAATAAATATCAATAAGTTGCCATTTTATCTCAAAGGTCTCAAGGCTATGAAACTTATAC
>JAAUYD010003887.1_pt1 | contig 10866 bp, 4 predicted proteins | sample 7278101 | NCBI WGS metagenome assembly JAAUYD01 (sample SAMN14350128, study PRJNA611818) | marine sediment metagenome | isolation source: surface marine sediment (0.6m) | place: French Polynesia: Moorea | collected 2018-08
TCGCTAAAGCTTGTTTATAAAACTCAACTGCCTTAGTTAAATCACCCAGAGAATAGTAACTACTGCCCAAATGTCCAAAAGCTTCACCTTCCCTGGTTCGATGTTCATTAGCCTGTGCAATCTTTAGACTTTGTTCGTGACATTCAATTGCCATGAAGTAATCACCCTGGAGGTCATAGACTAACCCCAAATTCCCCAGAGCAATACCTTCACCATCGCGATCGCGAACAATAATGGCAAGACCGAGATGTTGTTGATGGTAATAGAGAGCTTGCTGCAAATTTCCCAGTGCTTGATAAGCGTTACCAATGCCGCTGAAACAAATTGAATCCCAGATATAGCCAGTTTTGTTCCTAAGTTTGCCGAGCAATTGTTGATAGATACCGATCTGCTTGTGATAATATCCCCAGATGCCTAGTTGGATGTGGAGATTGGCACGGGTGGGTGTATTTAGGGATATGGAGAGAACATTAATGGCAATTTCCCAAGCATCAATTATGCCAAGGTGATAGAAGGCTTCCAGATAGCCATGCACTTTCTCTAGATTCGAGGCATCTGCTTTGGGTTGATATTTTGTTAACCAGTTTTGTACTGCTCGCTTGTTTGCAATAGCGATACGGGAAATTTTCTGTTGTGGGTTGACCAGCTTCTGTTCAATTTCAGCCCAAAGTTGTTGACCGGATATGACAAAATTGGAGGCAAGAAACTCTTCTACACCAGTAATTCCACTGTTTACATCAAATGTCATGGCATCTCCGACAAGAACGCAGTAAACCCAATTACCTCTATTCTATTGGCTGACTCTGCAATGTAGAATTTGCTACTAAATCAACTTGTGGAATTCATGTTCAACTAGTGTAATTGTCAATCATCATGAGTTTGTTAATCTTTTCATTAATTCTTGACATTCCTCAGCCAAAGGAATTTGCAAAGACTGAGCAATACGATAAGCTTGTTTAGATTCAGCAATTGCTCTATCTTTATCATCTATTTGTTCATAAATTAGACTTAAAAAGTAATGTGATTGAGCTTCTGTATGCTGCTCTGGAATTTCTTTAGAGATATGTATTGCTTTGTCTAAATATTCTATACCTTCATCCCATTTTTCCATTTTTTGGGACAGATTGCCAAGATTACACAATGTAATTGCTTCCCCTCGTTTATCTGGTCTTCTTGAGATTGCTATATCTAGACGTTGTTTATACATTTCGTATGCCTCTTCATACATACATAATTGAGAATAAACAGAGGCTAGATCACCAGTCATTCTGCCAATTAAAAAATCTGCTTGTATTCTTTTAGCGATTGATATAGCTTCTTTAATATCACTAATTGCCTTTTCATCATCTATTTCTGAGCAAAAATAAGCCTTGCCACGATGGTGTAATGATTTTGATTTTAGACGCTCATCTGGAGTTTCCTTTGCAATTTTTAAACTTTTATTAGCATACTCAATTGCTTTATTCAAATTGTTTAAATTAAAATAACAAAAACTCAGATTACAATATATATCACCTGGTTGTAAAATACCTGGCGACTGTCTTTCTCTTTCGAGACTTTTTTTATGATAATCAATTGCTAGATTATAATATCCTTGAGAGCTATAAATAACTCCTAATCTATCAAGTAAAATAGCAGCTTTTATATTGTCTAAAGGTTTATCTAAAAGATGAGAATATAAAGATTTTGATTCTTTATAGTAACCCCAACTTTGTAATTGCTCATCTAAATATTCTTGTGTTGGAGTATTTAAACGACAATGAATTATACTCCATGCCCTTTCAATATCTTCAACTGCACATAGATGATGAAACGCTTCTAACAAACCTTTTACTGTCTCTAAATTAGAAGCATTTATAGCAGGATTATATTTAGTTAACCAATTAATTACTGCTCTATATTGACTGCGTTTCCAACTGGGTTTAATAGACTTTATTTCAGTAGGCTGAATACCAAGATTGGCAATAACAGCCTCATCAGAGGGAGTAATGTTAGCATTTTCTGACTCTAATTCTTCTTTAACATTTAGTTCATCACGTTTGTTCATTAGACATCTCCAGAGATGAGGCATTGATACAAATTTTTTTAATAACCGAATCTCCAATAGGTAAAATTTCATTCATTATCTTTAAATATGCATCCAAAATTATCTATATATTTTCAGTTCTTATTTTACAGGCATACTAAAGAGTGTAAGCTAGAGTCACAAAATTCTGATACAAGCAAGTTATCAAATTTTCCGCAATAAAATAAAATCTGCTTGGTATAAGTTTCCTAGTTTTTCTTCATGGCATTAATTTAAGATAAAACTAAAAAACCCAAAATACACACTCCAAGATGACTACTAAGCAAAATGAGTTAAATGCTCATACAGAGATAACTTCCGAGGAAATCAATATTACTCCTTCTGGCGAATCACTGTTAGCAGAACTTGGTATTGAACCAACCCAACTGAAATCTATTAAACCCCATTGGAAACGCACCCAATATAGAGCAGTAGTTAACTGGCTGACAAAATACAAACCACAATTAGATGTTTCAAATTTAGAAATTGTACATGGTTGCTTGGAAGCATTTCACCACCTTTGTGAGTTAGAGGAATGGGAAAAAGCCTGCGACTTAATTTGTATTAATCTTAATACACCTACCAACGAACAGTTACATATTCAACTGGAGACATGGGGCTACGAACACCAAAGAATTGAATTATACAGTAAAACTTTAGGTCAGATAGATTTAGACTGGGATAGCCTTTGTTTAAATGGTTTAGGAAATGCCTACACTTCTCTAGGAAACTACCCTCGTGCAATTGATTACCATCAGCAACAACTAGAAATTGCACGGCAAAAAAATGATGGTTCTACAAAAGCGGTGGGTTTTTGTGGCTTAGGTAATGTTTTTAGTGCTTTAGGAGACTTTAAACAAGCTATTTCATATTATCAGCAATATTTAACCATTAGCCAGGAAATAGACGATCGCGATGGAGAATGTGCAGCACTAACTAATTTAGCTGATGTTTACGATTCTTTAGGTGATTATCATCAAGCCATACAACTACTTCAGCAAAGCTTGGTCATTGCGGAAGAAATAACTAAAAGTATAGAGGAAACCGTTGATACTGGAATAATATTTAGTGGTTTAGGTAACGCATATTATTCTTTGGGTAATTATCCCAAAGCAATTGATTACCACCAACAAGCTTTGAACATTGCTCAAGAGATTGGCGATAAATCGGATTTTGCAACAGCTTTAGGTAATTTGGGTAATGTGTATTATGACCAAGGAAAATATCCTGAAGCACTCGATAGCCATCAGCAAGCTTTAGAGATTGTGCGGGAAATTGGTAATCGTGAAGGAGAGCAGACTGTCTTAGGCAATTTGGGTAATGTGTACGATGCAATGGGTGACTACACTCAAGCGATCGATTACTACCAACAGCATTTAACTATTGCAAGAGAAATAGGCGATCGCTCTGGAGAGGGGAAGGCGTTAGGAAATTTAGGCGTTACTTATGATTCCTTGGGAGAATATCAAACGGCAATCAATTACTACCAGCAGGATTTAGCAATTGCAAGGGAGATTGGTGAGCGCTCAAGTGTTGCTACATCTCTGGGGAATTTAGGTGTTGCTTATTTTTCCCTAGGTGACTGTGAAAAAGCAATTGAGTATCACATACAACACTTAACTATTGCACGAGAATTAGGTGAACGTGAAGCAGAAGGGATGGCTTTAGGAAATTTGGGCAACTACGAAGCATTGGAGAATAATAGCAAAGCAATTGAGTATCACATACAACACTTAACTATTGCACGGGAAATAGGCGACCTTGATGGAGAAGGTACAGCTTTAGGGAATTTAGGCAACGCTTATGACACCATAGGAGAGTATAATCTCGCAATTGACTATCATCAAAAGTTTCTGGTGATTGCGCGTAAATTACGTAATCGTCAAGGGGAAGGAATGGCATTGTGCAATTTGGGAGCCACCTTAATTAAACTTGAGCGATATTTAGAAGCCCAAGAAAATTTGCACATAGCACTCAATATTTTTAGAGAAACAGGCGCTCGTTCAACACAAGCAATTGCCCTTTATAATCTGGCAGAGATTTATCATAATTTAGGGGAGCAACATTTAGCTCAGGATTACTGCGAGCAGGCTTTAGCAATTGCAACAGAATTAGAGATACCTTTAGCTGAAGAATGTCAGGAATTGAACAAAAAATTGTCAATTTAAGGTTTTTTGTAACCTGTTAGCACGATGAAAACATTATAAAATCTGGGCTGGCAGTTTCAAACTCACATTTGATTGGGCAAATTTATAGGGATTTGTCAAAATAAGAAGATATTAATAATACAAAGGTACCAGTGAATGCCTCACGCAGTTATCCTTACCGCTCACCCTATAGATTACCAAGCTGTTTGCAGTCATTTAAGCAATTGTAAAGAAGAAATACATCCCCAAGGCACGGTTTATGAATTGGGGGAATTTTCTGTGGGAGAGCAAATATGGAAAGTTGCGATCGCTGAAATTGATAACAGTAACACTAGTGCGGCTTCAGAGACAGAACGGGCGATTAAGCATTTTCAGCCTGACGTTATTATTTTAGTAGGTACTGCTACTGGTATTAAGGATGTTAACGCTGGCGATGTAGTAGTTGCTACAAAAGTTTACGGCTATGAGTCAGGTAAAGCAGAAGATGAATTTTTACCTCGTCCAGAAGTGCAGAAGCCATCATATCCACTGAAGGAAAGAGCGAAATCCGAACGGCGAAAAACTGATTGGCGAAATAATTTACCCGATAAAACATTAAATATATTTCCTAATATTTTGCTTGCACCAATAGCTTCTGGGGACAAGGAAGTTATTGATAAACAAGCAACACTTGTAGAATTTTTACGCACCCATTATGGTGATGCTGTAGCAGTTGAAACCATTGCATTTGGTTTTCTTGAAGGTGCTCATGCTAATGATAGTGTTCTTGCACTGACAGTGCATGGTATCTCCAACTTGATTAATATCAGCACTGAAAATTCTCCGCCAGATTGTAGGAAGGTTGCAGTAGAGAATGCCAGTGCATTTATCTTTGAGATTCTTGCAAAATATAAAATTGATGGAACAGAAACAACTGATCGATGCAAGGGAGTGGTGATATATGACATTACTCCAGAGGAACTGCTGGCTGGGATAGGTCAAACAGTTGAATTAACTTCTCCAAATATTACTAACGAGTATCATACTCAAATTGACTATGCAAGGCAATTGCTCAATAAGGGTGACTTCCAGCAAGCCGTTAACTATCTTAATAACTTAAAGGAAAAGCTATGGTACAAGCCAGATAACACACTCAAATACCGCCTACTGGCTAATTTAGGAATGGCACAGTTAGGACTTGATGAAATCAGCGAAGCAGCAAAGCTTCTGATAGAAGCTAAACAATATAACCCAGAAGATGATAAAGCCTTAGCATTCGCAGCAATGGGTTATGTTTTACAGAAAGATTACAATCACGCTGAAAATCTAATTAATGAAGCAATACAGAAAAATCCAGCAAATGAACTGGCATACTCGCTGCGTATTCAGATTGCTCCAGTTACAGAATCTATTGATTCAATTATAGAACAGATACCTCCTGCATACCGCGAAAGTCTTGATGTTTTAGTAGCACTGGGAGAAGCTGCACAAATACGTAACCAGGATGAAGAAGCACAGAGGTGGTGGGAATTAGCATTGCGTGAAGATAATAGTAGCAATCTAAATACCGTCAAAGTTGGACTGGGAGCATCCTTGATGAAAGGTATAATTAGAAATTTCCCACTAGCCTTTGCTGGACAATTAAGCGAACCTGAGAAGCACAGCTTAGAACGGGCAGTCAACTTATTTACTGAGGTTTTGGGAGGAAAGTATTTCAGTCCAAACAATCTCTCTCATTTAGAATTTGTGGCTTTAATAAATCGCGCTGGTGCTTTGAGATTACTTAGGAAGTATGATGATGCGATTCGTGATATTGAAATAGCACTGCAAAAGGAGCCTGACAACCCCGATTGTATCAAGCAATGGGCATTGCTAGAACATGAAAAGGGAAATAATGAATTAGCTTACAAGTATTTAGAATCTATCCTAGATTGTCCAAATTTTCCAGAAATTCCTCTTTTAGCTGCTGATTTTTTAATCCAGCTTCAACGTTTTCATGAAGCAGAAAACATTCTCAATAAATTCCTAAATACAGAAAATATTTCTAGTAGTTTCAAACAAGATGCTAAACACCTTAAATTTGATTTGTTTATGTCGCGTGGAGAGAATGAGAATGCAGAATGTGTACTTAAAGAGTTGATTAATGAATCTCCAGATAATGTTATTACAATCATTAAACAAATTCTTTTATATAAACATACTGGCTCGGAAGACAAAATACCATCGTTAATTGAACAGGCAAAGGCAGGATTGCTTTCCAATACTTTTCTCCCATATCAAATTGTACTTGCAGAGCAGCTATATTCATTGAAGTATTACCGAGATGCTGCTGAAATATATGAACAGTTTGTTGATAAAACCTTCAACACTCAATTAACACATAAATTACTCTATTCCTACTATTATACAGGTAACTATAAATCTGCCCTTGAAATTTGCCAACAACTTCTCAAAAACTATGGACCCTTAGAGTCAGTATCTGAGATAGCTGCCTATATTTACGATAATATTGGTGATACAGACAGCGTTATCAAAGTCTGCGAAAAATATCTAGAACAATTTCCCAATGATATAGGAATGCAACTGCGATTAGCATTGGCAAATTATGACAAACGTAACTACGGAGAGTTAGATAGTTTTTTAGATTCACAACCGAGTATTGAAACTTTGAATTTATTTGCATGTGAACAGCTTGCAAAGTTACTTAAAGTCAGGAATAAAATAGACTACTTACTGGAAGTTGTTTATGAAATTAGGCGACGCTTCTACGATAATGGACAAGTTCACGCCTTCTATGAAATATTTTATATGGAGGGGAGAAAAATTAAACCTAACACCAAAAGATTTATGGAGGTAGAGAATGGGTGCGGAGTTCTCTTGAAATATGATTCTGGTAGTGAGGAATGGTATATAGTTGAAGACCGAGAAGATGCTAATTTTGCTCGTAACGAAATTAATTCCCAACAGCCACTTTATCAGGCTTTAATTTCTAAAAAATTGGGAGATAAAGTCGTTATTGCTGAAGATCACTTTGGTCGTAAAACTCTAACAATTATAGCGATAGTAGACAAGTATCTTGCAGCAGGGAAGCAAAGCCTTGATTTATTGGATAAGTACCCAAATATTAAGGGATTTCGTACTGGTACTATCCCAATGAATGGAGATGAAATTTCCTCAGACTGGATGCAGCAATTCATGGAAATGCTGCAAGAGCATGAGGATGATTTTAATCGTTTATACCAGGGTTATAAAGAAGGACAACTTCCTTTTGGTTTATTTGCAATTGGTATTAGTAGTTCTCCCTTAGAACTATGGCAAACTTTAATATCTAGAAATGACCCTTGCATCCATACTTGGTCAAACTTTAAATACGAAAAATTTGAAAACTCTTTATCTATCCTCCAGAAAGGAGGTCTGGTGGTAATTGATCCTATTTCTTTGATTACTTTATATCAATTAGGTGTAGCAAATGATGTAGTGGCAGTTTTAGGAAAATTTGGGATTGCTCAATCCACAGTCAATTTATTTCAAGGAATGGTTGAAAAAGAACAAGGTGTAAGCAAAGACGGGTTTTTATCCCTCGGAATTTACAACGGACAATATGTAAAACAGGAATTTAGTCCAGAACAGGTGGCTGAAGTAAAAAATTACTTTCAACAAATTATTAATTGGATAAATAATAATTGTTTGATTCTCCCTTGTCGTAGAGCGTTAGATATAAATATAGATGAGCGAAATAAACTCAATGAATGTTTCGGCTTGGCATTTATGGACACAGTTCTGATTGCTGAAGAGCCGGGGCGATTACTGTACTCTGACGACCAATGGTTGCGTTGGTATGTACAGTCTAAAGGAATTCAAGGTGTTTGGACACAAGTTGTACTAAATTACTGCCTATTACAGCAAAACACTAATGAGGAGCTTTACCGTAAAACAACTATACAATTAGCACTTTGGGGATACGGTTACACAATTGTTGATGCTGACACTTTGATGGAAGGAGCAAGACTAGCTAATTGGGAACTGGAACCAAGCTACACCTCAGTTGTCAAGATACTTGCAGATAAGCGAATGTCACCAGTATACGCAACAGCCATCGCCGCTGATTTCCTCTATCAACTCTACAGTGAAATCATAATTCCTCAGCTTCGAGATCAATTAATTTTTCGGTTGTTGAATACAATCACGACTGGTCGTTCTCAAACACAAATTATTAATCAACTTATTTCCCAACTTAACCTAATAATTCAAAGAAAGCCTATTATTTTACCTGGATTTCAGAATGAAATTTTGCAACTGATAAAAATCTGGGAAAATATTCAGCCGATTATCACTTAAAAAATAATTAGTTTTATTTGAAAATAGCAGAAGGAATAACTACACCAAATATGCTAATTGTGGCACAAAAGAGGTTATCCCGAAAACCAATTCCCTATGTTCGTTCTAAGTATAGTTTCTCATCTTGTATAAAAACCTCTTTCAGTAACGAAAGATAGATATTAGTGGGCAAATTGCTACAAAATATTCAAAATAAGAAAATAACTGGTTAAATACAAAACTATACTTATGAATATGCCTTGCGCGGTTATACTCACTGCTATTCCCGTAGAATATATGGCTGTTCGCGCCCATCTCACCAACCCCCAAGAAGAGATGCATCCCCAAGGAACGATTTATGAGCGGGGAAAATTTACCGCCAACGGTAAAACATGGGAAGTGGGAATTGTTGAAGTTGGCGCTGGAAATTCGACAGCAGCTGTGGAAGCAGAAAGAGCGATCGCTTACTTCAACCCCAATGTAATATTTTTTGTTGGAGTAGCCGGTGGTATTAAAGATGTTGCTCTTGGTGATGTAGTCGCTGCGACAAAGGTATATGGTTATGAGTCAGGTAAAGCCGAAATTGAATTTAAACCCCGACCTGATCTTGGTCTTTCTACATACAAGTTAATCCAACGAGCTAAAGCTGAAGCCAGGAAACCTGACTGGCTGCAAAGATTAGTAGCTCAAGCAAATACAACTCCCAATGTACTTGTAGCACCCATCGCTGCTGGAGAAAAAGTTGTTGCTTCAACCCAATCAAGCATTTTGCAATTTCTCCAGTTCAACTATGGTGATGCGATCGCTGTGGAAATGGAGGGACGAGGTATACTGCAAGCAGCTCATGCAAATCAGCAAGTATCTGCGTTAATTGTTCGTGGTATTTCCGATTTAATTGATGGTAAGAGTAAAGCTGATGCAGGTGGTTTTCAGCAAATTGCAGCACGTCATGCAAGTGCTTTTGCTTTTGAGATTTTAGCAAAGTTTGATGTTAATGGTGCAAGTAATGAAACATCTGAAGAGGGGAAGAATAATCAGCCCACATCTCCTGACTTTTTTGCCTATGATGATGCTTGGGTTGGTCGAGAAAATTTGATTAACGACTTAAGTAGTCGAGTTCGCGGCTCATGTCGCTTGCTGATACTTGTTGGGATTACAGGAATTGGCAAAACGGCTCTTGGTGAACGGTTAGCAGTGGAAGTTGCCGACTGGTTTGAAAATGACTGGTCACACTATCACCAGGAGAACTTTGAGGACGAACAGCAAACCTCGGATTTTGCCAGTGTAGCTGCACGTTGGTTAGAGAAGTGGGGAGAATTGATTACCCCCGACGATCGCAAAGATCCACAGCGACTTCTTAGTAGGCTAATCAAACATCTGCGTGAGAATCCCTACCTAGTGCAGATGGATTCCCTGGAAAACATTTTGCAGGGTAATGAAGATGAAGGATGGAGCGACTTTAAAGATGAGTGGTGGCTGAAATTCTTTGATAGCTATCTGAAAGCGGAGTCCTGTGAAAGCTGTTTGATCTTAACTTCTCAAGATTTACCCGGACAAATTGAAGAAGTGGGTACGCGATCGCAAAATTTCTGGTACTGTCAACCCTTGAGTGGTCTGGAGAAACCTGAACAAATTGCTTTATTTGAGAAAACTAAGTTAGATGTAAGCCCTAACTCCACCAATAGAGCTTATTTGGAACGAATTGGGAGTGCATACGAGGGACATCCCCTGGCATTGCGAGTCATTGCAGGAGAAATCAAAAATCAACCCTTTAATGGAAATGTGCTGGCTTATTGGAACGAGTATGGCAATGAAGTTGAGGAGGTGGAAAAGGCGATCGCAGAAGCTCAAGAAGGAAATTCTGTTGGCGCAGATGATAAATGGCAATTGGATCGGTTTACAAAGACGCTGAGGCGGAATGTGCGATCGCGTTTGAACAAAACCTTCAAGCGGTTGCAAGAAGACGCAAAATGGGCTTACATTATGCTGTGTGAAACTTCAGTTTATCGCTGCGCTGTTACCAAGGATTTCTGGTTAAGCCATTTGGAGAATTGGGATCGGAACGAAGATGAGCAGAAAGCAGCGTTGGGGACTCTTAAAGAACGTTATTTAGTTGAGCAATCGATTGAGAATGACCAACTCTTGCTAAGGCAACACAATTTAATTCGTAGTATTTCCCTTGAGCATTTAAACCAACTAGACCCACTGGATTAAATAATGAGTAGCATATCATACCAACAATCAATACTATCAGAAATTGAACTTGATGAAAGCTTTATAAAAGCATTACGTCTTCCTGCAAAGAGAGCACGTTACCAGGCTGCTTTCAACTGGTTAACTAAATATAATCCATTAGAA
>JAAUYD010052873.1_pt1 | contig 10866 bp, 8 predicted proteins | sample 7278101 | NCBI WGS metagenome assembly JAAUYD01 (sample SAMN14350128, study PRJNA611818) | marine sediment metagenome | isolation source: surface marine sediment (0.6m) | place: French Polynesia: Moorea | collected 2018-08
ACAATAAACACCGGTTTCTCGACCTCGATCTGCCGATAACCGGGAAAAAACACCTCATCTGCTAAAAAACCAAGCCAGTGGATTAGCTGCAAAATCCCAAAAAGAGGTACACCCAAAACAAACAGGACCAGACGCTTGGGGAACGCCCGCTGATCCACAAAAAACAGATGGGTTGCCGACCACCAGAGCAGTCGAAACCATTGCACCAAAGCTAAAATAAAAGCAGACAGCATCGTTAATTAACCCGGTTTGCAATTCAGAAAATATTTACCAGCCACGCACTTAACCTCAATACGCAAAGAATGGGAAAAAGTTCAATCCCTTTTTTAACGGTATTACTATATGTAACACGGTTCGCAAATTACCGTTGCGACCCGCTTAGAAAATGTGAGGATTCGTGAGGGTAGTGGTGCCAGGACTGCTGTCAATTAGCACACCATTCCCATTTCTCAGCTGCTGATAAAACGCGACCAGCTCAGTATAAGGTGTTTGCTGCTGAATAAGCAAACGGCCGGGGAAAAGTCCCGGCCGTCAATAAAATTCATCGTGGTGATCCCTGGTTTGAAAACAAATTAAGCAGCTATTGATTGATGCGTTGAATCGATACCAGCTCAACCTCAAAAATCAAAGTGGCATTGGGGGGAATCACATCACCTGCGCCGGCAGCTCCATAAGCCAGCTCTGAAGGAACGGTCAAAATCGCCTTACCGCCTTCTTTCATCATGCCAATTCCGATATCCCAACCGGGGATGACCATCCCCTGCCCCAGCACAAATTCAAACGGCTGGCCGGTGTTGCTGGAACTATCAAAGACGGTTCCGTCTTCAAGCGTACCGGTATACTCAACCTGAACCACATCACCCGGCATCGCCTGTTCCCCATCACCCTCTTCAACGGATTCAAAACCAACTTCAGCCTTGCCAACCAGCTCTAACTCAAAATACAGGTCGGCATTGGGAGGAATCACCCCTGTTCCCTGCTCGCCAAAAGCCAGGGCGGCCGGGATCCCAACATTGGCTTTTTCACCAAAGCTCATGCGGGACAGAGCCATCGTCCATCCTTCAAAAAACCCGGCCTGGCCAAATGGATAAACGAGGGGGTCACCACCCTGGGTGTAGCTGTTGGCAAATTCCGTGCCGTCAGCCAGAGAGCCGATAAAATGAACCTTAATATAGTCGCCTTCTTGAGGCTGCTCGCCACTGCCTTCTTCAATCACTTCAAATTCGAGCTCAGTCAACCCACCTAAATTTTGAGCGGCAGGTTCGGCCGCCTCTTCAACAGCAGCTTCAGGGGCTTCTTCCTCAGCAGCGACACTTTCCTCAGCCGACTCCTCAACCATCGCCTCTTCAGCTTGATCTTCACTCTCGGTGGTCGTCGGTGGAGGTGGTCCACAGGCAATTAAAAACGCCACTCCTAGTAATAAAATTGGAATGAATTTGATTTTCAAAACATCTTCTCCTTGAAATTCGCAGAAATACGCAATTTTTATTAAAAAGGGAGTATAACAGGGGGTGTAGACCGGGGCGAATCAATCATTAATTCCTTATTGCTGACCCTAAATTAGGTTTTCTCAGGGGTAAATTATGGTTTCCGTGTGGATTCTAGGCGATCAACTTCTAGCAAATCATCCCGCAATCGAGCTGGCCCTCGAAGAGGCTGGCGCGGATCAACTCCAAATCGTTCTCATTGAAAGCTGGCAGAGGGCTCACCGCTTGCCATATCAGAAAAAGAAGCTGGTGCTTTTGTTTAGCGCCATGCGCCACTATGCGGCTGAGTTGGAAAAAAAAGGGCATAAAGTTGACTATATAAAATCACAGCGGTTTATTGACGGCCTGCGCGAGCATGTCAAAACGCATCACCCAACCAAGCTGTTTGTCATGGCTTCCAGTGGGTATCATATGCGCCATTATCAAGAAAACAAGTTAGCGGAACAGCTCGCCATTCCGGTTAAAGTCTTGCCCAATACGCAGTTTTTGCTGGGCCGCTACAATCCCATCCCCAAACCCCAGCCGGGAAAACAACACGTGATGGAGTATTTTTATCGGGATATGCGCCGTCATTTTGGTGTGTTGATGGAAGAGGGAGACGAGCCGACCGGTGGCGCCTGGAATTTTGACAAGGAAAATCGAAAACCACTTCCCAAAAACAAAAAACCGCCGGCCGATATTTCATTTGAGCCAGATGAAATTACGCAGGCGGTGATGGCTGAAGTTGCCAAAATGGACCACGGCATCGGTCAGGTTGATGGGTTTTCTTACGCGGTGACCCGTCAGGAAGCGGAAAACGCATTTCAACGTTTTTTGTCAGATCGCCTCATTGATTTTGGCCCTTATGAAGATGCGATGACCCAGCGCAGCCACACGCTGTATCATGCGGTCATCTCCCCCTACCTCAACATCGGTCTGCTCGACCCGCTGGCGTGCATTCGCGCGGCCGAAGAAGCGTATCGCAGCGGCCGCGCCCCGATCAATTCTGTTGAGGGGTTTGTTCGGCAAATTTTGGGCTGGCGTGAATTTATGGTTTGGCAATACTGGCGCCAAATGCCGGATATGCTCGACAAAAACAGCTGGAATGCCCAGCGGCCGGTTCCCGACTTCTTCTGGAGTGGAGAAACCGACATGGCCTGTCTTCGCCACGTCATTACCAGAGCCGTGGAAACAGGCTACAACCATCACATCGAACGGCTAATGGTGCTCAGCAACTTCATGATGCTGACAGCCATCAACCCAAGAGAGGCCAACGACTGGTTTCTTTCCATGTATATCGATGCGTATGACTGGGTCATGCCTCCCAACGTCATCGGCATGGGGCTAAATGCTGATGACGGGCTGACAGCCACCAAGCCTTATATCGCCTCTGCAAATTACATCAACAAGATGAGTGATTTTTGTGGCGGCTGTGGCTACAACAGGAAGCTGCGCCACGGCCAGGATGCCTGCCCGTTTAACTTTTTATATTGGAACTTTATTCTGGAGCATGAAGATCGCCTGCGCGCAAACCCGCGTCTGGGCCGAAATGTCCTTGGCCTGCGGCATTTAGACGACCGGGAACGTGAGGCGGTAAAACATGAGGCACAGAAGTTTTTGGAAAAATTATAGGGATTAAATCGTAATTATCGCTCTTGTTCAGCTCACTTCCGGAAACATCTTTTCCGGCCGCCACTCATCCCCTTCCAACCGAATAATACCGCAAAACGTACCGGATTCGTGGTGTAGCTGCACGCGTTCCGCGGTAACCTCTCCGGTTTTGACCCACCGCCCGTGCAGCAAGGCTTGCACATCACGGTCGGCTAATACCAGCGTCGGAATTTCCGGAATCGCCTGGGCGGGGGGCAGCAGGTGATCGGCCGCACTGTCCGGAGTTAACTGCTCGAGTGGGAGTGCCTGCTCAAGGGTGAATGTACCTACAGCGGTGCGTCTTAGCGAAGCCAGATGACCACCACAACCCAAATGTTCCCCGATATCATGCGCCAGCGATCGAATATAGGTGCCGGATGAACAGTGAACCTGCACCGTCAAATGGGGTGTCTCCCAATTCAAAATTTCAAGGGCGTAAATCGTCACCGGCCGCGGCGGTCTCTCCACCGTTTTACCGGCTCGAGCCAGTTTATATAGCGGCTGACCGTCTTTTTTAATCGCCGAATACATCGGTGGGATTTGCTGAATATCTCCCCGAAACAAATCCAGCGCCTGGGTTAAATTGTCCAGGGTTAAAGGGGGGACCGGCCGCCGTTGAACCACCTCCCCTTCCCGATCGTAGGTGTTGGTTGTCTCTCCCAGGTGTATAACCGCCTCGTACACTTTGTCATGACCCACCATGTACTCAATCAGGCGGGTTGCCCGGCCGACACACACCAACAGCACCCCCGTCGCCAGTGGATCCAGCGTGCCCGCATGCCCCACTCGGCGAGTTTGGCAAACTTTTCGCACTCGATAGACAACGTCATGCGAGGTCATGCCAATCGGCTTGTCCAAAACGAACAACCCTTCCATTTACGTTACGCTTCCTTTAATCCCTGCTTCACCAGCTCGACTACCTGCTTGACGGCATCGTTAAACGGACCGTTAATGAGCGCCCCGGCGGCCTGACGATGACCGCCACCTCCTAATTTTGTGGCAAATTGGGCAACATCAACGGGCGGCCGGCTGCGAAAACCAACCTTCACGCGGCCGTCTTCCCGCTCGGTAAAGACAATCCCTGCTTTTGCTTCCTCAATATCGGCCAAAATGTTGTTGAGTCCGTCGTGCGGGGCACCCGGATCGCGAACCAATTGTAAATCAGCCTGAGATATGGTGGTCCAGGCTAAACCATCTTCAAGATGCATGTTGTTTAAACCGATACGCCACAGCTGTACGGTCGATAAATCTTTGATGACCAGCGTTCGCATGGTAATCTCCGCTAAATTTGCGCCAGCGTCTGTTAGCAAGCTGGCTACCCGCAGCGTCTCGGCCGTCACAGATGGAATGCGAAAAGCTTGCGTGTCGGTTACCAAACCGGTTAAAAGGCAGGTAGCCAGCGAAACATCAAGCTCAACGCCTATCTGGAGAAAGAGGTTGGTCAAAATCTCTGCGGTGGCCGGTGCCTCCGAAATTACAATGTTGACTGTACCAAAATGTGTATTGCTCACGTGATGGTCGATATTGACGATCGGGGGCATCTTTTTTTGCAGTGGTTTGAGTGCCCGGCCGGTGCGTTCGATATCGCCACAATCGACCGCAAACACCGCATCAAAATGGGTCGACCCTCGCACCCTCTTGACTACCTTGTCCGCAAATGGAAGAAAGGTAAACGGCTCTCCCAGCCCGTCATCACAAACCAGGGTGGGCTTCTTGCCCAGCTGTTCCAGCGCCAGCCCCATAGCCGTTAGCGATCCCAGCGCATCCCCATCGGGAGCGATATGGGTGGTGACCAACACCCGTTTTGATCGCCCTAAAATCTGTTTGATCTCTTCCACCGCGGCCGGATCAATCACTCTGTGTCTCGCTTTGATCCTCTGAGTCTTTGGCCGCTTCTGACGGTTGGTCCGGAATCTCCAGCGTATCAAGCAGCCGATTAATCTCCAAAGCCTGTTCGAGCGAGTGATCCCAATGAAAATGCAGTTGGGGAACTTTCCGCAAGCTCAGCCGCCGCCCCAGCTCTCGCCGCAAAAACGACTGCGCGCTGGCCAGACCGGCCAAGACCTCATCTTTGCGTCCCTCGTCACCCAAAGCATTGACCTTGATATCCGCGTGCTGCAGTTCGCGGTCAATCGTCACCTCGGTCATGGTAATGCCCTGCACACGAGGATCGTTAACCGTAAAAAGGAGCAGCTCGCTCAGCAAAGTACGGATTTGCTCTGCAACACGCTGCTGTTTGATTTTGCCCATAAGACACTTCCTCTTTTTAAACGAAAAACCGGACCTGGAGCGTTTGCCACCCAAGCCCGGTCGTAAATCTTCAAAATGGTCCGGCCTCGCGCGTCTATGCTTGACCTGGCTGAACCTGCTCAGTAACAAAAAATTCGATGATGTCCCCTTCTTTGTAATCTTCAAAGCGGGCGACATTCACGCCAAACTCAAAGCCCTGTTTGACTTCACGCACGTCGTCTTGAAGATGTTTCAGGCTGGAAACTCTATCTTCATGAACCACTTTCCGATCTCGGATCACCCGGGCCATGGCGTTGCGGCGCGCTTCACCGGTACGCATATAGCTGCCGGCGATATTTCCAACGCGCTTAATGCGGAACACCTGACGAACTTCAGCACGGCCGATAATGACCTGTTTGTACGTCGGTTCCATCAGGCCCAACATCGCTTTTTCGACATCTTCAAGGAGATGATAGATGACGTCGTACGTGCGAATTTCAACCCCTTCACTGGTAGCAGCTTTGCGCGCGGCCGGGCCAACATCAACGCTGAATCCCAATATAACCGCATCGGATGCGCTGGCCAACATGACGTCGCTTTCACTGATTTGGCCAATTCCAGCGTGCAAAATTTCCAGCTCGACCTCCTCGTTCTCGATCTTTTCCAGCGACGATACCAGCGGATCCAGGGAGCCCTGCACATCTACTTTGACAATCAGGAGCAGCTGCTTCTGCCCATCAACCTGCATTTGGCTGAAGAAATCCTCCAGCGAGGTGCGTCGTTGAGCAACAGCCAACTCTTGTTCGCGTTCTTGTTCAGCCAAAATTCGACGGGCTTCTTTTTCGCTTTTGACGATTTCAAACTGCTCGCCGGCTTCCGGCATGCCGTTTAGCCCAGAAACGGATACCGGGGCGGACGGCCCGGCTTTCTTAATGCGCTTCCCCTTGTAATCATACATCGCCTTAATCCGGCCGTAATGGTCGTTGATCAAGAGCGTATCTCCAACTTTTAGGGTGCCGTTTTGCACCAGAAGAGTGGCCATCACCCCTCGACCGCGTTCGGTGCGCGCTTCTAAAACGGAGCCGGTGGTCGTGCCCTGGGGGTTTGCCTGAGGATTTAGGGATTCGGCCGTCAGCAAGATCGCTTCCAGCAAATCGTCAATCCCTAGCTTCTCTTTGGCAGATACGGCAACCATCAGCGTATCCCCTTGCCAATCGTCTGGGGTCAATCCCACATCAGAGAGCTGCTGTTTCACAAAATCCGGCCGGGCGGTGGGCAAGTCAATTTTGTTGATCGCCACCACAATCGGCACATTGGCTGCGCGGGCGTGGCTAATCGCCTCGGTTGTTTGGGGCATAATGCCGTCATCAGCCGCCACGACCAACACGGCGATATCGGTTGTTTGCGCCCCGCGGGCGCGCATCGCCGTAAAGGCCTCATGACCCGGTGTATCTAAAAAGGTGATGGTTTGCCCATCATGCTCAGCCTGATAAGCACCGATATGCTGGGTGATACCCCCGGCTTCGCCTTCAACCACGTTGGCGTTGCGAATTAAGTCGAGAAGAGAGGTTTTCCCATGATCAACATGACCTAAAATCGTCACCACGGGCGGCCGTGACTTGAGATCTTTTTCCGCTTCTTGAGCGATTAGCTCCTGCCAGGTGGACAGCGCTTCGCCTTCGTCATCACCCTCAATTTCATCTGGGGAGTGTGGCTCATACCCCATTTCCTCAGCGACAATCGCCGCCGTGTCAAAATCAATCTGCTGATTGATATTAACCATGACCCCATTGGTCATCAATTCTTTGATCACGTCAATAGGGCTGACTTCCATCAAAGCCGCCAAATCGCGAACTGTTATAAAATCCGGTACCTCTATCGTTTTATTTTCGGCCATAGCCTCCTCGATTAGACGAGCCAGCCTGACGGGAACGAATTGGATGTCCGCATTGGCGCTTTGAGTAGGAGTTCAAAACCCCTATCGCCGTTATCCGTTAGGCATGGCTCAATTCCTCTATCGATTGTTTAAACTGCTCAAAAAGCGCGGCTTTTACATCCGCAGCAATCGAAATTTTCAGCGCCTGATCCAGCGCTGCTGCCTTACTCATTTTCTCCCAGCAGCCGGTTTTGGTGCAGATATATGCGCCGCGGCCGTTTTTCTTCCCGCTGGGATCAATTACAACACTCTCATCCTCGGCCGAATAGACCACGCGGATTAACGACCGCTTGTCCATTTTTTCTCGGCAAATCACGCACGTGCGCTGGGGCACGTGCTTTTGACGACGAGATTTTTGACGTTTTTGCCTGGTCATCATTAGATACCAGGTGACGTCACAACCTGCAGCCGGTTCGCTGAGTGCAAATCGGCTGCAGAAATTATACCAGTCATGTTAATAGTCCCACTCATCAGATTCCCAGTCGTCTTGGTCGCGTTTGCGTTTGCGTTTGGCCACCACTCGACCGGCGTCTTCATCAAAGACCAGAACTCGCCCTTTCTTCTTCTTTAAATCAGCGTCAGCCATTTCTTCTTCGGCTTCTTCTTCAGCTGATTTAACGATGACAACGCTCTTTTTCTTCTTGCGGGTCTTCTTTGGTTTTTCGGCCGGCAAATCAGCAAGCGACGTGTTCAAATCATCCAGCGGATCAACAAATTCACCTTCACTTTCGGTGGCGCGTTCGTCGAGCTCATCAAGGGCCTGTTCAAAGCTAATTTGATCGTCATCTTCTTCTTCGGCTTCAGCTTCTACCTGGGCTTCAGCTTCCACTTCAGCAACTTCAGCAACTTCAGCCTCGACCGCTTCTTCTACTTCAGCTTCCACCTCAACCGCTTCGGCAACCGGTTCGGCTGCTGGGGCCTCGTCGACCTCAGCGACCGGTGCGGCAGGCGTATCAGCGGGGACCGCTTCTTCCGGTTCCTGATCAGCCAGTTCTTTTTGACGGCGATGATAATCAACCAGGTACTCTTTTGACTTCTTCTTTAGAGATTCGAGCGCCTTGTCGCCAAATCCATCGAGCGCCAAAACCTTGTCGTCACCCAACTGCAGCTGATAGAGAGCATCACCCACAGTTGTAATATTGTTTTCAATCAGAACATTGTGATAGCGCAGGAGCAGATCGAGCTCTTCGAGTTCAGTTTCCCACGCTTCCGCCGGAATCAGCTTGCGCACTTCGGCACGATCTTTGCGGATCTGCTCAAATTCAGCGGCTCGTTTGGAGATGATCCGCCCTTCGACACCGCTTACCAGGCGCTCCAGAGCGCGATAATCTTCCGCGGTAACCGGCCGGCCGGCTGCCTTCTTGGCGATGACGTTGCGGACCTGCTCGTGCAGCTCAAGATCTTTGACCAGAACCGGATCGGCCGCTGGGTTATCGAGTTGATCAAGTGAATCGCTGGCCGCTTCAGTCAAGCTCTTAATGTCAATGCGCCACCCGGTTAACTTGGCGGCCAGACGGGCATTTTGCCCTTCGCGGCCAATAGCCAGGGAAAGCTGATCATCGGGAACAATGACCACCGCGGTTTTTCCTTCATCGGGGTGTTCTTCCAGATAAACGGCCGAAACCCGAGCCGGGCTCAACGCCTTGGCAATAAAGTTGTGCTGGTTGTTATCCCATTCAATGACGTCAATTTTTTCGTCATTTAATTCGCGGACGATGCTCTGGATACGAACACCGCGCATCCCTACGCATGCCCCAACCGGATCTACGCCGGGCTGCAAAGCGACAACAGCGACCTTAGAGCGCTGCCCCGCCTCACGGGCGATACTTTTAATATCCACCTGGCCGTTGTAAATTTCCGGCACTTCCAATTCAAGCAGACGGCGCAGCAAATTGCGATGGTTTCGGCTAACCAGAATTTGCGGCCCGCGATTGGTGCGCTTGACTTCCAACACGTAAACGCGAATTTTGTCGTGTGGACGATAGCGCTCGCTGGAAACCTGTTGGCTGCGCGGCAGGATCGCTTCCGTCCGGCCGAGACCGATTGTAATGTTGCCACCACTAACGCTCTGGACGGTCCCGTTGACAATTTCCCCTTCGCGAGAAGCAAAATCGTCAAACAGCTGATCACGTTCCGCTTCCCGCACGCGCTGCAAAATCACCTGCTTGGCGGTCTGGGCGGCGATACGCCCAAAATTGCGAGGGGTGCTGTCGTACATGATCGTGTCGCCATATTCAGCATCATTGAACCCGGCCCGACGGGCATCATCCATCAGGACCTCCGTCCGATCATCCACGATGCTGTCAACCACTTCTTTTTCAGCATAAATGGTTGGCTCACCGGTGCGCGGATCAATATCGACGGAAACCGCCTGGGTATTGCTGACACCAATATCTCGCCGATAAGCTGAAACCAGAGCGGTTTTTAACGCTTCAATTACCGCTTCCTGCGGCAAACCACGTTCTTGACATATTTCATTGAAAGCCAAGAGAAATTCGCTTTTCATCTCTTACTTCCTTGCACAATTATTGATAAATTTTTCATTGAGAAACAAAAAAGTGGGTTTCTTGGAACCCACTTCGAAAATAGGGTATTCACTTGGGGACCATTATAACATGGGGGTCACCGGTCGTCAAAGGATGATGGCTGCAGATTAATTTGCGGCCATCGTTTGGTGCCAACCGGTAAAATTATAGTGCGCTGGGGTCTAATTAGAGGCGTGTCTGCCGGCGAGCCCAGAAGGTGACAAGCAGTAAAATTAAAGCTGCTGCGCCAAAGAATAAAGCCAGGGCGCCCAGCAGAGAGCTGTCGGCATCGGTGAACGTGTCAACCGCTTCTCTTGCCACGTCTTCTTCCGGAACGGCCGCTACAGAAGCATCCTCATCTTCAAGGTTTAGCATGACGGTCGGCGCCGGCGTAGCGGTAAGCTCAACAACCTCCGCTTCAGGTTCGCCAACGCGGCTGGTGCCCGGGGTGCCGGTCGCCCGTGGGGCTACCAAAACAGCGCTTTCTTCTTCGGTGGCCGTAGGAGCCGGTTCATCCGCCTCTGCGGCCGGTTCTGAAGGGGGTTCATCGGCAGCCGGTGGCGGCGCTTCTTCCCCGTCTTCACCACCGTCTGCGGCGCCGTTGGATGCGGCCGCGTCGCCTGCCGTCACCGGCTGTGATGTGGTGGCCGCAGGAGCGATTGTCGGTACGGGGGATGGTTCAGGCTCAGGAACACTTTCAGCCAGGGCCTCGTCATCAGTCGCATCGGCTTCCTCTAATGAAAGTACTTCCGCTTCTTCCTCTGCCGCTTCTTCCTCAACCACGATTTCTGACACTTCGACCGTGACAACCATCTCGACCTCCTCGGTTACGGCAACCGTTTCGACCGATATGGCAGCCGCTTCATCCGCGGCAGTCCCTTCAAAGGTTTCAAAATCAGCATCCGCTTCAACTTCTTCTATTTCCTGAACACCGACCGAAGTGGCCTGAATTTCGCTCAATTCAGCCGGGGCCATGGCCACATCCTGGCTGGCCAGGCGGCTGCCAGCAGAGTACAAATTTAACGTCAACACGGCGGCAAACAGCAAAGATGCCACTACA
>JAAUYD010119828.1_pt1 | contig 10866 bp, 6 predicted proteins | sample 7278101 | NCBI WGS metagenome assembly JAAUYD01 (sample SAMN14350128, study PRJNA611818) | marine sediment metagenome | isolation source: surface marine sediment (0.6m) | place: French Polynesia: Moorea | collected 2018-08
CGGAACCATCGCCGGATGTTGCCGTGGGTTGCACCGGCCTTTTCGTTCTTGCCGTAAAGGTGTTGGTAAGCGAGTAGGTCACCAGATTGCTTTCATCGATGCGGTCCAGATCGGTAAAAAAAGGCAGGTCCGATTGGTCCTGGTCCGGGATGTATTCGTAAATCACCCGGGGCCTGACGCTGTGGCGGACACGATCCACGGCGGCCACCGGAGATCCCATGATTTTAGAAAATTCCGTGGATAGATCCAGACGGGCATCGACAATCTGGCGGTAGTGGGAACGGTCCAGGGTGTTGTACTCCCGGCGGTCCATCACCCAGGCGGTCTGGCGCCAGCCGACCGATGGCTCCACCGTCAGGTAGTTTTTCCACTTGAGCGGCAGATAGGCCCGGGGATAAATATCCGTGCGATGGCCCCGTTCGCCGTCCTCGCGATAGAAATAGGTATATTCTGAATCCAGGTCCCAGTAGACGCCGGTCTCGAAAGCCTGCTGCTTGACGGCATCGAAACCGATCACCGGAAGTTGCTGGAGCGTGTCGTCGGTCTCTTCCCAGCGCCGGTTGGTCACGTTGTCGTTCCACAGAAGGTCCCCGTTCAGGCTGTAGCGCGACCAGGTCCGGTTGACGTTTAGTCGATTGGTGCGCGTGTTTTCATCGTAAGTGTCCAGATCCCTGCCGTAGGCCCGCACGAAATAATCCCGCGTTTCGGTGAATCCGCTGCGGCCGTCCCTGAACTCGGTAAGATAATCCTGATCGCTGACAATATCCAGATCCAGCCGGGCCATGGCCCCCCAGGGCAGCTCCTGATCCACTTTGGCCCGCAGCCAATAGCGATCCGTGTTGGGTCGATCGTAGGCGTCGCCGGCATAGCCCCACATTTGCGTGTTCTCCGGCGTGCCGTCGTCGATTTGTCGGTCCTGCAGGCCGTCGGCCATGATGGTGCCGTCGGATGCGTTGGTCAGGGCGTAGCGATATTCCAGACCGATCTTGGTGCCCCTTTTCTGCAAATAGTGGGTATACAAGGTGGCATCCATGCTGTCCTTGATGGCCCAGAAGAGCGGCTGGTCCCAGTAAATCCCCCAGCGGTCCGAAACGCCCGCTTCCGGAAGCAGCAGGCCCGTCTGGCGTCTGGTCTTTGCCGGAAACAGGATGTAGGGTGCGTACAGAACCGGAACATCCCTGGCCCTGAGCACGGCATGGGTGGCGGTGCCATATCCATCGATGGTAACTTTGAGTTTGCGGCCGGTGATGATCCAGTCCGGCCGGTCCCCGTCGCAGCTGGTGATGGACCCTTTTTCTGCCCGGTAGGTGTCCTTACCGGTTTTTTCGATCCGTTCGGCATGGATGTAAAAGTGATTCTCCTCTAAAAAAACCGTGCCGTCGTACACCACACCGGTTTCCTGATCCAGATTCAGTTCCACCCGCGTCCCCGTCAGCACATCGTCGCCCACGGTCATTACCACGTGACCCTCGGCCAGGGCAGTCATGGCCTTGTGGTTGAACGAAACGGTATCGGCCACCAGGCGGGCAGCCTCTTTTTCGATGATCACATTGCCTTTGGCATGATAAGTGGTAGACCCGGCATCATAGTCCAACGTATCGGCACTGATCTGCCAGGGAATCTTCGGGCTGCCGCCGAGTCGGTCAGTGATTGACTGAGCCTGGGCAAACGGCGCCCAGGATGTCCAGAACCAAACCGTCCAGAAGAGCGTGGTCAAGATCACTGCCGGACGGCTTATGCCGGAAACCAGCGGTCTGAATCTGAACGGTCGCATCAGTTGAATGAATGCATAGGCATTATGGGGGAAAAGTTGGCTCCAGCATGGATCCTGCGGGGGTGGATGCAGGATAACCGCTTGCACATATATGAAAAATTCAATATAAAGCTATCCTGTTTGAAATTGCAACAACAGTTTTAGACGCTGGCCATCGAACGGATCAATGTTTGTTTTTGTGGTGATGTTTCAAAAGAGAAAAGGGTGTTCATGCGCGTACTGCTGACCAATGACGACGGCATCCACGCACCGGGGCTATGGGCGTTGTACCACGCCTTTTCGCCCCGGCACCAAGTGACCGTGGTGGCACCTGATCGTGAACGCAGCGCCGTGGGTCACGGGATCACCCTGCATCAGCCCATTCGTTTCGAAAATGTCCGGGTCAACGGCAACCTGAGTGGTTTTGCGGTCAACGGCACGCCGGCGGACTGTGTCAAACTGGGTTTGGCCGAGCTGTTGGACCGCCCCCCCGAATGGGTGGTCTCCGGGATTAACCCGGGCGCCAATGTGGGCATCAATGTCAACTATTCCGGAACCGTGGCTGCAGCCAAAGAGGCCGCCATGGCCGGCATCCCCGCCATGGCCGTGTCCATTATTGCGCCAGGCGACCGGCATATCGATGCGGCCGCCCGGTTTGCCGAATCGCTGTCCCTGCAGGCGAATCGGTGGGGGCTGCACAACGGGACATTTCTCAATGTTAATTTTCCTGATCTGCCGATCGACGAGATTCGCGGTGTTCGCTGGAGCCGTCAGGGAACCGGTGTTTTTGCCCAGCACTTTGAAAAAAGGCGGGATCCGCGGAACCGGCCCTACTATTGGCAGGGGTGTGACGGCCAGGGGGGCTACGATCAGCCCGATATTGACGGGGCTGCGCTGGTTGACCGGTATATTTCCATTACGCCCATCAAATGCGACATGACCGATTACGAGACCCTCAAGGCGCTCACCCAACGAGACATTCGTGTAATCGATTAATATTTAATTATTTTTTTCCGGTTTGTCCGGCTTGAGGTAACTCCGATGACCAAACGTTTTGTGGCTGATCTTGTCGCGGGCAGCGCCATTGACGAGGTATTTTTGCTGACTGAGCGCGCCATGGCCCATAAGAAAGACGGCAACCCATTTTTGAACGTATCCCTGTCGGACCGCACCGGCCAGGTCAAAGGGGTGGTGTGGGACCAGGTGGAGCGCATCGCTGCCGCCGTTGCCGAGGGTGATTTCGTGCATGTTCGCGCGCAGGTAGGCGAGTATCGGGGCAGTCTTCAACTGGTGGTCAAGGATATGGCCCGGGTGCCCGCGGAGCAGGTGGCAGCCGAGGACTTTCTGGCGACCACCACCCGTGACGTGGCCAAGATGTTCGAGCGGCTCAAGGCGATGACCGACCGGATGCAGACGCCCTATTTAAGGGCGCTGTTCGAAGCCTTCTGGAGCGATGATGCGTTTGTGGCCGCCTATGTTCGGGCGCCGGCAGCCAAACGCATGCACCACGCTTACATCGGCGGCCTTTTGGAACACACCCTATCCATGGCGATCCTGTCGGAGGTCGTTGCCGCGCACTACAGCGGCGTGGACCGGGATATGCTGCTGGCCGGTGTGATCCTCCACGACGTGGGCAAAACCAGGGAATTGGAATATACCCGCCGTATCGACTACACGGATGAAGGCCGTCTGCTCAGCCACATCGTGATTGGCCTGTCCATGCTGGATCAAAAACTGAAGCAGGTGCCGGATTTTCCGGACATCCAGGCCCAACTGCTCAAGCACATGATCATCAGCCACCACGGTGAACGGGCGTTTGGCTCCCCCGAACCACCAAAAACCATCGAGGCGGTGCTGCTCAACTACATCGATGAGATGGATTCCCGGGTTAACAGCATCCGCGAATATGTGGCCAAAGACCCCTCGGACGGCTCCTGGACGCCTTATCATCGGCTGCTGGAACGCCATTTTTACAAGAGGCCTTTTGAGAAGGATTCTCCCGGCGATTGATCACCCTCGGTTGGTTTAAATTGTCAGGCGAATTGGTGTATCGTTCAAAAATGAAATAATCCGATCATGTTCATCACTTTAGAAGGCATCGAAGGCAGCGGGAAAACCACCCAGGTGAATACCATCGCCCAATGGCTGAAGGCGGCGGGGCGAGATTGCCTGACCACCCGGGAGCCCGGCGGCACGGCCATCGGTGGTCAGATCCGTTCGGTCCTGCTGCATCCGAACAACTGCGATTTGGCGCCCACGGCCGAGCTGCTGCTCTATGTGGCGGATCGGGTTCAGCACCTGGAAGCGGTCGTGCGCCCAGCCTTGGCAGCGGGCAAGGTGGTGGTCTGCGATCGCTATTTCGATGCCACCTTGGTCTACCAGGGATATTCCCGGGGTTTGAGCCGGAAGATGATTCGCCAGCTTCACCAGATTGCCTGCGGGGGGTTGATGCCCGATCTGACCCTGTTGCTCGACCTGGATCCCGAGGACGGCCTGGCGCGTGCCTGGCGCCGGATACAGGCGGACACGGCCCATGCCATGGAATCCCGCTTCGAAAAAGAGACGCTGCTTTTTCATCAGCGTGTCAGGGCCGGCTACCTGGATCTGGCCAACCGCGAACCGCGGCGATTTGCCATCATCGACGCCGCCGTCGACGCTCAGGCAGTTGCCGCTCAGATTGAAGCCGTGCTCCAGGCGCATTTTTCGCGTCGGGCCGAAGGTAGCGGTTAACCCGTAGGGTGAAATGTTTTAACCTGCTTTTCAGCAGTTGGGCAAAACAAATCGTACCCTGGCTGATTCGGCTTTATCAACGTTTAACAAGAGAACTTGCTTACATTTTGGTCGACTGTTGAAAAGATTTCATGCAATGTTCGGGTTAAGCTGGTTACACATTGCAGATGGGACCCTTTGTCATGACCCAAAGCATCCTACAACTCATCGGCAACACCCCGCTGGTGGAGATCCGGCGGCTGAATCCCAACCCGCGTGTGCGCATCCTGGCCAAACTGGAGTACCTCAATCCCGGCGGTTCGATCAAGGACCGGCCAGCCCTGTTTATGATCGAAGAAGGGGAACGGTCAGGCGAACTGAAACCGGGTAAAACGGTGATCGAGGCCACCAGCGGCAACACGGGGATTGGTCTGGCCATGGTTTGTTCGGTCAAGGGCTACCGGTTGCTGTTGGCCATGAGCGAGTCGGCCAGCGTCGAGCGTCAACAGATTCTCCGGGCACGCGGTGCGGAGATCCTGCTCACGCCGGGCCACTTGGGCACCGACGGCGCCATCGAGGAGGTATACCGCCTGGCCCGAGAGAATCCCGACACCTATTTTATGACCGACCAGTTCAACAACCTGGCCAACTGGAAAGCCCACTACAATGGCACGGCGGTGGAGATATGGGAACAGACCGATGGCACGCTGACCCACATGGTGGCCACCATGGGCACCTCGGGCACCCTCATGGGATTGTCCCGGCGGCTCAAGGAATTCAACCCGTCGATCCGGATCATCGGCGTCGAGCCCTATCTGGGGCACCGACTCCAGGGTCTGAAAAACATGAAGGAAGCCTACCAGCCGGAAATATTCGAAAAACAGCTGCTGGACGAGAAGATTAACGTTGAAGACGAGCCGGCTTTCGAGATGACCCGACGCTTGGCCCGCGAAGAGGGCCTCATGGTGGGCATGAGCAGTGGTGCCGCCATGGTGGTGGCTGCCGCGATTGCCGATACGATGGATCAGGGAACGCTGGTGGTGATCTTTCCCGATGGCGGCGAACGCTATCTCTCCACCCCGCTTTTTGCCATTCAAGAAAAGATCGATCTCAAGCTCTTCAACACCATGACCCGCAAAAAAGAGCTTTTTATGCCGGTGAATCCGGGGAAGGTGTCCATGTACGCCTGCGGCCCCACCGCCCATGCGGGCATGCACGTGGGCGAGGGCCGCCGCTTCGTCTTTTCGGACCTGTTGGCGCGCTACCTGACCTACCGGGGGTACGGCGTCAAGCAGGTGATGAACATCACCGATCTGGACGACAAGACCATCGAGGGCTCGCAGCAGGCCGGCATGTCTTTGGAAGACTTCACCGGGATGCACATCGATGCTTTCCATAAGGATCTTGACACGCTGGGCATTCAGCCGGCCGACCACTATCCCAGGGCCAGCGAACACGCCGACGAAATGGTGAACCTGGCCGACAGGCTGGTCAAAAAAGGCTATGCCTACGAGAAACTGCGTTCCATCTATTTCGACATTTCGCGATTCAAGGATTACGGCCAATTGTCGGGAATCGATCTCAACAAGATTCGCATCGGTGCCACCGTGGATCTGGACGAATACGAAAAGGACAATCCCCGCGATTTTACCCTGCTCAAGCGCACCCGCCTGTCTGAACTCAAGCGGGGCATCTACACCCGGACGGACTGGGGCAATATGCGCCCCTCCTGGCACCTGCAGTGCGCTGCCATGTCCATGCGCTATCTGGGGGATTATTACGATATCCACTGCGCCGGGCGGGAATTGGTTTTCCCCCACCACGAGAACGAGATCGCCATTGCCGGTGCGCTGACCGGCAAAACCCTGGCCAAATACTGGGTTCACTGCGACCGCGTGCTGGTGGACGGCAAAAAAGTGGACGAGAAGGGTGACGTATTGACCATCCAAGCCCTGCAGGACATGGGATACACGGGACGGGAGATTCGCTACTGGCTGATCTCGGTGAACTATCGTAAGCCGGTCCTTTTTTCCGCAGCGCGCCTGAACCGGGTCCGCAAAACCTTAAAGCGCTTGGATGCCTGCATCCGGGCGCTGAAAAACATCCGCCGTGGCAACCCCTGCGCTGAGTTGGATCAGTTGTGTTACGACATCAAAAACGGCTTCACCACCGCCATGGATGACGACTTAAACATTTCCGCCGCCCTGGCCGCGCTGTTTGCCGCGGTCAAACGCATCAACACCTTGATCCTAAAAGGAGAGATCGACGAGGCCGGGGCCGAGAAAGTGCTGGCCACCTTGTCCGGTATCAATCGCGTCGTGAACGTTCTCAAATTCGAAGATGAAACGGAAAACCCGGCCGTGCAGCAATTGATCGTCGAACGAAACCGTGCCCGGCAAGCCAAGGATTGGGCCCTTGCCGACCGGCTGCGCGACCAATTGATCGAGATGGGAGTGGTCCCCCGCGATGATCGAGTCGAACAGTAAAGAGCGGGTTGTGGTTCGGACCAAGGCCGCAGGGTTTCCTGCCCGAAGGCCGGGCAGCGCCGTGCTGGGAATCGCGAAAAGCTGACAACACCAACCCGGGCCGCCAGGCGCCCTTTCATTCAACCATGGAGAACCCGATGACTCCCGCATACATGCCATTCACCTACCTGTCTGATTCCACGGCGCGCATCCTGGCGGCACTTGTGGGTCCGCCGGTGGTTTATCAGCCGTTGAAGTCGAACATTCACCAGGACCTGAGTGCATTGGCATCGCAGGGGTTGGTTGAGATACGGATGCCGATTACCCAAGATGACGACCGGCTGCGCGCCGCACTGGCGGAATTCACCGATTGGGCGCGCATGAATCCGGGGAAAACCACCCCGGGTGCCGGTTTTTTCAGCCAACGTCAGGGGGAGGTCCCATTTTTTGACGAAACCGCCATCGACCGGATTCGCTCCGACATCAAACGCTACCAACATTTTGATCCCTTGGCGGATCGTCAGAAACAGAAGATGGAAGCAGACTTCAGCGCCCGTCTGTTTTTGGCTCTGGCCCAGGAGAACGACCTGGCCAGCGACCGCCTGGAGCATGATCTCGACCGCTTCAAAGCCCTGGAAAAGAATTTTCTGGATAACCTGACCGATGACGATGAGACGGGGTTCAATCGCCAGGCGCTCAGCACAGAAATTTGGCCGGACGATCCGGGGGCCAAGCTGACCGGACAGCGGATGCGTGCCTGGGCCAGACTGGCCGCCGCCGATGCCGCGCTGCCGGAATTGCTTATCACCACCAGTCCCGCCGTGGTTGATACACTGTTGGAGGCCCATGGCGACGCATTGTGTCTCGACAAACTGTCTGAAATTCGTCTTGAGATTCCATCGGCCGGTGAGGCGCCGTTATTGCGTCAGGTGCTGGCTGATTTGTCTGGCCAGGCCTCCCCGCGAGCGACCGATCTTGCATCCTTGGCATACCTGACTGCCGATGCGGCCGCCGAGCAGGCGGTGACCGCCACCCTTTTTGTCGCCGAGAACCAGATGCCCGCCAGCGTTATCCGGCGGATGGCTGCCGCCATGCCTGCATCAACTGAGGAAAATGGGCCGTCCGGATCGGTCGGTCACACCTGGATTGTCCTGGTGGAGAGTTGATCGCAGATTCCATTAAATGCCCAATTGGCGTGCAATTGATGGCAATGTGGCGGTACGTCGAAAAAAACGGTTTCAACGCTTGACTGGGTGTTTTATTTGGTATAAGCCCTTTCCCATAAATCCGAATCTGATGTTGATAATTGGATCAACATGCATAGAACCTATTGAAAGGAGGCGTTTAAGATGGCTTTTAACCCGATCGTTGACGAGGACAAATGCGTTGGCTGCGAAGAGTGTGTCGATGTGTGTCCCGTGGAAGTGTTCGAGATGCAGGATGAAAAATCCGTTGTGGTGGCAGGGGAAGAGTGCCTCGGCTGCGAAAGCTGTGTAGAAGTTTGCGAAGAGAGCGCCATCACCGTCGAAGAGACTTAATTTACGACGATGTTATAGTCGTTCCCACCCCTGACGGAACCTTCCGTCAGGGGTTTTTTATCTCCGTTTTACGAATCCACGACTGCACGTTAACCCCACCTCAACGCATCTATTCCGGTCCCTGCTTTCGCATGTGATCGTTTGAACCCAAATTAAGCAATTGTCGAACCTGCCGCATCTTCCCGGCGGTGGGACCTTCGAACCGCAACAAATGTTCTCCCACATAGCTCGGATATAACAGAATGACATTTTGCCTGTATTTGTGGCAGGCTTTACCATCGATCCGTTAATCAACCCTTTGAGCGCGCCATTAACACCGACACCGATGCGCGATTGGCCACCCTGTCAGGAATAGAGCCGAAGAGCCACTGGCTCACAGCCCATTCGCCCGACGCCCCGACAATGATGAGATCGTAATCGGCGGCGATGTTGATGATGCCACGACTGATGTCGGTATCGATAACGGTGATGATTTCTGCGGTGACACCCACCTCTTTCAGAATGTCGCACACGAATTTTTCGCCAAAGTTTTGAAGAAATTGCCGACTTCCGTGATCAAAGGCAGATACGGCATCGGAATACTCCCCGTCAAACTTAACCGTCATGGCTGTTATCGTGGCCCCCCATTGTTCAGCCAGTTGTTGAGCTAACTTCAGGCCCAGTTTGGTGTGCGGTCCGCCGCCGACGGGTACAAGAATCCGGTCAACCTTGCTTAGGCCATTATCTTTTAGCACCAGGATATTGCGGTTGGCAGCTTTGGCCACTCCTGCCACATTGGTTCGTCGCGAACGAGGACCGCGGACATCGCCCCGCCATCCCATAAGAATGATGTCCGTTTGTTCGATATCAGCAATATTCAGCAGGGCGGATGGTACGCTGTGGGCCACCAAGGCATTGGCTCGGGCGCGAATTCCTTGTTCGGACGCGTGCCTGGATGCAACATCCAGAAGCGTTTCCTGCTCGCGGCGCATCTGCTCGAATTCAATCCGGCCGGCCTCCAAAGGCGTCTGCCTCGGAAGGCTCACAACGTGAGCCAGATGCAGACGGGCCCTTCTGGCCTTGGCCAGCGCCGTGGCCACACGGAGCAGCGCTCCTTCCGTGGCAGGATTGGAAAGGGGCAAGAGGATCACAGGGAACGCGTCCCTACGGGCTGCTGCATAATCTTCTGCCTTGGCCACAAGCGGTCGGATAACTTTTTTCTGCCACAGATCATTGGATACGCCAATAAGTTGCGTATGTTCGCGCAAAAAAAAGACATACCAGATCAGGGTGCCGGCAATGATGCCCAATCCGATCAGGATCGTCGGCCGACTCGTGATGCCCATCACGAACAGGCAGCCCAGCAACCCCAGGATGGGTACTGCCGGGTACAGCGGGGTCTTAAAGCTGGGCCTGTACCAGTCTGGTGCCGCATGCCGCATGACCATGCAGGCCAGAGAGATGAACGCATAGAGCAAAAGGCTCAGAAATGCGCCCACTTCTGCAATCAGCTCAAGATGGGTTCCCAAAATCACCAGTAGGAACATGGTCAATCCGCCGGTTACAAAAATGGATCGGTACGGCGTTCTGAACCGACCATGGATTTTATTGAACCAATCGGGCATAAGGCGATCCCGACCCATGGCGAAGCTGATCCGTGAGGCGGCCATAATGCTGGCATTGGCCGAGGATACGGTGGCAAATATGCCGCCGAGCAAAATTAAATAATAGCCCGTCTTGCCCATTAGCATTCGGGACATTTCCATGAGGATCGTCTCGGTCGCCATCTTGGGATCGTCATACCGGAGTAATCCGACGACGCAGAACTCTACCAGACAATACACCACGGTCACAACGACTACCGAACCGACCACCGCAATCGGCAGATTGCGGTCCGGGTTTTTTATCTCCTCTGAAACCGCGGCAATTTCTGCAAAACCCATAAAAGTTACGAACAAAACAGGTGTCACCACCAAAAACCCCGAAACACCAATCTCGGGGGGTATCAAAGGACGCAAGTTCTCCACATTGACTTCAACCACGGCACGCACGAAAAATACAGTGAGCGCAATGAGAAGCCCGGCAACGATCACGTTCTGGGTTCCCCCCGTCTCTTTGGCGCCGATGAAATTGAGCCCTGTGAGCAAACCCGTCATAATCAATGCCAGCCACACGTGTGATATGGAGAAGACATCCGCTACATAGTATCCAAAACCGATCATATAGAAGGCCGAAGCAAATATAAGGCTCAGCCACAAACACCCTCCCATTACCGTACCCATCATGGGACCAAACGCCCTTACAATGAACAGGTAGCCGCCCCCGGATAAAGGCATGCCGGTGGATAATTCAGACATACAGAATGCGATCAAGACAGCCACAAGGCCACAGAGGGCAAACGCGAGCACCACGACAGGTCCAG
>JAAUYD010311059.1_pt1 | contig 10865 bp, 10 predicted proteins | sample 7278101 | NCBI WGS metagenome assembly JAAUYD01 (sample SAMN14350128, study PRJNA611818) | marine sediment metagenome | isolation source: surface marine sediment (0.6m) | place: French Polynesia: Moorea | collected 2018-08
AACCTCGCGCCCGGCTTCATGGCTGCAAACAGATCCGCGCCGAAGTAGCCGGTGGTCTGTTCGGTCAGCGGCATAACGGCCACCACCCAGTCCGCGGCTCCAACGGCAGCACCCACATCGTCTTGCCCATAGATCTGTTCAAAATCATCGTCCCCGCCCCGGGCGCTGCGCCCAACACCTGAGACCTCAACCCCCAGCACCTTCAGAACGCGGCCCACCTCACGGCCAATGAAGCCCACGCCGAACACCACGGCGCGGGTGCCGGCGAGCTTGCGGGTCTGGCGATAGTCCCAAGTCGACTGCGCTTGAGCGGCGAGTGTCCGGCGGAACCCCTTCATCTCAGAGATCATGTAGCCGGCCACATATTCCGCCATTGCCCGGTCAAACAGCCCGCGGGCATTGGTGAGCATCACGTCTGACGCCGCCAGTTCGGGAAACATCACCGCATCTACCCCGGCCCCACACCAGTGGATCCATTTCAGTTGGTCGGCCACCCCCCAAGCGTCCGGCAGATCACGCCCCTTGAAGTTCCACCCGAGCAGGATATCCGCCCCCGGCAACACCTCCGCCAGGCGCTCCGCATCCGGCGCGCATACCAGTTCCACCTCACCGGAAAGCGCATCAATTCCGGGAACATCCGAGATGCTCTCAGCACCATTGATTACAATTTTCATAAAATTGAGACCCTCTCTCGAAACACCACCATTATCGTCACACTAAATTATGCAATTCGCACAATTTGTTACGCGCCACTTGAATTGAATCCGCTCCCCTGCCAAACTCATAACCAGCACAATCCAATCAAAACGAGAACATTATCAAACCAATAAGAACGGAGTGAGACTACAATGAAGACGCGAGCGGCGGTGGCGTTTGAGGCGGGGAAGCCCCTTGAAATCTGCGAAGTGGACCTGGACGGTCCCAGGGAAGGGGAAGTTCTGGTCGAAGTCAAGGCAACGGGGATCTGCCACACCGATGAATTCACCCTGTCCGGCGCAGATCCGGAAGGCATTTTCCCGGCCATTTTGGGCCATGAGGGCGCCGGCGTTGTGGTGGATGTGGGCCCCGGCGTCACCAGCCTGAAAAAGGGCGACCATGTGATCCCCCTCTATACCCCCGAATGCCGCAACTGCGAGTATTGCCTGCACCCGAAAACCAACCTCTGCCAGGCGATCCGCGTCACCCAAGGCCAGGGCCTGATGCCCGACGGCACCAGCCGCTTCTCCTTGGACGGCAAACCCATCTACCACTATATGGGCACCTCCACCTTCGCCAACCACACCGTGGTGCCGGAGATCGCGCTGGCGAAGGTGCGCGAAGACGCGCCTTTCGACAAGATTTGCTACATCGGCTGCGGCGTGACCACCGGCATCGGCGCGGTGATCAACACGGCGAAGGTCGAGCCCGGGTCCAACTGCGTGGTCTTCGGTTTGGGCGGCATTGGCCTGAACGTGCTGCAGGGCCTGCGCCTGGTGGGCGCAGACATGATCGTGGGCGTGGATCTGAACCCGGCGCGCGAGGAATTGGGCAAGAAGTTCGGCATGACCCACTTCGTCAATCCCGACAAAGTGGACGGCGATCTTACCGCCCACCTGGTGGAGCTCACTGGGGGCGGGGCCGACTATTCCTTCGAGTGCATCGGCAATGTGAACGTGATGCGCATCGCACTGGAATGTGCCCATAAGGGCTGGGGCGAAAGCATCATCATCGGCGTTGCCGGTGCCGGCCAAGAGATCTCCACCCGGCCCTTCCAGTTGGTGACGGGACGCTCCTGGCGCGGCACGGCGTTCGGCGGCGCGCGGGGACGCACGGACGTTCCCAAGATCGTGGACTGGTACATGGACGGCAAGATCGAGATCGATTCCATGATCACCCACACCATGCCGCTGGAAAAGATCAACGATGCCTTCGATTTAATGCACGCTGGCAAATCCATCCGAAGTGTGGTGACATATTAGAATGAGGCAGGCGGCGTGTGCCTCACCAGCCGGGCTCGGGTGAGCGCACGGGACTTATGCCCGGCAACGATTGCGAAAGATTGCGACAAATGGACGAACAGCACGATAGGCTCGCCAAAGCCCGGCGTGATGCCGGGTATAAGACAGCGATTGCCGCGACCACGCAAAACGGCTGGAACTACAGTACCTACAGCCAGCATGAGCGCGGCCAGAGAGGCCTGACCCGAAAAATGGCGGCCAAGTACGGCGAGGCCTATAACGTCTCGCCCGGTTGGCTCTTGACCGGCGAAACCGGCCTCCTGAACCCATCGGCCAACCAGCTTGACGAAGGCCTGATGGCCAAGGTGATCACGGGCGTGGAACGGGCCGAAACCCAAGACAGCGCCAAGCTGACGCCGGAAGCCAGGGCCCGCATCATTGCCCGGCTCTACACCAAGATGAACGCCGCCAAGACCCAGCCGCGGGCCTATCTTGTAAAGGCCATTGAAGATGCCATGGAAGGTCAGGGCCTGGAGGAACTCTTCCACCTTTACCTGCGCCACAATCATGGCTGCCTGTCCCTGGCCGAGCTGGATGATGCCTCCTTGCCAGAGGTGCTCTCGGTGGTCACCTGCTGGGGCTTCGTGATGGGCGGCGGTCAGAAGGTGGCGAGGAGCGCGGAGGGTTAGGCCGGCGCTCCGGACCACTCGCAAAAGTGTTCGCCAGAGGCACGATCTTCAAACGCCAGTCTTCCAAACGCAGGATCAGGCTCCACCATTCCCCGCCAGCTTGGCCTCGCGCCAGAAGATAAAGAGCCCGGAGCCCACAATGATCGCAATGCCCAGCCATTTCAGCGCATCGGGGAAATCGCCGAACACCAGATAGCCCAGGATGGTCGCAGAGACGATCTCCATATAATTCAGCGGCGCAAGGACCGAGGCAGGCGCCATGCGGAAGGCCGTCACCACCAGAAGATGCATGCTGGTGGCAATGGCGCCGGCCATGGCCAGCCAGAACCATTCGCTCGCGGTGGGCCTTCGAAAGGTCATGAGCTCCACGCCCGCCGCCCCGCCCGCGGCCATCACCAGCGACAGGCTGACAACGCCCACCAGGCCCGACCAGAACTGCATGGTCAAAATATGCTCGGAGCGAGAGAGTTTGCTGGTTAGCATCAGGTAGCAGGCAAACAAAAACGCGGCCAGCATAGGCAGGAGCGAAACCGGACCAAACACATCATAGCTCGGCCGCACCACGATCATCGCCCCAACAAACCCGAAGGACACCGCCAGCATGCGGCGCCAACCCACCTTCTCGCCCAGGAACAGCGCCGACAACAGCGTGAGGATCATGGGCTCCAAAAAGAACACCGCAATGGCATCGGCCACGGGCATCCATTTAAGCGCGGTGACGAAACACGAGATGGCCCCGGCCATGAAGAGCGAGCGCACCGTGTTGAGCCAAATGTTCCGCGGCACCACGCCCCGCACTCCGTGCACCACCACAACGGCCGGCAGCAAGACTGCCATCTGAAAACCAAACCGGGCCTGCCCCACCTGCACCCCGGTGATGGTGTCTGAGAGATATTTGGCAATCACATCCATGGCCGGCAGCACCAGCATGGCAACCAGCATCAGCGTCAGCCCGTGGACAGGGTCTGAGGCGCCGGGGTGAGCAGCGAATATGCGTTGAGCCGGTCTCATGGAGCGAGACAGTGGTGGAGATTGACCCTTGACGCAATCGCAATTGTTGCCCTTCTCGTCAGGGTGTGGTTCTAGGAGACGAAGAGCACATTAAGGAGACAAGAGCCCATGGCGGACCTGGCCCAAACCGATGCCCACATTTGCTTTGGCGGCGAGCAGTTGCAGTTCACCCACCCCTCACAGGTCTGCAAGTGCACCATGACCTTCTCCATCTACCTGCCGCCCCAGGCCAAAACGGGAAAGGTGCCTGTTGTGTGGTGGCTTTCCGGTCTCACCTGCACCGATCAGAACTTCGTCACCAAGGCCGGCGCCCAGGGCCCTGCCTCTGAGCTTGGGGTCGCGGTGATTGCCCCGGACACCAGCCCGCGCGGAGACGGCGTGCCGGATGATCCGGACGGCGCGTACGACTTTGGCCTGGCGGCTGGCTTCTACGTGGACGCAACGCAAGAGCCCTTCGCCGAGCACTATCAGATGTACTCCTACATCACCCAAGAACTGCCCGCCCTGGTGGGGTCTGAGTTCCCGCTCGACATGGACCGCCAGGGCATCTTCGGCCACTCCATGGGCGGCCACGGCGCCCTCACGCTCGGCTTGAAGAACCCGGAGCAGTACCGCTCCATCTCCGCCTTCGCGCCCATCGTCTCTCCGCTCAACTGTCCGTGGGGTCACAAGGCTCTGGGCGGATATTTGGGGCCGGACCAAGATGCCTGGGCGGCTCACGATGCCTGCGCCTTGGTGCGGGCTGCCGAAGGCTCCGGCGACACCCGCCCACTTCTGGTGGACCAGGGCGATGCGGATACTTTTCTGGATGAGCAGTTGAAACCTCACCTGCTCTCTGAGGCCTCAGAGGCCGCGGGCCGCGAGCTGATCTTGCGCATGCAGCCGGGCTATGATCACTCCTACTACTTCATGGCCTCGTTCATGGCCGATCACCTGCGCCACCATGCGGCCGCGCTCGGCTGACCGCGCGCAAATCATTTGTCACAGCTTCGTCATGGGAGCGTACTAGGGAGCCTCATGGCAAAAAAGCGTCCCTTCAACGTGCTGGTCTTGTGCACCGGCAACTCGGCCAGATCCATTCTGGCGGAAGGCCTATTCAATGCGGCCGGCGCCGGGCGCATTGCGGCCTACTCGGCCGGTTCAAAACCGCAAGGCACCCCCCACCCTGAAGCATTGAAGGTTTTGCAGGCCAAGGGACACGCGACCGACTTTGCCCGCTCCAAAAGCTGGGACGAGTTTGCGGGCGACGGCAGCCCTCAAATGGATCTGATCGTCACGGTCTGCGACAATGCCGCCGCCGAAACCTGCCCGGTATGGCCGGGCCATCCTGCCAGCGTGCACTGGGGTTTGCCGGACCCCGCAGCCGTCACGGGAGATGCGCACGAGGTGCGCCAGGCGTTCGAATCAACCTACCAAGAATTGCACCGGCGCGTGTCGGAGTTCGTCAAACTGCCGTTTCAGGAGCTCGAACCAGCCGATCTGAAGCAGGCTGCACGACAAATCGGCTCATCTTAAGGGCACAAACTGCCTAAAAATCAGGCTGTTAACCGCCCATTAACCCCCAGAAAACAAAGCTTTTCTATGACTTTGCTCTCCTGCGTCTCTGGCACGGGAATTGCTTGTCGAAAAAGACGCGGGTGCGTCGTTTTTGTCCATGTGCCCGGTCATGGGACCGTGCTCTAAGGCGCCGAAATTTTTCGTCACCCGCCCCACAGCGACGGTTGCCGCCGGAGCAAAAGCTTGAGTAGGGTTTGAGGTGGCAAAGTCCGCCGCATGAGCAAACGGAGAAAGAGATGTTGCGCGAGGCTCCTAGACCGGTTGATGCCAAACCAGACGTTCCCAGCCACCCGCTGGACGGGCCGATTCCGACCGATTGAGGCTAGAGGCTTAAGGGCCGGATTGGCCCCGCCATGAGAGCGTTCAGAGAGCGCACGTTCTAGGTGCGCTAAGATCCTCTGGCGATGAGCGTTCATTCGGGCGCGCGCCACGCCGCGCACCGTCGCTCTCACGCACATGTTCGCCGCCTTGCTGCCCCTTGCTCATGCGCATGGAGCAGCCACACCTTTTTGGCGGCTCTTACCAACGCTTAATTTGCCGGAGAGAACGCGGCGGGTATGCTTGCCGCGCTTGGGGCATAGACTGTTTACGATTTGCGGGGTAAAAAAAGCTTGCGAAATCTTCCCTCCACGGCGCACAAACCTATGGACATCCCGCGCCGGATTCCCTAAACGCTGTTGGCTGCAAGGGGCCCACGTAGCTCAGGGGTAGAGCACTCCCTTGGTAAGGGAGAGGCCGGTGGTTCAATTCCACCCGTGGGCACCAGTTTTCAGATCGCGCCCCGCTGACACAAGCCCACCCCCTCACCCCATCCGAAACCTCTGCCGATAATCACTCGGCGACACCCCCACCTGCCGCAGAAACGCGCGCCGCATGCGTTCCTCATCCTGGAACCCGCAGCGCGCCGCCACCACCTTGACCCCCTGCCCGTTCGTCTCCAGCAGCTCGCGCGCTGCCTCCACCCGCACCGCTTCGACCGCCTTTGCCGGCGTTGTTCCCGTGGCCGCCGTATAGAGCCGGTGGAAACTGCGCACGCTCATGTTCTCCCGTTCCGCAAGGCGCTCCACCCGCAGGTCACGCTCCAGATTGTCGGCGATCCACTGATGCAGCCGGTCGAACCTGGCGGACCCGGTCTGCTTCTGGCGCTCCAGCGCCGGGCTGAATTGAGATTGGCCCCCGGGGCGCACCATATAGGTCACCAGCGATCGCGCGCGCTTCAGCGCCGCCTCCTGCCCCAGATCTTCCGCCACCATGGCGAGGGCCATATCGGTGCCCGCTGTTACCCCGGCGGAGGTCCAGATGTTGCCATCCTTGATGTAGATCGGGTCCACCTCCACCCGCACGTCGGGGAAAGCATCAATGAGCGCCGCGCAATCCTCCCAGTGGGTCACCGCACGACGCCTATCCAGAAGCCCCGTTGCGGCCAGCACCAAAGCCCCCGAGCACACAGAACAGACCCGGCGGGCGCGGCCGGCCAGCGCCGCAATGCCCTGTACGCACACCGCATCCTTCATGCACACATAGGCGCCGTCACCGCCCACAACGATCAGCGTATCAATCGGGCGCGCGCCCGCATCGGCCAGTGAGACGGTGTCTACCGACAGCAGCGTATCCGTCTCCACCCTGCCCCCATCGCGTGATGCAATGACGATCTCGTACCCCACCGCACCAGACCCGGGCCGCTCCGCCCAGGCCAACACCTGCAAAGGCCCGGCCAGATCAAGCAGCGCGATCTCCGGATAGACCACGAACACCACACGAAGAGGCTCAGGGGCGCGGTCGGTCTTTTTGGCAGAAAACGAGGTCATATTGGCATTTATGCCAAACACCCTTTTGCTAGTCTACGTCCAACACGCCCCCTGATCCGCCTTCAAAGGAGCCCGCCATGAAAACTCTTGCCGCTCTCGTCTTTCCCGGCTTCCAGACGCTGGATCTCTATGGGCCCCTTGAAATGTTGGGAGACCATGACGTGGGCGCGGTGGACATTAAGATCGTCGCGGAGACCGTTGATCCGGTGCCGAGCTACCATGGCACGAGGACCGCGGTGGACAGAACCCTGGCAGAGCGCATGGCCTATGATCTCGTTCTCATCCCGGGCGGCGACAGCGCGCCGCTTGATCCGGTGAATGAGGCCATCAACACCTGGATCATCGAAGCCTCCGAGCACGCCCAGTATGTGATGGCCGTGTGCACCGGCACCGTGCTGCTCGCCACCACGGGACTTCTCGATGGCCGGCGCGCCACGACGAACAAGAAGGACTACACCGCCACGGTGCCCTACGGCCCGAACGTCAACTGGGTGCCAAAGGCCAGGTGGGTTGAGGACGGCAAGTTCTTCACCTCATCAGGCGTCTCGGCCGGCATGGATATGAGCTTGGCCGTGATGGCCAAACTGTTCGGCCAGGAGGCGGCAGAGGCGATCGCCGTCGGCACTGAATACGAGTGGCACCAGGATCCCGGCTGGGACCCGTTCGCCCAACGCGCCGGCCTTGTCTGATGCCAAATTGCCCCATGGATAGGGGCCTACTTCCGCTGGACTCACAGCGGCTTTCGTGTCACCCATCACATGATGGTGTCCGACAAGTTGAGTCGGCTGAAAAGGGAACACGGTGCGGGCTTTAAGCCCAATTCCGTGACTGCCCCCGCAACTGTGAGCGGCGAGCAACCCCGGCGAACACCACTGAGCCTGTTGGCTCGGGAAGGTTCGGGGACGCATTGACCCGCAAGTCAGGAGACCTGCCATCTCGGATGCGCAATGGGCGCATCCCGGTCACCTTAACCTGGGCGGGGCGCCCCGGGACGGAGAGACGCCAGATGGACCAACACGGCCCTGACACATCACCGCCCCCCACGTGCACCCTCCCGACTGCGCGGAGGGCGCAATGCTTCTGGAACGAACCATCTCTCAACTGGCCGTAGGCCCCTTGCCACACGCCACAGCGCGGCAATTGGCACAACTTGGATATATGCAATGGATTGCGGGTCTGCCCGGCCGCGCGGACTATCGGCGTGCGGCGCTGCAGGCCTTCAACGCAGCTAAGCCCCATGCGGCGTCTTCCCCGGCGGTGGCTGAGTTTTGCGCTTTGCTGATGCAGTCCGTGGAAGAGCCACTCACTCCGCTGCCCCTGGCGCTGCCCCCAAGAAAGCGGCGCGGCGGCGCAGACGCCCGGCGCTCAGACCGGGTGGCGCTGAAGGGCATGTCGCGCACTTTCAAGCGGTAAGTTCACCCGGCCATCACGGCCACTACGCCTGCCGTGCGCGCCCGCACATGCGGCGGGGCGAGGCAACTGGCCACGGCCTCCTGGCCGGGTGCTCCGGCAAACGGCAGCACCAGCTGAGGCGGGCTGTGGTTGGCCGGGCAATGAATGATCAGCTCATCGGGGCCCATGGACCCCATGTCCAAGATCGTGCTGGAGCGCGTTATGAAGAAGAGCGGCGCTGAGGTCTCGCTCATGCTCGCGCGCACATGCTCCATGAGCAAAGTCTGCGTGGCCTCATCCATCCCCTCTTCCGCCATGTCCACAATCAGGACCTGGCCGCCGCGGCTCTCCAAAGCGGCGAGCATAACCTCTAAGGCGTGGCTGCTGCCCACCGGCGTTTCGTCCAGGCGCTCCAGCCCAAGATAGGCTGCCCCTGGAACATGCCCTGCCAGGGCCGACGCCAGGCGGGTTTTGCCGCAGCCCAAGGGGCCGGTGATGAAGGTGAGCGGCGCAAGGTGCTCAAGCGCAAACGTCTCCCCACCCCACGGCCATGGCAAGGCAAAGCGCACGGCCGGCCCTGCCCGCCGCGAGTGCTCTTCCACCAAAGCGGCGCGGCGCGCGCGCACTTCGCCAATGGTCGCGCCAATCCGGCGCGCCTCGCGCTCAAGTTTGTCCTGGTGGGCGCCCAGCGCGTCGGCCATCCCGGCCCGGTCGCTTTCCAGCAACCCACCAATCTGCTTCAGTCCAACGCCCAGGGCGCGCAAGTCGGCAATAGCCGACGCCCGTTTCATATGCTCAAGGCCATAAGCACGCCAGCCGGCTTCGCTGCGCGCCGGTGACAAAAGCCCATGCGCCTCATAGAGCCGCAGTGCCTTCACCGAGACGCCCAGTTGCCGGGCAGCTTCCGCAGGGCTCAAGAAAACCTCTATTTCGATCATAAGTAACCTCAATCTAGACATTTTTGCCCCTTATCCGCCCGTCCCCGAGGGTCAGGTCAAGGTCACTTTGGGCGGGCTGGCAACATTTCGTTAACCATAACACTTCTATGATTCTTCTATGATTGCGGGACAGACTGAAGCTAAACGGCTGCCGATAGCCTGTGCTGGCTACTCCCTCTCCCTAGCGTGTCTGGGATGGGCGTTGGCCTTGGAAACCGGATGGATCACCTCCAATCCTTTCGCCTTGGACAGATTGAAATTGGCGCGGCTCGCCGATGGCAGCCCCATGCCAAATCCCCCTGTCTTCCACCTGGAAACGGCTCATCGCACCGATGCGCGCCTGCCGGCCTATCGCCAGGACCCACAACGCCTGGGTCTGTCGCGCTATGGCACCCGGAACAGGGCGCACCACACGCCGAGACATTTCGGCCATCTGACGTTTGCCTCTCTGGGCCATGGCGCGGCGCACCGGCCGGCGCCGGAACAAGCGGCCTATGATGTGCCGTCGTTGGATTCGCTTTATCCTGAACAGGCGAACCTCGGCATTGATGAAAACATAGCCAAACACGTGTGGGCCGGCATCCCGGCCCATGCGCCTCTCACCAAGCAAGCGCCTCTCATCAAAGAGGTGAAGCTGACCCGGCAGGCGCATTGTCTGGCGCTGGCCATCTACTTTGAGGCCCGTGGGGAGAGCGAAGACGGACAAGTGGCCGTCTCCCAGGTGATCTTGAACCGGGTGGAAAGCAAACGCTATCCCAACACCATCTGCGGCGTGGTCTATCAGAACGCCCATATGCGCAACCGTTGCCAGTTTTCTTTCACCTGCGACGGCAAGCCGGAACAGCCCAAGGAAGCCAAGATGTGGCGACAGGCCAAGAGGCTCGCCAGCCAGATGCTTTGCGGGCCTGAATGTGCGCTTGATCCGCTGGCGCCCAAGGGCGGTGTGCGCGATGCGACCCACTATCACGCCACTTATGTGCGTCCGCGCTGGAGCTATCGCCTCAGGCCAGTGGGGCGCATCGGCCTGCACAAGTTCTACACCTACAAGACGCCGCGCTCGTAAAAACTGATCAGTCCTGACGGGCACTGTCAGCAGGCGCACTTGGGAGCGCGCTTCCATTCCCGCTAGTCTCAAACCGCTATGAGATTGGTGGCCTGGAACTGCAATATGGCGCTGCATCGCAAGTTCGATGCATTGATGCAGCTGAAGCCGGACGTTGCGGTGATCTCAGAGTGCGCGAACCTGGAACGCCTTGAGGCGCGCGGCGCCGGTGCCTGGTTCCAGGGTGATCCGGTTTGGGTCGGCGATAATCCCAACAAGGGCCTGGCGGTGTTCACGTTCAACGGCTATAGCGCGCGCCTCTTTCAGCCACATCACCCCACCTTGCGCTACATTCTGCCGGTGCGAATTGATGGGCCCCTCCCCTTCAATCTCCTGGCGGTGTGGGCCCAGAACGCCAGCGGCGGCAACACGCGCAAACATCAGCTCGGACCGTTGCGCCGGTCGCTCGCAAAGTACACCCCGGACTTTCT
>JAAUYD010176690.1_pt1 | contig 10863 bp, 12 predicted proteins | sample 7278101 | NCBI WGS metagenome assembly JAAUYD01 (sample SAMN14350128, study PRJNA611818) | marine sediment metagenome | isolation source: surface marine sediment (0.6m) | place: French Polynesia: Moorea | collected 2018-08
ACCCACGACCTCGCGTTCGCATCCGACGCGAGGACGCAGACATGAACCAGCGCCCCCCCCCCCCCGATGAGAGGAGCACCCACATGACCGCCAATCCCTATCTCGAAGGCAACTTCGGGCCCGTCCCCGACGAGCTCACGTCGTTCGATCTCGAGGTCGAGGGCGAGCTGCCGCGCGAGCTGAACGGCCGGCTCCTGCGCATCGGCCCGAACCCGGTCGCGCCCGATCCGGCCTCGCACCACTGGTTCATCGGCAACGGCATGGTGCACGGCGTGCGGCTCGAGGACGGCCGCGCCGAGTGGTACCGCCGCCGCTTCGTCCGCGACGAGCAGGTCACCGAGCATTTCGGGTGGCCGAAGGTCCCCGGGCCGCTCGGCGCGCTCGGCTCGGGCGTCGCGAACACGAACGTCGTCCGGATCGCGGGCGAGATCTACGCGGTCGTGGAGGCCGGCAACATGCCGGTCCACCTCGACGCCGAGCTCGAGACGATCGAGCGGACCGACTTCGACGGCGGGCTCGCGGCCGGCTTCTCGGCACACACGAAGGTGTGCCCCGACACCGGCGAGACCCACGTGGCCGTCTACAACCCCTTCGACGAGTACGTGCATCACGTCGCCGTGGCGAAGGACGGCCGGGTAATCCGCGACGAGGGCGTGCACCTGCCCCATCGCCCGATGGTGCACGACTGCGCCATCACGCCGAGCTACTTCCTCGTGCTCGACTTCCCCTGCGTGCTCGATGGCCAGGCGGGCGCCGAGGGAGCGCCCCTGCCCTATCGCTGGCATCCCGAGCTCGGCGCGCGGGTCGGGCTGCTGCCGCGCACCGGCCCCGCGAGCGAGATCCGCTGGTTCGAGGTCGAGCCCTGCTACGTCTTCCATCCGATGAACGCGTTCGAGACCAGCGAGGGCCAGGTCGTCATGGACGTCGCGCGCCACCCGGCGATGTTCGCGAGCGACGTGCGCGGCCCGAACGAGGGCGCGCCCACGCTCGAGCGCTGGACCTTCGATCTCGCCTCGGGCACGACGAAGGAGGAGCGCCTCGACGAGCGCGGCCAGGAGTTCCCGCGCCACGACGAGCGCCTCGTCGGCAAGCCCTACCGCTTCGGCTACACCGCGGCCACGGGCGCCAGCTTCGAGGCGCGCGGGCTCTACAAGCACGACCTCGAGCGCGCGACCTGCGAGACGCACACGCAGGGCGATCATCGCTTCTTCCTCGAGCCGGTCTTCGTGCCGAAGAGCGACACCGCGGCCGAAGACGAGGGCTGGGTGATGGCGTACGTCTACGACGCGCGCGAGAACCGCAGCGACGTCGTCGTGATCGACGCCCAGCACTTCGAGGCCGGCCCCGTGGCCACGGTGAAGCTGCCCGACCGGGTGCCCTACGGCTTCCACGGCAACTGGATCGCCGACTGAGCAGCCGGGAACGGGCCGGCGAAGCGCGCGCGCCTCGGTGACGCGGGCTTCGCGGTCTGACACACTCCCCGACCGGGCCGAGCGCCGCGGCGAGCGCGCGCTCGGCCCGATCTCGGGAGACCTTCGATTGGCCGCCGCGTGGAGCTTCCTGTCGCGCCACATCGACTTCGGGATGGCGTGGAAGGGCGCGCTCTTCCTGGGGCTCGTCGTCTTCGCGATCAACTACGTCGAGCACGGTGCCTTGGCCGCGCTGCCCGCGGCGCTCAAGCAGGCCACGTACACGTACTTCGTCGCCGGCTTCATCACGCGCCTCGGCGAGAACCTGGCGGTGCGCATCGAGCCCACGGCGCTCGCGCTGCTCGCGGCCGTGCTCGTGCCGAGCTTCATCGCCATCTCGCTCACCTTCGGCCTGCACTCGATGCGCGGCACCCCCGAGCCGCTCTACTCGACCCTGCCGACCGTGATCTCGGCGCCGCCCGCCTTCCTCGTGTGGGGCTGGCTCAAGCGGCGCGGCCGCGAGGAGCCCGCCGGGCAGTAATCGCGGGCGGAGAGCCGCCCTCCGTCGTCCGGGGCAGGATCGGCCCGGTCTGCGCTCGCGCGACCTCCAGCCACACCGGCGGACCGAGCGGGGCTTGCATCGCCGTCCGCTGCCTTATCTTTGTTCGCCTCGCCCCACCCTCGCGCGCGCCGAAACAGGAGGAACGCCATGGCCATCACGCACATCGTCGCCCCCGTCGACTTCTCTCCGGCATCCCGACGCGCGCTCGACGCGGCCATCGACCTCGCCGCCGCGACCGGCGCGAAGCTCGACGTGATCCACGCCATCGAGGTGCTGACGTATCGCGGCGTGGAGTACCGCGAGGTCATGAAGAGCGGCACCTACGAGGACGAGCGGGAGCAGGCCAGGAGCGGCCTCGAGGAGTGGGCCGACATCGCTCGGCAGCGGGGCGTCGAGGTGAGCACCCAGGTCGTCGAAGGCGACGGCCGCGGCGCCATCGTCGACCACGCGATCGGGTGCGGCGCGGACCTGATCGTGATCGGCGCCAAGGGTCACTCGCGGCTGCACGACATCCTCGTCGGCAGCGTCGCCAACGCCGTGGTGCAGAAGGCGCCCTGCTCGGTCTACCTCGTCCGCTAGGCCGCCGGCTCAGACGTGATTGCGGAGCATCAGCTCCTTCGGGTGCGGATCGAGGTGCACCTGGCCCTGCAGGTACGCGACGTCGTGGACCCGCACGTGGTGCCGGATCAAGGTGATCGGCACCGAGAGCGGCACGAGCCCCTGGCGATAGTCCTCGATCACGCCCGCCAGCTCGGCGCGTGAGGGCGCGTCGAGCAGCTTCTTCAGGTAGCCCGCCGCGTGCTGCAGCACGTTCGTCTGCCGGCCCGGCGTGGCGAGCATCTTCAGCGCCGACATGAACTCGTCGACGTAGGCGTTCTCGAAGGCCTCGCGATCCATCGAGGCGTGGTCGGCGACCAGCCTTCCGAGCGAGCGGTACGCCTCGGGCGAGTGCGCCATCAGGTGGAGCTTCTGCGCCGTGTGGAAGGCGATCATGTCGCCCGCCGTCCAGTCGCGCGCGAAGTGCGCCCGCAGCCGGTGGTAGGCGAAGACCCGCTCGATGAAGTTCTCGCGCAGGGGCGCGTCGTTGAGACGTCCCTCCTCCTCGACGGGCAGGTTCGGCTGCGTGCGCATGAGCTCGCGCGCGAAGAGACCGACACCGTCGCGCGTGGGCATCTCGTTGTCGGCGTAGACCTTGACGCGCGTCATGCCGCAGCTCGGCGAGTCCTTCTTGAGGATGAAGCCCGAGAGGTCGGCCTCGCGCAGCGCCGCCGATCGCGCCTCGGCCCAGCGCACGAGCTGATCGGTGCGATCGGCGCCGCTCTTGGTCTCGAGCATGCGCACGTCGCCTTCGCTTCGCACCAGGCGCAGGGCCGGGCGCGGCGTCGGCATGCCCGACTCGACCTCGGGACACACGGGGACGAACTCGACGAAGCGCGCGAGCTCGTCGGTCACGAAGCGCGCTCGCTTGTGGCCGCCGTCGAAGCGCACGGGCCGGCCGAGCAGGCAGGCGGATACACCCACCCGGATCGGCCCCGTCTCGACGCTCCGCTCGGTCGCGTCCATCACGCCTTCGCCTCGACCATCGCGTTGATGTGCGCCACCTCCTCGAGATCGGGGTGGTCGGCCGCGTGCTGCACGTCGTGCACCCAGTGGATCAGGTCGCCGCGGGTGAGCATGACGCCGGGCATGCGCCAGACGTCGCCCGAGCGCGGGCCGTTGGTGTGTCCCTTGTCCATGGCGCGTCGACGCGACTTCCAGACGGCGGGGCCGAGGTTGCGCAGCAGCCCGCCGCGGGTCACGCCGAACGCGTCGTAGAGCTCACCGGTCGGGTCGGCCACCGCGCGCACCCCCGGCCAGTACCGGCGCAGGAAGGCGCGGCCCTCCATCGGCGTGCCCTGGAAGAAGAAGAGCGTCCGCGGGAAGTCGGGCACCTGATCGGTCGCGGCTCGGATGTCGGCGATCGCCTCGCGACAGAACATGCAGCCGAAGTGGCGCAGGAAGACGAAGAGGGTCGTCGCGTCGTCGAGCTGATCCCGCAATCGCCCCGGCGACAGGTTCATGCCGGTCACGACGAAGTCGAGCGCCTCGTCCGGGATCCGCCTCGCCTGCTCCAATGCCCCTCCTTCGCGTTCTCGTCCCGCAGACTCCGCCGGGGCACCGCGTTCGAAGCGCATCTGTCGCGCGTCGATCACGAAGCCGCCGCCGCCGGCTCGCCGGCCCCGCCCGGGTGGGAGTGGAAGCGCGCTCCCTTCCACTTGAGCACGAGCGCATGCCAGTAGATGCCGGCGGCCACCGACAAGGTCATGAGCGGCGTCCGCACGAGGGCCGACGCGAGCGACCGGCCCGTGATCTCCCGTCGACGCATCGAGACCGCCGCCTGGAACACCGCCTCGCCCTCAGCATCGCGGCTCTCGATGCCGAGCGCCAATCGCGCCCCCGGCGCCTCGACGCGCCAGGCGTAGCGCTGATCCATCGGCATGAAGGGCGAGACGTGGAACTCCTTCTCGTGCTCGAGAGGCCTCGAGCCGGCCGCCCGCAGGTCGAGCACGTAGCAGTGTCGCTCGTCCCAGGGCGTATTCGTCACCTCGGCGACGAGGGCCTCGAGGGTCTCGCCGTCGGGCGCGTAACAGTAGAAGAAGCTCACCGGGTTCATGCGGAAGCCGGCGACCCGCAGGTTCGTGAGGAGGCGCACCGGGCCGAGCTCACGCGGGCCGAGCCGTGCGCGGACCAGGGCGCGCACGCTGTCGGCCAGGGGCTCGGCCCGGTCGCCGAGGTGGTCTTCGCGCCGGAACCGACTCCAGGCGGCCCGCTTCGTCGACCAGAGCCAGCGCCCCGCGAACACCGAGTCGAGCTCGTCGAGATCGAGCCAGACCATGTAGAGCCTGCGCTCGAAGCGATGCTCGAAGGGCACGATGCGGCGATGCATCACCCGGCCGACGTAGAGCGCGCTGTTCACGCCGACCACTCCACTCCGAGATCGCGGCACACGCGGAGCGCGCTCTTCACGCCGTCCTCGTGGAAGCCGTAGCTCCAGTAGGCACCGCAGAAGTGCGTGCGGTCGACGCCCGACATGCGACCGTGCAGCTTCTGCGCGCGGATCGCCTCTGCGTCGAAGACCGGGTGGTCGTACACGAATCGCCGCAGCACCTTGCTCTCGTCGATCCGGCCGCCGTCGTTCAAGGTCACGAGATAGCGCCGCCGGGTCGGCAGCGACTGCAGCCGGGTCATGTCGTAGGTGACGAGCACGCGGCCGGGGTCGTCGTCGGTGACGCGGTAGTTCCAGCTCGCCCGGGCGCGCTCGCGCGTCGCGAGCACGCTCTCGTCGGTGTGCAGCACCACGTCGTTTCGCTGGTAGCCGATGGCCGAGAGCACCTTGCGCTCGATCGCGTCGGCGTCGGAGAGCATGCCCAGCGCCTGATCGCTGTGGCACGCGAGGATCACGTGATCGTACGCCTCGCTGCCGTGCCGCGAGTGGATCTCGACGCCGGTCTCCTGCCGCACCACCTCGCGCACCGGGTCGCCCAGGCGAACCCGGCCCGTGAATCGCGCGGCGAAGGCGTCGACGTACGAGCGCGAGCCGCCGCGGAGCACGCGCCAGCGCAGCGACGGCTTGGTCGAGAGCAGACCGTGGTTGCGGAAGAAGCGCACGAAGGTCGTCGCCGGGAAGTCGAGGAATCGTGCGGGGTCGGTGGACCAGATCGCGGCGCCCATCGGCACGACGTAGTGCTTCACGAACGCCTCGCCGTAGCCGGCGCCGCAGAGGTAGTCGCCCAGCGTCACCTTCTCGTCGTCGCCCGCCTCGAGCAGCGACTCGGACTCGCGGTTGAAGCGCAGGATGTCGCGCACCATGCTGCGGAACGAGGGCCGGAACACGTTCGTGGGCTGCGCGAAGACGTTCGACAGGTTGCCGCTCGCCCACTCGCGCCCGGTGCGCTCGCAGCTCATGCCGAAGCTCATGTCGCTCGGCTGCGTCTCCACGCCCAGCTCGGCGAGCAGGCGGATGAAGTTCGGGTAGGTCGTCTCGTTGTAGACGATGAAGCCCGTGTCGATGGCGTGCCGCTCGCCGAACGCCTCGACGTCGACGGTGTGCGTGTGGCCGCCGAGCCGTGGCTCCGACTCGTAGAGCGTCACCTCGTGCTCGCGCTGCAGCACGTGCGCGCAGACGAGCCCCGAGATGCCGCTGCCGACGATCGCGATCCTCATCGGTTCTCCTCCCTGGGGCCCATCAGCACGTGGGCCACCATCCACTCGTTGCCGTCGTTGAAGCCGAAGAGCTCGGCGCAGGCCATGAAGAAGAGCCGCCAGCGCATGAACCACTTGCGGGCGTCGTCCTCGCCGTAGGTCTCGGCGAGCACGGGCATCAGCGCGTCGCGCTGCGCGTCCTGGCGCTCGAGCCAGAGATTGCTCGTGCGCTCGTAGTGCTTGCCGTTGACCCGCCAGGTGCGATGCACGACGAGGTCGCGCTGGCAGCGCAGGAAGTAGTCCGCCGAGGGCATGATCCCGCCGGAGAAGAAGTGCTTCGCCATCCAGTCGTCGTCGGACTTCGCCTCGTAGGGGTAGAAGGTCTCGCGGTGGGCGAAGTGATGGAGGAAGAGCCGCCCGTCGGGCTCGAGCCAGCGCGCGATGCGAGAGAGCAGCAGCGGGTGGTTGCGCACGTGCTCGACCATCTCGACGCTGACCACGCGATCGAAGCGCAGGTCGGTGTCGAAGCGGTTCACGTCCTCGGTGATCACCTCGATGTTCTCGAGGCCGCGCTCGGCCGCGCGGGCGAGGATGAACTCGCGCTGATCCTTCGAGTTGGAGACGGCCAGCACGCGCGCGTTCGGGTAGCGGCGCGCGGTCCACAGCGAGAACGAGCCCCAGCCGCATCCGAGGTCCAGCACGCGCATGCCGTCCTCGATGCCGGCTCGCTTCTCGGTGAGGGCGAGCATCCTGCGCTCCGACTCCTCGAGCCCCGTGTCGGGCTCGGGGTGGAGCCCGCAGCTGTACTTGAGGTTGGGGCCGAGCACGGCCTGGAAGAAGGCCGGGGGCACCTCGTAGTGCTGCTCGTTCGCGAGCTCGGGCACGAGCGCGATCGGCCCGGTCCACCAATCGGCGAGCAGCGCGTGCTCGGCCCGATCCCGCGCCTCGACGTCGTCGAGGTAGAGCTCGGAGAGCTGCCGGGCGAGGCGGCGGCGGATGCCGGCGCGAATCAGGGTGTCGGGCACGCGGCCCGACTCGACGAGATCCATCGTGTTCATGACATGACTCCTGTGACCGGGGCGTTCGCCCCGGGAAGGAATGAGAAGAAGGCGGGCCAGACCAGCGCGTCGAGCACCACGGTCTGGAGGGCGAAGGGGAGGAGGCCGATGAGCGCGATCCAACGCTCGCCGCGCGCCGTCGGGTCGGGCCGCAGCACGAGCTCGAAGAGGGCGAGCGTGCCCAGCGCGACGAGGCCCAGGTCGAGGCGGACCGCGATCCAGGCGAACTCCGAAGGTGCATGGATCATCCACGCCGTGAGCGGGACCCAGAGCGCCGAGGGCACGAGCACGAGCGCGTAGGCGGCGAGCATGCGCCGCGCGAAGAGATCGTCTTCGCTCGTGGCGCGCGCGCGCAGCAGCCGTCGCAGCACGACCGTGGTGAAGAAGAAGTAGCCTGCGGCCGCGAGGAGCATGTTCGTCGTGTAGAGCGGACGCAGCGCCTCGGGCACACCGCCCCAGAGCGCGGCCCCCACACCCGGCGCCGTCACGCCCCACACGTAGCTCCCGAGGACGGCCGTCCCGCCGAGCACGTTCAGCGCGACGAACCTGCCGACCGGACCGATGCGCCGATGCGTCTGCGTGTCGGCGTGAAGCGCGTGGGCTGCGGAGCTCATCGCACGTCCTCCAGCAGCTTCGAGCGAAGCTTGCGATCGAAGGGCTCGTCACCGAGCCAGATCCCGAACATGGCGCGGGCGAAGGGCTCGCCCTCGACCACACCGCGGGCGACGCCGTTCTTGGTCAGCTCGGTGCCGCGGCCGGGCAGGTAGGTGATCGCGTAGCGGTCGCCGGGCTCGACGTCCTCGTAGAGCGCGTTCAGCGCCTCGATCGATGGAGCGAGCTGCTCGTACTCGTCGGGGGAGACGGAGCGCGCGATCCGCTCTCGCGTCATGCGGCGAAAGATCTCGGCGGGGATCGCCCAGAAGGTCTGCAGCTCGAGCCGCTTCGGCGCGTCGCTCGCGAGCACATCCTCGGCGGTCAACGCGTCGTCCCGCAGGCCAGGGGGGACGTAGAGGGCCATCGCGTACAGCTTGATGAAGACCCGATAGCGGTGAAGCCCGAGCCCGGTCAGCTCGAGCGACCGGCCGTCGACACGGCTCAGCGGGTCGAACGTCACGCCCGAGACCTCGTGGGCGGCGAGCGCCTGAGAGGGTGCGACGAGGGTGGACAGGAGCAGCACGGCCAGGCTCGCGGCGCCGCCTGCGCGGGGAGCCGGACGCCGGCGGCGTGCGCGTCCCTTGTCCAGATCGACGGTCTTCATCGCGTGGTCTCCAGGTGCGGTGAACGCCCGAGAACGTGCCCTCGCTCCCTCGACTTGTCAAGATATTTTCTTGACACCAATCGCTCAATATCTGGACCGTCCGGATTTATTGAGCCCTATACGCCCACCTCGCAGGATTCCGTCCTGTACAAAGTAATAAAAATCACGATTTTAATATGGACATCCCTGAAATTCGTCCTACCTTCCCGGCCATGGCAAACGCAGAATCCGAGACGATCGAGATGACCTACCCGCTCCGGGCCGCCTCGCGCATCACGGGGCTCTCCGCCGAGCTGCTTCGGGCCTGGGAGCGCCGCTACGGCGTCGTGGTGCCGATGCGCACGCCCGGCGGCACGCGCCGCTACCGGGCCGCCGACCTCGAGCGGCTACGCCTCGTGAAGGCGGCCGTCGATGCAGGCCACCGCATCGGCCGCGTCGCCGAGATGAGCGACGAAGAGCTGAAGGCCGCGGCCCAGCCCGAGTCGGTGCTGCCCAAGAACCAGGCGCATCTCGAAGAGATCCTCGTCGCGCTCGAGCAGCTCGACACGCTCGAGACCCAGCGCCTGCTCTCGCTGCAGCTCTCCGCGCTCGGCCCCGTGCGCTTCTCGCGACAGATCGCCAAGCCGCTCGTGTACGAGATCGGTGATCGCTGGAGCCGCGGCGAGCTATCGATCGCGTCGGAGCACATGGCGACCTCGGTGCTGCGATCGATGTTCGGGGCCGCGATGCAGCCCACCGCGGCCACGGCCTTCGGCCCGCGCATCCTCTTCGCCACGCCCTCTGGTGAGCACCACGAGCTCGGGCTGCAGATGGCCGCGCTCACGGCGATGGGGGCGGGCGCCCAGGCGATCTATCTCGGCGCCGACATGCCCGTCGACGAGCTCGTCCGCGCGATCGAGCGCACGCGCGCCGTCGGCGTCGGCCTGAGCATCGTCACGCTCGACCCCGCCGAGGCCTCCGCGGCGATGGCGCAGATGGCCACCGCCGTGCCCGCCTCGGTGCACGTATGGGTGGGCGGTCGGCTGTCGCCCGAGGTGTCGTTGCCTGCCCACTTCGAGCAGCTCGAGAGCCTCGACGACTTCGAGCGCCGCATCGCCCTCGTGGGCTACGACAAGGCGAGCGCGACCCGGCGCTAGTCCGCACACGCGGCCCGGCGCTGAGCCGAAGACCCGGCCCTCGAAGCTCTGCTCAGCCCGTCCACTCGACGAGCGTGCCCGTCTCTGCGTCGATGCCGACGTGGCCGGGCTGCGCCTCGAAGCGCTCGATCCACGCCTGCACGTTCGGGTACGCCGCGAGGTCGAAGCCGCCCTCGTGGGCGACGTGCGTGTAGGCGAAGAGCGCGATGTCGGCGATCGAGCGCCGATCGGCGACGAGCCACTCGCGGCCGTCGAGGTGGCCCTCCATCACGCCGAGCGCGTGACGCCCGCCCTCCATCTTCGCTGGCAGCTCGTCACGCTTCGCCTCGGCCTGTCCCGAGAAGTGCCAGAAGCGGGCGACCGCGATGAACGGCTCGTGGCTGTACTGCTCGAAGAACATCCACTGCAGCACCTGCGCCCGCTCCCACGCGCCAGACGGCAGGAAGGGCGTGCCCTCGGCCAGGTAGAAGAGGATCGCGTTCGACTCGGCCAGCACCCGGCCATCACCGAGCTCGAGGGTCGGCACGCGGTGGTTCGGGTTCTTCGCGACGAACGCGGGTGAGCGCGTCTCGCCCTCGAGGATGTCGAGGTGGACGCGCTCGAAGGGGCGACCGAGCAGGGTGAGGAGCAGCCGCACCTTGTACGCGTTGCCCGACTCGAAGTAGTCGTAGAGCCGCAGCTTCTCCATGGGTGCCTCCGTGGGCCGAGCGGCCCGGTCTCGTCGCCCGCGCGCCGTGCGCGCGGCGCGGGACGGTGGCGCATCGAGCCGGGCGACCATAGCCCGCCCCCTCCCCCCGGCGTCGCGCCGACCCCGAGGCCATGGTCACGAAACGATCCAGGCGCGATCAGGACTCGACGACGGCGCCCGCCGATCCTCCGGCGACACCAGTTCAGGAGGCCCCGGCCATGAGCCAGACCCATCACGCACTCTCTCCCACCCGCATCGATCGCCGCTTCAACGGACCGCCCGACGTCGGCAACGGCGGCATCGTGTGCGCGCTGCTGGCCGCCCACTGCGACGGTCCCTTCGAGGCGGAGCTGCGCGGACCCGCGCCGCTCGAGCGCGCGCTCACGATCGAGCGAGGCCTCGACGACGACCTCGAGCTTCGCGATGGCGAGCGGCTCGTCGCCCGGGCCCGCGAGCGCGGCCTCGAGCTGGCCGTGCCGACGCCGCCCGACTGGCGCGAGGCCGAGTGCGCTCACGCCGAGACGCTCGGCGCGCCCCATCCCTTTCCGCATTGCTTCGTCTGCGGCCCGG
>JAAUYD010070953.1_pt1 | contig 10860 bp, 9 predicted proteins | sample 7278101 | NCBI WGS metagenome assembly JAAUYD01 (sample SAMN14350128, study PRJNA611818) | marine sediment metagenome | isolation source: surface marine sediment (0.6m) | place: French Polynesia: Moorea | collected 2018-08
CCCTGTAATCTGTCCCCTTATTCAGCTAAACTGAGTCTTGGTTTAATAGGTTTAGTTGAGTTAACATTTGGCATGGAAATCGGACAAAAAGTAAAAGTATGTCGTTTGCGCGATCGGGTATCGAAATCTATTGCTGAGAGATTAGGGCAAGTAGGTATCATCCAAAGCTATAAAATGACTGATGGCAGTGGTGTCGGTTTGGTAGTACTGTTTGATGATAATTTTGCCACCTGGTTTTTTGAAGATGAGCTAAAAATCGTCTAGTAATTTACGTCCAGTATTTAACTGCGATTCTTTAGCATTACAGTTCTCAAGAACGAGGAAATAGCTAAACTATCTAGCTACATACATATAAACTGAACGAAATTTACGGAAATTTTAGGGTTTGCAGAAGTTGTGAAATAATATTTATTTCTTCTGATACCTAAGTTTTGAGGTTCAGTTATTTATTGTCAGGAAGAAAAAACTGTAAGGATGAGATGCAATGCGTATCTTCAGGGAGGAAACATATAATTCCTCCCAAATCCGATAATTTCTTCCCTATTCTCTACTACCTGTCACCTGTTACCACAAGCATATTTTGAGGTCTTAAAACCTCATCTTACCCCCACAACCGAGTAAGAGTGCTAACTTGGAATTGAAACAATCGGCGATGAATTTAGGATTCAAATAATGCCTCTGATACTGACATTTCTGGGTAGTCTCGGTACCCATCGAACCAAAATTGCGATCGCCGCAGCCAAGTTGATGGCGAGTCAAGGTAAGCGCGTGTTACTCGCTGCACAAGCAGAACCTGTTTTGCCTTTACTATTGGGTTTACCTGTTGGTCCAGATCCGATTGAGATAGCACCTAATTTACAGGTTGTACAGTTTCAAGCTTCTGTATTGCTGGAACGCAGTTGGGAAGACGTTAAAAAAATTGAAGCTGAATACCTCAAGACACCCATACTTAAAGATGTTTATGGTCAAGAGCTGGCTGTTTTACCTGGGATGGACAGCGCTCTAGCACTCAATGCGCTTCGGGAATATTTTGAAAGTGGCAACTATGATGTAATTATTTATAACGGTACTGGTGATTCCTACAGTTTAAGAATGTTAGGAATGCCAGAATCTATGAGTTGGTATGTGCGACGTTTTCGCCAATTATTTGTTAATTCCGAGTTGGGTAAAACGATTTCAGATTCATCACCTTTAATTCAGCCACTAGTTAGCACTTTATTCAACGTTAACTGGACAACAGATAATTTTGCCCAACCGACCAATAAGGTTAATAACTTCTTGGAAAAAGGTAAGACTGCAATTGCAGATCCCAAGCAAGTAACAGCATTTTTAGTCACTACTGACGATCCTTTAGAAGTAGCTTCTAGTCGTTACCTTTGGGGAAGCGCACAACAAGTTGGTTTGACCGTTGGTGGTGCGATCGCAATATCTAATGGTGGTAATGTTAGTTTGTCTGAAGAATTTGCACCCCTAACAGTTACCGTAGTGCCAGAACTTAAAGAAGGCAAATGGGAACCGGTAATGGATGCTCTACCCAACTTTGTCCAACAATCAAGCCTTGCACCCAAACCAATAGAAATTGATATAAGTGCTGCCAAAGTACGCTTATTTTTACCTGGATTTGATAAAAAACAGGTTAAATTAACCCAATCTGGTCCTGAGGTAACCATTGAAGCAGGAGACCAGCGACGAAATATTTTCCTCCCACCTCCCTTGAATGGTAAAGCCGTTACCGGAGCCAAATTTCAGAATAATTATTTGATAATTTCTTTTTAGAGAAATTGCTAACGGCTAACAGCTAATAGTCTAGTTAGTAACGGTTAGCAACATTATATTTATTATGTCAGAATCAACACCCATTACCCCAAACCCCGACTCATCATCTTCTTCAGCAAATCAGTCTGCAAATCCTGAAGAAGTGAAAACAAATGCAAATAGCGGTTCCAAAGCTAGACAGTTGCTAGGAATGAAGGGTGCAGCTGCTGGTGGAACCTCGATTTGGAAAATTCGCCTGCAATTAATGAAGCCTATTACCTGGATACCCTTGATTTGGGGTGTTGTTTGTGGTGCGGCTTCTTCTGGAAAATATACTTGGACATTAGAAAATGTCTTAATGTCAGCTGCTTGTATGTTGCTAGCAGGTCCATTACTTGCAGGGTATACCCAAACCCTAAATGAGTATTACGATCGCGAAATTGATGCAATTAATGAGCCTTACAGACCAATTCCCTCGGGAGCAATACCTTTACCACAAGTAGTTATTCAAATTTGGGTTCTTTTGCTCGCTGGGCTTGGTTTAGCATTTGGCTTGGACAAATGGGCTGGGAATGAGTTCCCCACAATTACTACTATTGCTTTTCTGGGTACACTTATTGCCTATATTTATTCTGCTCCACCACTTAAACTAAAACAGAATGGCTGGTGGGGAGGTTATGCTTTAGGAGCTAGTTATATTGCTTTTCCTTGGTGTACCGGTCACGCTTTATTTGGTGAGCTTAACTGGAAGGTCGCTGTTTTTACTGTTGTATATAGCTTAGCTGGTTTGGGTATTGCCATTGTTAATGACTTCAAGAGCGTTGAGGGCGATAAAAAATTTGGATTAAAGTCATTACCGGTAATGTTTGGCGTTACCACTGCAGCTTGGATTTGTGTAATTATGATCGACGTTTTCCAGGCTGCGATCGCTGGCTATCTAATATATCTGCATGAGAATTTGTATGCAGCAATTTTACTACTATTAATTATTCCGCAAATAACTTTCCAGGATATGTACTTTCTCCGTAATCCATTGGAAAATGACGTTAAATACCAAGCGAGCGCTCAGCCATTCTTGGTTATAGGAATGCTGGTAGCAGGTCTAGCTATTGGTCATGCGGGAATTTAAAGTTTAGATAATGGATAATTAGTAACCGGTAATTGGTAATTTGGAATGGGTAATGGGTAATAAAAAACTAATTACCCATTGCTTGTTATTAACATTGCCTATTATTGGTATTCGAAAAGTGTTACCAATTACCAATTAACCAAATATCTTAAACTAAGCCGGATTCTTGAGCTAAACGATACAACATGGAAACCGCTCGATTATCTGCTGCTTTTTCTTTGTTCATCATCAATTGACGAGCTTTCTCGTTAACCTTTGTTGCTGCTGCTTCTTCGCTTGCTATTGGGTGGTTATTGTAAGCTACACCACGATAAGTCAAGTTAACAGAAGGTTGTAGTACCGGAGGTTTTTTTAAATTACGAAATCGCCAGTCCAGTCCGCGATATTTACCTCCAACTTCGCCTTCAGTTGTTTCAACTGTTTGTGGGTTGTATTCGTAAGTGACGCCACGATATTTAAGTTTCATAATTTTCGCCTCTAAAATAATTCATCGTCATGATGAGGCGCGTTCCTTCGGAATTTTTTCCTACTTCCGTCTCTAAAATAGAGATGAACGATTTATTTTCTGTATCTATTGTTACGGTTTTTTAGGAAAAAGTCAAGAATCATACACAATAATGTTACTTGCCTTATAGATGCTCAAGAATTCTGAGAAAAAACTATTTTTACCATTAGATTTAGAACTGTCTGTACTTTTTGTATTAGTGATTCCAGGATTTTTCATTGGAAACATTTTTTGCGGGTTTTATGGTTTCGGATTGCTGAGGAGATATTTGGTGAGGTGATATTTCCACTATAAATCTTAATAATTTGTAATAAATAACGTACGCTTCCTCGCCGATAATTAACAGCTGGGAAAATTTCTTAAAACTCGCCGTGTTAAAGCTAATTATTGACGTTGCCCAACCATTCTTAGTACCTGTTTGCTTCGTCAGTGCGTGGTTATTATTAATACTTGTAGTTTGGAATGTCTGGAGCGCAGCCCGTGATAGCATCAAAACAGCTAAAAAAATGCATCAAGTTCCTTGTTCGGGTTGCAGTTACTTTACAGATGATTACAGACTAAAGTGTACGATTCATCCTTCCATTGCTAATACAGAAGAAGCAATAGAATGCTTAGATTATCAGGCAAAAACTAATCCTATGCTGTACTAGAACGGTTTCAGATTGTTTGTATCAATACAGCCTCAGTAAAGAATAACCTCGGGAAAAATTAAACAGTAGGAGCGCACTTCTGTGCGCCCTAACCTAGTAATATCTGTTACGTTTAGATCAGATAGATTCTTTCTTTGCCTAGATGCGAACAGTTCCACCATCAAAAAGTGGTACAGTCATCGAGAAATTTTCTCTATAGGTCAGCTTTTGCTCTTCAAGAATACCCAAAGCAATTTGTTCGCCAAGACGAATGGACTCAATATAATCAGTAAAATAATGTACGCCAGCCCAGTTCCGCCCAATAGATATATTAGAAGCTAACTTATTTAGTTCACCTTCAACTGTCAATGCTTCTTGTGGTTTTAATGTTTGGATTGCTGATTGCAAACAAGAACCATTAGGAGAAGCCTCATAAGCATAGGGGTTGCCATTTGTGTCTCGTAATTCCCAACTGTGGTCGAAAAATGCTTTGAGAATTGTTACACAAGCACCTGCAACGGTTGCATGACCTGCTCCATAGGATGGGTGCATGGGAGATCCTTCAGGAAATGCCATTGGTAAAAGGTAAGACCGCATATTAGCACTGGGATCGCAACTTCTATCTGGGTTTTGATTTTGCAAGTCATTATGTTTTACAACTTCGGCAAGTAACTCCCCATCTAAAGCTTGAACCAGAGTTTCGATGACCTCAATACCTTTATTATCTCTACTCTCATCCTTAAAGCGATGAACCAATCCACCTACAGCTTCGGGACGCAAACGACGATGTACATTAAATTTCTGGAAACGTACCGCTTTCAGAGCACGGGTAGCAACTTCTGTAACTAAACTGAGGATGTGAGGACCGCCAAACTGAGCAAACCCCTGTTGCTTATCAATATGGTCTGGTAACCGGAAAGGAAGACCTGGATCGAAAGGAACTTTCATTTCTAGCATTAATAAACAAGCATTTAAGTAAGCTTCATATAATGCGTCATAGTGAACGTAAGTTGCTAAATCTCTAGGAGTTGCCAAAAACCGATAAGCTAGAGGATCGTTCACATCAACGTATGTTTCTAATCCACGTACATCTGCACCATTTTGAACGTCAACCCAAGCTTCCCAGGTTGTCATAAAATCCAGATTCTCTTGTGCCGTACGTACCCGTTGGTCGATACGAACGGAACCATAGCGAATAAAACCGTCAGTACTTGGATCCGGGCCATTTCCAAGAGGTTGATTACCAATCAGCAAAAATTGAGAGATATAAGGTCCAACATCATCGCCTGTAGTGATACCTCTAAAAACATTTTGAGTACAGAAAGGACCGCGTAGCCGTTTTTTCTCTGCATCAGAGAGGCTTAAAGTATCAGGACATTTAATCCATGGAGAGTCATTCAATAATCGAATTGCTCTTTCAACTGTTTGTGATTCACCAAATCGAGCGAAAGGACAATCTCGTAATAGCGCCATTGAATAGTTTTCAATCATTTCTGTAACTAATTCGGCACTGTCCAACTTTGGTGCTGGAGGCATAGTTACAGATTGGGCGTCGGGACCTTCCAAATCAAAAGTAAGCCCTGCTCCTTGACTTTCCCAGGCTCTAACTGAAACTTTATTACTTTGGGCAAGCTGAGATTCCCAGTTCGGACATCTTTCTCCATCTTGTCCGGGAGGACCTAAAGGAGTATCTTTGAAATCACGAACATCCCCTGAGTCAATACCAGCAACAAACTGTTGATAATCATCGGAACTAACCAATAAACCAGTATTTACATCATGAGGTAATCCCTTAGTAAAATTGGCAATATGTGATGGTTTATTATTTTTTCGGGTTACTTCCCCTTTGCAGTTATTTTCTTCGTTGACAATACGATATTTAAACTCTTCACCATTACTAATATGCTCTGGATGTTTGCGTTCAAAAGCTACTTCTGCTGCTTGACGACGAATTTCTCTAGCTCTAAATTTGCGATCGCTCATATTGAACTCCTTATATTTACCAAATTTTCAAATTTATATAGTTACAATTGATTTCGACTTATATTCATCAAACATATTCAGTTCAGGCTGATTTCCAATTTACAAAGTTAATTTTGCTGAAAGATTTTTGTTGTACTTTGAGTAATATTTTGTATGTTGGCTCATTGAGTTTTATGCAACTAATTAACTTTTATGTAAGATCTATCAGATCCATTCGAGTCATTTTTCTTGGATGACTTTAATGACTTTTATGCCTACAGCATTGGCAAAAGCAATTTCCGAAAAATAGACATGACTGGGTGAAATTGAAGATGTAACGAATCTTTCCTCATATTTACTCAATAATGCTATTGGGGAATGTCATGCACTTTGTATGCAATTAGCAACCCCGATAAATTCTCTTTTGCTGCCATATTGTAGGAAAATGTAGAATCAGTAAGCTTCTCTCATAGTTACAGTTCTTATTTTTTGGGCGTTTAGTTATAGGACTTACGCAACCGGCACATTTTTCTTGTGGGGTGCGTGACACAAGCGAGTTAATCTGAACCTATTAATAAGGTTTTGAGTGTCACGCACCACCGGTGTATTGTGACAATTGCGTAAGTCCTGAGTTAATTACTCTAGGACAAAAACAAACTTAAACAAGTTGATATGCAGATTCTAAAGATAAATTAGCACACAACTCATATTTTGTTTTTAAGTAGCACGATTTTAAAATCAACCACTACATTCAAATTAGAAATCAAAATTAGAAATCTAGAAATTTTGGTAGTCCTATCATGAATTAATAAATCCTAATTCTCTCCACAATCCAAACTTGAAAAATATGATTCAAGATAATTACAAGAGAAAAATCAAACAGATAAAAATCTTGTATCCTATTTTATATTTGTACTATTTATCTAAATATTATTAATCGTATAAAAATCATTTTTATTTCTCAAAAACATTTTTGAATATCTACTTTTAAAAGAAAAAAGGAATTTATTTTCCACATGTTTATTCTACTAGCAATTTATTAATTATCTTTTGATAGACAAAAAAATATACATAAATTTGTCTAATTGAGTGCATATATAATCAGTTCAAAATCATAAAAAAAGTAAAAAAATACCATCACTTTGTATTTTATTTATCTTTTATATTTCAATGCTTATACTTATACTTGTATCTACAATTAAGTAAAATTGTTTACATGATATTAATGGTTTATGAAAGATAAAATCCACTTGCTGTTTGGTTCTTTATCAACAGATAAGTCAGAGCAAACTCAAAAAGAAGCGATAGTTGAACTACTGATAATGACGATGTATGCTGATAAAACCTTAAAAATAGAAGAAGAGGAAGCGATTAGGAGGTATATTGAAACCCTTGACTGGAAGTCACCCATGTCCGTAGAATATTACCTCGGTATTGCGATCGCGAAAGTGAGAAAAGCTTTAGAGAGTCCAGAGAAAATTCGTTGTTTTTTGGAAGATATTAGTGACAGAGTCAAAACAGTAGAACTGAAGAAACAAGTTTTACAGATATGTATGAATTTAACTGTTTCAGATTCGGAAGTTTCCACCGAAGAAAAAGAATTTTTACAGCTAGTTTCACAAGTTTTTCAAGTTTCTACAGAAGTCTAGGGACTTACAAGCACTCATATATTAAGTAACTATATATACATTATAAAGTTGTTGTTATTAACCTGATGTGACTGGGAAGGCATATTGACTTAGTATGAGATGTCAAGGCTACTCCAAATAATATTTTTAGACTTGACTCAATGACAAATATTGTAATCAACTCTCAATCCATTAATTCCTTAGATCTTTTACCAGTAAAAAAGATCGTCGATCTCACCTTAAAGCAAGACAGGGATAAAGTACTCGCGAAAGAAGCAATACAATCTTTAGAGCAACAGTTAAGTTTTACGATTGAATATCCTTTGGAACCAGGTGACCCAAGAGAAATATCGGAGGTACCGGAGATTCGCCTTTGGTTTGTCCGTCTTGATGCTTGCTACCCTTGTTTACCTTGGTTTCTTGACTGGAAATCTGGAGAATTTGTTCGTTATACAGCTATGCTGGTTCCCCACCAATTTAGTTCAAAAGAAGGTATTCAGTATAATCCTGAAGCGTTAGAAATCTTCTTAATGCAAAAAATCTTTGTTTTGAGTGATTGGTTACAGAAATATGACATACCAAGCTCATCTCGTTTGAAATCAATGGCGCAGTTGTTAGGCTACGATCTAGATGACGCCTTGTTTGAAATGCTAAAAACATAAAGCATTACAGGTACGTAATTCAATAATTACGCACCTGTAGCAAAAAACAATTTTAGTTTTTTTTGTACTAATAGTATTTATTTGATTTGACTGATATAAAGCAGTGCTGTGTTAAAAGCGTATTCAATTGCCTTGGATTTACTCGGTAGTGTGGAGTGCCAGATACGATAGTCGTTGTATTCAACTATAACATTTGCTACATCCTTAACTTTAATTTGCTTCAAGACTTCATGTTGTACTATTTCAAATTCTTCAAGGGAACCACCTTTTTCCAAGATTTTTTCTGCTGCTTGAATGAACAGGTCAATAGCTGCTCTAGTGTATTCTTTTCCGGCACCTTGAGTAAAAATACTTGAGTCTCTTAAAGCTATAGCTTCATCGCGTAGGAGGTGAGCAATTTCTCTTCTCTCATCACTATACCAAGCAAAAGGTAGTTGGATATCTAAATACTGGCTATCAGTCAGCTGATACTGGATATATTCCTTGAGGTCGGTGGGCACAATTAACAAATCTTGCCCTGCTAATAATTTATCTAAAGAAGTTGTACTTGTATCGATGTGAGAATCGCGAAATATTTCTTCCTGTCCTTCTGGACAATCATAAACTAGGTAAGTCCAAATACCAGAATCATCTGAATTATTATGGCCAGCCTGGTAAAAACTTACTGTACCTTCTTCCTCACACTCATAGTACCAAGTATTAGTACTGGCTAGTTCAGCACCAATATCATAAGCATGAGATATTTTGGTGAATAATCCAGTAATGTGATATGGCTGAGTTTCTACCTGGAAATAACGTTTACCGGTACTAATAAAGCTATGTAATCGAATCGCCATTTGCTTTCCCTTTTAATCGCGAGCTAGATAAATGATCGATGCACTTTTTTACAACAAGAAAGAAATCTAAATAATTAGTTTTATGACATTTAGGATACAGCAATAAGCTATTTAAAATCGGCTTTAGTAGATAGACTAATTTATACCAATTTATACCAAACTAGGAAATTACTTTGTCTTGCTGCATCAAGATTATTCACAATAATCGGAACTTAAATCACTCGAGCTTGTCAACTAATTTTGTGACCTTAACTTCTTTTGTGTGATTTTTATTTATCTTTAGAGGTTAATTCATCTTTAGAGATGTTACTAATTTAGATGGCTTGTGTTCGCCTCGCATCACCCTTTTGAAATAGTTTAAGGTGATCTATATTACCTTATACTTTTTATTGTTTACTCTCCATACAAATATGTAAGAAATTCAAATTAATTAAGTAATACTGATTACTAAAAAAATAATTTAGCTCTCAAGAAATGTACATAGTTGTCTCCATTTGCAACTGAGTTATAGATCGTGTAAATATGCCCCTACTAAATTCACAAAGAACTAGTGAGAACAAATTTCTAACTATTCGAATAGCAGCTTCTCTGTGAAGATATTTTTCACTCATAGTATTTTCACCTTTAGTTTTTCTACCTAGATAGCTGTACATAGCTAACTCTAAGTAAACAACATTTAAGCTTGAATATCTACCCACTACTCAAGCTGTTTTTTGCTTGCGAATATATTGTTCCCAAAAAAACTCAAAACTAACAGGCTGCTTGAAAAAAATCAATGTTTTTCAAATCACTACTCGAAAGCTTTTAAGGTCTACATATACAAATCTAGCAGTTAACCTTTTTACTTTCCTCACAGCAGAAGAAAAGCTAACAAAGTAAATTGATAGACCTTTTTGCTACAACACGAACAAACATTAACTAGAGTAATGATTGGATGAGACCCTTAGCATTACATATACTGACCTATTTTGTACAGAGGTGTTAGACCCTTCACTAACAGTCTGTATAAAATAAAATAAGCATTTTTAGCGAAAGTAATAGTCTTAAAAGTAGCTTTTTTCTGAAGCTATCAAGTACTAAATTGGCTTATTGGGCTTCATAATCTTTCTCCATACAGAAATAATAAATATCTATGACGACAGCATATCTAAATTAGGGTTTTTTAGCCTTTCTTTCCTTATTAGAAAAGAATAAACACTTATAGTATAATAAAATACCTGAGAGTGTCTGTAGTTTATATCACAAAAAAACATAACTTGCTGGGCAAAAAATTATTCCCAGCAAGTTCCTTTAATAAACAGGAAATAGAGGTTGTAAATTTTCAAAAAACGCTTGTGTGGAGAGTACAAAATCATCAGCAAGTAATGCAAATAATTTGAAATTAAAGGCCATCGATCAGTGTATCTCCGGTTTTATTAGCGTTTTCCTCAAGAAGCTTGTTTATGCAAAGATTTTTTCCAAAACTGTTTTAGGTGAAATATCAGCGATTTTTCCACTCGGAGACTCGATAGCAATAATTTTATCGCTTTGGGGTAAAACTTCTTCAGGTTTAGTAGAGCCAAATAAGGCAATAGTGTATGTTTGCACTGCAACACTCAAATACATTGATGAATTGTGCGTGCAAAGCATCAAATTTGCCCCAGCAATAGTAGCTGCTAATTTACCAATATTGTCTGGAGAAATGAGCTTAAGCTCAGGCAAAACTTGTTTCAAGTTAAGAGAAAACTCAGGGTTTTCTGAAGTTGAAACTGCTA
>JAAUYD010000243.1_pt1 | contig 10859 bp, 11 predicted proteins | sample 7278101 | NCBI WGS metagenome assembly JAAUYD01 (sample SAMN14350128, study PRJNA611818) | marine sediment metagenome | isolation source: surface marine sediment (0.6m) | place: French Polynesia: Moorea | collected 2018-08
CCGTCGCCGAGCATGTATTCGGTTGCCTGCTGAACCTCGCACATAACCTTGACCGTTATGCGTCGGACGTCCGCGCGGGGAACTGGCAGGATGCCGACAGGATCAGCTTCCTGACGCATTCGATCAGCGAGCTGTCGGACATGACGCTCGGCATCATCGGCTTCGGAGAGCTTGGCAAAGGCGTTGCGCGCATTGCCGAGGCGTTCGGGATGGACGTCATCGTCGCGGCGCGGCCGGGGTCTGACGACGTTCCCCGTGACCGTGTGTCTTTCGATGAGCTACTCGAGCGCAGCGACGCGATCTCGCTGCATTGTCCGCTGAATGATGCGACGCGTGGGCTTTTCGGAGCAAAGCAATTTCAACAGATGAAGTCGACGGCGATCCTGATCAATACAGCGCGCGGTGCGTTGATCGACTCGCAGGCGCTGGTCGATGCACTTGCCAGTGGAGAGATTCGGGCAGCTGCGATCGACGTGTTGCCGAAAGAGCCGCCTGTCGATGGCGATCCGCTGCTCGACTACAAGGGCAAAAACCTGATCGTTACGCCGCATATCGCCTGGGGTACGCTCCGCGCCCGTCAGAACGCCATCGACGAGCTCACGGCGAACGTTGCCGCCTGGCTCGACGGCCGGCGGCGCTGCCGCGTCGACTAGCGTCCACCAAACGTCTTGAACGTTATCGCACGAATATCAAAGCGGCTGGTCCAATGAAAAACCGGTAAACTTCCTTTAACGAATTCTGGAGGTTTCGATCATGCATCGTATTTTGATAATCGTCGCTATCGCGGTTTTGTCTGGTTGCGCGGGAAACCAGCACTACAATCCCCAGGCCGATGAGCAGCTTACCGTCGGCACGGTTCAGAAAGAGATTCGCATCGGCATGTCCGGTGCCGAAGTGGCGCAGGTGCGGGGATCGCCGAACATCGTATCGACCGATGAAGACCGCAACGACGTCAGGATCTACGACAAGATATCGACGCAGTATGTACGCGCCGACGCCAGCGCCGGCATCCTCGCAATCGGCGGCGGCTCGGACGTAGGCGCCGTGGGTGGAGTCTCCGGCAGCCAGTCGTCAGGTGCGACAAGTCAGAGAACACTCACGGTGGTCATCAAGTTCGATGAGAACGACGCCGTGCGCGACTTTGCCTATCACACATCGCGATTCTGAGCGCAGGGCACGCCCGGCGCGAAATTCGCCCTGGATCAGAACTCATGTTTCGCCCTCTACTCGTCGCATTGACTGCACTACTGCTGGGTGCCTGTGCCACTCTGCCTGACGATGCGTTTCGCCTCACTGAAAGTGCCCTGGAATTGCGTGAGCTGCAGACACGCCAGTATGAAGGCGTGAGCGAAGTAGACATTCTCTCCGCGTCTTCTGCCGTTCTCCAGGACCTCGGGTACGCCATCGATGAGGTCGAAAAAGAACTCGGCGTGTTATCTGCTTCAAAGCGGGCGGACGCGAGTGACCCGGCTGAGACCGCGGGCAAGATCGCGCTGGACCTCGCTGATTGCCTGCTGACTTTTTTGTTCGGCTGCGAGAACGACTCTTACCAGTCGTCGAAAGATGTCCAGGACATCAAGCTAACGTTGGTGGTCCGGCCCGACCTGGCCCAGGAATCCATGCACAGTGTTCGAGTGACGATGCAACGCGTGGTTTGGGCTCGAAGTGGTGCGCTGTATGATCAGGAAACAGTCAACGATGCCGACGTGTATCGGGCATTCTTCGACAAGCTTTCGAAGTCGGTCTTTCTGGAAAAAGAGGGCGTTTGACGATGCGTATCCTGTTTGCGGTGTCACTGTTGCTACTTGCCGGCTGCGCCGCACAGACAGCGGCCATTACGGCGGGTGGCAGTCAGGTCGAACTACGCCAGATGCAGACCCGCGAGTACGACACTCTGGACAAGCGCGGAACACTTCGCTCTGTAGTCGCGACCTTGCAGGATCTCGGATTCGTCATCGACAAGGCCGATTTCGATCTCGCTACGATTTCCGCGACCAAGCTCCAGAACTACGAGATTCGCATGACGGTCATAGTCCGCGAACGCGAGGGCAACCGCCTTGCCGTTCGTGCGAATGCCCGTTTCAATGAACAGCCCATCGAAGACCCGCAGTCGTACCAGGATTTTTTCGCGGCGCTCGACAAGGCGATGTTCCTGACGCTGCACAAGGTCGACTAAGCGACCAGGACAAGCAATTTCGTCAGGTACCGATGATCTGGCGCGCCCACTGCACGATTTGCTTCACGCGCGGTGAACCGAGATCGTAGGCCTCGTCAAAGCTCACCCAGCGCCATTCGTGATGCTCGGGCTCGCCGGTCTCGGGCGAGATGCCCATCTCGACGTCGATCGCGCGCGTGCTGGCGATGAAGTAGCGCGCGACCTTACCGCGGCTGTAAGGCCCGGTCTCGAAGTAGCGGTCGCCCCAGTCGAATGACAGGTCGTTGACACCGGTCTCTTCCCTGACCTCGCGCTTTGCCGCATCGAGCGGCGCTTCATCGTCTTCGCGAATGCCTTTCGGGAAATCCCAGTGGTGGTACGCCCTGAGCATCAGCGTCAGCCAGCCATCCTCATCCTGACGCGCGACAACGACACCGCAGGACAAGCGCTCGTCGTTCATGTCGGTACGCCGCGCAGCACGTCGACGGGTGCCGCATTGACCGCGCCGCGGGCCGCGAAGAACCCGCTAATGCAGACAAGGAAGATGCCGGCGCCGATGCCGGCAATCCAGATCAGCGGACTGAACTCGTAGGGCAACTGGAAAAGCTGCACGGCAACGACCGCGGCGAGTATCGAGGCGCCGGCGGACGCCAGGAGACCGGCCGCGGCACCAAGCGCGGCGAACTCCGCCATGACGCCCGAGAACACCGTGCGCTTGCGTGCGCCGAGTGCGCGCAGCATCGCGCTTTCGAAACGCCGCTCGTCAATTGTCGACTGCACGGCAGCGAACAGCACGGCGATACCAGCCGCCAACGTGAATACGAACACGGCCTGCACGGCGAGCGTTGCCTTTTCGATGATGCCCCGCACCTGCTGCAGTATCGCGCCGAGGTCGATGACGGAGATGCTCGGATGCTGGCGCATCAGGTCGATCAGCATCGGCTGTTTTTCATCGGCGATACGCATGCTCGAGATGTAGGTCGTCGGCAAGTTGTCGAGCGCGCCCGGCGAAAGCACGAGGAAGAAGTTGGGCTGGAACGAGTCCCAGTTGATCTTGCGAATACTCGCGATTTCCGCCTCGACGTTGCGGCCGGCCACGAAGAACTCCAGCTTGTCGCCGATCGTGAGCCCGGCGTCCGTCGCCGCGTCTTCCTCGATCGAAACGAGCGGCGGCCCGGCATAGTCGGCCGGCCACCACTGCCCTTCGAGAATCTCATTGCTCGAACTGAGCTCCGCCGTCCACGACAGGTTCGCCTCGCGATTCGCGAGCCAGCGGCCATCCTCGCTCGGGTACTCGCGGTCCTTGACCGACTCGCCGTTGATCGTCGTCATGCGCGCACGCACCAGTGGCGTGAAGGTCGGCACGTCGAGGTCGTTGGCCGCAAACATCTGCCCGACCGGTTCGACCTCGTGCGGCTGGATGTTGATCAGGAAATGGTTTGGCGCGTCTTCGTCCATGGTCTGGCGCCAGCCTTCGAGCAGATCCGTGCGTACCAGCGTCAGCAGCAGCAACACGGTGATGCCGAGACCGAATGCCACGACCTGCACGGCGCTGTCGCGACCGCGGCGTGCCACGTTTGCGAGCCCGTACCGCCATGCCACGCCCACGCCGGAACGGGCGCGGCCGATCAGTGCGACGAGGCCTCGACCAACGAGATACAGCGCGCCAGCGATGACGATGATGCCGCCGATCAGGATGACCAGCATGCGCGGATCACCGACAGAGCGGTAGAGCAGCGCCGCAACCGCCAGGAGTGACAGACCGCCGACCAGCAGGCGCGATGGCGCGGGCGGCATCTCATCGTGACGCAGCACCCTGAGCGGCGGTGTGTTGCGCAGCTGGATCATCGACGGCAGCGCAAAGCCGAGCATCAATACGAGCGCGCTGCCGCTCGCGAGAATCACGGGGCGCAGTCCTGTGTCGGGCAGATCGCCCGCCAGCAGATCGGCGAGAATCCGCGAGATGAGCCCTTCGGCTGCGTAGCCGACGACGCTGCCGGCCGCGACGCCGAGGATGCCGAGCAACAGCAGCTGCACGAGCGAAACCCGGATCACGAAGCCCTGGGTTGCTCCCAGACTCTTCATCAAGGCAACAGCGTCCATGCGCCGCTGGGCGAATCGCCGCGCCGACATCGCCACGGCGACGGCGCTGAGCAGCAGGCTGATCACGGCGGTCAGCGACAGAAAACGCTGCGCCCGATCGGCAGCATTGTAGGCCCGTTCGCTGCTCTCCTCCTGGCTGCGCAAGCGAATCTCGTCGGGCAGGATTTCCTGGATCGCTTCGTTGAACGATGCGACGTTCGCCTGCTCGCCGGCCACCAGCAGCGCGTAACGAACGCGACTGCCGACACCGATCAGGCCGCTGCGATCGATGTCGGCGATGTTCATGACGACGGTCGGGGCGAGAGAGGCAAATCCGATCGACTGATCGGGCCGGTACGTCAGCACGGCCGTCACCCGCAACTGAAGCTCGCCGATGTCGAGCACATCGCCGACGTCGGCGCCGACGCGCGCCAGCAGCGATCCGTCTGCCCAGACCTCGCCGCTCGCCGGCACGGTATCGACGGTGCGCTGTTCGCCGAAAAGCCGGTCGGACACGCGCATCGCGCCGCGCAACGGGTATTTGTCGCTGACGACCTTGATCGAGGACAGCGCGTTGTCCTCGCCGTGGAAGACAACCGACGGGAACGACAGCGTGTCCGCGGTCTCGAGGTCGAAGTCAGCCGCCAGCTCGCGCCACTCGTCGGGCACGGGCTCCTGCGAGCGCAGCCTCAGATCGGCGGCCAGCACCTCGTTGGCCTGCAGCGCGACGGCCTTGCCGATGCGATCCGTCAGGAAGCCGACGGCGGTCAGTGCCGCGACGGCCAGGCCGACCGCGGCGAGCAGCACAAGCACCTCGCCCGAGCGGAGCTCGCGTCCGAAGCTGCGCAGCGCAAAGAGCACCGCCTTCACGCCGCGGCCCCGGTATCGCGCACGAGGCGACCTGTATCGAGCGCGAGAATCCTGTCGCAGCGCTCGGCGAGATTGTTGTCGTGCGTAACGAGGACCAGCGTCGTCGACGAGCTCTTGTTCAGGTCGAACATGAGCTCCATGATCGTCTCGCCCGTCCGGCTGTCGAGATTGCCGGTGGGCTCGTCGGCAAACAGGACGGCGGGCTCGGTGGCAAATGCCCTGGCGATGGCAACGCGTTGCTTCTCGCCGCCGGACAGCTGGGCCGGGTAATGGCTCCAGCGATCGGCCAGACCGACCTTGTCGATGATGACGCGAGCACCCTTCCGCGCATCCGGATAGCCGGCAAGCTCGAGCGGCAACATGACGTTTTCGAGCGCGTTCAGCGAGGGCACGAGATGGAACGACTGGAAGACGAAGCCGACGCTCTCGGCGCGCACAAGCGCCCGGCCGTCCTCGTCGAGTTCCGAGAGGTTTGAGCCGTTGAGGACGACGTGTCCGCGCGTCGGCAGATCGAGGCCGGCGAGCAACGCGAGCAATGTCGACTTGCCGGCACCCGACGGTCCGACGACAGCCACCGATTCCCCTTCGCGAATCGTGAAACTGACGTCGTTAAGAATGGTCAGAGTCCCCTCGGGGCTGCTAACCTCCTTGGTTAGCTCGAGCGCCTCGAGCACATTAGTCACTGGCTGATCCGGCATGCGAAGAATACTCGTCCTTGTTGCTTTGTTGATGACCGCCCAAGTACAGGCAGCGGAGTCTCCGACGATCCTGATATACGGCGATAGCCTCAGTGCCGGTTACGGTATTGACGTTGACCAATCCTGGGCCAGTTTGTTGCAGCACCGACTCGAGGCCCAAGGGTACGAACATCGTGTGGTCAACGCCAGTATCAGCGGCGAGACGACCGAGGGCGGCGTGACCCAGATCGAAGAAGCGATCTCGACGTTTTCCCCCGAGCTGATCATCCTCGAACTCGGCGGCAACGACGGCTTGCGCGGCTTCCCGCCGGCTCGCATCAAGGATAACCTGCGGCAGATTGCGGGCAAGGCGAAGGCCTCGGGCGCCGATGTGGTGCTGCTCGGCATTCGAATTCCGACGAACTACGGCGTGCGCTACACGCGTGCTTTCGAGGCCGTGTACCCGGAAGTCGCCGAGGAACTGGACATTTTGTGGATCGAGTTCTTCATGGACGGCGTCGCGCTGAACGATGATCTGCTTCTCGAGGACCGCATTCATCCCAACGCGAAGGCTCAACCGATCCTTCTCGATAACGCATGGCCCCTAATACGCGCTACACTTGACGGACAATAATACTCGAGGGGGAACCGTGGAAAGAGTCTGGCTCAAGTCATACCCGGAAGGCATCCCGGCAGAGGTGCCGACGCCACCCTGGCGTTCCGTCAAGGACCTGTTCGAGCACACCTTCGCCGCGCATCCGGACAGGCCCGCTTACACGAACATGGGCACGACGATCAGCTATGCCGAGCTGAATCACATGTCGATGCAGTTTGCCTGCTTCCTGCAGAAGAAACTCGGCCTGACGCGCGGCGAACGCGTCGCGATCATGCTGCCCAATATTCTGCAGTACCCGGTGGCGATGTGCGGCATCTTCCGCGCCGGCCTCGTCGTCGTGAACGTCAATCCCCTCTACACGGCCAGGGAACTGCGTCACCAGCTCAAGGACTCCGGAGCACGTTGCATCGTGATCCTCGAGAACTTTGCGCATACGCTCGAGGGGGTCATTGCCGACACGGACGTCGATCATGTCGTCACAACCGGCGTCGGCGACCTGCTCAGTTTTCCGCGCAGCGCACTGACAAACTTCGTGCTGCGCTACGTCAGGAAGGAAGTGCCGAAGTACCATTTTGCGAAAGGCACGTCGTTCCGCCGCGCGCTTAAAGAAGGCGATGGCCACAAGCTCGAAGAGGTCGACATCGGCTTCGCCGACATTGCTTACCTGCAGTACACGGGCGGCACGACGGGCGTCTCGAAAGGCGCCATGCTGAGCCATCGCAATATGATCTACAACGTGCAGCAGACGCTCACGTGGCAGGACAATGCCTATGAAGGTGTGGAACCGATCGTTGCGATCACGGCGCTGCCGCTCTACCACATCTTTTCGCTCGAAGGTAATTGCCTGACGGTCACCGCGCAGGGCGGACACAACGTGCTGATCACGAACCCGCGTGACTTCGAAGGCTTCGCCAAGGAGATCGCGAATTTCGAGTTCAATCTGTTCACGGGCGTCAACACGATGTTCGCGGCACTGATGAACACACCGAGTTTCGGTGAGGTCGACTTCAGCCACATGCGCGTCTGCATCGGCGGCGGCATGGCCGTGCAACCCGCGGTTGCCAAGGAATGGAAGCAGAAGACCGGCCGCACGATCCTGCAGGGCTACGGCTTGACGGAGACGTCGCCCGTCGCCATTTGTTGTCCGATCGACAGCGACTTCACGGGCACGATCGGCCTGCCGGTGCCCTCGACCGACGTCATGATCGCAGCCGACGACGGCAACGCGCTGGAAGTCAACGATATCGGCGAAATCTGCATCAAGGGCCCGCAGGTCATGGAAGGCTACTGGCAGCGCCCGCAGGACACGGCCGACGTGATGCTGCCGGGAGGCTGGCTGCGCACCGGCGACGTCGGACGCATGGACGAGGACGGCTTCTTCTGGATCGAGGATCGCAAGAAAGACATGATTCTCGTTTCGGGATTCAACGTATACCCGAACGAGATTGAGAACGTCGTCGTCGAGATGGACAGCATCCTTGAGGCAGCTGCCATTGGCATCCCGGATGAACGCTCGGGCGAGGCCGTGAAGATCTTCGCGGTGCGCAAGGACGAGAGCGTTACCGAAGCCGACGTGCTGGCTTACTGCAAGGAGAATCTGACCGGCTACAAGCGGCCGAGGTTCGTCGAGTTCCGCGACGAGTTGCCCAAGACGAACGTCGGTAAGATCCTGCGGCGGGCACTGAGGGACGAGTAGATAATAAAGGGTACCAGTTACCTTTTTGCGAAAAGGTAACTGGTACCTACTCAAATAGTAACAACTCGCAATCTGTGCAGGAAGTCTGTCACTTCATAAAGTCTTGCTCAAAGGCCATGGTTGTTGCTGCAGCGACGCTCTTGTGCGGCTGCATTGCAATTGGCGGCCACTACGTTCCCGTAGATTTCGATTCTGAGAGCAGCGACTGGATTTGCCTCGAGAATCGTCCGTACTACGCGATTAAGCTAGTCGAGGGGGCGCAATTGAATGTTAGAACCCTACACAGCGGAAGTGCGACCTACATCTATGTTGTTGTGGGACTCGAGCAGGAATCCAGTATAGGTGTCGCGGCTATGCACGCTCATATCCAACTCAGCGGCGCCGGGCCAGTTCGGGTCGAATTAGTTCCTCAGACCTGGCGATCCGACGACTATGAAACACGGTATGGAGATAATTACCGGTATTTCACGATTAGAACCGAGTTGATAGCGGGCGAAGAGAAATTCACATTGCATCTCCCCAACGTAATAGCTTTCGGTAAAGAGCTTGTTGTTGATCCAATAGTGTTTGAGAAGAAATTGCGGGTTGACATTGACGTTTGCCCATCAGGTATGGCGTGGTGAAAATCGAGACGCTATGTCAATAGCCGCTGCTGTCCCGAAAACGGACCATTGACGTCCCGGAACGCTGCCTGTGCGAATCTACGCAATGGGAAAAGCAGATAGTCGATCTAGGGGAAAATCGTAATGTCTGAAGCGATCGCGGATATGCCAAGAATTAAGGACTTTCGACCTTTCATCATTTGTGTGGACGACAACTATGAGGCAACCAAGTCGTTCTACTCAGCGATGGGATTTCAGAAGCTATGGGATGACGGCGGGAGCGCGTGTGAATTCGCGACCGGCTTCAACAATCAACGATTCCTGGTGACATTGCATCACGGTATCGAACCACCTCAAAATGCAATGTTGCACTTCTGGGTTGAAGATGCGCAGGCCTGGTTTGATTACATGGCGGAATTGCGACTGGAAGAGCGGTTTGCCAGTGTCAAAATCACGGAACCGGTCATTACGGAGTGGGGGTGGCTAATCACGTACGTGGCCGATCCGGCAGGCGTAAAACTGCATTTTGCTCAACCGCACAGTGATGCCAACGAGCGTTTCTTCAACGACGCTCCCTGGATCGACCGCTGAGGCGGTCAATTCCGATCAAGACAATACGCCGGAGACCCGGCTCAATCCAACAGTTGACGACGTCGCTGCGAGTTGAGTACATTCAGGACATGTTAAGCGCATATCACACGGTGACTACCACCACGACCCGCACTTGCGGGCCGTCGGGTTGATGCTGCTTTAAGAAAACAGGATCCATAAGTCTCACGGGCCCCGCCAACAACGGACGGGGCCCGTTGCGTTTCTGGGTTCCCTCCGTCTCAAACAATCGAAGGAGGAAATCATGGACGCTCACGATCACAGAAAGTTAGGTGCGAAACTCGACCTGTTTCATCAGCAGGAAGACGCGCCTGGCACCGCTTTCTGGCATTCAAAAGGCGCAATCATCTGCCTGCTTTTAGAGAGCTACATTCGCAGCGAAATGCAGCGTGCTGGCTTTCTCGAGGTCAGGACGCCGCAATTGATGTCGCGGTCACTATGGGAACGTAGCGGTCACTGGAGTCGGTTCGGTGACAACATGTTTGTGTTCGAGGACGGCAATCGGCAGTACGCGCTGAAACCCATGAACTGCCCCGGGCATGTTCAGCTGTTCAAGCAGCAGGTCCGCTCGTATCGTGATTTACCACTCAGGTTTAATGAGTTCGGAGTGTGTCATCGCTATGAACCGTCCGGTTCGCTGCATGGACTGAAGCGTGTTCGAGCATTTACGCAAGATGACGCGCACGTCTTCTGTGCACCGGAGCACATCAACAACGAAGTATCCCGGTTCTGCGGCCTACTGCGACGAGTGTATCGGCGACTCGGATTCGATGATTTCAAAGTGGGTTTGTCTACTCGGCCTGACCATCGAGAGGGATCTGAAGAGAGTTGGGATGAAGCTGAAGCTACTTTGGCAGCCGCGGCGCGAGCAACGGGGCTCTCGTTTCGGACTCAGCCTGGAGATGGCGCGTTCTACGGCCCAAAGCTCGAGTTTATCCTGACCGACTGCCAGGGTAGAGAGTGGCAGTGCGGAACCATCCAGCTGGATACGGTGCTGCCGGAGAAGCTTGATGTGAACGTGGTAAACGGCGACGGAGAACGTGTACGACCCGTTATGATTCATCATGCGGTGCTCGGCAGTTTCGAGCGATTCGTGGCGATTTTGTTGGAGCACCACCGTGGGCGACTCCCTTTCTGGCTTGCTCCTGAGCAAGTCGTGATATTGCCTATCTCAGATCAGCAAGACGAGTATGCACGCGAAGTGTCTGATGAGTTCTCATCAATGGGATTTCGCTGCATCGTGGACGCGGCCGATGAGACCTTGTCGCGACGTATCGTGTCGGCGCGAGAACGACTGATTCCGGTGTTTATCGTTGTCGGCAACCGCGAGGCGAACGATCGGTCAGTCTCCATGCGAGAATCGGATGGCAATCAGATCACGCTGTCGATCGCAGAAGCGATCAGTCATCTAACAAGACTGGAGGCGCGAAGGCCAACCGATAGAAGAGCGTCATCGTTTGACTAGATCATGGTGTTGGGAGACAGGCTGCTTCTGGCCAGAAGCAGCCTGTCTCCCAACACCATGATCTAGTCAAACGATGACGCTCTTCTA
>JAAUYD010103180.1_pt1 | contig 10859 bp, 9 predicted proteins | sample 7278101 | NCBI WGS metagenome assembly JAAUYD01 (sample SAMN14350128, study PRJNA611818) | marine sediment metagenome | isolation source: surface marine sediment (0.6m) | place: French Polynesia: Moorea | collected 2018-08
CCTGCCTTTTATCAATAACTTGACGCAGGTCACGAAAAAGTGGCACGGCGTTTGCTTTAGTACACGTACTGGCGATTTCGCCGTACAACTTAACTATCTCAATTCACGGAGACGAAGAGATGAAGAAGCAGCAAGGTTTTACGCTTATCGAACTCATGATCGTTGTCGCGATCATCGGCATTCTGGCGGCTATCGCTATCCCGGCTTACCAGGACTACACGATCCGCGCTCAGGTTTCTGAAGGTCTGAACCTGGCTGGCGGCGCCAAGGCTGCTGTATCCGAGTACACGATGGACCGCGGTTCTTTCCCGAACGGCAACACCCAGGCTGGTATTTCTGACGCTACCGACATCAACGGCAAGTACGTAACGTCGGTTACGGTTGAGACGACGGGCATCATCACCGTCCTCTACGGCCAGGACGCTCACACGACGCTGGCTGGCGGCGAGCTCGAGCTGTCGCCGTTCACGAACGCCGGTTCGGTTGAGTGGGACTGCCGCTCTAATGCAAGTAACGTAATTGCTGACAAGCACCTTCCGGCTGCTTGCCGCTAAGAGCTTCCTCTGAAGCTCTTGGCTTTAGATGCAAGATCAAGAAAGCCCCGGCTCGCCGGGGCTTTTTTGTTTGTGAAATCAACAACACACACTGCACATAACGCGGCTTTTGCAGGCTCCTGTACGTGATCCAGGTCCTGTTTGAATTCACCTGTGCTGGGTTAGAATTACACAAGCTAAACGCATGAGCGAGACCATGAAGAAACACCAAACCGGCTTCACGCTGATCGAACTGATGATCGTCGTTGCGATCATCGGCATCCTGGCCTCGCTGGCCGTGTCGGCCTACCAGACTTATACCGTTCGTGCCCAGGTGGCTGAGGGCATCAACATGGCAGCGGGCGCCAAGACGCCGGTCATCGACGCCTACAACAACACGGGCGAACCGCCGGGTGGTCGCACCGATGCCGGTATGTCCCCCAATGCGGCCGATACGAAAGGCAAGTACGTCACGGGGGTCGATGTCGTGGACGGTCGGGTCGTCGTTACCTACGGCAACGACGCGCACACTGCCATATCAGGTGAGTCAATCTCGTTCACGCCGTACCTGACAGCGGGCAACGCCGTCATCTGGCGCTGCGGCTCGGCTCCGGCGCCGGCAAACGGGGCGCCACTCACCGGCAATGGCGTGACGAGTGCTTACGTCGCGCCGACCGTCGACGCGCGCTACCTGCCCTCTACCTGCCGCAATTAAAGCGCGGCGCGGGCGGCCCGAAGGGCTTTAAAACCGGGAAAAAGTCGCGAAAACGGGGTTTTACTTAATCAAATCCCGTAACTGTGATCGACCGCACAAAATCCAGTTGAATCGGGCACTTGGATCAGTGAGACTGTAACGCTCACAGAAACCTGACGCTTGGGAATTGCATGGCAGCAACGGCTTCACAATCCAACCTCGCGGGCCTGCCGCGGCGCCTCGTACAGGACGGTATCGTCTCCGAGGAGAAGTTGCAGGAGGCCACCGAAGCTGCCAAGAGAGAGAAGGTCTCGCTGATCGCCCATCTCGTCAGTGAAGAGCTGGCAGATCCACGTGCCATTGCAGTCGCTGCCTCGCACGAATTTGGTGTTCCCCTGCTCGATCTGGACGCGGTCGAAATCGACGTTGACGTTATTCGCGCGGTTGACCAGAAGCTCATCACCAAGCACGGCGTATTGCCGCTGGTCAAACGTGGCCAGCGCATCTTCCTCGGCATTGCCGATCCAACAAACCTGCAGGCCGTTGACGACATCAAGTTCGCGACCAGCCTGCGCGTGGATCCGGTCGTCGTTGAGCAAGACAAACTCGAAGAGCAGGTCAATAAGGCCATCGAGGCCGTCGACACGAGCATGGGTGATCTCGAGGACGACGATTTCGATCTCGAAAACCTCGACGTCGGCGCGGCCGAGGAAGAAGATGAGGACGTTCAGCGCGACGATGTTGAAGATGCGCCGGTCGTGCGCTTCGTCAACAAGGTTCTGCTTGATGCCATCAAGCGCGGCGCGTCCGATATTCACTTCGAGCCTTACGAAAAGTATTTCCGCGTGCGGACACGTCTTGACGGCGTATTGAGCGAAGTTGCCAAACCACCCGTGGTACTGGCAAACAAGGTCTGCGCGCGTCTCAAGGTCATGTCGCGCATGGACATCGCCGAGCGCCGTGTACCGCAGGACGGCCGCATCAAGATGCGCTTGTCCAAGACCCGTGCCATCGACTTTCGTGTCAACACATGCCCGACACTGTTCGGTGAGAAGATCGTGCTGCGTATCCTCGACCCGTCGAGTGCCAAGCTCGGAATCGAGATGCTGGGTTATGAGGAACACCAGCGGGCACTGTATGAGAAGCATCTGGCCAAGCCGTACGGCATGATCCTCGTCACGGGCCCGACCGGTTCCGGTAAGACGGTTTCGCTGTACACGGGCATCAACATCCTCAATACCGAGGACCGCAACATTTCAACGGCTGAGGACCCGGCGGAAATCAACCTCCCGGGTATTAACCAGGTCAACGTCAACCCGAAGGTGGGCCTGACGTTTGCCTCGGCACTCAAAGCATTCCTGCGCCAGGATCCCGACGTGATCATGGTGGGTGAGATTCGTGACCTCGAAACGGCCGAGATTGCGATCAAGGCCGCCCAAACGGGCCACCTTGTGTTGTCGACGCTGCATACGAATGACGCACCGAAGACACTCACCCGTATGGTCGACATGGGCGTCATGCCCTACGCGATCGCGACGTCGGTCAGCCTGATCATCGCCCAGCGTCTCGCCCGCCGCCTGTGCGATAACTGCAAGGAAAACATCGATGTGCCGCGTGAGGCCCTCGAGAAAGAAGGATTCACAGCCGAAGAGCTGGATGCCGGCGTTACGATCTTCAGTCCAAAAGGCTGCAAGCAGTGTAACGGCGGTTATAAAGGCCGTGTCGGTATCTTCCAGGTTATGGAAGTGTCCGAGGCAATGGGCCGCATCATCATGGAAGGTGGCAATGCCATGCAGATCGCCGACCAGGCGGCAACCGAGGGGGTCATCGATTTACGTCGTGCCGGATTGAACAAAGTCAAGGACGGGGTTACCAGCCTTGAAGAGGTCAACCGGGTTACAATTGAGTAATTGAATCAGATACTTACCGAATTAACGGACGAAGAACATGGCTGAGACAGCAGTTGTAGGCAGTACGCCGTTCCTCTGGGAGGGAACCGATCGGAACGGCAAGAAGATCAAGGGCAAAAGCCTGGCATCGGACGAGGCCGCCGTACGCGCGGACCTGCGCCGCCAGGGCGTCGTCCCTACCCGCATCCGTAAGCAACCCAAGAGTCTGTTCTCCGGTGGCGGCACTATCACGACGGGTGACATCGCGATCTTCTCGCGCCAGCTTGCCACGATGCTGGCAGCAGGCATCCCGCTCGTGCAGGCTTTCGAAATCGTCGGCAACGGCCACGAAAACGAAGCCATGCAGAAGCTGATTCTGGGCATCAAGGCCGATGTGGAGGGCGGTAGCTCGCTCGCCGAGGCACTCGCCAAGCAACCGCTGTATTTCGACGACCTGTTCATCAACCTGGTCGAAGCCGGTGAGCAGGCTGGTGCGCTCGAGACACTGCTGGACAAGATCGCCACGTACAAGGAAAAGACCGAGGCGATCAAGAAAAAGATCAAGAAAGCACTGACCTATCCTGCTGCGGTACTGGTCGTTGCCTTCATCGTTACGACGATTCTGCTGATCTTCGTAATTCCGTCGTTTGAGGATCTCTTCAAAGGCTTCGGCGCAGACCTGCCGACGTTTACGCGCATGGTTATCGACCTGTCCGTGTTCGTGCGAACACAAGGCTGGTATATCGCATTTGTTATCGGCGCCGCAGCCGGTGCGTTCTTCTATTTCAAGAAGCGCTCGCGCAAGATGCGGCACTTCCTCGACCGCCTGATGCTCAAGATCCCGGTTATCGGTCCGATCATGCAGAAGGCATCGATCGCGCGTTACGCACGTACGCTGTCCACGATGTTTGCTGCCGGTGTGCCGCTCGTTGAGGCGATGGAATCTGTTGCTGGCGCCACGGGCAACATCGTGTACGAAGAAGCCGTTCTTACCATGCGCGACGAAGTCGCGACTGGTCAGCGCCTGCAGCAGGCGATGGAAAATACCGAACTGTTTCCGAACATGGTGATTCAGATGATCGCGGTCGGTGAGGAATCGGGTTCGCTCGATGACATGTCCGCCAAGGTTGCAGACTTCTACGAAGAAGACGTCGACAACGCAGTCGACAACCTGTCAAGCCTGCTCGAGCCGCTGATCATGGCAGTTCTCGGCGTGCTCGTCGGCGGCCTCGTGGTCGCAATGTACCTGCCCATCTTCAAACTGGGCGCGGTCGTCTAGCACAAAGACAGCCACAAGGATTGTTACAATGCGGCGTTCGGAGGAAACTCCGAACGCCGTTTTCGTTGGAGCACGCTAATGCCCGAGTTGTTTGCCGAAACCCCGATCCTGTTTGTCGCGGTCGTGTTTGCGTTCTGTCTCGTCATCGGCAGCTTCCTGAATGTCGTCATTCACCGTCTGCCCATCATGATGGAACGCGAATGGCGCGTGCAGTGCGAGGAAATGGCCAAGACGCCGCCCGAGCAAGAGCTGCCCGAGGGCCGATTCGATCTCGTCGCGCCACGCTCACGTTGTCCGTCCTGTGGCGCATTAATCAAGGCCTGGCAGAACATTCCGGTGATCAGCTACCTGCTCCTGGGCGGCCGCTGCGCCAATTGCAAGGAATCGATCTCGGCACGCTACCCGGTCGTTGAGTTGCTGACGGCCGTGCTGGCCGGTCTCTGCGCCTGGCGGTTTGGGGCGAGTATTGAGGCAGCCATGGCCATCATTCTGACCCTGGCGTTGATTCCGGTTGCGCTCATCGACGCCGACACCCAGCTGATCCCTGATTCGATCGTGCTGCCACTCATGTGGATCGGCCTTGCAATGAGCCTCTGGCACCCGGTGGCGGGTGCCGACACGCTGTTTATCTCACCGCGGGACGCGATTATCGGTGCAATGGCTGGGTACCTGAGCCTCTGGATCGTGTTCCAGCTGTTCCGCCTCGTCACCGGCAAGGAAGGCATGGGCTATGGCGACTTCAAGTTGCTCGCGGCGCTCGGTGCCTGGCTCGGCTGGCAGCAGCTGCCGATGATTATCCTCATGTCCGCGGTAGTCGGCGCAATCGTCGGCATTGCCTTGATGGCGATTCGCAAACACGAGCGCAGCGTGCCGATCCCGTTCGGGCCCTATCTCGCGGCGGCCGGCTGGATCGCGATGCTGTGGGGCGACACGATCAAGACCACGTACCTGGATATGTTCCTCTAGATGGCCGATGAAATAATAAGCACGCCGCTGCGTATCGGCCTGACCGGAGGCATCGCGAGCGGCAAGTCCACGGTAGCCGACATGTTCTCCGATCTCGGCGTGCCCATCATCGATACCGATGTCATTGCGCGCGAGGTTGTTGCGCCGGGAAAACCCGCGCTCAATGAAATCACGGAACGATTCGGCGAGGGGGTGATCGATGCCGCAGGCAATCTCGATCGCGGCGCGATGCGCAACCTGATCTTCGCTGACGACGCCGCTCGCGAGGACCTCGAGGCGATACTGCATCCGCGCATTGGTGCCGAGACACGGCGTCAGGCTGACGCTGCCGGCGGTGACTACCAATTGATTGTCGTGCCGCTTCTGACCGGATCACCGCTTCGGGAATTCGTGGATCGGGTACTCGTCGTCGACTGCGATGAGGAAACCCAGATCCGCCGGCTCATGGAGCGTGATGCGGAAACCGTGGAACAAGCTCGACGCATGCTGGCTGCGCAGGCAAGCCGCGACGAACGCCTCAAGATTGCAAACGACGTAATCCTGAACCGAGGGTCGCTAGAGCAGACGCGGACGGCGGTCAGTCGGCTGCACCGGATATACTTGCGTCTTGCCGCGCAGCGAGATCATTCCTGACGGTGTCTTGAAACTCGAGGATGTCCGATTCGTTCACCTTGCGCATCAGCTTCGGATCCTCGGCAATCTCGGCGCGTAGCTGCCCGAGCGCTCGTTCTGCGAGCACCAGCGCCTGTTCACCAAAATCGTTAGAGGCCAGCAACGCGGCCATTGCCATCGCATGGCTTGCCCCGGGGCGAGAGTCCAGAGATTTCTGGAAGGCGTCCAGCGCAGCCGCCGGCTCGCCAGCATGCGTGCGTGTATAGCCAATCAGGTACTGAATGTGCGAGAAGCGCAGGGACATCGGATCGCCATTCTCGGGCAAGTCGAGCATTTGCACCCACATCGACTCGAGCAGGTCGAGCGTGATGTTGGGGCAGCTCCCGGAGACGATCTCAGCTGCTAGCACGTTGTAGGCCTTTAGCGCCCGCGAGTCGAACCGCAGCTGGGCGATTCTCCGTGCTGACGCCTGGTATTCATCGACGTTGAGCGAGTTCCGACTGCAAAGGAAGTACAGGCGATTGATCAGCAGCAACGGATCGTCGTACGGAATGATCTCGATTGCACGATCGATAGTTTCGAGCGCTCTGTCATGGCGCCCAACCGCGAACAGCAGTTTTGCAAACTGTGACTGCGCTCGCGCCGACGTTGGTTCCTTGAGTGCCGAAGACTCAATCATCGACGGCAGGCTCTGCCAGACTGTCGACGAATAGCGCGTAAACGAACCGAGCAGTGCCAGCACGGCAATCGATACCAGCAGGAAAGCTCGGGGACTGGCCTTGCGATACAGCAACTCAACGAGGGGCAGGAAAAGGAACGCCGCGGCAGCGTAATTCCGGTGCTCGAAGTACAGCTCGAGATTCACGACCGTCGATTCAACCAGGTGGCTCGCGTAGAAGAACAGCGCGGCAAGCGCGAATAGCGGATACTGACGACGCTTGACGAAGGCAGCAGCAATAACCAGCGCGTGAAATATGATCGAGATAAGCGTCGTAATTGGCGAGAGTAATCCCGAGGACTTGATGAAGTGATCCTGGAACACCCCGGTCGTGTACAGCTTGGGCAGGTACCAATGCTGTAGATAGTCGACAAGGATCCGTCCCTGCGTGAGCAATCGCTCGTAGAGACTGAAGTCGCGCGGCGCGATGATCTCGAAGAAATCTTCGCTCATCGCCAGTTTGCCAAGGTAGAGCACGATGACCGCCGTCGGCGCGACAATGAACAGCGCGGCCCAGTAACGGTTTAGCGCTGGCAGCGCATTCTTGCGGCCCGCAACGATGGTTAATTCGAGCACCCCGACGAGCACCGGCAGCAGAATGCCATTCTCTTTGGACAACATGGCGAGCAACGTGAACACGCCGATTGCCCCACTCATGAGAATGTAGGCTTTGCGAGGATTCTCCGCCAACTGCAGTCGGCCGCGCAGGTACAGTGCCAGGCCGGCAAACATGAACAACGTCGCCAACTGGGCCATTCGTTGCACGATGTAGAGCGTCGTCGAGACAAGAAACGGGTGCAGCACCCAGATCGCGGTCGCAATAAGCGCGATCCACCGAATATCGCGATGCCGGAACTCGAGCACGCGCAGGATCAAAGCGGTCAGAGCTCCGAGCATTACGCCGGTGAGCAGGTGAATAACGAGATTGGTGCGCTTGAACGGCCACGAATCGGCAGGCCAGTTGTTCGCGTCGATCAGGAAACTCAGCAGCGAGATCGGCCGTCCGGTCGGCCCGGCGTGCCCGCCAAGAACAAAGACCTTGAAGCTCTGCCAGTCGACAACGCCACCATAATCGCCCAGAGCCCTGATGGAGCCGAAATCGTCAAGCAGATAAGGACCGTCGAGTCCCGGCCAGTACGCGACGACAGCGGCGATGAGGACGACGAGCCACCCCAGCGCCAGAACGAGGCGCTTCTTGTCCGTCAACAGTTCCCTAAACCAAGAATTCACCAGCAATTTCACTCGATTACAGAATTGTTCGGGATTCTAGCCCGTTCGACCCGGTCTCGATAGCGACCCGGTCACGTCCTGACGGCGCGCATTTGCCACTGGGTGCCGCGTGACGCAGAATAACCGGATGGCCAAGCCCGCCAGTCAGATTACGCCCGAATCAGCCGCTGCTACGACGCACTATGAACAGCCGCTGTCGGAGCGCATGCGCACGTTCTTGCGGCTCGAATTCCTCTACCAGCAACTGCTCTATAACCTCGAGCAGGACGCCGACTGGGCGACACGGGCTACTATCGCGACCCTGCTCGATATCCTCGCCATCCTGTCCCGCGGCGACGTCCGTAGCGACGTTCACAAGGAACTCGACCACCAGCTTGGCCTGCTCGAGCGTTTCCAGAGCCAGCCCGGCGTCGACGGGGGCCGCCTCGACACGCTGATCGCTAATCTGAACGCCAGCCGTGACGAGCTCGGCCGCATCGGCACGTCGTTCCTGCAGCCGCTCAAGGACTGCGAGTTTCTCAACGCCATCAAGCACCGCAGCTCGATCCCGGGCGGCACGTGCGAGTTTGACCTGCCCGAGTACGGCCATTGGCTGCGGCAGCCACACGCGCGTCGCGCCGAGGACATGGAAAAATGGCTGAACGCGATTCGGCCCGTGTGCGACGGCGTCACCGAGTTGATGTGGCTGATTCGGGAAAGCGCACAGCCGCGCGACAAAGTCGCCATCAATGGCATGTATCAGCACAGCATGCAGAAAGACGCCAATTGCCGGCTGCTGCGCGTCAGCATCGCGGGCGGCAGTTCGCTGTTCCCCGAGATCAGCGGCAGCCAGCACCGATTCACGGTGCGGTTCCTCGAATGGTCGACGATCGATGCCCGCGCTGTGCAGACCGGCCACGACGTCACGTTCAAGCTGTCTATCTGCTAGAGACGTCACCTCCACCACAGAGAGCGGCCGACATGCTTTGCCGGCCGGCTAAGATGCCTGGCCGGCAAACATCTCGCCCGCTCTAGCAACCGCGACACGGGTAAGCGCGGCGCGCGCGGAGCAGTTCGCCACAAAGCGAGTTATCGAAGATTGTCCGAGCGACTGGCGCTGCTCCGCGAGTAGCAGCCGCGTTCGCGCTGTTTCATGTCGGCCCCTCTCAAGAGGCGGGTTCAGTGGTTCTGTTGCAGCGCTTCGATGACGGGAACGTCGGCAGGTAGGAGTTCGCCGGCGTCGAGCCGCTCACGCGGTACCCAGCGTAGCGCCTGCCCTTCCCGACCGACAGGCTCCGACTGCCAGTCGCTCACGATGAAGAACTCGATCGTGACGATACGGTCATCGTATTCGTGGCGCAGGTTCATGAACGACGCGCAGGTGGTGATCTCGATGCCGAGTTCTTCGGCAAGCTCTCTCGCGAGCGCTTCGATGGCGGTTTCGTCGTCGCCGATCTTGCCCCCCGGGAATTCCCACATGCCGTGGAACGGGCCATCGCCGAGCCGTTCGGCAATGAGCACCCGCCCCTTGGCATCACAGAGGATTCCTGCGGCCACGTTGAAGTGGTTCATCGTTGCGTAGCGCTCAGGCGAGCTTGCCGTGGCACTGCTTGAACTTCTTGCCGGAGCCGCACGGACACGGTTCGTTGCGGCCCACTTTGCGACCATCGCGAACGAACGGCGCTTGCGGTGCCGCCTGGGCCGGCTGGCCGGACTGCGCTGCCTCACCCGGCTGCGCGCCGAGCGCGGACGCCTCGGCATGCTGGAACTTCATCTGTTCCTCTTTCTTGCGGCGGGCCTCCATCTCGGCAAGTTGGTCCTCGCTCTGGATGCGGATGCGGCTCAGGATGCTGACCGAGTCGTGCTTCACCTGCTCGATCATCTCGCCGAACATTTCGAAGGCCTCGCGCTTGTACTCCTGCTTCGGGTTCTTCTGCGCGTACGAGCGCAGACCAATACCCTGGCGCAGATGATCCATCGCGGCGAGGTGCTCTTTCCAGTGGAAGTCGAGCTGCCGCAGCATGATCTGCTTTTCGACACCGCGCATCAGGTCCGGACCGATGTCGCCAACCTTCTTGTTATACGCCTGCTCGACTTCGTCGACGCACCGCTCGGCGATCGCCTCGGAGGTCAATGTCGAGTCTTCGCGTATCCAGCGTGCGACGTCGGCGCGAACGTTGAACTCGGCTTCCAGCGCGTTGCTCAGGCCATCGGCATCCCATTGCTCATCGAGACTGCCGGGCGGGATATGCTGGTGGACGGCGCCTTCGACGACCTCGTCACGAATCGCGGCAATCGACTCTTCGATCTCCTCGGCTTCCATGAGGTCATTGCGCATCACGTACACGACCTTACGCTGGTCGTTGGCGACGTCGTCATACTCGAGCAGGTTCTTGCGAATATCGAAGTTGTGCGCCTCGACCTTGCGCTGGGCGCGCTCGATCTGGCGTGTGAGCAGGCGGCTTTCGATCGCCTCGCCTTCCCGCATGCCGGCGCGCGCCAGCAGCGCCTTCGTGCGCTCCGGGTCCCCGAAGATCCGCATGAGCGAGTCTTCCATGGACAGGTAGAAGCGGCTCGAACCCGGGTCGCCCTGGCGTCCGGCACGGCCGCGCAGCTGGTTGTCGATGCGGCGGGACTCATGGCGCTCGGTGCCCACGATGTGCAGACCGCCGGCTTCGATGACTTTGTTATGCCGCTCCTGCCACTGCTGGCGAACGACCTCGCGCTCACCTTCGGCTTCAACGTCGGCGAGTGCCGCGTCGAGGCTGCCGCCAAGCACAATATCCGTACCGCGGCCTGCCATGTTCGTCGCAATCGTGATGGAACCGGGGCGACCCGCATTCTGCACGATCATGGCCTCGCGTTCGTGCTGCTTGGCGTTCAGGACCTCATGCTTGATCTTTTTCTTCTTCAGGAAGTTCGACAACAGTTCTGAGGCTTCGATGGACGTTGTGCCGAC
>JAAUYD010085874.1_pt1 | contig 10856 bp, 10 predicted proteins | sample 7278101 | NCBI WGS metagenome assembly JAAUYD01 (sample SAMN14350128, study PRJNA611818) | marine sediment metagenome | isolation source: surface marine sediment (0.6m) | place: French Polynesia: Moorea | collected 2018-08
CTGCAACCGCTGTCGCGACCGCGGTAGGCTGGACAGCATCAGGGTGGGCGACTGCGGTTGCAGGTACGAAAATTAGAGGAAGTATTGGTGGCCCGCAGTGCCCAACTGCTTTCCGACAAAGAAGGTATGGATTTCGAGAAGCGTATCCTGAGGCCCTCACATAGCAGTGATGAATACAACGATCCCCATCATGGATTCACTCCCTTTGACATGGCGTCCCAGGGGCTGGGCATGAAACGTAAGGCTTTCGATCTGATGGTTGCCAGGCATTGCGACATTTTCAGGACGGTGGGAAAATTCTCCAAGCGATGGTATCTTCCCGAACTCTATCTAAAAGAGATTGCCAGTCGAAAAGATTTTGACCTCATCTCGGCTAAATACGAGTTTTTAGCTAAAAATCCGAAACTTTCCCGGATACCCAATACATGCATGGTCTAAAAATAAAAGATCCGGTGATTGTTGTCGGCGGCGGTGTCGCGGGGTTGGCCTGCGCTCGCCGCCTCATTTCCAGGGGGATTTCCGTAAGGGTCTTGGAAGCCGGCCGTCGTATCGGCGGTCGCATTAAAACAGATCGCAAAGATGGTTATCTTTTGGACCGGGGATTTCAAGTACTTCAGACAGCTTATCCAGAAGCACGCCGCCGCCTTGACTACCGGCGCCTCAAACTGAAAAACTATGCACCAGGCGTAAAAGTATACCACCGTGGCCGCTTTCATACCCTCGCAGATCCCTTGCGCCGTCCAGGTGACCTTATCGATACGGTGAAGGCCCCTATCGGGAGCATCGCTGACCGAATACGACTGCTGCGCCTGATTCATCGGGTTTCCCGGGTCCCCCTTGCTGCTCTTTTTCGCCAGCCGGAGTCCACTACCATGCAAGATCTTCTTGCTCAGGGGTTCTCCGAGGCCTTTATCAAGCAGTTTTTCGTGCCCTTTTTCGGCGGTGTCTGTCTAGATTCCAAAATTCGGGCCTCCACCCGTGTATTCAATTATGTATTGCGCATGTTTGCTGCTGGGGAAGCTGCTCTGCCAAAAGCGGGCATGGAGCAAATTCCAATACAACTGGCCGATTCACTGCCGGGGGAATGTGTTATGACCGGTGTGCACGTAAGGGATGTTCGCGGTGACGGTATCACGCTGGAGGACGGGAGCGTCATGCCGGCCCGGGCTGTGGTTGTGGCCACCGGTTTGCCGCAAGCTGAAAGACTATTTGGAAAGGCTCCCGTCAATAAATCTGTCGGGGAGACCTGTCTCTATTTTAGCTGTAACCGCGAAAAATGGCATACTTCCTTTTTAATGCTCAACGGCGAAGGACGAGGTCCCATCAATAATCTGTCTTTTCCCAGTCGGGTATCCCTCGAATATGCACCAAGCGGAAAATCTCTGGTCTCCGTGGTTGTTCTGGGAAACGGGCACGCAGACGATGGGGAGTTGCTACAGCGGGTAAGGATGCAGCTGGTAACCTGGTTCGGCCCCCAAGCCCGGCGCTGGGAACATTTGCAAACCTATAACATCGTACATGCCCTTCCTGACCAGTCACCGCCCACACAGAATCCCACTTGCCCCGACACCCGCATCCGCCAGGGACTTTATGTTTGTGGGGAGTACGGTAGCCTGCCAGGGATCCAGTGGGCGCTTCTTTCAGGCCGACGAGTGGCTGACCACGTGTTCGACGACCTCGTTTAACCATTCGAACCCATCACCAGACATCAGCGGGAGCGATTGACTTGTCCAATTAGAATGAGCATCATCCTGTAGACCCTATCAACCTTTGAATCATGTGTATTGGTGGTCTAACCCACCGTGAAAGAGAATTAGCATGCCGCATCGGAGCTCTGTCGCAGAGAAATCACCCACTGCACCCTCCTACACCTCAGCCGGGACCTTCGCCATCCATGCCCGCAACCTGACCCGCGTCTATACGGCCGGGGCAGTGCAGGTGACCGGCATCAATGGGATCGATCTCTCCATTGCCAACGGCCAATTTGTGGTGCTCAAAGGGGACAGCGGTTCGGGCAAAAGCACTCTGCTTTCCTTGCTGGCGGGGCTGGATCGGCTCACCTCCGGGGATCTGACAGTGGCCGGGCACAATTTAAACCAGGGCTCGGATGTCGATCTCACTGAGTTCCGAAGATCTACGGTGGGGATGGTTTTTCAATCCTTCAATCTATTGCCTACCTTGAGCGTACTCGAGAATGTCTGTCTTCCGGCTCTTCTGGCCGGCCGTGCATATCGCTTGGTGCGTCCCAAGGCCACTGAACTGCTTAACTGGCTCGGCATGGACAACCGCCTCGAGCACTTGCCACGGCAATTGTCAGGTGGTGAAATGCAGCGCACGGCCATTGCCCGTGCGCTCATCAATGATCCGGCCATCGTGCTGGCCGATGAACCCACCGGAAATTTGGATTCAAGTAATGCCCGCAAGGTGATCGCCTTGTTGGCCGACTTGAACCACCGTTTCGGGCGGACCGTTGTTGTCGCCACCCACAGCGACATCTCCGATGCATACGCCACAATGGTGGTGCGGTTACATGACGGACGGGTGATGTCATGAAGGGCAAACTTTCGGAATTGCCAAGCCATATGCGCCTGTTTGGTTGGTTCACCCTGCGTCACCTGAGTTCCCATCTGGGGCGTACACTGGCCGTTCTGCTGGGTATCGCTTTGGGTGCAGCGGTTTTCACCAGTGTTCGTCTGGCTGTTCAGGCCACCATCGAGGCCTATTCGCGCAGCATGAACCATATCGTCGGCTCCAGCGATAGGGTCCTTTACCGGCCTGGGGGCCGGGTCCCGGATGTACTGGTTGCCGAACTCATGCGGCACCCGGCCGTCCAGGCGGCCTCACCGGTATTGACGGCCTATGTCCGCCCCAAAGGCCACAAGGCTCCATTTCTATTGATCGGGTTCGATCCCGTCCTGGACCGTGATTTGCGCAGTTGGTCAGTCCTGTCGCCACAGCAAGGCGAAGCCGCCGACTGGGCCTCGATGATGGCCCAACCTTATACTTTGATGATTGGTCAGCGATTGGCGGATCAATTCGGGTGGCGGGAGGGCCAATCGATTCAACTGACCCACTCCCGGCAAACTGCCGATTTCAAGGTGTTATCCCTGTTGGAATCCCAAGGTTTGGCCCAGGTGGAAGGCGGTCGCATCGCTTTGTGCGATATATCCACCTTTCAGGAATTTACCGGTTTGTTCGGCTTGGCCGACCGCATTGATATACGGTGGTCACCCAATTTTTCAATGACTGCAGAAGGCGATCTGCAGTCTCTGCTACCCGATGGTGTCCTCATGGGATCACCGACAGAGCAGCGGGATAGTGGTCGCGGGATGATTCGGGCCTACCAGTTAAGCCTGACTTTTCTAAGCTTTATATCCCTGTTTGTGGGCATGTTTTTGGTTTACAGCCTGGTGGCGCTCAATGCCGCCTCCCGTCGGCGAGAACTCGCCGTCATGCGGGCCACAGGGGCATCGGAGCGGCTGATCTTTTGGCTGTTTATAGGTGAGGGGGCTTTTATTGGACTGATCGGTTGGTTGTTGGCGCTGCCCATCAGCAGCCTGCTTGTAAAAACGTTGTTGGCCGGTGTCAGCCGGACCGTGTCCATGCTTTTTGTGCGTGTACAGGTCGATCGTCTGACCCTGGATCCTTGGGAGATATTTTTATCCTTTTGCGTTACGCTCTCCGTAGCGATAGTGGCGGCATTGCAACCTGCACGCGAAGCCATGGAGGTCCCACCGCGGGAGGCCATGGACTTGGATCCAAGCACCGATATCCGTCCGGATTTGAATCGTCGCATGGCCGTGGTCGGCGTTACCATGCTGGTGTTGATCTATCCCATCGCCCAGCTTCCCAGCCCGCCGTCGGTCTCGCTGCCAGGGTATCTGGCGGGCTTGCTCCTGTTTGTCGGATTCGCACTGCTGGCACCCATGATGCTGAAATACTATGGACGGTTTATGGCCCCGCGGGTGCAGCGACTGGGTGGTCAGCCGGCATTTCTGGCGGCTGGATACCTCAAACAAAGCGGTGTCCAAACAGCCATATGCGTCGGCGCCTTGATTACGGCAGTGGCCCTGTTCATCGCACTGGTGGTGATGGTGCACAGTTTTCGCAGTACCGTATCCCTTTGGGTGCAACAAAGTATCGCCGGAGACCTATACATCCGTCCAAAATTGGCCGAGCTTAACCGCTTCAGGGATCCTTTGCCAAACCGGGTGGTCGCAACCGTTGGCAACCTTTCGGATCCGGTGGAAATTGTACCCATGCGACGCCTGGAGCTGAGGATAAATCGTGTTCAACACCTGTTCGAAGCAATGGACTATGCCAAATATGCAAAACGCAGCCGGTTCATCTGGATGGGTGGCGATGCTCAGCAAATTGAAGCCGATCTCATTGCCGGCAAAGGCGTAGTGGTGTCCGAGGTCTTCGCCAACACCACTGGTCTTGGCACCGGCAGCCGTTACCGGGTCCAGATCGGCCGGCATTTTCTGGACGTTCCGATCCTGGGCGTTTTTCGTGATTACCGGACCCGGGGGGGAGCGGTCTATTACTCTCTGACCCATTATCAACAGATGTTCAATGATCTCGCATGGAGCGGCGTGCAGGTTAATTTCATAGATGGCGGTCCTGGTCAATCGGTCGGTAGAGCGGAGATGATCGATCGGACCCGCAGTGCTCTGTTGACCTGTTGCGGTGAGTCCATCGAGATGATCCAGGGGCATGACCTGCGCCAGGCGGTATTGCGCATATTTGATGAGACCTTTGCCATCACTACCGTTTTGCTGCTGATCGCTTTAGTCGTGGCGGCCTTGGGGATCGCAACCACCCTTGCCGTGCTGGTGATGCAGCGCCGAAAGCAGCTCAACACCATTCGTGCCGTGGGGGGGAGCCGTACCCAACTGCGACGCATGATTTTTTGGGAAGCGGGCCTGATCGTCACCGCCGGCCAAGTGGCCGGGTTGGTCTGTGGATTTATTCTCTCGTTGGTGCTGATTTATGTGGTCAATCGTCAATCATTTGGATGGACATTTCTTTATCAGGTCGATTGGCCGAGCCTGTTGATGGCACTCCCCTTGATATTTATAGCGGCCCTGCTGGCCTCCATGCCTGCGGTCCATCTGGCATTGAACTCGTCACCTGCAACACTGCTTCGCGGGGAGACCCAGTAGTGATTGTGACCCACAGGGCCGGGCTTTTGAGTGAATCCCAACAAAGAGATCGTCTGGTAACGGGGGTATGAACCCCAAAATGTCGAACAAGGAAAGCAGAATTGAAGTAAGGTACCCTATGAATATCCTCCATTTCCGATACATTTGGCTGATGATCTGGGCACTTTCGGCCGGTTTTGCATTTCCTGCCATCGCTCAGGATAGCGGGTTTCGGGCCGTCACCGGCCCTTGTGGACTGACGTTTCCTCGGGATCATGGCCCACATCCCAATTACCGCACTGAATGGTGGTATTACACCGGAAATGTAACTGATGAGGAAAACCGCGCTTTCGGTTTTCAACTAACCTTTTTCCGCAGGGGAATCCAATCGCCCGAGAAGCGAAAAACATGGCCAAACCCGGCATCGGCTTGGCGAACCGACCAAGTCTATTTGGCCCATGCCGCCGTTAGCGATATTAAAACCGGCCGCCATATGCAGGCGGAACAGATGGCCCGACCTGCGCTCTCCATGGCCGGGACCGAGCAGACGGGTGACCGGGTTACCATCCACCTCAATGACTGGCAGACAGTCATCACTCCTGGGGGGCACCAACTAGAGGCCGAGGCCGATGGATTTGCCTTTGCTCTTGACCTGACCCCGGTTAAGCCTGTGGTGTTGCACGGCGACAACGGATACAGTTCAAAGGGGCCCTTGCTTGAACATGCCAGTTGCTATTACTCCTTTACCCGACTGCAGGTCCAGGGTGTTCTCACCATCGACAATACTCGCCACACGGTAAAGGGATCGGCTTGGATGGATCACGAGTTCAGCACAGCGCCATTGGGATCGGGCATCGTTGGCTGGGACTGGTTCAGCCTGCAGATGAGCGATAGGTCGGAAGTCATGATCTATCTCCTGCGACATGAAGATGGCACCTGGGATAAGGCGTCCGGCGGAACCTATGTGGCACCTGACGGACGTTCCCGGAAATTGGGACGCGACGATATGCGCATTAAACCCTTGTCCCATTGGACGAGCCCCCGCAGCGGCGCAAGCTACCCAATTAAATGGCAAGTGAAAATAGAATCACTGAATTTAGATTTGGAAGTGGTTGCCAGATTAGCTCATCAGGAGATGCACACACCGCGCACTACCCGTGTGATCTATTGGGAAGGCAGCGTCCATGCCGCCGGAGAGATTGGAAATAACGCGGTGGAGGGCGTCGGCTACGTAGAACTGACAGGCTACGCCGAACATTTCGATGCACCGCTGTAAACTGAAAAGAGGTTGAGGGGCATACCTGGCGGGGTACTCATCGGCGTCTTCCGGGGTGAAGCAAATGTGATCCAGGCTGGCTGAGTTGGATTGTGCGGCCTTTCATGATTGGCACTCCTCAGCCCTATTCTTCAATGATAGCATGAAGATCCTCGTCAATCGATGGAGTCGTTTCCGCATTCCCAGTACATACCCTAACCACACCATGGGGCCTGCGAATCGCTCGACGCTGAGCAGCTTGACGTATCCGTTCGCCTCACTGAACTGCCACGTATGTGATGCGCTGATCCCCATTTTGTGCCCCTCCCAAATGACCAATCGGCCCGGATCACAGCTTACGATCTTGGGTTTTATCGACACGGGAAAAACCAAAGGGCGAATGATAAAAGAGAAGCATGTTCCCGAGGACAGGATATTATCGCCGGAAGTGATGCAGCAATTGCGGCAGACATTGTTCCACCCACCCCACTCCTCCAGTCTTGAGAAAAGGTGCCAAACATCCTTCAGCGGCGCATTGATGATGATTTGCTCTCTTATCTCCATGTGAAGGCCTGCATCCAAGGTTAGCCCGAGATTTAAACGGGAATACTTAAGTCACTCGTGATCACTTCTATTAAAGAAAAGTAAGACATTTATTTCGGTGATAAACCCAGGTACGCCAATTATAGGGCATACACTCTACTTCAGTCTGCACTCTCCGGCAAAGAAGAACAAGTGTTTTTTGAGTTCTTCATCGTTATCAAATAGAAAGGCAGAGCCTCGTTAGAGGCTCTGCCTACTCTATATCAGCTACCAGGATTTAAATTTTCGGCCTTATTCTTCGAAGCTCTGCCTTTGAAAATTTCCCGGTTATTTAACCCATCACATCGATTCCCAGATCACATCCCAGGTTGGGATCCGGGTTCTCACATTTGAAATTACGTTCACGGGTATCTACGTGTCCTTCGTTATCATCTTCCCAATAATCTTGAATTCTATCTTCGGCCATGATGTCACCTCTCTATTAATTTTTTGAATTACTTTTTTTGTTGAACTGGAGTTAAAATAAGCCGTACGTTCAAGGTGGCAATGTGAGCCGGTTGACCGTAGGGTGGTAGGTGAAAACTACCCCTTCGTTTGAATCTGGGGTATTGATGGGGCCGTTAATTCACTCAAATCGGCTGCGGATTCACCTGTGGAGGAATGTCTGATCGAATCTAAAAGCCCGCCTGGGAGACTCTGAGAGCTGTTTTGGCAAATGATTCTGATTTTTCCGTTTGTGACATTGATATTTTTCGAACTTGCATTATCCATTGATAATAATGAATTTAAATGGATGAGGGCAACATGGGAGACAAGCTGGACAATAAATCGTTCTGTAAGTGGGAAAAGAGCGACATCAAAAAAAATATCAATAAGATATATGCTTTAACGGTGAATCCTAGATATGTGTGTGAAAAGTGTGCGCGGGTGTCCACGTTGAAGATCCATGTTTGCAAGCCCCACAAATTTGATCCAATTGGCTGAGCTTCGAAAATTTACCCGCCTTTCTTAATCAGTGGGTTGAATATCCCTATCTGGCATTTTTACCTACCCCTTGAAATCACCCTCCAATCAGACATAGAATAGTCTTTATACTTTTAACGTTTTTGGAGAATTGCCATGTCCAAAACCCTTTACTGGATGCAAGGTGGCAGCTGCGGCGGCGACACCTGGTCCTTATTCAATGCCGACACACCCGATTTTATTGCGCTATTCGATTTTCTCGGCCTGGATTTGTTGTGGCACCAATCTCTGTCCACACGCTCTGCAGATGAACTGCAGCAGCTCAATGACGACATTCTGAATGGTACCCAGCCATTGGATATATTGTGTTTGGAAGGATCCGTTATCCATGGCCCCGGCGGAAGCGGGCGTTTTGACATGCTGATTTCCGGTCCCAAAAGAGACCTTATCATGGCCTTGGCCCAAAAGGCCCGGTATGTGTTGGCGGTCGGCACCTGCGCCAGCTTCGGTGGTATCGGTGCGGACAGTGATATCATGGCCAGCGGGCTTCAATTCACCAAGTGGGAAATGGGTGGTCTTCTGGGTCAGGATTTTCGGACACCGGCCGGATATCCTGTAATCAACCTTCCGGGATGCCCTTGCCATTGCGAAGTCGTGGTGGGGACGCTATCTGCCGTGGCCGCAGATATGCCTTTGGAATTGGGCCACTACAACACACCTGTGAATTGGTATGGCGTGATGGTTCACCAAGGTTGTACGCGCAATGAATATCATGAATACCGGGTGGAAGAGAAAAGATTTGGAGAGCGGGGCTGTCTCTTTTTTTATATGGGGTGCCATGGCCCTTTGGTGACAGGGCCTTGCAACAAGGTGCTTTGGAATCGGCGGTCATCAAAAACCCGCGTGGGCGTCCCTTGTTTCGGTTGTACCCGACCGGATTTTCCACAGCATTACCCGTTTTTCCAAACCCGCAATATCGAAGGCATTCCCATCGAACTACCGGACGGCGTGAGCCGGGCACACTATATGGCCTACAAAGGGATGGCGGCGGCGGCCGCACCCAAGCGGTTGATCAAGCGCAAGACGGGGATATGATCGCTTATCAATATATTATTGCGTTTAATAGGCGTTAACGCCACTGCGCCGGTAAGTTTATGTTCACAATAGTTTTAAGTTTTAGGTGTTAAGTTTTAAGTTGTTGTATTCTGCCGATATTTAAAAAGGAAAAACCATCTCTATCTCTCAGGGAAGGTTTTGATCTCATCGGCTTCTGTCTAAAACGAATTTAATTATATCAAATTGCCTTACTGAAACGGATTTGAAACAAGCCATGGGACAGACCAAAAAGATTATTCCGCTCAACCGGGTTGAAGGTGACCTGGAACTTCATATCGACATTGAGGACAATGTTGTCGTTCAAGCACGCAGTGTGGGGACCATGTACCGGGGTATCGAGAATTTGATGACCGGCCGCAGCCCCATGGACAGTCTCGTGATCACCCCCCGGATCTGCGGCATTTGTACCACGGCACACCTGAATGCCGCGGCCAAAGCATTGGACATGGCTTACAGTGCTGCCGTACCGGGCAACGCCCAGCGGCTTCGCAACGTGACCCTGATGGTGGAGCAGCTGCAAAATGATATTCGCCACGCCATCCTTCTCTTTATGCCGGACTTGATTCATCCAACGTATGCACACCGGCCCTTGTTTGACGAAGCGTTTCAGCGCTACGCGGTTCTCAAAGGAGACACCACACTCCAGGTCGTGGAAGAGACCAAGCGGCTGCTTGAAATTATTGCGATTCTGGGCGGCCAGTGGCCTCACTCCTCCTTTATGGTACCGGGCGGCGTGGTGTCGGTCCCGGTTGCCAGTGATATTATTCATTGCCGACACATTTTGCGCAATTTCCGAAAATGGTATGAAAATCGAATTCTAGGCTGCACGATGGAGGTGTTGGACAGCATCAGCTCGTGGAGTGATCTGCAGTCCTGGTTGGTTGACTCGCCCAGCCATTATAACAGCGATTTGGGTTTTTTCGTTCGCTATGGTGTGGAACTCGGTTTGGGGGCCATCGGACGATCTCACGATACGTTCATCAGTTGCGGCGGACCGGACCTGCCGGACCATACCGAAGTGGTTGCTAAAAGAGGCGATCTCAGCCAACTGACACCCAGTGGCTTTTTCGGCCCTTCAGGATTGATGGATATGGAGCCTCGGAAAATCAGCGAAGATATTACGTCTTCTTTTTTCAAGGATGAACTACCCGCACGTCATCCTTTTGAAGGCCGCACGGTTCCCATGGACACCGACACCCATGAAGCGAAGTACTCCTGGGCCAAAGCACCGCGTTATGATGGCCAGCCGGCTGAAACCGGACCATTGGCGGATATGTTGGTTTCCGGCCACCCCTTATTTGTCAACCATGTAGAGGAGAAAGGGGCCAATGTGCTCATACGCCAACTGGCCCGTATGATGCGGCCGGCCATGATCTTGCCGGCCGTAGATCAGTGGTTGGCCGAAATGGTGGATCGCAAAAGTGCTTTTTTCCAGGACCATGCCAAAAAAGTAACGGCCCAAGGTTATGGATTGATAACTGCGCCACGAGGGTTTTTAGGGCATTGGGTCACCATAGAAAACGGTCAAATTGGCAATTATCAGGTCATCACACCAACGGCGTGGAATGCATCACCGGCTGACGCCGATGGCATTCGAGGTCCATGGGAAGAAGCGATCGTGGGAACCCGGGTGCGGGATGCTCAAAATCCATTGGAGGTGGAGCACGTCGTACGCTCATTTGATCCATGCTTGGTTTGTACGGTTCATGCGATAGAACTGTGATACCAAAATAACTCGGCATGGGAGGTGGATTTCCGAATAGGCTATGGGAAGATCTATCAAGTTTTAAGTTTTGTAGGTTGGGTTGAGGAACGAAACCCAACAATTGAGCGAC
>JAAUYD010217725.1_pt1 | contig 10856 bp, 5 predicted proteins | sample 7278101 | NCBI WGS metagenome assembly JAAUYD01 (sample SAMN14350128, study PRJNA611818) | marine sediment metagenome | isolation source: surface marine sediment (0.6m) | place: French Polynesia: Moorea | collected 2018-08
GCTGCGGCATTTGCCCAACTTGGTTATACAGTTTTAGCAGACGATATGGTTGCTATTGATTTAAATTCAGAGGATAAACCAATGGTATATCCAGCTTTCCCCCAAATCAAAATTTGGCAACCAGCAGTAGAAGGACTTGGTTATGATATATCTACTTTACCTACACTTTTTCCTGGTTCCCGCAAGCGAATAATTCGGCAACCAAAAAATTTTCCTACTAAGCCCTTTCCTCTCACTCATATCTTCTTTTTAGAAGAAGGTTCCAATTTTCAAGTTAATCCCAGATTAGGAAATGATGCTTTTTTAAACCTGGCACGTTTCTTTCCCTTGCCAAGTCAACTTTTAGAAGGTAAAGCTCTTGAGCAGCATTTCCAACAGTGTTTGCAGTTAATTAATCAAATCGAGCTCTGGGAAATAAAAATAATGAAGGATTTTAATACTCTTAAAAAGCTAATTAATTGGGTTGAGCAAAAAGTAAAACAAAATCAACATGAAAAAGGTTAATCTCTTCTATAAATTAAGGGTACAAAAGATGAAAATTCACTCAATACACTTAGAACATCATTGAATTATTCTTATAAATAATTCTCAATAAATACCAATAATCACTACTGGGTCATATAACGAAACGTAAAAAAATACTTTAAGTCAGCAATATCTAAAATCCGATTTGTTTATTAAGTGTCAAATGTAGGAATAAAAATGTATCGCAAATTTGAAAATCTAATATCACCATTTAGCTCTGAAGATTTTTTCCAACACTACTACGAAAAAAACTACCTTCACATCGTCAGAAATAACGAAAACTATTACGATGCTATCCTCAATACTGACGACATCGATATCTTCTTCCAAAATAAAGCCTTACAATCAAATTGGCTGAGAGTAGTCGAAAAAGGAGAAGTATTACCAGCTTATAAATGGACACATTGCAACTCGTCGATTGCCAATAATGATACTTTATTTGTTCTCTTTAATCAAGGTAAAACTCTAATTATCAATTCTGGGAATAGCTCAATTTTAAAATTAGTTAACTACTGTAGTGACTTAGAAAAAGAATTAAAATTCCGCTTACAATTTAACATTTACATCACTCCTCATAATTCCCAAGGATTTGCCCCTCATTACGATGACCATGATGTTTTCATCATGCAAACTACAGGCACAAAGAAATGGCGTTTATATAATACCCCCATTGAACTACCTTCCCGAAAACAACCCCACTGCAAAATAAAAGATAAATACGAATTAGATGAGCCTACTTTTGAAGTAGAATTAAAACCAGGAGATTTATTATATATCCCCAGAGGTTTAATTCATGATGCCGTAACTACAGATACTGCTTCGGTTCATATCACCTTGGGTTTACATCCTAACTATTGGTTTGAAATCCTGCAAGAAATCGCAGAATTAGCCGAAGAAAAAGCCGAATTTAGAAAATCTGTTCCCAATGGGATAACTGCGGAAAATTACAAAAATAAATTCAAACAAGAATTCCTCCAACTTACTCAATCTTTAATCGATAATTTAGACATAGATGAGTTACTAGAAAGAAAATTCGACCAATATATTGCTCATAAACCCTCAGAAGACCAGAATCGCTTTACAGATTCAATTCAAATCAATAAACTTAATTTAGATTCTGTCTTATCTAAACGAGACAATATCCTCTATAAAATAGACAGAGACGAAGAAAATGTTTACTTCAAATTCTACGGTAAAAAACTAGAATTTCCTCGCTTTACCGAATTTTCAATTAATACCCTCTTACAACCACAATCTTTCGCCGTTAAAGATATTGGAGGGCTAATAACTGACGAAGGTAAAATTGATTTAGCGACTAAATTTATTCAGGAAGGTTTTTTAACTATCGAACATATCAATGCCTAAAATTAAACGCGCATTGATGTTTGTCTGGCATAGTGCGCCAACTTTAACCACTATCAAAGTCATCCTAATTATTGTCCAGGGTTTACTACCCCTTGCTTTACTTTATTTAACCAAGCTAGTTGTAGATACAATTGCTACCAGCCTCACTTTATCCGATAAACAAGCTGCCTTCAATCAAATAATGTTGCTCCTCGCTGTTGCTGGGGTAATAACATTAGTAACTAGCATTTTCCAGTCCCTGTCTCAACTTGTTAGTACTCTCCAGTCCCAACGGGTTACTGACTACATGGAGAGTATTCTTCATGACAAGTCCATGTCAGTAGATTTAGAGTACTATGAAAACGCTGAATACTACGATATGCTGCAACGGGCACAACAAGATGCTCCTAACCTCCCCAATCAAATTCTCAATCGCTTGGCAGAAATTGGTCAAAATAGTGTTTCTTTACTAGCAATGATTGGGTTGCTACTTTCTTTTCACTGGGGAATTGCAGGAGTTTTATTTGTTGTTGGTATTCCCACTGTTTTAGTGCGTCTTAAATATGCCAGAATCATGTATAATTGGCAGCGAGAAAGAACGCCTATTAGAAGACGAGCTAACTACTATGGGGGTTTGGTAACTAGAGATCGACCAGCTAAAGAAATTCGCCTGTTTAATTTAGGTCATATCTTTAGCCAACGGTTTCGTCAATTACGATGGCAATTATACCGAGAAAGCTTTGCTATTGCCAGAAGTCGTTCTGTGGCCAATTTAGGTGCCCAAGCATTTGCTGGGTTAATAGTGTTTACTGCCTATGGTTTTATTATTTATCGAACAGTTCAAGGACTCTTGACTCTAGGAGATTTAGTTCTTTATCATCAAGCATTTAAACGAGGACAAAATGCTTTTAGTAGTGTTTTAGGTGGCTTATCTGGTTTTTATGAGGATAGTTTGTTTCTCAATAATCTCTACGAATTTCTAGACCTCCAACCCAAAATTACCGAACCACCTCATCCCAAATTAGTACCCCAACCAATACAGAAGGGAATTGTCTTTAATAATGTCAGTTTTCAATACGCCACAACTACCCGTCAAGCACTGAAAAATATTAACCTGACTCTACAACCAGGAGAAACTATTGCCTTAGTAGGAGAAAACGGCTCGGGAAAAACCACCCTAATCAAGCTATTATGCCGTTTATACGAACCTACTTCTGGCAGCATTACTATTGATGACATTGATGTACGCCAATTTAAACTCGACCATCTGCGCCAGCAAATCAGTGTTATTTTCCAAGACTATATGAAATATCATCTCACTGCCCAGGAAAATATTTGGTTGGGTAATGTTGCTCTTTCTCCCACTGATGACCAAATAAGTAAAGCAGCTTTTCGTTCTGGTGCAGATCAAGTCATCAATAGTTTACCTAATGGTTATGATACTATGCTAGGTAAATTATTTGACCAAGGGGAACAACTAAGCATTGGTCAGTGGCAGAAAGTAGCTTTGGCAAGGGCTTTTTTACGAAACTCCCAGGTAATAGTTTTAGATGAACCCACCAGTGCAATGGACCCGAAAGCAGAATATGAAGTGTTCCAAAAATTCCGTGAGCTAATCAAAGACCAAGCTGCGATTTTAATTAGCCATCGCTTATCCACCGTTAAAATGGCAGACCGAATTTATGTAATGGATAAGGGTTCTATTACCGAAAGCGGTACTCATCAGGAATTGATGCAGCTAGGTGGAACTTACGCATATTTATTTGAAACCCAAGCTCAAAATTATCGGTAAAAGCACAAAAAATCTATAATCATAAATATATTAAATCCGGGTGTCATAGTGAGTACAGATAACGTTTGTAAGTTATTAGCAGAAAAATATCCAGATGACTTTGCTCGTTGGTTACTAGCAGTAGAATCACCAGTAAAAGTTTTAAAAACAGAATTGAGTATCGAAGCAATACGGGCAGATTCTGTGACTTTCCTACAAACAAAGAATAGAATTTTACATATTGAATTTCAGACTTTAACTAAATCTACTCCCCCGATTCCCTTGCGGATGTTGGATTATTTCGTGAGATTGGTAAGACAATATGATGTTCCAATTACGCAAGTAGTTATCTTTCTGCAAGAAACAAGTAACGAAATCGCTTTTACTGAAGAATATGTCAATGAAATGACATCCCATCGTTACCGAGTTATACGAATGTGGGAGCAAGATTCTACAATGTTTCTTAATAACCCAGCGTTACTACCTCTTGCACCTTTAACACGTACAGATTCTCCCGAACGGTTACTATCCCAGGTAGCCCAAAGTGTTGCTAAAATTTCTAGTAGGGAGTCAAGACAAGAGATAGCAGCATATACGGAGATTTTAGCAGGTTTAAAATTTGAGAAGGATTTAATTCGTAGATTTTTAAGCGAGGATATTATGCGAGAGTCAGTTATTTACCAAGATATCGAACAAAAAGGAGAAGAAAAGGGAAAGCTTTTATTGTCTATGCTTTTGCTCAAACAGCGTTTTGGTGAGCTGGAATCATCTATTGTTGAAAAGGTTGAAGTTTTATCTGTTGAGAAATTAGAAGCTTTATGTGTAGCTTTGTTAAATATTTCTGAAATGGATGATTTGATTACTTGGTTGGAGGAAAACGGTACTCCATAATAAATAGGACTTACGCAAATGGTACATTATTTTATTTGTTATTTATCACTCAATTAACCCTTTTCTGTCACTCTGGAAAAAGAAAAATAAATGTAGGTTGGGTGGAGCGTAGCGAAACCCAACAACACCGAGTTTTTTGGTTGTTGGGTTTCGTCCCTCAACCCAACCTACGCCTAAGCTATTTGTAAAAAGAAGAGAAGGAAAAGATAAATTTGGAAACTTGTTTTACCTATCAAAATTAATATTGTGAAACAGTAGTGGGAGCCGGAAAGCTCCGTTGATATCTGATGCGGGCAAGATGCCCGCACTACAATATTTAATATTTGGGATGCTTCCGTAGGAGAAGATAAATAAATTATCATCAATCCTTCACTCCAGGGCGCAAGCATTGCGCCCCTACTCCTTCACTCCTTCACTCCTTCACTCCCTCACTCCCTCACTCCTTCCCTCTACTACACCACTACTTCCTTATCCTTTGCCAAGAATTTTTCCAGTTCTGTCAATGCATCTGCATCAACTTTGGTTTGCATGGGACAGAACTTAGGACCACACATGGAACAAAATTCAGCGGTTTTGTAAATATCCGCTGGTAAGGTTTCATCGTGATATTCCTTAGCCCTGTCAGGGTCAAGTGCTAATTCAAACTGACGGTTCCAGTCGAAGTTATAACGGGCGCGGGATAATTCATCATCTCTATCCCTGGCACCAGGACGATGTCTGGCAATATCTGCCGCGTGAGCTGCTATTTTATAAGCAATTAAGCCATTACGCACATCTTCAGGATTAGGTAAACCTAAGTGTTCTTTAGGTGTTACATAGCACAACATTGCTGTACCATACCAACCAGCCATAGCGGCACCAATGGCTGAGGTAATATGGTCATAACCAGGAGCGATATCTGTCACCAATGGTCCCAGGACATAGAAAGGTGCTTCGGAACACTCTTCCATTTGCTTTCTGACGTTAAACTCAATTTGATCCATAGGCACATGTCCTGGACCCTCTACCATCACCTGCACATCATGCTCCCAAGCTCTGCGGGTTAATTCTCCTAAGGTTTTGAGTTCGGATAGTTGAGCTTCGTCTGATGCATCGTGGGTACAGCCGGGACGTAGGGAGTCGCCCAAGCTGAAGGAAACATCATATTTCTTGAAAATTTCAATGATGTCTTGGAAATGGGTATACAGGGGATTTTGCTTGTGGTGATGCAGCATCCACTTGGCAATAATACCACCACCACGGGAGACAATACCTGTAATCCGGGTTTTGACGAGGGGTAAATACTCAATCAAAAGTCCGGCGTGAATTGTCATGTAATCCACACCCTGTTGGCAGTGTTTTTCAATTATATGGAGAAAGTCATCGGGGGTGAGATTTTCTAAGTTACCGTGGACGCTTTCTACGGCTTGGTAAATAGGTACAGTACCGATGGGAACTGATGAAGCTTTAATGATGGCGGTACGAATTTCATCTAAATTACCGCCACCAGTGGACAAGTCCATGACGGTATCTGCGCCGTATTTAATTGCTAGGTTGAGTTTGGCAATTTCTTCATCAATATTGGAAGAGTTGGGAGAAGCACCGATATTCGCATTTACCTTACACTTGGAAGCAATACCAATGGCCATGGGTTCCAAGTTGGTGTGATTGATATTCGCGGGGATAATTAGCCTTCCTCTAGCTACTTCATCTTTAATTAATTCGACGGGGAGATTTTCTCGTTGGGCGACATACTGCATCTCTTCCGTAACCACACCTTGACGGGCATAATGCATTTGAGTAACGTTACCTTGCCCACGGCGTTTAGCAACCCATTGTGTCCGCATATTTGATTTCCTCTATAAACAGCTTCCCTCCGCTGGTATTACCCAGTCTCAGGTGTTAAGGGTGTATTCTCAGCCTGGATTCACAGGCACCCCTAGCATGGGAATAATTGTACCATTTTGATTCGCGATCGCCTGCGCTGATTTATTAGTTTGTGCGATCGATCTATATTATTCTAGCGGGGAAGTAAATTTAGTGGGGGAAGTTGGGGTGAGGGAAAAAGACTGTGGTCAAATAAGAAGTAATAAGTAATAAGTCAGGACTTAAGCAATTGTCACAATCGGTGATTGGTGCGTGATGTTACAAGTCTGATTGCTACGTTCAAATATTCTCGCAACGTCACGCACCCTACAGAAAAAATATGCCGGTTGCGTAAGTCCTAATAATAAGTAATAAGTAATAAGTAATAAGTAAGTTAATACGCAGCTAAATTGTATAAAGTAAAAAATCAGGTGATTGTAGTGCGGGCATCCTGCCCGCTTTATGTATACAATTTAGACGCTTAACCTGAACTTACCCCGGAGCATTTGTACTATACAGACCTTAAACCCTTACCACACAAGAAATATAGCTATTAGTGCAAGTATGAGCGTACCCATGTAAATTAGGCTTTTAAGGGCATATTCGTGGTATGCTCAAAAATGGGAGTTCAACGCCTCAAGTTCGCGACCCAAGACCCTTTGGCAATTTCTATCCAGCAAGAGCGATTCAAAAAATATTGAAACTCGCTCTGGTAAAGAGTTAGCTCTTTTTGATTGGGGGAACTTCAGTCTAGGATAGTACAATGGGTTGCAAAACAGAACACCTACATCAGACTTTTGACTTGTTCAATTATCCTATAAAAAAACTTATAAAAACAATAGAAATAGCTTATACACAAACCTCTTGATATCAAATGTGGAGTCAGTATAAATTACTGATGGACATTCCGTAAAAATCAAGATAAGATAATGAATAAACAAAAAAACAAAAAAACAAGCAAACTAGAGCAAGCGTCTACGCTGTTAAATAAAATCGACGACAGCAAGCTTAACCAAGTTGCTGGGGGGCACAGGTGTAGCTTTGGAGCGTGTGGGTTACCTCCGGTTACCCAGAACTGATGTAATAATGTCCGCCTAGGAATAAATTCCCAGGCTCATAAACAAAGTCTGATAAATCAGACGCTCGTAAGGCAGGAGAGCGCGTTTGAACGTGCTTGGTTTATTAGCCTTGAAATAAATTTCAAGGTGGGAATGTGGGCTAAACGACATTGGTGCAAGTTGTTAGTTTTTACGAACTCGCGGGTACCAGTCACTCAAGCAGCTTCACATAGAGTTGGTATTACCCCAATACAATACATTTGTAGGGGCGCAACGCTTGCGCCCCTACAATGGATCTGCTATAGGGCAAATATTCTAATCACATCTGTTGATGATGTAATGACATCCTTAGATGATGACTTGTAAGTTCCCGTGGTAATTTCAATTCTGGAAATCTCCTTAAATATCTAGATCCATGAGGTCAAGTTTAGAACCATAGGTCTCAATAAATTCACGGCGGGGTGCGACGCGATCGCCCATTAAAATGGTGAAAATGCGATCGGCTTCGGCAGCATCTTCAATTTCCACTTGTTTCAAGGTGCGTGTCTCTGGATTCATTGTAGTTTCCCACAGTTGGTCTGGCATCATTTCACCCAAACCTTTGAATCTTTGGATGTTATAGTTGGCATTTTCTGGGAATTTAGCAATTTTTTCTTGTAATTCCCTGTCGCTATAACAATATTGAGGTTGGCTACGTCCTCGTTCTAATTTATACAAAGGTGGGCAGGCAATATATATATAACCCTGTTCGATTAATGCCCGTTGGTAGCGATAGAAAAAGGTAAGTAACAAGGTACGGATATGTGCGCCATCTACGTCAGCATCGGTATTATGGGCACACAAACCACCAGTGCCGCAGATAAAGTTTTCATCATCCTGCACTGAAAAGTCGTAAACATATTCACCCACTGGTTCTATCTCTTCTGCACTAATTACCCGTAATCCCATCAAATCATCACTAATGGGGAGATAATCTGGAGATTTACTGGTAGGACTTAAAAGATATGCCTCTACTTTGTCAGCATTACTATGGTGTTGCCAAATTGGGCGTAGGGTGGCAAGTTGTTCTTTACCACAGATTGTGATGGTGTAGTAAGGATGACGGGTTTGAATTTCAGCTGACGGTAGGGTTGCAGGTGGATGATAACTGTGAGTGGCAATGATTCCCAACTGTCCCAAAAGATAAAGCAGTCCATCTTTGAGTAGGGGAGAATTGGTTGTCAAAGATAGATTTCGACCCACTGTAGTGCCATCACCAAGGAAATAGCCTTGCAAGAAAGCTAACTGCATATCTTCAGATACGCTAAAAATTATGTTTGGTAGCTGTTTGTGGTGGGCTACTTTGGCTAAACCCCAGGCTTGTAACAGCCTAGCAGCAGTAACGCTATGGAAGTAAAGTTTAATTCCTTTGCTGTCTGGTTCCTGATATTGCCGTGGTGTTTCACCGAATACGGATTGAATGGCAGCTGTAATTTCTGGAATTAATTGCTGGTCTTTTTCACCCAAGTTTAAGCTTACCTGATGTTGGCTCAAGGAGCCTTCTGCAACATACCAACCAAGGAAATACATTAATTCCCTGGTAATGGGTAGGTAACGGCTAAATGCCTTATGACTATGGGCTTGGGGAACTATTTTCACATCTGCACCTAATTGTGAAAGTTCACCACTGGTAAATTCATCTAAAGGTTTATAGTCACTTACCTTACGCCACTTGGCATTTTTACTGCTGTCATCTTGTTCTAGTAATGTTTCAATTTTAGATGGCAACTGCTGGTAAACAATATTTTCATTACAACCGATGGCATCCACATAACTCATAAATTGAGATAATATCGGTCGATTAATGGCACGTTCCCAGTGACTAATGGTAATTGGCTGCTTAACACCGCAGGCCACAGCTACTTGTTTCTGGCTAATTCCTGCTATTTCCCGGGCTTTGACTAGTTTTTCCCATGCTTTTACATCTAGCATTACCCGTGGCTCATTCCACAAGTCTGGACGTTCTAATTTGGCTAATACCCGTGCTGCGGCCACTGAGCGCACGTCTTCACCTTGCACATAGAGTCCCTTAGTTAACTCTGCCCGATAAAATGTCTCTAATAAGTCTATTTGAGTGGTATTGGTTTCGGGACAGGGTAAACGCCGACTTGCTACTAAGGTATCACCAACCTTAACCTCATTACCTTTCTTCAGTATTACCTGCCCATTTTCCCAAACAAAGACACTGTGGGAGGATGTAACTTTTACCGAGCGGTTGTAGCGAGTAGTCAATTTGTACATTGCTTCCTCATGTCCGTGACGAATCACAGCCTTGAGGGGACAAAAACGGGTAGCATGGGTTACTTGGTCAAAAGACATGACTTGATATTGATCTACTGCCCGTCGCCCTTCCACACAATCATCGATAAAGCGACCTATCTGTACAAATTCTGTATTCCCCGTATTATCCATGACCAGGGTTGGTTCATCCCCTGCCACGCTCATAATCACAATCCGGTGATATCGCAGTTGGGAAGGATCAAATTCTTCCCCTTTCACACCCAAACCCAAAGCGGTAATTAGGGATTGAATTTCATTATTTTTATAGATTTTTGCGTCGTCGGTTTTCTCAATGTTGAGGATTTTACCACGCAGGGGCAGGATTGCTTGGGTACGTCTATCCCTTCCTTGTTTGGCACTATTATGGACAAAAACACCGGCAGTTAAGGCAAAATTATGGCTGTTGGGTACTTCAATGTCATAAACATCCATCCGTTCTGCTAAAGGTTCGACGGAGACAACGCGGTGATTGTAGTTGGTGACGGCTTCCCGCGCTTTTGTATAACTACCAGCAAAATAGCGAGTGCGGAAAGTATGCCAGCGCAATAAAGATTTGTCTTTTAATCGCCGACGGTAGCTTTCGTATACATCTTCGTCAATCCAACCTAATTGGAGTTCTACTTCCTTTAAAGCTGCAATGGTTTTCGAGTAATAGGTTTTATCTAAGGCTTGACGACGTTTTTGGCGAAACTCCTCAGTCCATTGTTCCTTGGTTTTTTCCCTACGCCAAGCCAATAAATCTTCATTTTGCCATTGCTGTTTTGCCATTTCTGCAAGCTGTTGACGGGCTTGGGGATTATTTGCAAAATAATTGCGAACCCGTTCTGATTGTGCTAACCGATTGGCTTCATCACTCCAATATTCTTGTTGAATGCGATTTAGCTGTTCATTGTTTTCTTGGCGATAAGCTGGATTATTTTCATAAAATTCCCGCCATTTTTGTCCCATATAAGCCTTATAAGCTTCATCTTCCCATTGTGCCTTAGCCTGCTGAGAAAGAATCTGTCGCGTATCTTCCTGGCGCATTCTTGCTTTCATAAAAGCGCGAAATTCTGCACTCATATGAACTTGGCGACTTTTTTCAATTACATCTGGGCGATGCA